>Ga0272442_10010537_pt1 | contig 11373 bp, 8 predicted proteins | sample SSMForm2O_FD_200262 | JGI IMG/M metagenome (GOLD analysis project Ga0272442, IMG submission 200262) | Marine sediment archaeal communities from Little Sippewissett salt marsh, Falmouth, MA, United States - SSM-Form-2O | ecosystem: Environmental > Aquatic > Marine > Wetlands > Sediment ...
GCGAAGTCGAGGACTACCGGATCGTGATCGACCCGGGACCGTCCGCGGCGCCGGACGCCAGTCTGCCGCGCGCGTTCCGGCTGCATGCCTGCGCGCCGAATCCGTTCAATCCGGAAACGTGGATCCGCTTCGACCTGCCGCGTGATGCAGCGGTCCGGCTCGAGGTGTACGACGTGGCAGGACGCCGGGTGCGCACGCTGCTCGACGGCGAACGCCTGGAGGCGGGCCGTCGACAAGCCGTCTGGCGCGGACGCGACGACGCGGGGCGCGAGCTATCCGCGGGCGTGTATTTCTGTCGCCTGCAGGCGGGCGGTTTCCGCGAAACGAAAAAGGCCGTGCTGGTGAAATGATCGTCGCGACCGGCGGCGGAAAGTAGCGCCGCAGCTTCCCGGGAACGGGCAACGGCCGGGCAGAAGTCGCCCGGCCGTATTTTCGTCCGGGAACGGAGCGTGCTGGTACTTAATAAGTAAGACCCGGCGCAGTGGCATTACACGAGAGCGTGGGTGATAAAAACGGTGCCGATAGGAGATGACGGCATGCGGGACTTCTCCGTCCTCGATCCCGAGGGCCACTCCCTCTGCTTCGGCAGGCCGCTGGCCTGAAGGCCTTTCAGGTGCCGGAGGTCGGACTCGAACCGACACGCCCCGAGGGGCGGGGGATTTTGAGTCCCCTGCGTCTACCAGTTTCACCACTCCGGCGCGCCGCGAAGCATAGCAGCGGCCCGCCGCCTGTCAAGTTTCCCTCCCGACAGGTCGATAACCTGTACGCGATGGAGGCGCCCGCGCGCGATTCCGGAACGAAGGGTATCGAATCCTTGACGCTTCGCGAAACGCCGTGAAATAGTCCGCGCGTCCCGCCCGACGAAACGCGAGAGAATGAGACTCCGCATCTGCCTGCTGGTACTGGTGGCCGTCGCCATCGCCTGGCTCGCGGGCGTTCGCTACGGCTTCCCCGCCTTCCCGCGGGGCGGCGGCGCCGTGGGCGCCGAGGCCGGGCGCGTGCCGCCCGTGGAGATCGACGGGCGCGTCTTCGTACCCGTGGTGGACTGGTCCTTCTCCCGCGGCCCCTATCCCCAGGGCTGGGGCTGGGGCGAGTGGGAGCTGGCGGACGGCGTCCTGTCGGGCCGCCACGCCGCGGGCGACATCGCGGCCTACTTCTTCCCCTTCGACTGCGGCGAGGAGTTCGTCCTGGAGACGCGGGTGCGCCTGACCGCCTCGGAGGACGAGGACGGCGTCGTGGCCCAGCTCCTGGTGCGCGACGGCGAGCGGATGCACAACGAGAGCGGCGTCGCCATCTACGCCGACAGCGGCGAGGTCGCCGTCCGCCACATGGTGGAGGGCGTGAACTACATCTGGGACCTCGTGGACATGGACGCGCGCACCGCCATGAACCGCTGGTACCGCCTGCGCTTCGCCCTCGTGGACCGCCGCCCGCGGGCCTGGATCGACGACGCGCCCGTGCCCCTGCCCGAGGCGCGCTATCCCATCGGGCTCTACCGCGGGCCCCACCTGGCCGTGGACCGCGGGACGGCCGAGTTCGACCACGTCCGCGTCTACATGCCCGAGTGAGGGGGTGAGAGGGCCGCGCCATGTTTCCCGACCTCGCCATCGCGATCCTCGACGCCATCCCGCGCGAGCGGCTGGTGACGCTCTTCGCCCTGATCGGGCGGGGCCACTGGCTGGTCACGGCCATGATCTGGGCCCTCTACGTCATCATCTTCTTCGTCTGCGTCTACCTGATCCGCCACTACAGCTTCACGCTCAACCGCCTCTACGGCCGCCAGCGCCATCCCTACCTCGACGTGGACGAGGCCGAGTGGCCCGAGGTGACGGTCATGGTGCCCGCCCACAACGAGCAGGCGGTCATCGGCCAGATCCTGCAGGTCCTGCTGGAGGTGGACTACCCGCGCGAGCGACTGCGCGTCATGCCCGTCAACGACCGCAGCGACGACGGCACCGCGGCCATCATCGAGGAGTTCGCCCGGGCCAACCCCGACGTGGTCATGCCCTACGAGCGGCGCGAGGGCAAGGCCGGCAAGGCGGCGGCCCTGGCCGAGGCCATGGCCCACGTGGACACGGACCTGGTCCTCGTCTTCGACGCCGACTACGTGCCGGGCCGCGGCCTGGTCAAGCAGCTCACGGCGCCCTTCTTCGATCCCGAGGTGGGGGCCGTCATGGGGCGCGTGGTGCCCGCCAACGTCGAGGAGAACCTCCTGACGCGCCTGCTGGACCTGGAGCGCGCCGGCGGTTACCAGGTGGACCAGCAGGCCCGCATGAACCTCCACCTGGTGCCCCAGTACGGCGGCACCGTGGGCGGCGTGCGCCGGAGCGCCCTCATGGAGGTCGGCGGCTGGAACACGGATTCCCTGGCCGAGGACACGGACGCCACCTACCGCCTGCTCCTGGGCGGCTGGAAGACGGCCTACCAGAACCGCTCCGAGTGCTACGAGCTGGTGCCCGAAGGCTGGCCCGCGCGCGTGCGGCAGATCAAGCGCTGGGCCAAGGGCCACAACCAGACCATGGTCCGCTACTTCTGGAAGCTGGTGCGCAGCCGGCGCGTGGGCCGCCTGGAGAAGCTGGACGGCCTGCTGCTGCTGGGCGTCTATCTCATGTCGCCGGTGATGCTGGTGGGGTGGGCCCTGGCCATCCTGCTCTGGTTCCTGGGCATCAACAAGCCCGGGCTGATCATCATCCTGGCCGTGACCTCCTACTCGAGCATCGGCAACTTCGCCACCTTCTTCGAGCTGGCCACGGCCGCGCGCCTGGACGGCTCGCGCGACCGCATCCGCCTGCTGCCCTTCCTCCTGTTCGGCTTCCTGGTGAGCCTGTTCTCCGTCTCCCGCGCCGCCGTGGGCCAGACCATGCCCTGGCAGCGCAACGGCCGGCTCTACTGGTCAAAGACGGACCACAACAGCCGCCACAACGGGAGGCGCCACGAATGAGCCCCGCCCTCGCCATCGCCTTCTTCTTCGCGCTGACCGTCTTCTGGTCGCTGCTGCCCTTCCTGCCCGCCTGGGCCGAGTCCCGGCGGCGGCGCGACGCGGCGCCCCTGCGCGTGGTGCGTCGCGCCGAGGTGGACGTCCGCTTCTTCGCCCTGCGCTTCCGGGAGTTCCTGGACCAGCACCTGGCCGGGGAACTGGCGGCCGCGAAGGCGGACGGCCGCTCGCGCGAGGGACGCCTGGAGGACGGCACGGCCTGGCTCGTGGCCGCCGCCGACGGGCCGGCCCTGCTCACCGCGGAAGAGTCGGGTGAGCGCGCGTCCCAGCGCCTGCTCCTGGCCGCGGGCGACCTGACGCTGCCCGGCGAGCACAGCTTCCTGCAGGAGGTCCACGCCGTCGGCGCCCTGGCCGGCGGGCCGCGCAACATCTACCGCGCCGTGCTGGCCGACGGCCCCGTCGCCCTGGGCGACGAGAGCACGACCCTGCGCTGGCTCCACACGGAGGACGCGCTGGCGGCCGGCGCCGGCTGCGCGCTCTACGGCCGCGTGTCGGCGGCGGCGTCCATCCGCCTGGGAGCGGGTTGCCGCTTCGAGCGCCTGCACGCGCCTGCCATCGCCTTCGGCGAGGCGGACGCCGGGGCCGAGGCGAACGGCGACGGCGCCGGCGGCGGCCGCGAGCTGGCGCCCCGCGACCTGCCCGGGCAGGTGGACTTCGGCGCCGGGCGCTGTCTCGTCGAGGGCGACCTCGAGATCGAGGACGAGGCCCTGATCGACTTCGACCTGGTGGTGGTGGGGCGCCTGCGCCTGGGCCGCGGCGCGCGCGTGAACGGCAGCGTCAAGTGCCGCAAGGACGCCGAGCTGGGACACGGCGTGGTGATCGCGGGCAGCCTCGTGGGCGGCCGCCACCTGCGCCTGGGAGCGGGCTGCCGGACCGGCGGCCCGGTTCTGGCCGAGGGGGACGTCGTCCTCGGCGCCGGCTGCCGCGTGGGTGGCGCGGGCCGGCCGACGACGCTCAGCGCGCGGCGCGTGACCGTCTCGCCGGGCTGCACCGTCCACGGCACCGTGTGGGCCCACGAGGGCGGCCGCCTGCTCGCCGCGGACGAGACCGGGGAGGAGGGCCATGCCTGACCGCCGCGACTATCCCCGGGCCTACGACCGCGTGTTGCGCTGGCAGCTCGAGCAGCTCCGGCGCCGCGGCTGGGCCGGCGGGCTCATCTCGCCCCACCGGGCCATGCTGACCCTTCGCCTCAGGCCGCGGCACATCGTAGCCGCGAGCCTGATGGCCCTGCTGCTAAGCGGCGGCTGGGTCCTGATCATGAACCGCGTCAGCGGCCTCTGGCTGCACGTCATGGAGTTCTGGCGCGGCGTGATCGGCCTGCCGGGCTACATGACCATGGTCCACTATCCGGTGGGGGATTACTGGCACCTCGCCGTGCCGCGCCTCATCTGCGGCGCCTTGCCCCTGACCACCGAGCGCTGGTGGCTGGGCGTCGGGCTGGCGGCGCTGCTGCTGGTGGCCTCCTTCCTGCTGCCGCGCCGGCACGTGCCCATCGCCTACATGCTACGCGCGGCGGCCGTGCTTCAGATCTGGAGCCAGTACTTCTTCGCGGCCTGGCCGAACGCCTTCCCCTACGACATCACGGGCTACGTGGAGGTCATGGTCATCGCCGGCCTCTTCCTCATCGGCCTGGTGCCCATCCTGCTCGGCCTGACCTACTACGTCTTCGACTTCTCCCTGGTGCGGCGCCTGGCCGTGACCTTCCTGATCATGGTGCACCTGACGCTGCTGGTGCCCATGCTCTTCCTGGCCCACGCCTGGCTGATCCACCACCTGGGATTGCTGTTCATGCCCTTCCTCTTCCTCATCTTCGGTCTGCCCCTGGAGGTGCTGGTCTTCATCGCCTTCTACAGCTGGGCCATGAGCTGGCGCGGCGACCTGGATCGGACGGCTGCCTGGCGGTCGGGCCGGCGCCTGGTGGCCGCCGCGCCCGAGCGGGGCGCGGCGCCGACCGGCAAGGAGGACACCCATGGCTAGGCGCCTCGCCATCGCGCTTCTCGTCGCCCTGACGGCTGCACCCATCGCCGCGGCCGCCCAGGAGGCGCCCGCGCTCACCCACCTGCTCGAGATCGGCGGCGAGTTCGGCGTCTACTCGGACGACCTGGGCGAGGCCGACGCGGAGTTCCTCGCCTACACCCTGGCCCGGCCCGAGCGCTGGAGCCTGCGCCTGGACCTGGGGCGGGCCGCGCGCTTCGACGACGAGGGCGTCTCGGGCGGGATCACGCTGACAGGCGTGCTGCCCCGCGGCCTGGCCCTGTCGGCGGGCGTCGCCGGCGGCACCGGCGACGTCATCGACGCCGACTGGCGCTTCGACGCGGGCCTCCTGGCGCCCCTGCCCGGCGGCCGCTGCCTGCTGAACCTCGGCTACACCCGCGTGCAGAGCAAGGACGTGAACAAGTCCGACGGCTACGGCGCCGGCCTGAGCTGCTACGCGGGGGACCACTGGCTCCTGGCCGCGGGCGCGCGCTACGAGCTGGGCTACCCCGGCCGCACGGAATCCAGCTCCCTGGACCTGAGCGTCACCTGGTTCCGCTGGCTCGATCTCTACCTGGGCGCCGGCGCGCGTTTCGGCTCCGTCTCCTACCAGCTCATCGGACCGGGCAGCGCCATCGTGGACTACGACGAGACGGCCTGGTACCTTCTGGCGACGCGCTACGTGCGCCCCGACTGGGGCTTCACCGCGCGCTTCGAGCAGGCCGACAACGACGTCTACACGCTGCGCACGGTGCGCGTGAGCCTCTTCAAGGAGTGGTAGCGCGGACGCGCGCCCGGCTGCCGAGGGAGCGGAACCGCCGCCATGGCCGAACAGCCAGACAGGATGGATGATCCGAACGCGCGGCCGCCCCGGGCCCTCTTCGCCGGCATCGGCCAGCGCCTGGGCGGGGGCACGGGGACGGTGCTCATCGCCATCGCCATCGGCCTGGCCGCGGGCCTCGGCGCCGTCTTCTTCCGCTGGCTCATCGGCGCCTTCCAGGACCTGGCCTGGGGCGCCGGCGGCACGCCCCTGGCCAAGTTCGCCCGCTCCTCCTGGCAGATGCGTCTGGTCGTGCCGGCCGCGGGCGGCGCCCTGGTGGGCCTCATCGTCAAGTTTCTGGCGCCCGAGGCCAAGGGCCACGGCGTGCCGGAGGTGATGCTCTCCGTCGCCCGCCTGGGCGGCGTGATAAGGCCCGTGGTGGCGGTGGCCAAGTCCTTCGCCTCGGCCCTGTGCATCGCCACCGGCGGCTCGGTGGGGCGCGAGGGCCCCATCGTGCAGATCGGCGCGGCCATCGGCTCCACTCTGGGCCAGCTCCTGCGCATGCCCACGCGCCAGATCCGCACGGGCGTCGGCTGCGGCGCGGCGGCGGGCATCGCGGCCACCTTCAACGCGCCTATCGCCGGCGCCTTCTTCGCCGCCGAGGTGATCCTGGGCGAGTTCTCCACGGGCGCCTTCGGCGCGGTGGTCATCAGTTCCGTGAGCGCCACCGTGGTCTCGCGCATGATGCTGGGGGACGTGCCCGCCTTCGCGATCCCCGAGTACGCCATCGTCCACCCGGCGGAGATGCTCACCTACGCCGCACTGGGCCTGCTGGCGGCACTCGTCGGCGTCGCCTTCGTGCGCGCCCTGCACGCCTCGGAGGACCTGTTCGACCGCCTGCGCCGCGTGCCCGACTGGATCAAGCCCGTCATCGGCGGCCTGGGCATCGGCGCCCTGGGTCTCGTGCTGCCCCAGGTCATGGGCGTGGGCTATGACACCATCGGCGCCACCCTGCACGGGGACATCGCACTGGGGCTGCTCGTCGCCGTCCTGGCGGCCAAGCTCGTCGCCACCACCTTCACGCTGGGCGCCGGCGGCTCAGGCGGCATCTTCGCCCCCTCGCTCTTCATGGGCGCGGCCCTGGGCGGCGCCGTGGGCCTGCTCGCGCGCATGGTCGCGCCCTTCCCCATGGCGTCCAGCGGCGCCTACGCCGTCGTCGGCATGGGCGCCCTGGTGGCGGCCGCCACCCACGCGCCCATCACCGCCATCCTGATCATCTTCGAACTGACGGGGGACTACGGCGTCATCCCGGGGCTGATGGTCTCCTGCATCATCGGCGCAGTGCTCGCGCAGCGCCTGCACCGCGGCTCCATCTACACCATCAAGCTGCTCAGGCGCGGCATCGACCTGCAGGCCGGCCAGGAGCTCAACGTGCTGCGCAAGCTGCGCGTGCGCGACATCCTGTCGCGCGACATGGAGATCGTACCCCGCGTCGAGTGCCTGGCCGACCTCTACGATCGCATGGTCGCCTCGCCGCACTACGAGTTCTTCGTCGTGGACGGCGACGGCGACCTCATCGGCATCATCAGCTTCGACAGCCTGCGCCAGGGGCTGCCCCACATGCAGCACCTGGGCACCCTGGCCATCGCCGAGGACCTCATGAGCCCGCCGGACGTCCTCCTGCGCGAGGACGACGACCTCGACGTGGCCATGCGCCAGTTCGGCAAGCGCACGCTGGAGGAGTTGCCCGTGCTGCCCGCCGACGGCTCCATGCGGCCCGTGGGCACCATCCAGCGGCAGGACGTCATCAACGCCTACAACAAGGAGATCCTCAAGGTGGACCTGGGGGGCTCCCTGTCCTCGCGCATCAGCGCGGCGGCCCGGCACCGGACCTGGGAGACCGTTGGCGGCTACGTGGTCTCGGAGATGGAGGCGCCGCCGCACCTGTGCGGCCGGCCGCTCCAGGAGCTGCGGCTGCGCCAGGAGAAGGGCATCCAGGTCATCCTCATCGAGCGGGGGGGCGACGGGCGGCAGTTCGCCCTGCCCACGCGCACCTCGGTCCTGGCGGCGGGCGACCGCATCATCATCTTCGGCCGCCGCGAGGACGTGAACGCCTGCGGCGGCGCGCCCGTGGAGAAGGTCCCGTGACGGACGGCGTCGAGCGGGCCTTCGCCGCCTGGGCCGTCCTGCTGGCGCTGGTCGAGGTCCTCGTGCTGAGCGCGAGCGCCCTGGGCCTCGCCCTCTCGCCGGCGGCGGCCTGGGGCGTCCTGGTTCTCGCCGCGGCCGGAGCCGCCGCCTGCGCCTGGCGCTGGCCGGCGGCGCCGCGCGCCGACGCGCCCCGTGCGGCCACCGCCTCCAACCCGCCGGCGGGCGCCGCGCCCGGTTCGCCGGACGCCGCACCCGCGCCATCGGGCCGCGCGGGCCGGGCCGCCGCCTGGCTCGCGGCCGGCGCCCTGCTGGCCTGGTCGATCTCGGTGTGGCTGCGACTCCTCGTCCTGGCCTGGCGCCGTCCGCCCTACGACTGGGACGGTCTCTACTACCACCTGCCCGCCCTGCAGGGCTGGGTGCAGGCCGGGCGCGTCACCTGGCTCGAGCACCTGCCGGACATCCCCTTCGCCAACGGCTACCCCATGGGCGTCGAGACCCTCGGCTTCCTGATCCACCGGATCACCGGCAGCAGCCGCCTCGTGGACGGCGGCAACCTGGTCTTCTGGCCCCTGGCCGCGCTGGCCCTGGCCGTCCTCGCCGGTCGGCTGGGCCTCCGCGGTCCCTGGCGCTGGCTGCCCGCCGGCCTGCTGGCCGGCGCGCCGGTCCTGGTGGGCCAGAGCGCCACCTGCTACGTGGATCCCGCCTTCGCCGCCTCCGTCATGGCCTCCTTCGCGGCGGCAGTCGTCTTCGCGCAGGACGCGTGCCGGCGCCCCGTGCGCAGCGGCCTTCTGCTGGGCGCCTGCCTCGGCCTCATGCTGGGGACCAAGGGGCTCGGCGCGCCCTTCCTCCTGGTGACGCTGCCGGTGACCGTGCTGGCCCGCCTGCTGGCCGGCGGCCCGTCGCGGTGGCGGCGGCCCCTGGCCGGCGGCCTGGCGGCCCTGGCCGCGGCCCTGGCCGTGGGGGGATACTGGTACGTTCGCAACGCGATCCACACGGGCAATCCGCTGTTTCCGGTGGAGCTGCGCCTGGGCGAGCGCCTCCTGGCGGAGGGCTGGGACATGAAGGGCCTGCTGTCGGCCAACATGCCCGGCTGGCTGGCCGACCTGCCGCGGGCGGCGCGGCCGCTCGTGAGCTGGCTGCAACCCGAGGCGCCCGTCACGGGCTACGCGCCCACCAGCGGGCTGGGCTACCTCTGGCCCGCCGGCGGCCTGCCGGCGGCCCTGTGGATGTTATGGCGCGCGCGGCGGCGCGGCGCGCCGTGGCGCGCCGCCGGCCTGACGCTGGGCGTACTGGCCCTGCTGCTCTTCGTCGTCCAGCCGGCGCCCTGGTGGGGGCGCTTCACGCTCTGGCTGCACGGGCTGGGCCTGCCCTGCCTGGCCCTGGCCGCGGCGGCGGCCGCCGGCCTCGCATGGCGGCAAGGCGCCCCGGCGGCCGGGCGCGCGCTGGCCGCCGCGCTGCTCGTCGTCTACCTGGCGCTGGCCGGCGTGGCCGTCTGGGAGGGCGAGACGGCCCTGGCCCACGCCGAGCGCGAGGGACGCCTGCCGGACGGGATGCGCTACCTGAGCTCCCGCGACTACGTCTTCCCGGACATGGCGGGCGCGCCGGGCTGGGACGCCTGCCTGGCCGCGCCGCGCGTGGCCCGAAGCGACTGGTCGCGCCTGGGCACGCTGCTGGGCGGCGTGCTGGCCCTGCCCCTGGACGCGCGCACGCTGTCCCACGTGACGCGCTGGCCCGACGAGAACACCCTCGCCCGCCTGGCGGACGAGGGTGTCGAGTGGGTGGTCTGGGACCGGCTGGGCGCCGGGGACGCGCCGCCGATCCTGCTGGAGGCCGCCCGCGAGACGTACCGCTTCGCACCGGCCCCCGACGTGGACTTCACGCTGCTGCGCCTGCGTTGATCACGCGTCCCGACCGCGCCGGCGCTGATCCCGCTATCCGTTCGCTCTGGCGGCCGGGGCCGCGTGTCGCGCCGGGAGCGCCGCGCCGGCCCTAGCGGTCGTTCTCGCCGGCGGGCTGCCAGGGGCGCTGCGCGCGCGGCGGCCCCAGGATCTCCGCCAGGATCACGCCCCGCCGCCAGGCGACCGGCCCCCGCGGCGCCTTGAAGCCGCGGCGCCGGCCCAGGTCGCGGGCGCGGGTCAGCGGCGTCCGGCGCCGCACGTAGGCGGCGCGGGGGCGCGTCTCCGCCGAGCCCTGGGCCTTGACGAATGCGTCTTCCAGGGACGGACCCCCTTCCAGCGAGCCGCCCAGGGCGATGGGCTGCTCGAGGATGGGCCCGGCCTCCAGGGAGCCCGGCGCGGCGATGGGCCGCGCGGGTTCGGGGCGCCGGGGTCCGGGCCGCGCCGAAGCGCGCGGAGCGGGCTCGGCCGACGGCTCCACGCGCAGGGGCGGGGCGGGCTCCTCCTCCTGGTTCTTCTCCTCCATGGCCCGGCGCATCTCCTCCAGGGCCCTGTCCAGCTCGCCCAGGACGCCGCCCCGCCGCGCGGGTTCCCGGTCCGGGCCGCCGGGCGCCGCCTCGCGCACGGTGGCCGGCTCCGTCTCGCGCGCGGCGCGCTCCCGCGTGGGGCGGGGCTGCTGCTGCTTCTTCTGCGACTGCTTGCTGATGGACCGCAGGATGGTCGGCAGCAGGAAGAAGAGCAGCAGCAGGAGGAGCTGCTCGAATCCGGCCTTCATCATCACGTCCGGGGCTCGTCGGTCTCGCCCTCGCCCTCGCCGCCGGCGATGGAGTCGCGCATCTTCGTGTCGCTCTGGATGTTGCGCAGGCGGTAGTAGTCCATGATGCCCAGGTTGCCCGAGCGGAAGGACTCGGCGATGGCCTGGGGAATCTCGGCCTCGGCCTCGACGACGCGCGCGCGCATCTCCTGGGTCCGGGCCAGCATCTCCTGCTCGGCGGCCACGGCCATGGCGCGACGTTCCTCGGCCTTGGCCTGGGCGATGCGCTTGTCGGCCTCGGCCTGGTCGGTCTGGAGCTGGGCGCCGATGTTCTTGCCCACGTCCACGTCGGCGATGTCGATGGACAGGATCTCGAAGGCCGTGCCCGAGTCCAGGCCCTTGGCCAGCACCGTGCGGGAGATGTTGTCGGGGTTCTCCAGCACCTGCTTGTGGGATTCGGCCGAGCCGATGGTGGAGACGATGCCCTCGCCCACGCGGGCCAGGATGGTCTCCTCGCCGGCGCCGCCCACCAGGCGCTCGATGTTGGCGCGCACGGTGACGCGGCTCGTGGCGATGAGCTGGATGCCGTCCTTGGCCACGGCGCTCACCTTGGGCGTCGTGATGACCTTCGGGTTGACGCTCACCTGCACGGCCTCGAGGACGTTGCGGCCGGCCAGGTCGATGGCCGTGGCGCGCTTGAAGGTCAGGTCGATGTTGGCCTTGTCGGCGCTGATGAGCGCGTTGACCACCAGCGTCACGTTGCCGCCGGCCAGGTAGTGGCTCTCCAGCAGGTTGATGTTGAGGTCCAGGCCGGCCTTGGTGGCGCTGATCAGGGGCCGGATGATCG
>Ga0272442_10010540_pt1 | contig 11371 bp, 9 predicted proteins | sample SSMForm2O_FD_200262 | JGI IMG/M metagenome (GOLD analysis project Ga0272442, IMG submission 200262) | Marine sediment archaeal communities from Little Sippewissett salt marsh, Falmouth, MA, United States - SSM-Form-2O | ecosystem: Environmental > Aquatic > Marine > Wetlands > Sediment ...
GTAAAAACGGGCCCAACAATCAATTGAGCCCTATTTCAGACAGAATGAAAATAATATCTTTTGGATGCTTTCCATACAGATTTATCCGATTTAACCAATCCATTTTAGTCGATGATTATTCTCCGGGCGGATGGTTGTCGTTTATCCAATCAATGCGTTCCTGGGCATCATCTGAAATCAAACCGCCAGTGCTCCAGGTACTTTCAGGATAATTATCAATGACCAGCTGATAGGCTGTGACAGCTTCATTCCACAATTCAAGCTGTTCGAAAGCCCAACCGATTTGATACTGTGCATCCGGAGGAATCTCCTGACCGCTATTCCAAGTGCTTTCAGGATAATTATCGATGACCAGTTGATAGGCCGTGACAGCTTCATTCCATTGCCCTAATTTTTGGCCATGACACCACCCAATATAATATTGGGCGCATGGTGCAACCAGTCTCTCTGATTCACCGGGCCAGTTTGACTGGGGGTAATTATCAACAGCGTCCTGAAATTCCAAAATCGCTTGATTATATTCTTCATCTTGATAGTAGGAATAGCCGGCATAGTATTGAGCAGCGGCAACATATTCACTATCGGGATAATTGGCAATCACTTCAAAAAATTCAATGATCGCCTGCCCATAATTTAGCAATTTTCTATAGCTTTGTGCCAGACTATATTGAGCCAAGGCATTGAGAGTGCTTTCAGGATAGTTATTGATAACCTTCTGGTAACCTTCGATGGCACTGTAATATTGTCCCATGGCATAAGAGCAATTCCCTATTCCCAACTGGGAATCGTCGGCCAGTTCACTATCAGGAAAATCCATAAGAAAGTTATAATATTCAAGGAGCGCTTTCACATATTGGCCTAATTGCTTTTCATAAATATAAGCAATATAATATTGGGCATTATCGGCATATTCACTGTCAGGATAATCGTTGATGAGCTGTTCAAAGACAATGAGAGCACTCGGGTAATCTTCTGAATCGTAATAGATAACACCACCGTCAAACAAATATTTATCATCAACCGCTTGCATGATGATAGGTTCACCATCATTTACCGGCATGATTTCATCTTTAATGATAACCGTATTTAATAATTTATAGGTCATGTATCCTTCTTTGGCAACCGTTAAAGTGCGTGAACCCACGCTGACTTCATCGATGCGAAAATATCCCGCAGAATCAGTCAAAGAAGTATTTGAAGCACCATTGATGCTGACCAGTGCCCCTTCCAATGGTCGGTTATCAATAACGGTTTCCTCGTAAACATATCCTTCAACAGAACCTTTTAACGAATTTACCATTAAACAACCACTTAGCAAAAAGAGAGAAGATATGAAGAAAGCAATGATTAAATAATTCAATGATTTGCTTTTATTCTTATATTTTAACAAATGACAAAAACCTCCTAAAAACCGAACACCAGTCAGTCGATAGACCCTTTTCGGCATACTAAAAGAAAAAAAATAAAAAATATCTACGTATTAAAAAAGAAATGAGAATTAAGAAAAATCCACTTTATTCTTCAATGCCATGAGTTTCGAGCTATAAAACGCAAATACAGTTTTAATTCATTATATTGAATTGACCGTTTTTAACGGACAAATAGATGATCTATTCGGCAATGCCGCTTACTGCCTATTTTAATCTCTCTATTTTTTCTTGGGCTTCTCTGGCGAATTCTGATTGCGGAGCAATCTCTATGACTTTTATTAATAAATCCAAAGCTTTTTCTTTCTCATTTATTTTATCATAAGACATACCCAAATAATAATAAATTTCAGCATCGTCTTGAATCGAAAGGGTTTCCAATGCTTTTTCCAGGTAAGATATTGCTCTCATGTAATCTTTTTCATGAAAATATATCACGCCTATCCGGAAATGAAGAAAAATGTATATACTTCTATTTCTCTCCGGAGTCACCGTTTTTAATTCTACTGCAGCTAAATAATACCGCAAAGCTGCTTCGTATTCGTTAATATAAGGAACAAAACTTTTTACCTCATAAATATATCCAAGTTTCATCAGGGCATTTAAATCATTGGGATTCTGTTCGATTGCCTTTTCGTATAAAGGGATAACCTCCTCAGCTACTTTATTTGCCTTGCGATACAATCCGTAAGCCTTAAAAATATGTTTACGGTTGTATTCCCTGATGCCCATCTGCAAATAGCATTGTCCAAGGTAGTAATAACTGTCCGTATGTTCCGGTTTTGATTGTATCGATTTCTCAAACTCAGGAATGGCTTTTTCGTATTCACCTTTTCCAAAATAAGAGACACCAAGTGTAAAGGAATTTTTGTTTTCACTTCTCAAATCATGAGAGACAACATCATTCTTTTTTCCGGCATCAGATTCCCTGACATCTTTGATTATTCCTGAAACTGCCGCTATGACCTGAGGATGGCCGGGATCATTCGTCTTAATATATATTCTATGAAAAAATCGTTTTTCCATTTCAGGGACATTGATTCTTATTTTTAATTCCGCTGAATTTCCTGGAAGAATGCTTGTTTTTGAAATTCGAACATCCATACAAGATTCACAATCTGTTTCAAAGTTCCTGATAATTAATGCTTCATCACCCCTATTCCTTAAAATAAAAGAATGCGTTGGAAATTCTCCCGACATAATTTCTCCAAAATCCCAGGATTTTACAGGGAAATCAATAATGGGGCCGGCAGTCTCCGTTAACTTTGCAGAATGAACCCCTTGAACAGAACACATGAAAAAAACCACCAGCAACAAGGAAAACGTGACAATCCCTGCAAATATTGAATGTCTCGCCCATTTAAATAATATATTATTTTTAAAAACATGAAGCATGATTTTAATGAATCTTATCACCTTTCAAGTTTAATTTAATAAATTATATAATAGTCCGATATAAAATGGCAAATACAATCATTAAACTGCGTGATGATAACTTTTATATTGGGCATAAAAATTGTTATTACACTATTTTTTTTAAGTCCAAAAATATGCTATACTTAATATGAATTTTTTATCATGAAAGCAGGTAAAGGCATTGACATCAAATACGAATATAAAAAGATTTCCCTGTCCAAAAATTCTGGACCGCTATATCATCAAAGAGGTCATGAGCTTTGTGGCACTTGCCGTTGCCGCCCTAACGATTATGCTCATCATGCAGACACTTTTTGAATTAACAGAAATGTTAATCAACAAAAAGGTTGGATGGGTTTATATTGTTAAATTGTTAGCTTATCGCCTTCCGGCATTTTTAGTGGTCACCTTCCCTATTTCATTGCTTGCCTCCAGTGAATTGGCCATTGGAAATCTTTCCACAAATGGTGAAATAACGGCCATGAGAGCAGGAGGTATCAGCCTCCGCAGAATCATCTTTCCTTTTTTAGTTGCTGCTTTTGGAATAAGTATCCTCTCCTTTTTAATCAATGATTATGTCGTTCCTGAAGCGAACCATATTTCTCAAAACATCATTCGCGAAATCGTACTAAAGAAAGGGCCTCCCAACATCAAGCGAAATGTTTTTTTTCGTGATGCCGAAAACCGTTATTTCTATATCAATCGGCTCGACGAGAAAAATATGATCATGCAGGATATTATGGTCTATGAGCTTACCCGAGAAAAGTTTCCCCGAACCATCACTGCCAAAACAGGCAAATGGGTGGTTGACACCTGGAAATTGGAAAACGGAACCATCTATAATTATGATGAAGAAGGAAAGATTACCTATGAGATGAGCTTTGCTAATCTAGATATTATTGTTAAGGAGGATTTACAAAAATTCTTTAAAAATCAGAGAACCCCTCAAGAAATGAGCAGTAAAGAATTAAAACAGCAAATTGATATATTACAGCAGGCAGGTGCTAATACAAAAAACTTTGAAGTAGACTATCATTTAAAATATTCCATTCCCTTTAGCGGTTTGATTTTTGTATTGCTGGGAGTCCCTTTGGGGCTACAGGTAAAAAGAGGCAGTAAGGCAACCGGTATTATTATCAGTATCGTCCTGGTGCTATTGTACTATATATTGCTCTCCACAACCCGGTCATTCGGACGCGGAGGAATGATGGATCCCTTTATCGCTGCCTGGATACCCAATGCCAGTTTTGGCATCATCGGTTTAATCATTATGTTAAAAGCTGAAAGAAAATAAACGATTTAAATCATAGAATAGTTGCAAAACAAAAATTTAGTGCTTTATAATAAAGATATTCATCCCGACAGAATCATAGAAAAGGATATATTATGACCGAAAAGATAAAAAACAATGGATTCATTTTTTTATCATTGATACTTCTTATTTCTCTTTTATCTTATATTGTGCTGTTTCCTTTGAGTGTTTTCGCCCAAGAAACGCCGGAAACGGAACCATCTGCACCTGCCCTTCAAGAATTTGAGGATACCCTTCAATCATTGGAAGAACCTGTGACAGAAGTAACTGAAGAAGACCTATCCGATATTTCACTGAAAGCAGATTTCATCACGTATGAAGTGGTCAATGAAGAAGATTTAATTATTGCAAAAAATGGTGTATTTTTTAAATATCAGGACATTGAGATCAATACCGAATACCTCAGCATTAATTTAACTACCAATCAGCTCTTCGCCTCGGGAAAGGTCATATTCATCCAGGAAGATTCAGAAACACAATGCGAAGAACTTGCTTATAATTGGGATACTAAAAAAACCATTTTATCTCAGGTAAAAGGCGAAATCACCGGAGAAGGCATTAAGGGAAGCTTGTATTACCGGGGGGAGAAATTGGAAAATTTCCCTGAAACAGTCAAAATTACAGGAGGAAATTTTACGACCTGTGATTTGGAGGAACCTCACTATCATATCGTTGCCACGGAGATGACGATATACCCAAAAGATAAGATTATTGCCCGAAATATTTCCTGGTACGAGGGGAATATAAAGATTATTTCCCTGCCCTATTTCTTAGTCTTTTTGGACCGCAAGACACAAATGCCCATCTTGCCAAAAATCGGACAGAACAGCTCGGACGGATGGTTTGTGAAGGCTAATTTTAATTATTACGTCAATGAAGAATCTTATGGAACATTCTATTTTGACTGGTTTGAAGAAAAAGGAATCGGCATCGGGGCAGAACATACCCTTGAAATTGGAAAAAACAAGGGCAATCCGGGAGAAACTTCAATTTATCTGTATTTACTCAAAAATAAAAAGACGGATAATTTCAGGATAACCGGAGAAGCAGATTACAGCCAAAATTTTGAAAATGATATCGATGCACGCATCAATCTGGATTACACCGGAATAAGAAACAACAGTTCAGATCCCTTTGATAACACCCTCAAATCACAGTTTAACCTGGAAAAGGACGGTGAAAAATATAATTTAGATGTTGTCGGAAAATATACCTTTAAAGGAGAAGGATTTGATGATTTGGATATTGACGGTAAAATCACACTCAAACATCAATACAATATAAGCGATACCTTGAAGTCAAACCTCACCCTTGTCTATACTGAAGACAATCCTTCTGATGATGAAGCTGACCTTGAGTTCGAGCCAAAATTAAATTTAAAATTCACGGGTGACGGATACACCTTGAATTTACTGGCAGAAAAAAGAATTGATTTGGATGATGACAATTACACCGGGGAGAATATTTCCAAAATAATTGACCGGATGCCGGAATTCACTTTTAACAAGCAATCTGAGACGATAGGTGACACAAAAATATCATATGACCTTGAAGCATCGATTGCCCGTTTTTACGAAGCATCTACCGGGACAGACAGTACGCGTGGAGAGTATATTGTAAATTTAAAAAGGCAGATTTCTTTTGGTGATGATATTACCTTGACACCTTCCGGAACATTCCGCCAGGATGTATATTCTTCGGGAGAAGCAAGATATCTTGTTGGCGGTAAATTGGTATTAAAAGCCGCTTATAGCCCTTATGTTTCAAGTACGGTTACCTATAATTATAATAAATCAGAGGGACCTACCCCGTTCAACTTTGATGTTATTTCTCCCCTCTCCAGCCGTATTAATGGTAATTTATCACTAACACCAACCGAAAAGATTAAATTGGATTTATCAACCAATTATAATTTCGTCACAGATTCTTTTGGCAGTCTGGTTGCAAAATTAGAATACACGCCGGAAGATGATTGGAAATTGAATTTTAATACCTCCTATGACTTGAATGATATGGAATGGAATAAACGAATCAATTCTCAGTTGGATTTACAGTTAACTGATGCCTGGCGTGTCAAGTACAAAGGGGCTATTGACCTGGAGGATTTCAAACTGACCAATAGTGTAGTAGGCATTACCCGCGACCTTCACTGCCGTGAATTGACTATTAATTACAAACAATCCAGTAAATCAATCTGGGTAGAGTTCTTCATTAAAGCTTTTCCGACAGAAAAAATAACCATTGGCGGAAATTAATTCATTCTCACAAAGCGGGAGAGATTATTCAACCAGCTTTTTCTCTCTTCAATCATCATAATAACAAAAAGAGACAAGCTCCTTTGTATAAGTTTGTCTCTTTTTGTTGAGGTTTTTTCAAACATTATTCTTTTGATAAGCTAATATGCAACATTAACCCATTAGAAGGCGATGATCTCTGCCGATACGCCGATAATATCAAAATCCTCTCCGCCTTCTTCCGAATCATCTAATCCATCAACATCCTGGATGGAGGAACCAAGACCGGTTCCAATGGTAAGATAATTATCCAAACCGTCATAGGCATTATTATCTGAATCGGTGGTGACTACATTAAAATCAATACTGCTTCCCATAACACTTAAATCATTAAGGTCAATGATGACTTCCCATTCATCATCATTGACCGAAAAATCGGTTAATGAAAAAGATGCAGAACCTTCTTCTACCAGGGAAAAATCAATGCCCCATTCATCCAGCTGTATATAATAATATTCATCTTCCCAGGACACAATGTCGCTATCCGGTCCATCAGCAGGATTACCATTGTTATCAAGAACGATATAATAGATTCCTTCGTTTCCGTCTGTATTGATTTCTCCGTAAACCTGCACTGTTATTTTCAACTGATACTCCGGGTCACCCGGGCCTGGGCCGGGTCCATTGGGGTATCGCACACATCCTGCAGTTGCAATGATCATTAGAATGATTAAGAAATAAAATAAAATACCTTTTATGCTTGTAAGCTTTTGCATATATCCTCCGATAACCACTTTTACACCAGGTGAAAAAGCTTTTTTTAATCTAAATTGATTCCACTTTCCACATTTCCCTGAACTTCCAATCTTTCAGTCTCGACATAAAAAACAGCATTATCACCGCTGATCCACCTGCCGTTCGCTTCTTCGATTCTTACCCGGCCGGTTAAGTCAATTTTATCCAATGCCTCATTATATACTGCTTTATCGGTAGTAATATTATAATCCTTTTTTAAAATCTTCACATTTTCGGAAGCTGTTATATTCTTTGTATCGGTAAAAATCTCCAGATTATTACAATCCCAGATGATATTATCTTCCTCTTCTTCCTCGCCCTTTCTTGCCTGGATTAATTTTACTTTTTCACTAAAGACATACCTTTTGTCATTTAAAAATGCTTCAAGGAATTCACCGGTAATCGTAATATCAGATTGTATCATCTTGATATTTCCATTGATTTGTCCAACCTTTTTGTCCACATCAAATTCTGCTTCCATGGCGGTTAAAACAATATCATCCTGGGTAATCTGGACATTGCCGGTGAAAACCATTTTGTCAGTGCCTTTATCATAGACAACGCTATTAGAAGAAAGGTTAACTGTTGATTCTTCTTTTTCTTCTTCCTGAGCCAGTGAAATTATCGATATTGAATAAATGAATATTATTCCAAAAAAAATCATCAGCAGCCACTTGCCACTATTTAACTTCCTACAATTTATCATCTTATGTTGCCACTCCCCTTAATCGTATTTTACCTTTTTTTCTGCAATTATTCAGGATAAATATACGCGCCTTTTATATATAATACGCAAATTAGCTGAAAAAGGTAACAATTTTTCTCTTTTTACACTCCTTACACAGATTTATATCATTTTTATTGCGCTTGGTTTATTTTTAACACCACTTTTGCATTTCCCTCTAATTGAAGGTTGCTTAATTCTTTATCACTGGAAAAATTTTCTGCAAAGATGAGTCCATCCTTTACTTGAATCTCTACAGGATCCCTGCTGGATATTTTCTCTTCACCTGAATCCCAAAAGAAATGTTCACCTTTTAAAATATCGCCTTCCTCGCTGGTAATGGTCACATTTCCAATCCATTCCATGCTTTTGGTTTTCATATCAGCAATGCTTTTTTCTGCTTTTATATCCAGGTAAGGAATATTTTCTTTGAATATAGTGGCTTTTTTAATCTCTTCAAAGATCGTATTTGTTCTGTTCTTCCCTAAATATATTTTTTCCGCTTCTATTTCCCATTCTTTTTGTCCGTTTTTCATCCCCGATACAATGCCCTGTTCTATTTTTACAGGCGCTTCTTCAACCTCCACAAATTCTTCAGGTTCTACTTTTGTTTCCGTTACTTGAGAATTTTTCTTTCCTGTTTCCCGGTAAAAGAAATAAACGGTAAGAGAAATAGCCAATATAATTATTAAGATGATTCGTAATTTTTTTCCTTTAAGCATAGTCTAATTCTATCATTAAAATCCCAGATGTAAAAGCATTTCATCCCAAAAAGTATCGCCTGCAAAATGGGTATTATTGTAATAATCAGAATAATAGTAATAGGGAAAATAGATTGAGAGTCCCATCGAACCACTTGTGCCCCCACCGCTGTAACCCGATTGGATAATGGCTGAATTCAAAGTCTCCTGAATGTCTGAGGCAATATTCTTTACTGTATTATTATTTGAATTGATTAATAGCTTATTACAAAAATCATAGAGATCAATAAAATCATAATCAACGTAATACTGGCTGTCATTGGCTGCGCTGATATATTTATTGATTTGTGTCTTTGAATCCCCCATGATGACTGCTGCCAGATCAGAACATTTGCCTGCCAAAACATCCATGTAGCTTAAATCAACCGCTGATTGCGTGACATTATACCCACCGTAAGAATCAATATACTTTTCCACAATATCGGTCGCCAATTGTTCGGGAGAAATTGATGGATTTCTAACCAATTGTCCAAAAACAGTATCGTAAGGCCATCCGGCACCCGGAACTGTCTCTTCTGAAGATACAAAAATATCCGCATGGTCTTTGACCTGATAAGCCACTTCTGTCATGCCCATAAAACAGGCATCCATCCCCAAGATGTCAATTTTCTTGCCTAATTGAGAGCTAATGGCGGAAAGCGCATTTTCCAGTTCCGGCATGGTAATCCTGTCTTCTCCATTTGAAAAATCCCAGGCGATGTCTTTTGTTATGTTGGTGGAGTTTGATTTAAATCCTCCGCCATGATTCCAGATGACCAACAGGTATTTTTCTGCGGGATAGCTGGTCGTTCCCCAGTTCACAAAATCTTCCAGCGTTTGAGGGTCTCCCATGTTCATCTCGCCTAAATCTTTTATGAGATATGAATTGATCTGAATGGGATCTGCGTCCTGCGTAATATAATATCTTCGCGTGGTAGTCCAATCACCATTTGATGCATCATCACTATAACCTTGATTGTTTGCATCCAGCACACTGAAAGGAATGCGATCAACCTGAACAAGGATGTTGACATCCGCAGTTGAACCGGCTATTTCCATTTCATTGATATCATTAATTCCTACACTCTCCAGATTATTGTCCGAATCAAGATAGACCATGACCGTCCATTCTGCATCATGATTCACCGGAGGGAAAAAATAGCAACCCGTCAGGGTCATTGATAAAAATACTATGGCAAGAAATATGGAAATTCTATTTTTCATAGATAGCTTCTCCTATTGTTTAGTCGCTAGTGAATAGTTAATAGTCTTTAGCGTTTCATTGAATTTTTACACTATTTGCTGCATAGCTAAAATAGCTCAAAAAAAGAAAGTCCAACAACGGTAGCCGCTCATTTCTCATATGATCTCAGGATTATGAAAAGAAGTTGCACATTTTCCTTTGATAACTGTGATCAACCGACATTTTTTTCAGGAAATGGACCTATTATTAGCAACATAAATACTTTTTGCTAAAGAAAAATATTCAACCCATGGTTTGTCACTATTAAAATACTCATTTTTTTTTAATAATATAGCATATAATCGACAAGAAGTCGAAAATTATCATTTAATGATCATGCTGTCAATCTACAATAGAGTATTCATTTTATTGAAATTTTTCAATTGATTGATTGCCCATACATTAAATTTGCTTTTAATCAACGGGCCTTTACAACCTTTTTAAAAAAATTTGAGATTACATTTTTCAATATTTTCCTCTCGCATTTCAAAACAATTAATGGTAAAATTTATTTAGATAAACTGGTAAATATATTTTGAAAGCTGAATCCGGTGGATAAATGAATAAAAGCAAATGATGAATAGGCATGAAAGCATCCTTCTGGCGATTATTTAAATTGCATTGACTGTGATGATTCAACGCGGCGAATCCGTATCCCTCCCATTTATTCCGGTTCAAACCATTTCGACAAATAACTTTAAAAAAATTTTTTTAAAAAAGAGGAATGTTCACTCTTTTTATCGAATTATAAATACAACAAAAAATGGCTTACAAGTGTTATAAATATAATATTATATGTAACTATTGTAAATATGTCGCAAAAAGGAGGGATGATTTAGACCAAATTATTATAGCAGTTATACTGAAATGTCTTATTATTATCATCAAATTCTAAAAAAAGGAGAAAATATCATGAAGAAAAATATTTTATTAAAAAGCATCCTGTTGTTAATTGTTGTCTCTCTGTTGATTATTGGATTTACCGGGTGTGGAGTCGTTATTCCCCCCGTCTGTACGACAGGAACCTTATATTTAAGTATCGGAAATGATAACTGGACTTACTATGTCTACATGGATGGAAATGATTGGACCGGAACCTATTTGGGAACAACGGATGGATGGGGGGATATTACCCTTTATAATGTTCCTGTAGGCTACCATACTTTTTATGTAGTTTCTACTGATTATTTTTTTGATGGAAGTGCAGGAAAAACCATAACCTGTCCGGGAGCAAACTACCTCACAATAAATACATACTAAAAGTGTTTCAAAGAAGAAAACAAATTTGTGGGAGTTCTTCTTTTATTTGAAAAAAGACAATAAAAAACGGGCAACTTATACAGATTTTTATTTGTATAGATTGCCCGTTTTTTTCTTCCTTATTTTCAATCATTCCCGTTTGAAGATTTTTTAACCCTTTTATGGTATGATATTGATAAATAATTTACAAGGAATTTTATTTATGATTAACTATTTTTCA
>Ga0272442_10010542_pt1 | contig 11370 bp, 7 predicted proteins | sample SSMForm2O_FD_200262 | JGI IMG/M metagenome (GOLD analysis project Ga0272442, IMG submission 200262) | Marine sediment archaeal communities from Little Sippewissett salt marsh, Falmouth, MA, United States - SSM-Form-2O | ecosystem: Environmental > Aquatic > Marine > Wetlands > Sediment ...
AGGCGTCGTTTCGGCTCAACCTCGTTCAGAGCACGGCTTGCATTACAATGAGCCGGCGACGGTCTGGGACGAAGCCATGCCCTTAGGCAACGGGCTGCTCGGGGCGCTGGTTTGGGGGGACGGCACGCCGCTGCGTGTCTCGCTCGACCGTACGGACCTCTGGGACCTTCGACCCGTTCCGGAATTTCATACAAAAGAATATTCATATAAAACGATGCGCCGCTGGGTTCGAGAGCGCCGCTTGGACGATCTCCATCGTCTCTATGACAAACCCTACGGGAACGCCGGTCCGACTAAAATCCCCGCCGGGCGCATCGAGCTGTCATTCGGCGACAATCCCGTTTTCGAAAAGGCGTCGCTGGACCTTTCCACTGCGAGGACGACGGTTCGTTTTAAGAACGGCGACCGTGTACACGTTTTTGTCCACGCGAGAAAATCGTTCGGGATGATACAGATCGAGACGAAAGAATCCGTTAACCTGCAACTTCTGGCTCCCCCTTTTGCCGGAAAGGTGACAGATGAAGCCGGAGCGGGGAAAATTAGTGCCGGCGACCTGGCAAGCCTGCGATATAAGCCGCCGGTTGAGAAGAGCGGTCAGACGTGGAAGAGCTATGTGCAGGAAGGGTGGGGAGGATTTACGTTCGCCGTGGCGATTGCCTGGCGAAAGTCTGGAAAATCCTGGTTGGGCGTCTGGTCGATTGCGACGTCGAACGAATCGAAGGAGCCGGAAAAGACCGCCCTCGCGAATTGCCGCACGGCGCTGGGTGCGGGATTCACGTCGGCGATGTCCACACATTGCCGATGGTGGGATGACTACTGGGGCCGCTCTTCGGTTCGCGTTCCTAACTCGATCATCGAGAGACAATGGTATCTTGAGATGTACAAATTCGGCTCGGCGGCCCGGCCCGACACACCGCCGATTACCCTCCAGGGACCGTGGACCGCGGACAATATGAAGATTCCACCCTGGAAGGGAGACTACCATCACGATTTGAATACGGAATTGTGTTATTGGCCCTCCTATAGCGGCAACCAACTCGACGGCGCCGCCGGATTCGTGAATTGGCTCTGGCAAACTCGAGACAATGCAAGGGCCTGGACGAAACGGTTCTTCGATCTGCCGGGCCTGAACGTCCCAATGACGGCAGACCTGAACCAGGAGCAGATCGGCGGCTGGCATCAATACACCCATTCGGCGACGACCGCCGCCTGGCTGGCCCATCATTTCTATTTGCATTGGCGATACAGTATGGACCGGGACTTCCTCAAAAACCGGGCTTACCCGTGGCTTCGCGAGACCTGCGTCTTTTTGGAGGCGATCACCGAGAAGCGATCGGACGGCAAGCGCACGCTGCCTTTGAGTTCGTCGCCGGAAATCAATGACAACAAGCTCAATGCGTGGTTCCCTACGATGACCAACTACGATCTGGCCTTGATCCGCTGGGCCTTCGCGAAGACGGCGGAATTGGCCGAAGAACTGGGTGAGCCGGACCAGGCCAGACACTGGAAACAAAGGCTCGAGGAAATGCCTGATTTGGCGCTGGATGCGAATGACAAGAAGATTTTAGTTGCGAAGGACTATCCGTTGCCATTTTCACACCGTCATTTTTCGCACTTGATGGCGTTTCATCCGCTGGGTCTGATCTGCTGGGAAGACGGCCCGGGAAACCAGGCGATCATCAAGGCGTCGATGGCTGATCTCGAAGCCAAAGGAACGTCGCAATGGTGCGGCTACAGCTTCAGTTGGCTGGCGTCTCTGGCGGCGCGGGCGCGCGATGGAGACAAGGCCGCAAAGGCCCTGGAGATATTCGCTTCGGCCTTTTGCCTGCGCAACAGCTTCCATTGCAACGGCGACCAGTCCGGGAAGGGCTACTCCAACTTCCGCTATCGACCCTTCACTCTGGAGGGGAACTTCGCCTCGGCGGCGGGCTTGAACGAAATGTTATTACAAAGTTATTCCGGCACGATCCGGATCTTCCCGGCCATTCCGACGGATTGGAAAGAGGTCTCCTTCAAAACGCTCCGCGCCGAGGGGGCATTCCTCGTCTCTGCGATCCGTCGCGATGGTTTAATACAAACGGTGGAAATCCATGCCGAGAAGGGCGGGCTCTGCCGGCTTGAAAATCCTTTCGACGGGACGGGCTGCGAGATCAGCGGTATCCCACGCGACACGGTCGGGCGGGAGGGAAACGACTTGCTGCTTAAAACCACCGCGGGGCAAACAATCATTCTGAACCGGCGCTAAGGAAAAAAGACATGAACAAAGTGACTTTATTCTTTCGTATTGCTGTCATTGTCGTCAGTGCGACCATCGTCGGATTTGCAAAGACGTACGACGTGGCCATCACATCAGGGGACATTTACGATGGCTCCGGCCATACTTCGTACGTTGCAGACGTCGGGATTAAGGACGGGTATATCGCGGCCATCGGACAACTCGACGCCGAGGCGGACATCGTGATCGACGCCCAAGGTCTCGCCGTCGCGCCGGGTTTCATTAATATGCTGAGCTGGGCCAATGAATCCCTTATCGAAGACGGAAGATCCCTGGGAGAGATCCGCCAGGGCGTGACGCTCGAAGTACTGGGCGAGGGAACGTCTATGGGACCTCTGAATGAGGCCATGAAGCGGGACCTGCGAGCGTCTCAGGGGGACATTAAATATCCCGTCGAATGGACGACGCTCGGTGAATTTCTCGACTATCTCGTCCAAAGAGGCGTCTGCCCCAACGTCGCGTCTTTTGTCGGTGCGGCGACGGTTCGCGCCCATATTGTCGGCTACGGAGACCGCCGCCCGACGGCCGGGCAACTCGACCAGATGAGAAAACTGGTCGCACAAGCGATGCGCGACGGCGCGGTCGGCGTCAGTTCGGCGCTGATTTATGCCCCCGGTGTCTATGCCGACACGGAGGAGTTGATTGCCCTTGCTCAGGTAGCGGGTCAGTATGGGGGAATTTATATTTCGCATATTCGCAGCGAGGGCAATCGTCTGCTGGAAGCGTTGGATGAAATGATCGCAATCGCCCGAAAGGCCAACGTCGCTGCGGAGTTGTATCACATGAAAGCCGCCGGTCAGTCGAACTGGCATAAGCTGGACGCAATGGTCGAAAGGATCGAAAAGGCCCGGGCCGAAGGATTGAGAATCACGGCTGATATGTACACCTATACGGCGGGCGCCACGGGTCTCGATGCCGCGATGCCGCCCTGGGTGCAGGCGGGCGGGCACCGGGCCTGGGTGGAGCGGCTCAAAAACCCACGAATCCGGCGACGCGTCATCAAAGAGATGTCCACGCCGACGGACGAATGGGAGAATCTGTATCTTCTGGCCGGGTCGCCGGAGAGGGTGCTTCTGGTCGAATTCACAAAGGAAAAACTCAGATACCTGACCGGCAAAACACTCGCCGACGTTGCGAAAATGAGAGGCACATCACCGGCGGAAACGGCGATTGACCTTGTCGTCGAAGACGACAGCCGGGTCGGCACGGTTTACTTTCTCATGTCGGAAGATAATGTGAAAAAGCAGATCGCGCTGCCCTGGCTGAGTTTCTGCTCGGACGCCGCCTCACGTGCGACCGAAGGCGTGTTCCTCAAGTCGAATCCGCATCCGCGCGCCTACGGCAACTTCGCCCGGCTGCTCGGCAAATATGTTCGAGAAGAAAAGGTCATTCCACTGGCCGAGGCGATCCGGCGACTCACCTCGCTGCCGGCGGACAATCTCAAGCTCGACCGGCGGGGACGACTCACGAAAGGATACTATGCGGATATCGTCGTTTTCAATCCTGAGACCATTACCGACCATGCGACGTATGAAAAACCACACCAGTACGCCACGGGTGTCGTTCACGTCTTCGTCAATGGAACGCAGGTACTCAGGGACGGCGAGCACACAGGCGCTAAACCCGGCCAGGTCGTTCGCGGCCCGGGATGGAAAAAGTAAACGAATAACATCAAAAATAGCATCAAATAACAACTGAACGTTTGGGAAGATTAAGAGAGGGTGGCAGCCTCAAGCGAAGCTTGGGGATGGCTTTTCCCGACCATCCCCAAAGCCTTCGGCTTTGAGGCTGCCACCCGGCCTAAATGGAAACGTAATCGAAGAAACATTAAATACCGGAGCAAAAATGATGAAACGATTGAATCTACTGATTGTTGGACTATTACTTACTTTTAACATTGCAGCCTTTGGGGAAGAATCTACAAAGATTCCCATAACAGACCACTTCAACGTGCGTGAGTACGGCGCCAAAGGTGACGGCGAAACGGATGATACCGCTGCATTCCAAAAGGCGCTGGACGCCGCGGGTCAGGCCGGCGGCGGGATTGTGTACGCGCCTCGCGGCAACTATTTCTTCGCGGGTCATCTGAACGTGCCGAACGCCGTGACGTTGGCGGGTATCTGGCAATCGGTTCCGGCCCATAACGGGATACGCAATCCGGGACTGCCCAAACCCACGGATGACGGAACAACGTTTCTGGTCACGGGCGGCGTAAATAAAGAGGAAGGTCCCGCCTTCATCACACTCAACACAAACAGCACGCTGAAGGGCGTTGTCCTTTATTATCCTGAGCAGAACGTCGATGACATCCCGAAATCCTATCCCTGGGCCATCGCCATGCGCGGCAAAAACCCGGCCGTCCTTGCGGTCGAGATGCTCAATCCGTATAACGGGATCGACGCCACGCGGAACGAACGGCATCTGATCCGCGATGTCCACGGCCAGCCCCTCCGCCGGGGGATCCTGGTCGATTCCATTTATGACATCGGGCGCATTGAGAACGTGCACTTCAATCCCTGGTGGAGCATGAAACCCAAGCTGTTTCAATGGCAGATGGAGAACGGCGAGGCGTTTATTTTCGGTAAATCCGATTGGCAGTACGTTTATAACACGTTCTGTTTCGGTTACAAAATCGGGTACAAATTCATCCGCAGCCAAAGAGGTGTCTGTAACGGCAATTTTCTCGGCATCGGCGCCGATGATTGCCACACGGCCCTTGTGGTCGAGCAATGCGCCCCCTACGGGCTGTTGATTACAAACGGCGAGTTCGTCTCCTTTCACGGGCCGGACCCGACAATGGTTGAAATCATGCAATCCAACAGGGGCAGCATTCGTTTCTCGAACTGCGCGTTCTGGGGTCCGTGCAACCAGATCGCCAAGCTCGCCGGGACGGGAACGACCGGTTTTTCGGATTGCACGTTCGTTCAATGGGGCGGCAAGGAAAAGAACCGCCCGGCGATTCAGGCCCAAAGCGGCACCGTTCTGATCCGAGGATGCGAGTTTCGACAAAACCGGCCACATATCCAACTCGGCAAGGATGTCAGCCGGGCCGTCGTGACCGGCAACGTATTCACAGGTACAAAACAGATCGTCAATCAATCCGAGGGAAATGTACAAATCGCACTGAACGTCAGCGATTAAATGTCTCTGAAGGTCTGCCTGCACGCGACCGAAAAGACGTATCCGATGTGCAGAAAGAACACGTATTTAGCTTGAATCTTCCCCTCATACGTGGTAAGATAGGGATGGATTATAGTTCTGACCCGATATGGTGGAGACGTGTTATGAACAACCGGAAGGGTTTTACCCTCATCGAGTTATTGGTGGTCATCGCGATCATCGCCCTGCTGCTGGCGATCCTCATGCCGGCTTTGCAGCGCGTCCGGCAGCAGGCCCGAGGCGTCGCGTGCATCAGCCGGCTCAAACAATGGGGCTTGTTCTTCGCGATGTATGCCGAGGATCATGACGGGCGATTCATGCAGGGCCATACGGCTCAACCGCAGGCCAACCGGTGGGTCAGCGCGCTCGGGGATTATTACAAGTGGGATGACGAACTAACCTGCTGTCCGAACGCCACCAAGCCGTGGGTAGATATCAACGGCAATACGGAGGGGGCCGAGGGAACGGACGTGGGGGTGACCATGGCCTGGGGGTATATGAACCAGGGTCACTGGCTCAAGCCGATAAAGGGAAGCTACGGGATCAACGGCTATTGCGTGGACATCCAGGCGGGCGCAGAACCGCGTGGGGAAGGCTCCTGGTACTGGCGCGGGCCGAATGTGGCCGGCGCCGCGTATGTGCCCTTGTTCCTCGGTGCTCAGCGCTATAACGGCGTCGTGGATTCCGTCGATGCCCCCCCGGCCTTCGACGGCCAGGGATGGTCCGAAGGCGGCGGCGGACGGATGTTGCGCTACTGCCTGAATCGGCACAATGGCTTCGTGAACGGGATTTTTATGGATTTTTCGACGAAGAAGATCGGGCTGAAGGAGCTATGGACGTTCAAGTGGCACCGATTGTACGACACCAAGGGCCCGTGGACGACGGGGGGCGGCTGCCAGCCGAGCGACTGGCCGGAGTGGATGAGAGGATTCAAAGATTATTAATGGAAACACGTCAGTGTCTCTTCGTGAGTGAGACTATGAACTTGTGCTTTGCACCCCAGCTTTTCGCATTCTTAGCCATTTGCGCCTCGGCGGTTTTCCCTTTAAAAGCGCCGGACATCCCCGAACTCAAGTTGCTCCGGGAACCGGTTATGTATTATACGGACACGTCGTACGGACGGGCGTTCGCCAAAGATCCGGACGTCGTGCATTTCAAAGATCGTTACCTGATGTACTATACGATCCACCGCGGAAAAACGGGGATTGCGGTCGGCATCGCGCAAAGCAGGAACCTGGAACACTGGACAAGAATCGGCGAGATTCTACCGGCAGCCGACTACGAGAAGAAAGGACTTGGCGCCCCGGGAGCGATTGTCCTGGGCGATAAGGTCCACCTTTTCTACCAGTCGTATGGAAACGGGCGAAGGGATGCGATCTGTCACGCGATATCCGACGACGGCATCCACTTTGTTCGCAACGAAACGAATCCGATCTTCCGGCCGACGGGCGAGTGGAATTGCGGCCGGGCGATCGACGCCGACGTGATCGAACACAGAGATCGCCTGTTGCTCTATTGCGCGACGCGCGATCCGCAAATGAAAGTGCAAATGCTGGCCGTCGCCGCGGCGCCGCTCCATTCCGGCTACACCCGGAACTGCTGGACGCAATTGTGCGACGAATCTATCCTTAAGCCCGAGCTTCCCTGGGAAAAGAAATGCATTGAGGCGCCGTCCCTGTGCAAGCACGAAAACCGGTTGTATATGTTCTATGCGGGCGCGTATAACAACGAACCGCAACAAGTCGGTTGCGCCGTGAGCGACGACGGTGTTCGCTGGGAGCGGCTGTCGAAATTACCGCTGCTGCCGAATGGTCTGGACGGGGAATGGAACTCGAGTGAATCGGGCCATCCGGGCGTTTTCGAGGACGATGACGGCCAACAGTATCTGTTCTTCCAGGGCAATAACGACAACGGCGCGACGTGGTATCTGTCCAAAATGAAGGTCGGCTGGGATGATAATAAGCCCCATCTGATCCGCCCCAAAGACGGCCGGACCTTTCAACTCAAATAGAGCGAAAATAGATTGGCCTTGATTTAACGTTCGGAAAAAGATACCCTATATCTACAAACAGGCTTTTATGCCCGGGTATAGGAGCATTGATATGGACAAGCGAAAAGCATTCACACTCATCGAACTCCTGGTCGTTATCGCGATAATCGCCCTGCTGCTGGCGATCTTGTTGCCGGCTCTCCGAAGTGTCAAAAACCAGGCCAGGGGCGTCATCTGTAAATCGAATCTCAATCAGTGGGGCAAATTATTCTACCTCTACGCCCACGATAACAACAGCCAATTCATGGTCTGGAAGCAATCCAGCACGCCGGGCGGCGGCACCTGGGTCGTACCGTTAATGCCCTATTACCAGGCGGGCGGCGAAAAGGCACGGCTCTGCCCGATGGCGACGAAAACGGAAGAGGAAGGCGAAACGGTCCCCGCCCGAATGGCCTGGGACTGCGAAATCGGCGGGAAAGTGCATAAGAATAGCTACGGGATTAACAACTGGTGCTACGACCTCCGGCCGGGCGTGACCACGATCTGGGGACTGGCCGACGCGGATCGCAGGGCCTGGCGACGCATCGACCAAAAACAATCGGCCCGGATTCCGATGTTTTTGGAATGCTGGCGATGGGGAGGCGGTCCGACCACGCGAAGCGACCCGGCGCCGCCCGATGAGGAAGTCCGGCATAACACGGGGTTCGGACGCTATTGTATGAACCGCCATGCTTATACGATTCACATCTGCATGATGGACGGCTCCGCGGACAGGGTCAAGCTCAAACTCCTGTGGGATTTGAAGTGGCACCGAACCTTTACGATGGCGGACCCCGTGCCGCAATGGCCCGATTGGATGAAGAATCTGCCGGGATCGTAGCCAAATGAAAATCAAGCAGACCCGCCGTTCACATTTGTCTATTGTCGCCGCCGTTGTGCTTTACTTGTTAGTCCCGGCGGCATCGACCGCCCGCGTGACGTGCATCCGGCTAACCTGCGACCACGTCGCGGATACGACCGATCTGAAACGCTTCCGACAGTTTCACGGATGGAAAGACAAAAACGGAAACGAATTAGCGCTGGCCATCTGGAAATATCTCAGCGACTACGAAACGGGCCTGTATCATTTCAATGAAATCCTCGAAGGGCCGGACCCGTTCAACGAATACGCGACGGTGCGCGATCCGCTGAAGATACTCAACACCTACAACATGGCCTATTGCGGCATTTTCGGCCCCGTCACGGACGGCATCTTACAGGGCGTCGGCTTCAGGCGGGGACGCTCTTTCGGCCTCGTGGCCTGGAACCATTGCGCCACCGAGGTCTGGTACGACAATGCGTGGCATTATTTCGACGTCGATGTGCGAGGCGTGCTCGTGCGGCCGGACGGCGTCGTTGCCGACCTTGCCGAAGCGCAAAGCAATCGCGATCTTTGGACGAATCCGCCCTCGAACGTCACGCCCTTCTTCCCGAAGGATCCGGACAAAGCGAAGATTTTCGATATCTACAAAGACAGCGACGTCTATTTCTATTATCGCTGGTTCGAGGCCGGCCACACAATGGACTTCTACCTGCGAAGCGGCGAATCGTTTACTCGCTTCTGGACACCCCAGGAGGGGCGCTGGAACCACCTGCCGCGCTACGGCAAAACGAAATGGATCAGGAACCTCATCGAACAAAAGCCGCGCGGCCCCAAGCCGAACCATCGCGACTTCACTCCGTGGAATCATGGCAACGGACTTTTCAACTACCAGCCTATCCTGACGAATGCTTCGACGGATTTTGCAGACGGCTACGAGGACGTTAAGAATCTCCGACCGGGTAAGAACGGCCTCGAAATCATCCAGTCCGGCCCGGCGGAAGTCACCTTCGAGGTCTTCACACCTTACCTCATCGTCCCGAAGATCAACGACCTCGACGATCCGAACGATGATTGCGAGGCCTCCGTCGTGAAAGTAAACAGTCCGAAGCCGGTTGAGGTTTGGATATCTCTGGACCACGGTCTGGCATGGCGGCCCGCCGGAAAGACTCAATCCTCTCTCGACCTGACACCCATCGTCAAGGGGACATACGGCTATCTTTTGAAGCTCAAAACCTCGGGCACGGCGGGTACGACCGCTATTGACTTTTTGAATATCAAAACATGGGTTCAGGTTGCGCCGACGAGTCTCCCGGCTCTCAAAAAAGGCAAGACGACATTTCACTACGCTATAGGCGATCGTTACAACCGGCAGACGATTCCCATGCTCGTGAAACCGAACACCGCCGATCCGGAAAACCTGAAGAAGTACGCTTCAAAAATGCCCGACGATTACGATCCGAATCGTCACACCTACCGAATCCGCGGCGAGCTTATCGTCCGGCTGGCCGCCCCGCCGGGCATGAAGATCGCATGGCTCACCATCGGCGGGACCTTCCGTACGCATCAAGGTCAATACGCAAAGAACACGGATAACCGTATCGCCTATGCCGTCGGTAATCCTAAAGACTTTAAGGAAATCTACCGATCCAATGTGCCCACATGGGTCAACCACTGGCGATATAATTGGGACGGCGATGTTGTTCTATCCGAGCCGACCGACGAAGTCTTCGTCAAATACACCGCGCACACCGGCCTCAACACCATCCGCGCCTGCCTGCACCTATTGCCGGAGCGCACGCCGGACAATCACATCAACATCACACACACCTATCAGCTCGACGGTCAATTGCAGGAAACCGACAAGCAGCTCACCGGCCCAACGACCTATACCGTACAATGCCCCACCGAGCCTGAGAACATCTCCGTAACGCTGGAGAATCCTCACGGAACACTTTGACGATCAGCAACCAACGACTCAAAATCGCCCCACTTTTATCCCCTGTTTTCTCTTGCCCGTAAGAAGTTTTCAATTACCATCTGAACTTTTGCAAAACTCTTGTTACCATGATAATCATTGACGGTACAAACATGCAATGATGTGTTTGCTGTTGCGAAAAAGGAGAGAACATCATGCGGGACAAAAAAGCACGCAAATCAACGATATACCCTCAAGGATCGACCATTGTAGTGCTCGTGCTGATCGTCACGACAGGCCTTGCCGGATGCTATAGGAGTAGCTCGCGTTTCTCCGACAAACAGATCCTGGAGATGATGCAGCAGCCGGAGAACCTGCCCTACAACTATTGGCACGGGGAAAGCAAATGGGAGCTGACCGAAAAAGGCAGCAGTATGCTAAGTTACGGTCATCTGGATTTTGGCAGAATTTTTACAGAGAAGACCGACTGGGGTGTGATCCATGGTGAAATCTATATGAAAAAGTCCCCAAGGTTGAATAACAATCCGTTACTTCTGGTCCCGCTTCTCGATTCCAAAGACCCTGATGTTATTCTTTATGCACTGCATTGTTACGAAAAGAGGTCGGAGGTATTAGAGCAGCATCCTTTTGATGATCTGAAGTCACTATATAGTCGATTGATTACCCTCACAAAGGAGTATCCCGACGTTCGCGTTCGCTGGAAGGCTCTTCACCTTATGAAAGAGATGCATTGGGTATCGACAGACGATCTGGCCCGCGTCCTGGACGATCCCGCGGAATCCGTGCGCTTAGCCGCCGTGGGGTATTTAGGTGAATTCAATTCCATTGTGGACTTCGAAGACAATCTCCACCCTCATCGATATTCCGAAAGTGACATTCACACCAGTATTGCGAAGCTCGCTATCAAACATATCAACGACAACCACTACAATGTTCGGTTCGAGTGTGCTGAAGTTGTGAAATCACTCCTTCGAAAATCCGAATTGGTTTTCGGTTACATCGGAAAGAAACCCTCCGACGAAACATTAAATATCGACTGGATGCGGGAGAGCTGGTGGAAACGGAATACCTCGCAAAAAAAACTTCTGGATTGGTGGGAGCAAAATAGCTTAATCCCTTCACCCCTGTAGCCGGATAGAGTGGGACTC
>Ga0272442_10010543_pt1 | contig 11370 bp, 12 predicted proteins | sample SSMForm2O_FD_200262 | JGI IMG/M metagenome (GOLD analysis project Ga0272442, IMG submission 200262) | Marine sediment archaeal communities from Little Sippewissett salt marsh, Falmouth, MA, United States - SSM-Form-2O | ecosystem: Environmental > Aquatic > Marine > Wetlands > Sediment ...
GGACCGACTGGACTGTTTTTTAATTATTCGGACTGCGGTTCGCGTGGAGGTGTCTCTCCTGCCATGTACTGGTTCGCCGCCAAGCGGAAAGAGCCCTCGATCCTTTGGCGGGAGAAACAGGAGATCGAGTCGTTCCTGTCCAAGGAACACGACCCGGAAAGCGGATCGAGCCGCATGTTGCCGTTCCTGATCCTATGGGCCGGGGCGCTCGATGACACACCGATGCCGAAAACCGCGCACTGGAAGGGGGACGGCAAGACACCCGTCGCTATGCACCGCAGCGGCTGGAAGACCCATGAAGAGATCTTCGTGGGTGTGAAAGGCGGTTCACCCGGCGCAAACCACGCGCACATGGACATCGGAGCGTTCGTGATGGACGCTCATGGCGTTCGCTGGGCAGAGGACCTGGGCTCGCAGTCCTACCACGGTCTGGAGTCCAAAGGCGTCCAGCTGTGGAACATGAGCCAACTCAGTCAGCGCTGGAGTGTCTTTCGCCTGAACAATTTCAGCCACAACACGCTCGTTGTGGACGGTAAGAAGCAGCGGGTAAAGGGGCACGCTCCGATCATCGGCTTTTCGGGTGAGGCTCCGATGCCCCACACCATTGTCGATTTGACAAGCGTCTATGTGGGTCAGCTTGCCGCCGCGAAACGGGGCGTCGGCCTTTGCCAGGATGGGGCGGTCCTGGTACAAGACGAGGTCGAGACGCTGGATCACAAGACCACTGTGAGGTGGGGTATGGTCACACGCGCCGAGGTCAGGATCGAGGAGGAACGTAAAGCGCTTCTTCGGCGAGACGATCAAGAGCTATGGGTGAGCGTTCGGGATCCGGCCAATGCGAAGCTGCAACTCTTCGAGACGGAGAAACCTCCGGGAGAACATGATGCTCCCAACAAGGGGACCCGCATGATCGGCTTCGAAGTCGAGATCCCGCCCTCGACAAAGGCGAGACTCGTCGTTCGCCTTGGCCCGGCCGATGCAGAGACGGACGCCAATAGCGTGCAGCGGCTTGCGGACTGGTAAGAGGGAAAGTGACGCCTGGTACGCAAGATGGAGTCGTGCAGTAGACCCCTTGGTGAGAAGATCGGACTGTGTAGACATATCGGTGGACGTTCTGTGTCTCAAGAAAGCCAGAGGAGCGCATCATGATGCGGAAGCATCTTGACATCACATTGAAATCTCCCTAGACTTTTGCCATGAGAACGACGCTGACCATAGATGATGATCTGCTTGCTGCTGCGAAGACCCTTGCCAGGAATCAATCCGTATCCGTTGGCAGGGTGCTATCCCAACTGGCTCGACGAGGCTTGAATGCGACGCCTCGGGTGGGGGAGGCTCCCAGCGGGTCGGACTTCCCCGTCTTCACGGTCCCGCGAGAAGCGCATCCCATCACATTGGAGGACGTACGTAAAGCCGAGGACGAGGTGTAATGGTCGGTCTGCTTGACGTCAACATGTTGATCGCTCTGGCCTGGCCGTCCCACGTTCACCATTGGTTTGCGCAGGATTGGTTCTCGAAATACGCCTCTGCGGGATGGGCAACTTGCCCACTGACACAGTGCGCTTTCGTTCGCATCTCGTCCAACCCGAAGATCATTCAGGAAGCCGTCACACCCAACGAAGCCGCGGCCCTCTTGCGTGAGGTCGTCAAACTTAAGAGCCACACGTTCTGGAAAGACGACATCTCCCTTCTGGACGACGCAGTGCCGGCGAGTCTGCTTCTGGGCCACAGACAGGTCACCGACGCCTACCTGCTGGGGCTGGCCATCCACCACGGTGGCCGTCTCGTTACGCTCGACAAAGGCCTTGAATCCCTTCTTCCTCGACGCAGCCCTCATGCCAAGGCTCTTCACATCGTAGAGTGCAAAAAAGCGGCAGGCGGCGCAGAAGCAGCCGATTGAGGCGACTCTTGACAGCGCTTCTCGCGGAAGCCTTTCTCTCCTGTCCCTATCGAAAACTCCATCCGCGACAAAGGACTTCGAATAAACTCCGTATCTAAGCATAATTTCTTCCGAACCCGTTCCCAGTCATCCAACCCGTTCAATGAGGAGTTTACGTCCCTTTTGGCCATCGTTTTCAATATACTCCGGGCCTTCTTGAAGAGCAAGAAAGAGATGGCTGCGGAGAATCTCTGCCACAGGCAGCAGGTCGCCTCGTTGTCCAGGAAGAACCCCCGCCCAAAGCTGACGAGGAGGGACAAATCTTTTGGGTCTGGATGTCCAAGGTCTGGTCATAATGGGAGTCGGCTCATTCCTACTCTAACGCCTCGGGCGGGGTTATCTTTTTAGGGAGGGAGGGCTCGATGGCCCATCCGACGATACGTCGGCACCCAGGAGGAGCTGGGTCCGCTGATGGAGACATTGGTCATCAACGAGGTCAGGGCGTACTTGGCCTATCGCAAATTGGGCTACAAGCTCAGCTTCTGGCGCAACTACGACGGCGCTGAGGTCGACCTGGTCTGTGAAACTCGAACAGGCTTTGTGGCGATTGAGATGAAGGCTGCCCGCCAATGGCAACCACGTTTTGGAAGAGGATTAGGCCTTTTTCTGAAGGCAGCCCCGCCAGGATCCGTAAAAACGGTTGGAATCTTCCGAGGCGAGCGCAGGGTGAACATCGAAGGAATCAGCGTCTTGCCTCTCGATGATTTTCTAACTGCGCTGTGGCGGGATGGAGTCATTACCTGAAGATGCTGTTCATCTCGCCATTGCTGTCGACGTCCAGCAATCTCCTCGCCAGAAGAACCACTGGAGGTCGACAGATAAGAGCCCTAATGGTGGATGAGGTCCGCCAACACCGAAGAAATGGAAACTTTGAGTTCCGTGGAGCCTTACAACCTTTGTGAATCGCGATTTCCTGTAGCATAGTAGGCTCATAAGACAACGCCATCTGAACGGAGGGAGGACGGCAGGTATGGAAATGGCAGAAAGAGGAACTCGTTGGGGGATTTTGGGGACAGGCAACATTGCGCTGTCGCTCGCCAAAATTGAATCCACCTATTGCCGCAAAATCTGGTTGGATTTGGGCTATGCTGCGGTCTTTTGGATGGTGTTGAGAAGTTTTTCAGGGAAGTTGGATATGGCGATGAGTGGCTTGAGTTCGGTGGGGATTCTTTGTGGGGAGTCGTGAGCTTTGCGGAACTCTTGGCGCAAGGTATGGATGTCTATGCTGGCGAAGACGGCTTCGAGGGATGGCTTTCCGTTGAGCAGGATCTTCATATAGGCGGGGTTGTCCAGGTTTCGGACCAGTGGGGTTTCGGCGAGCATGGAGCGGAGCATACGAGTTGAGGACGCGTTGCCTGTCCGGCGTCGGTTCGCACGCTTGAGCTTTCCAGAGCGTGCTCTCCTTCATGAGCGGATTCAAGGCGATGTGGATCTTGAAGTAGGGGCCATTGTCCCGACATTGGCCCCGCAGGTAGATCTCCTGGATGCCTCGATCTGGAGGTTCAGATGCCGGAGTCGTCGGGCAAAAGTCAGATGTGGACGATCAAAAGGGAAGCCGTATCCGTCTCCTTCGGTTTTGCCCTTCAGCGCCCATTGGATCAACGTGTAGGCCGCGACGACCGGGGTGAACTCGAAGGCCTCGGGGGCAAGGGAGCCGTTGGCCATGGCCTCCTGTAGTGCTTTGATCATCGCGGGGTTGGCGTCCATCTCGGTCTTGAGCTGTTTGGCTCGGTAGCGCAGATCCGTGCTGATGCCGTGCTAGCTGAGCCGCTTGCGAATCACACCGTATTCGGTCCCGAACAGATCCTTTCCGATATCGCGCAGGAAATGGAAGTGACAGATGAAATCCGGCACCCCGGGAAAGACTTTGGCCTGTCCCTCTCGAAAACTCCATCCGGAGGAAATCAGGGTGATTCTGAAGGACGAGATGGTGGGCAGGGGAATGAGCAACGTCGTGGCGAGACGGAAGTGAATGGTGCCGGAGGGATTCTTGAACGCAGGAGAGAAGGCGGAGCTGAATCGAAGCAGACCTCGGCCGCATCACCTTTAAGCGGTTCGAACGCAGAAGATGTTGGCCCTTGGGACGAGGACTCAGGCAGCGACTCTCTCGTAGCGATGATGAGTTCCTGAAGTCGTCGAAGAGCTTGGACGGTCTTTGGGATCTCTTGGTTGCCCCCATCTGCGTCATGTTCTCGGTGCATAGGACTCTACCAACGCGGCAACCTCGGCGTCCGACAGAGCGCGTCTGTAGATGCGGGCATCGTCTATTCTGCCGTCCATCGCTTCCCGGTACTTGCCATACTCCGGCCCTGCGATGCCCAGTTTCCAAGTCTCTGTTCCGAACTCCCGTGCTATAGATTGGGGCGGGAATGACGCTGTCGATTCAAGTATACCGTTGACGTAAATCTTGACGAATCCGTCGGTCCTACTGACCACGCCAACCACGTGATACCATGCGTTTGGATCTTTGGGGGCGGATTTCACGAGAATCCAGCTATTGTTCCCTTCTTTAAGGTGGTGCTGCATCTTGAAGAGACCCTCTTGGTCATACACCAGTCCGATGTGCCAACCTTGCTTGACCAAAATGCCGTAGGCCGGGGTCATGTCGGTTCCGGGAGGCAGACGGTTCGGCTTCACCCAAGCAGCCACGGTGTAGTCGGCCTCTTGCAGATTCTCTAACGTGGGGCTATTCGGAATGTCGACATAGATCTTGGTCTCGTCGGTATTCGCGAACTCTAGAGAACCACCAATGCGCCCCGGCACCCACATGGGGCCATTCTTGAGCGTCCCATGATTGCCAAGGCCGCTTGAGTCAGCGACGACGTCGCCTGCCACTTCGTCAAGTTTCCACCAGCCTACTAGATCCACCTTTTCTTCCGCACATGATGTGTCCATCACAATCAGCGTTCCTAAAAACGCAAGCGTTACCAACTTGATGCTGTCCATGTTTTACTCCATCTTCTCTGCCCTATCTGTAGGTCAGGCTTTCTTGCGGCCGTGCACGCTACGACCAAAATCAAGACAAAACAATCATATGTCATTGGGTTCTCCATGATTTCATCGGGGCACCTTGAGCACGATTTTTCCCCGGGTGTGGCCAGTCTGAATCAGCTCGTGGGCCTGCCGGGCTTCCCGCAGGGGCAGGATCGTGCCCACCTCGGGTCTGAGTTTACCGTGGTCAACCAGTTCGGCAATGCGGTTCAGCAGACCGCCACCGCCCTTGGCCGCGGCATACGCACCGCGAAGTGCCCGCGCAACAGCGTCCGAGCTGGGTTCCGGGTTCTCGCAGATCGAGACCTGTATGCCGCCGTCCTTCAGGACCCGCCACGAACGCTCCATTGTTTCGCGGGCCAGCGCATCGGTGGCATTGTCGACCTCCCTGGGAATGACGTCCAAGACAACATCCACATCCTGCTCAACCGATTCGAAGGCGATCGTGCGGTAGTCGATGAACACATCGATGCGAAGTTGCCGAAGAAAAGCTTCGTTGCCCGCCGACGCAGTGCCAATCACCTGCGCGCCCCGCCACTTGGCGAGTTGAACGGCAATGTGCCCGACACCGCCTGCAGCCGCGTGGATGAGAGCCTTCTGCCCGGCAACCAGACCTCCGACATCGAACAGGGCATCCCAGGCGGTCAGGGCGGCGACTGGCAGGGCGGCCGCATGCACATGGTCCAGAGACGCGGGTTTGCGGGCGAGATGGTCCGCGGCTTCGACGGCATATTCCGCGTACCCACCCAGCCGGACGAGTCGGCCGTAGACTGCATCGCCAACGGCGAACTTCTTTACTTCAGGGTCCGCTTTGTCCACGACGCCTGACACTTCGCAACCAAGGGTGAGCGTGAACGGCTTCTTCAGTTTCTGCCGCAGGCCCGCGCGGATCTGCCGGTCGGCGGGGTTCACTCCTGCCGCGTGGACGCGGATGCGGACCTCGCCGGGCCCCGGCTCCGGTATGGGGGCGTCTTCGTAAACGAGAACCCCGGGGTCGCCGTATTCGTGGATGCAGGCACGCTTCATTCGCTTGTCGCTCGGTAAAACTGAGTTTGCATTATGGAACGTATTTTGGCCACTGGCTTCCACATCGTCAAGGCCCACTCGTGCCTTCATTCATTGTCCCTATACAGTAGTTTACTCGGCTACGCCTTTGATAGACTGAACATTCCGATGTCAATTCGGAAGTCGATCGGGCGTGCGGATTGATGCCGGATGGAATGCCATACGAGGATTGCCGTTAGTTTCTGTCTGCTCGCCTGCTGCGATCTGCAGACCCCGTCCTGTGCCCAACTCATCCGGCGTGCAGATGATTGGGCACTTGTATCCTGCCGCAGAGCAGATTTCCTGAAGGTCACAGTGAATGTGGCGAGGAAATCGATGGATACGAGACTCATGGCGTGATTGCGAAGGAAGGAACGTCATCCAGGTTTGAGAAGAGCGCCTCGGGATTTCCCTGATGCGCTCCAGATACCTGGACACGCATGGACCTCGAAGCCGAGGAGGAGTAGCTCACCGTGGATCCTGGGCTTCTTCTCTCGACGCTTGTACATCCCGAGCTGTTGGCGCAGGGCTAGTCCGATCTTCTCACCAATCTCGTTGTGAACTGCTCCAGGTTGCGTAGCAGACGGAGTTTGGTGAAGTGAGCCCGAGGACCCCGAGGACTCATGTGTAGCTCCGCCCCTCCGCCAGCTTAGCCGATAAATTAGGTGCTGACGTTGCCTGCTCCGTGTCTGTTACACTCCGACGAGGGTGAGCGAGGCAATCACCGTCTGGTGCGTAGGATGGAGTCGTGCAGTAGAGACCTTGGTGAGAAAATTGGACTAGGTTCTCTGTAGCCAAGTGGGCATTCAGACGGCGGGCGGACAGAGCGAGACGGAGCCAGCGGCTGGGTTTGAAAACCATTGCCTCTTACGGCGAGTACATGGTCCGCAGGATATGACGCAGGGGCCGCCTTTGGGCGGACGGTGAGGCTTTCACCCTCGGGGGCCATCACCAAGGATTCGCCGACGCCATCTTCCACCCCTTGAGTTCGCGCACCTTCATGGCGCCGCCTTCGCTGAAGAGACACACCCACATTTCCGGGCTCGTACGCGGTAGGCTGGCATCAAAGAAATGCGTGGGGGAGAGAGCCTCTACGAGGGCAAGAAAGACGCAATGGAGAAGCGGTTCAGACGAAAGATGCGTCTATTCTGTCCGAATGAAGACGCAGGAGTCAGGCTGGGTCAGTTGAGATAGAGTTCGTCTAGGGAGATTTGGGATTCTGTGAGATCCAATGTGAGATCAGATTGTGGGAATTTTGGAGGAGAACGGGCAGGAGCCTCCCCGCGAACGAGGGCATCGTAGAGGTCAAGGGCTTTGAGGATGCGTTTGACCTGGGAGGGGGCGTCTGTGAGGGTGCGGATAAACATCACGGATCCGCAGCGAGGACACTGTGATCCATAGTGTGTCACCTCACAAACTTTTTTGTGAACAGGATTAGATGGTTGTTGTAAGTTTCTTAGATGCGCTGGTTATGTATTCCTTAGTCTATCTTCGGATAGGTGGTCGTGTCACACATGGGACGACTTGAGCTCTTGCAAACGAGTTTGTTTCAGGACCTTCGGAAAAAAGGCAAGCGTTCAAAACAGAGTTGGATGCTTCTCACAAGCTCCATCAGGTATATGAATGCGCCAGCTTGTCCGCCGTCCTGACCGTACCCTGATGCCCTCGACGTCACCGGACTTGAGCTTGTCGAGAATGGTCTGTTGGCTCACTCCCAATATAGACGCAGCTCTCCTCAGAGAGACCCAGGTTTTGTCAGGCTCGGAAGGCTTGAGTCGCTCCAGACGGGCGACCTCTCTCATCCATCCCGATCCCAAGGGTTTGATTTCCTCACGAGAACAGACCCGTCTCGGCCCAGCACGGCATCCTTCGCTTTCGAGAGAGAGATCGAGACGATCTTGGGACCCAGAGAAGAAAAGGGCAAGAGCCTCGTTCTCCAACTCAATCGCAGACGGTGATTTCCATGCATGCCTCCGTCTTGCGTTGCCATTCCCTTTTCGATATTCTCCTCTCGTGTAGACCTACGGATGGATCAGGACGGACCCATGTTTCGATCTCTTTTGGCGCTCATACGAGCCAGTTGGCTGACCTTCCTGCTGCTACAGGCAGGATATGCCGAACAGTCCTACAAAACGACCATGACCTGGATCGAGGATATTTTCACGTCAGCCTTTGGGACCTTCGGGAGTCACAATCAGCGGATCGTAGAAACGCCGCAAGGGATCTACCTGACCTACCAGGTCGATGAAGAAGGCAGCGATCACAACGGTGAGTGGAAGCTCGTGAGGAGTCGGGATCGGGGCGCGACCTGGAATGCTGTGTACTCGGCGCTCGGGACCCGTCCCCCGGCGGTGGTAGCCGACAACGCGGGAAACGTGCACCTGGTCCACTCGAACGCGAATTCCGACAAAATGCACGTTTATTCCTTTTCGGGATCCCGTCGCGTAGCTCACCATGAGTATGGGGACATTCGCTGCGACGCGAAATTCACGGCGCTCTATGATCCCGCCAAGGACGACCTGTATATGGCGACCCAGTATGGTCGGTTACTCGCCATTGGGCTGGATACGTTCGAAATCGTCCTCGACGAGCAGGTCTTCCAGGACAAAGGGAATCAGTCCCCTTTCTCTTGCGCGCAGTATCCGCAACTCGCCCTGGACAATGATGGAAACATCCACTTCGCCACCACGACGTCGAACCTCTCCGACACCCATGTGTACCGCAACATCCTCCACGTGTTCGCCAGAACTTTCCCCAACGGGAGGTTGGCATGGGCGCGAATTCCACGACCCGGCGAACATGGAGCGCAAGGTGTGACCCTGCCCATCCGTCCCGATGAAGAGGGTGAAGCGCTGGAAATCAACGACTTTGACGAACGAGGAAAGCCTGGGGTCGTCTCCGTGCATCTCACCAACTTCATCTCCAAGGGGGACTCCGTTCACTTCTTCTATACGGTCGTCAGGGAGGGAATCCCAGAGTGGCGGACGCACTACAAGCGAGTCAATCGGTTGACTGGCGCGGTGGATGTCGACCTGGACGGGGATACCACACCCATCGCGGGCCAGACCATCGTGCTGAGGCCCTATGGTGGCTTTTTCAGCACGCCGAGTGTTGCCGATCCGGCCACGCCACTGTACCTGACCTCGGGAGAGCGGGACCACGGCCAGATCGGCGTGCTGGTCAGTCACGACAACGGCGTGACGTGGCTGGACTACGCCATGACAGACCATGGCCCGCTGAGATGGTCGAACATCACCGGTGCCCGTTACTCGGATGGCAGGATCATGATCGCCTTCTCCAGTGCGCCGAAGGATCCTGCGTGCCCTGCCTCTGTGAAGTATCTGGGCTTCTATCCAAGACAGGGAATGCGACAGGCTCTTCCAGAGCTGAGCTCGTCCCTGCCAAATTAGTCGACTCATCGCAAGAGACATCATATCAAGACTCGATGTTAGGCAGGAGAGCAGAGAGCTCTTGAGACCACTCTGGCCGTCCAGGATCCAGGGAGGGTTCCCCCCAGATCATTGGCTTCGAGCCGTCAGGAGCGCCTTCAGTAAAGAGAAATGAATCTTCGACATAAAAGAGCTCACGGATGTCGCCCTCCATGGCCCTCAGTCCCTAATACAGCTCGCCGAAGTTGCGGCATGCGTCCTCAGGCAAGGTACAGTCTAACGTGAGGGATCGTATCTTGGTCATTGAAGGAATGATTTCCAGATTGGTATATTCCTTCCATGAGACAAAACGTAGCAGCGCAGGAGAATGATGCACGGAATGGTTCGGGAATTGCGTTTCACGCATGCAATGTTGCCAAACAAAGACAAGAGAATGCGGACGCTAATCATGCCGCGGGATAAGAGAATATGAACAGGCGTGAGTTTGCCCAACGTCTCCTAACGGCAGGGCTCGGTGCGTTTTTCGGACGCATTGCTGCTGCCTCGGCTTCCAGAGCGCAGAAGCCGAACATCGTCATGATCTTTGCCGATGACCTGGGCACGGGGGATCTCGCCTGCTATGGACACCCCTACGCTGTTACGCCTAACATCGACCGGCTCGCGACAGAGGGCACGCGGTTCACTCGCTACTACGCGACTGGCGTCACCTGCTGCCCCAGCCGAACAGGTTTCATGACAAGTCGACACCCTGCCAGTTTCGAGAACTACATGTCCGCCTATGGATTCGGCGACAGGATCACTATCACGGAACTGCTTCGCAATAACGATTATGTCACGGGACACTTCGGGAAGTGGCACATCGGCCCAGAGAAACCGGGCCAGGCCGACGCGGTATACGGGATCGATGAAGTAGGCATCATCGGCGACTCGGAACGGCTGGATGCGGGGCGGGACGACGATCTGTTCGACGCCGCGATCGACTTCATCAAGCGGAATCGGGACGGCAAACCTTTCTACGTCAACATCTGGGGACATATCACCCATTATCCCGTAAAGCCAAACAAACGCTTTGACCACCTATTCGGGGACCTGGAAGTCGATGAGTCACGTTTCGATGCCTGGATGGCGGACAAGTTCGAAAACACGAGGAAGCGCGGCTTCGACGTGAACACCTGCATGCGGAGCTACCTGGAGGATGTGTACTCCTTGGATCTTGCCATAGGACGAGTCCTGAATGCGTTGGACAAATGGGATTTGACAGACAACACGATCGTCGTCTTCACGAGTGATCAGGGACCCGCGCCGAACGGAGAAATCCAAAACGAACGGCAGGCAGCCAAGCCTCCGGTTTACAAAGCCAATATGCTCGGATGGGCCGGCGGTCTACGGGGTGGTAAACACGAGCAATACGAAGGCGGCGTCCGTATCCCGTTCATTCTTCGATGGCCCGAGCACGTGCCTGCCGGTCGCGTCAATTCCACCAGCGTACTCTCCGGGCTCGACTGGCTCCCCACGCTCTGCGCTCTGACATCCACCCAGTATGACGCTTCGCAATTCGAAGGTCTCGATGTCTCCGATGTCTGGCATGGCGCCGACCGCAACCCGGATCGGTATCTCTTCTGGAAAGCGGCGCGATACCCAACCGCCCTGTGTGGCTCATGGAAGATTCATCTGGGGCAGAACACGACCGAGCTCTACAACCTTGACAGCGATCCGGGCGAGACCACCAACGTAGCAGGACAGTATCCAGAAATCTGTAAGAGGATGACCGGAGAGATCCAGGAGTGGGTCGGCACGTTGCCCACAGAAGTGAATCGAAAGCGGCAGAAATCAGAGCAGGACTGACGGTACGCCTGTCGCTCGCCCAAGAGGATCTATCACTTTTGAGAGATCTTATCGCCGGAAGATTTTCAAGGGATTTTTTGACCCAACGTCTCACACCGTTGCTCGTTGCCTCTTTTGTGTCAGGTTTGCTGATCTCATTTCTTCTGTGCGAAGGGTATGAAT
>Ga0272442_10010544_pt1 | contig 11370 bp, 9 predicted proteins | sample SSMForm2O_FD_200262 | JGI IMG/M metagenome (GOLD analysis project Ga0272442, IMG submission 200262) | Marine sediment archaeal communities from Little Sippewissett salt marsh, Falmouth, MA, United States - SSM-Form-2O | ecosystem: Environmental > Aquatic > Marine > Wetlands > Sediment ...
TTTGTTCTTGTATCTTTTGAGAATCTATAAACTTATAATCTACCTTTTGGGCAATTTGATTTATCAAGTTAATTCCAAATTCTTTACATTCGATGCCAACTGTTTCTAAAAATTGCCTCCTTTCTTGAGGAATAACATTGGCGCATAAAATCAATTCTACAACATCAGTTGGATTTTGAGTTTTTAATAATCCATAATATTCCATTACCTGTCCAGAAGCATCCCTTGAAAGAATTCCTCTTTTAACTTCTATAATAATTTTTCTTTGATATTTGTCTTCAAAGATTATATCTGCATAGCATCTGCCAAGTTTAACTTGTTGTCCGATTAATTTAAGTCCAGAAGCTGGGAAAAACTCATCAGGATATTGAGCAATTAAATTTTCTATATCTTTTTCAAGCATGGTATTTGTCTGTTAATTTTTTTCTTTACAATACTCGCCAACCAAAGACAACGCCGCCACATAAAAATCTTTATCAACTTTTACTTCTTTTACTGGATTCTCTGTTTTCAGCGTTTTCCACCTGCGAGTGGGTTCCAACCAGGTTAATTTGCCATTAATGTAGGTTTTTAATTTCATGTTAAACCCCCTGACACAATTTGCCCAGCGGTATTGTACATTTCCATCAACAATTGCATATTCAAACATAGGAATCCTTGAATCGCGGACATACTGGCCGAAGAAGGATTTTAAATCCAGCCCGGTTGCTTCCATAATAAAATTTTCAATTTGTTCTGATTTCACTGTCTGGTGATAAAATTCTTTGTTCAGCCCCCGGAGTATTTGCCGCCATTTTTCATCATCATCAATAATCTGCCTGAGTGTATGAAGCATGTTTGCCCCTTTGGAATACATATCGCCTGAGCCCGGAAAATTAACGCCACGGATTCCCATAATCGGTCGGTCGTTGTTTATATTCATCCTTGTGCCACGGCAATAAGCCGCGCCCGCTTCTTTGCCCCAGTAGTACTCTGTAAATAGGCATTCGGAATAGGCAATAAAACTTTCGTGAATCCACATATCTGCCTCGTCCCAGTTCGTTATGCTGTTCGCAAACCATTCATGCCCGGACTCATGGATGATGATAAAATCAAATTTCATCCCATACCCCGATTTGCTGATATCGCGCCCGCCATACCCGTTTTTATACCCGTTCCCGTAAGTGACCGAACTCTGGTGCTCCATCCCCGGGTAAGGTACCTCCACCAGTTTGTAGCCATCTTCATAGAAAGGGTATGGGCCAAACCAGTGCTCAAAAGCCTCCAGCATCATCGGCGCCTGTTTAAAATGCTCTCTGGCTTTTTCCAGGTTATAATCAAGAACCCAGTAATCGCAATCGAGATTTCCTTTTTCCCCGTTAAATACTTCATGAAAATGGTTGTAGTTTGCAATGTTAATGTTTACTCCATACCCGTTTATCGGGTTTGCAACAAACCAATGCGACGTTTTAGTCCCATCGTTATTATCTTCAAGTTTCCGCAAGCGCCCGTTTGAAACATTCATCAGGTTTCCCGGGAACGTAACACTTATCAACATGCTGTCGGGCTCATCGTAGGGGTGGTCTTTACACGGCCACCACAGACTTGCCCCGTCGCCCTGGTTGGCTGTAACAATAAAATCATTCCCGTTATCATCTTTTTTCCAGCTTACGCCGCCATCCCAGGGCGGCCGCCTGCTGACTTTGGGTTTCCCTTCAAATTCGACCAGAATATTTTTAACCTCTCCGGGTTTCTGAACCTCATTCAATTTTACAAACCAGGCATTGCCATCCCTTTTAAAACGTTGTTTTTTCCCGTCCTGATTTATTTCTGTGATTTTCATCGGAGGCTGCAAATCAATCTGCATCACCTGGTTTGGGTTCAGCACGTTGTAGCTTATCAGGTTCGACCCGGTAAAACTGCTGTCGCCGGGATTAACTTTCACACTAAGGTGATAATAGGTGAGGTCCCACCATTCGCGCTCAGGAGTGATACTCCCCCTTAACGTATCCTGCCGAGTAAAAGTCCGTTCCTGTGCAAACGACGAAAATGAATATCCTGCTAAAATTAAAAAGACGATTAAAATCTTACTGTGCATAATTGCTTGATATTTTTAAGATGACTTCCTGATTCTCGGATATTTTTGTTTTTATGAAGTGTTTATTCAATAGCTTTCTGAAAGGCTTCGGTGCCGCCCACAATTGGCAATTGTAGTTTTGTAGCATTCAGGTCAATAGTAAGTTCTGTCCCTGGTTCAGGCCTGAGGGTAAAGTCACGGTCGCTGGAAAAGATCATTAATCCGATTTGCTGCCCGGCAGGAATAACCTGATCGTCGGGTTGCAATTCGAATGTCATTTCATAAAACTTCCCCGGTTTTAAAGGATTGCTTTCTGTTAACGATTTATAATTCTGCAGGTCGGCCCAGCCACGTGTGATTATGTTATCGGTGATTTTTATATTCCGCCCCTCGTTCCAGGGAAGCGAAACCAGCCAGACTGAAAGGTTTACTGCCGGTTTACTGCTGGCGGCTTTTATGGTGATTACCGGTTTCCCTGAAATATGGACATCCTCTTTAAGCTTTGGCGTAACATACATCAGGCGGTGGTTGGTATATTCTGCTTTTGCAAGAACTTCGCCGGAAAACGAAAAATTATCGATAAGTGTTTCTTTCTCTTTTTTGGATCCCGGGTTTGTGCTTAGTTTCCCGTGCTCCGGCGCTCCGGGCGAAAGGCACAATGTCACGGGTGCCGCGTCGGGATTTGGGTAATCTTCATAAGCTGTTGGTTCTGACCGGTCGTCATTTTCGCGGACAATCCAGGCTTTCGGATCATTTTCAACCCCATTCTCAATTCCGAATAAAAAGCGGGTGAACCAGCGGTTCATCATTTTCATGGGCGGCGGCCCCCCATGCCCGTTCTGGTGATAATAAATCTGTGCCGGTAATCCTTTTGCTTTGGCTGCTTTATAAATCCGGAAACTATGTTCGGGCATGACATTCCAGTCGTTAAACCCATGCGACATTAACAATGCTGCTTTCATCGGCTGCATATCATTCAAGTAATCCCTGCCTGCCCAGAAATCGTTATAATCACCTGTTATCCGGTCCATGCCTTCTTTAATCTCGGTATCGCGAATAACGTTATTACTGTATTCCCTTTTCGATTCATCGCCGCTGTGGATAAAATCGTAAAGCACATCGATATCTTCACCGAGCCAGCCGCCAGGCGACCGGATTAATCCGTTTGACCGGTAGTAATGATAATACGAAGTGTTTGGTGCGACAGGTATAATTGCTTCCAGCCCTTCAACACCTGTGGTGGCTGCTGCCAGCGGAAGGGTGCCATTGTATGAGGTCCCGGTCATCCCTACTTTCCCAGTCGACCAGTAGGCTTCAATTTTTTCATTTCCATCTCTTTCAGTATAACCATTAGCTTTTCCGCATAACCAGTCGATCACTGCTTTCGGCGCCAGTGATTCATTATCTCCCCCGACCGTGGGCGAGCCATCGGAAAGCCCTGTCCCCGGCGAGGATGAATGGACAACGATAAAGCCACGCGGAACCCAGGTTTCTACCTGCGATTTTGATATAATCGGTCGTTTTCCCCTTCGTTCAACTTCTGGGGGGTGGACACGTTCAGGAGGCACTTCGCCCAATTCGTGGTGAACGTTCCAGAAATATTCCTGGGAGGCTGATGCTGTCCCGGCATAATACGGGCTCGACTCGTATATTACAGGTAGCTTTATCCCCTCGGTTTCGGTTTGGCGCGGACGGGTCACATCCACATGAACCCGGTCTAATTTCCCGTCACCGTCGGTATCAAATCCGGTTTCTACCCATAAGTCCTCCCGAATCCAAAAATCTGGATCCTTAAGTTCCGGGATAACCTGAGCTTCTCCATCCTCTATAACTGGGACAGTTGTTTTTTGCGGTTTTTCAATACCCTTACCTGACTCGGATGAGTTAAAAGAACACAAAACAGGTATGAGCACCAGCAGCAAAGAGATTTTATACAATTTTTCCATAACTATAATTTATCAGAATTAAGTTATCTAAAATAGTCAATTATCTTAATTTGCTGGTCAGGAAAGGTGGGTTGATTTTGGTAAAATCCAAAAAATGTAATAAAAATTAAGGAGATAGGTGACAGTTAAGCATAGCATTTCAAGGCATTGGGTTTCCTTTTTTCAGAAAGATTTGTATTTCATAATCCATGCAAAACTCCTGATATTTTCATCGGCTTGAATTCCGGGGCCAATAACCACAAAACCACTATCAGGGGCGTTGATTATTTTTGTGGCCATGTCGTTATAATGATGGAATTTAATGAGGTGTTCATTTAGCATGTTCCCTTCAGCGTCAATATAAATTAACCAGGGGCCAACTTTCCCGGAGAATGAAGTTTCTTTTTTGCCGGCTATCAGGAAATTTCCATCCGGTCTCATGGTAATATTATTTCCGCCTTCCGATCCTTCACTGTCGATGTTTTTTGACCAGAGAAGCTTCCCGTCCTGGGCGAACTTTCCTATCCACAGGTCGTAATCAATAATTACTTCTTCAGCATTGATGTCACCAAAAGCCGTCCCGTGCCAGCCAACAACCATTAGATGGTTATCAGGAGAGCAGCAAACACATTCGGGCCAGGCTTTTGTATCTTTGCCGGGGATTCTCGATGACCATATTACTTCACCATTTTCATCAGTCCTCAGAATCCAGATATCCGAGTTATTGAATCCCTTTTTTACAACTGTGCTGGCAACAGCGAATCCTCCGTCGGGCAGCAATTTGATTGATTTCCCGGTGGTAATATCATCTTCAGTATATGTTTTTTCCCATATTGTTTCACCTTCGGAATTGATTTTTAGCAGCCATAATTCCTGAAATTCCGGTTCCTCGATTTTACTCCCTGCAAAAATAAATCCGCCGTCTCCGAGCGAAGCCATTTTCCCGCCGGAACATGAGATGGCATTATTCATCTTTTTTACCCACAATTCATTTCCGTCGCTGTCTGTCCGTATCAGCATGATTTGCCGGTTCTCTTCTTCATCTGATAACAGTGATAGAGCCATTAAATATCCTTTATCTGAAGCCTGGACCAGGCATTTCGGGCTTGCTGGATTTGGAAATGAATAATACCTGTTCCAGATTGTATCGCCTGATTCATTAAACCGGGAAAGCCATGTTTCAACAATCCCTGTTTTTTCATTTTCAGAAGTCCCTAATAAGGTATATCCTCCACTAATGTCTGCAATAACATCGATAAAGCTGGTTTTATTATTTCTCCCGAAATCCTTTTCCCATACCAAATTCCATTCCTGTGAAAAACCGGTAATCTGACAAATAGTAAAAAAAGCAAAAATGAAGTACTTCAGCCTTTTCATCGCAGTTTATATTAAGTTAGTTAGAGTTCTGCTTTTAAGATTTTGAAGTATATACGGAATATTATCTGTTTGGTTGTCGTTCCGAAATTGAATTTTTACACTTTATTTGAACTTAGCCTTTATTTAAATAAATTATTCAATTGTATATTAAGCAGATTCTTTGTTATTTTCGGATATGAAAAAATCAATAACAAATAAATGAAAGTACTGGTAACCGGTGCAGACGGCCTGCTCGGAAGTAATATCGTCAGGGAATTAATAAACCGTAATTATAAGGTAAAAGTATTCCTTGAACAGGGTAGGATTACCGGCACCCTTAAAGGATTGAACGTTGAAAAATCGTTTGGCGATATCCTCAACAAAGCATCTGTCCGGGATGCTTCAAAAGGTTGTGATTGTATCATCCATGCGGCTGCAAGCACCGCAATCTGGCCGGCACGTTCAGAAGTCACCAGAAAAATAAATATTGAAGGTACCTTAAATGTTTTGGAGGCTGCGCGTGATAATAAAATCAAAAGGCTGGTTCATGTTGGCACAGCAAATTCTTTTGGTTCAGGGTCAAAAGAAAATCCGGGTACTGAGAAAAATCCGTTTACAGCATGGAAGTACAAACTTGATTACATTGATTCGAAATATAAAATTCAGCAAATACTTTTAAGGGAAACCGGGAAAGGAAATCCTGAAACAGTAATTGTAAATCCAACTTTTATGCTGGGGCCATACGATTCAAAACCTTCAAGCGGGCAGTTTTTACTGGCTTTATACCGGAAACAGGTTCCGGGCTATACAAAAGGAGGAAGGAATTTTCTTTTTGTAAAAGACGCTGCTACGGCAGTGGTTAATGCTCTCACCAAAGGTCGTCCGGGCGAGTGTTATATTCTTGCCGGAACGAATCTTACCTATAAGGAATTTAATAAGGTTCTTGAAAAAACATTCGGGATAAAACCACCAAAAATCAGGTTCCCGAAACCTGTTATCCTGGCATATGGGGTTATATCAGAAATTTCAGGAAAAGTATTTGGTTTTGAACCGAAGGTCAGCCGGGCAGTAGCAAGGATCAGCAACGGCCTGCATTTTTACTGTGCCGAAAAAGCCATTAGAGAACTTGAGTTGCCGCAAATACCGGTTGAAGAGGCAGTAAAGGAGGCGATGGATTGGTTCAAAAAAAATGGGTATGTCTAAATTTGATTTTAAGGATAAAGTTGCTTTAGTTACCGGTTCAGGGCAAGGTATCGGTAAACAAGTAGCTTTTGAACTTTGTAAAAAGGGGGCCGTTGTAGTTATCAACGATCAGGATCCTGAACGATTAAACTCTGCCGGATTATTCTTTAAGGAACAGGGATTTACTGTTACATCCATACTTTGCGACGTTGGTAATTATTCAGAATGTCAAACGATGATCGACAAGGTAATTAAGAAACACCGGACAATCGATATACTGATTAACAATGCCGGGCTTGCCATGGAAGGAAATATCAGTGAAACTGAACCGGAAGTTTTTAGGAAAGTGATCCATGTTAATATACTGGGCTATCTGTATCCGACGCAGACAGCTCTTCCTTTCATCCTTGAATCAGAAGGGAGCATTATATTTAACGGAAGCATTGCCGGATTAGCCGGGCTACCGGGTTTTTCAGGATACTCAATTTCTAAAATGGCAATTACTGCCCTGGCGCAATCTTTAAGGATCGAACTGAAAAATACGGAAGTTCATGTTGGTATTAATTACCTTGGATTTACACAAAATGAAAAAACCAAAACTTTCTACAACAACAAAGGAGAACTTCAGATCATGCTCCAAAGAGATGGAGTAAAACTTATGCCGGTCAGTAAAGTAGCGAACCGCATAATTACCGGTGTTTCAAAACGCAGGAAAAAACAGGTTTTATCAGTTCTGGGAAATACATTATATCTTTTACAACGCTGCTGTCCGTGGTTGGTAGAAATAATTCTGGGTTCTGTTTTCCGGAAAAGAAATTTAAAATAACTCCACCTGTCTTAAATTGTAAGAGACTCAATGTAAGCCATGGTTTTCTTCAGACCCTCTTCCAGAGGAGTAATTTTATATCCGAGGCCGTGAATTGCTTTTTCAGATGACACTTCCCAGTTGTATTTTCCTTTGGCAATCCATTTGGGAGTTATGGTTGGTTCTTTGCCAAAGCATACAGCCATTAAAAGCTGAATCCGGGCAATAAACATCTGCACCCAAATCGGTACGTTGATCATTTTTCTTTTTATTCCGGCCACTTTCCCCAGAATGCGGAAAAAATCAATGTAATTGTAGTTGTCCCCTCCCAAGATATATGTTTCACCAGGTTTCCCTTTTCCCATAGCAAGCAAGTGCCCTTCCACAACATCTTCCATAAATGCATAGTTGCCGATTTCTTTGCCTGTTCCCGGTAAAATCCTCCATCCCTGATTTATGTATTTATTGATTAAAAGGGTTGTCGAAGAAGGGCCGCCAAAAACAAAGGGTCCGTAAACTCTGGTTGGAGACACAATAACAACGTCTAATCCGTACAAATTCGCATAGTCTTTTATTCTGGATTCTGCCATTGATTTGGATCCCTCGTATTCATTAAAAAAATCAATCTCACGCACCTTGTTTTCAGTAACGGGCGAGGTAAGCGATGGGCCATAGATTCCTGCTGTGCTTGTAACCACAACCTTTTCAACCTTGTTTTCAACGGCCGACTTTAAAATATTTTCTGTCCCTTCTACATTGATCCTGTAAAATGTCCCGGTATCTTTTGCCCAGACCTTTGCGAAAGCTGCCAGATGATAAACCTGCCGGCAACCCCTGACCGCCTCATCAACCGATTTTTTATCGGTTATATCTCCTTTGAAAGGGATCACATTTTTAAACTTCAGGTTTTTGGCTTTATCCAGCGAACGAACCAGGACATGGACCGTATGGCCCTGTTCTGATAATATCTTAACCAAATGGGCTCCTATGCTTCCGGTCGAACCGGTGACCATTATTTTCATAATTAACCTTTTACTATTTTCATTTCAGGATTATGTTTCAACGCTGTCAGGAAATTGGTCCAGGCCATGGCAAGATGCACAAAAAAAGCAATCCAGATGGTGCCTGTGGAAACACTGAGCAGGCATAAAACAATTGAAAGTGGTATTGCTCCGATGGTTTCGCTTAACCCTTTGGGGATGTGGGTCGCAGAATATAATCCGATATTTACCGCAATAGCCGGCCATAACCCAATGTTGCCGACCAGGGGGAATAATAAAACTCCCCGGAAAAACAGCTCGTAACCCAACAAATAGGCAGCCCATGAAACCATGTTTCCGGCGATCATTTTACGGTTCCATTCGGCAGCCCGAATCTGGGGATAATTAATCAGGTTTTCCGGTTTACGTGCACTGAAAAATGCCAGCATGATTACAACTATGCTCAATCCCACTATCCATAAAATTGTTTTAATTATCGTATCCCGATACAAAGTTAATCCGACATCTGAAAAGGAAGTTTCGGGGAAAGCAATCAGATAAACCACTGAAGGAAGAATACCAATTGTAAAACCACCGAGATATCTAGTAGAATTAATAAACCGTGCTGAGCCTTTATCCTGCCCCAAACGGTTCAGATATTTCTGTTTTAGCCTATCCGATTTTTGTGTAAACCAGAAAATTATAAAACCAATCAGGCCAGCTACTATGGGAATAAAAATCCGGAGGTTTTCGTGGTAAAAAGTTAAATCCATATTATTTAATAACCAGTTTTTAGTATTTATAAATTGATTGTAAAGCAGAAATCCAAAATACAAAAAAAACCGATTAATTCGATTTTAATTTTCCCAGGACAAATTCTTTCCTTCTTCTGGAAACAGGAATTACTTTCCCATCGCTTAACTGAAGCAATCCCCCATCTGTTTTCGGAAAAGCCGAAACCTGCTTTAAATTTACTAGGTGGGTTTTGTGGACACGTATAAAATTGAATTCATTTAAAAGTTCTTCAAATTCTATCAGTGTTTTGGCAACCAGTAAATGCCTGTCGTCCGTAAAATATATGTGGGAGTAATTCCCCTCACCTTCACAACGGATTATAGTATCCACATCAACAAACTCTATTTTATCAGCTGTTGGCAAGCCTATCCTTGGATTTGCCGGTCGTTGCAAATTATAATAAAGTTGTTTTAATAACTGGTTCTCTTCTTTCAGCCTGATGCGTGAGGCAACCTTTTCAACGGCTTTTTTAAGGTCGTAAATGTTGATGGGTTTTAAAATGTAGTCGGCTGCTGAAAACCGGATAGCCTGGATGGCATAGCTGTCGTAGGCTGTTACAAAGATCACTTCAAACCTGAAACTCTGAATTTTCTCCAGCAAATTAAACCCGTTGGCTTTGGGCATTTCGATGTCGAGGAATATCAGGCCAGGATTTTCAGAATGAATTAAAGTAATTGCCGAATCGACAGAGTCCGCTTCTCCTACAAGCAAAACTTCCGGGCAGTATTTACTGAGGATTCTGTTTCCTGAATATTCAATTTAGCATTATATAAACGTATATCTGAAAATGATTTTACTGAATCAATTTTTATGGCAGAATAATCAGTAATAATCCCGGTTTCAGTATCGAGCCAGTACTTTTTGTACCATTTGCCCGGTGTGAGGTTACTAAAATCCTGCTCGCCGAATTTTATAAAATTATCGCCCGACTCCCTCACAATTAATTTATCATTAACCAGGCTGTTGACTAAGAAGTTTTCAGAATTGATTTTTGAATTGTGGAACCAAAGTAAAAATGCAACCAGTTCGGCTTGTTTGTTAAGTTTTTCTTCGTTGATGTAATTTATGATGTCTTTCCGGTCTTTATCGTCATACCCCTGTTCGATAAGCCTGCTGTAATAATTCTCAAGCAAGGAAACCCGACCGGCTATTTTTATTTTGCGTGAACTCAGGTTTAATGAAAACTGTATTTTGAACATGCAGAAAAGTGGCTCATAAGGATCGTTAACTGATGATATTCCTTTGTTGTAAAATCCCGGGAAAAAGTAATCGGTGATGTTTGTTTTCTGGCTGCTGGGATTTTCTTTTTTGTTTTTCAGGAGGGTAAGTCCAAGGATAATTTCCTCGTCGGAAACAACCTCATCGACGGTTATTTTGAATTTTTTATTTTTGATTTGATGAACTCTGTCTGAGCCATCCTGTAATTGGGAATAAATTTTTTCAGTCCTTTCAAAAGTATATTCATAACCTTTCTGCATTTTTAGCTGAATGGTTTGTTCCTGTGCCTGAAGTGAAAAAGTAGTTTTCAGAAATAGTATCAAGAGTATGAAGGTCACCTGTTTCATGGTTGTCGAAATTAGTTTTATCAAAGGTGCGATTTTATTCCGGTGAAAAAAAGGCCGGTTTATTGAATGGCGGAGTTGGCTTATTAACCGGTTAATTTTGAAATTTTTGGCAACCAAGTGCCAAAATTAAAATGAATTATATTAACAGGGATATAACATCAACTGTAGTCCGGCATTTAAAACCTAATAAAGTTGTGGTCTTGCTGGGGTCGAGAAGGACGGGGAAAACAGAATTATTAAAGCATATTCTGTCAACAATTAATGAAAAATACCTTTTTTTCGACGGGGATGATTTTTCCACGCTTGAGATATTCAGGCACAGATCCCTGGAACGGTATAGATCGATTATCGGGACAGTAAAACTGCTGGTTATCGATGAGGCGCAACAAATACCGGAAATCGGGAAAGCGTTAAAACTGATTATTGACCATATCCCCGGAATTAAAATTTTTATTACCGGTTCTTCAGCATTTGATATTTCAAATAAAATTGGCGAGCCTTTGACAGGGCGTAAATTTACCTTTTATTTATACCCATTTTCTCAGTTGGAATATAATCAAAAAGAAACAATCGTTGAAACTTATGGCCGGCTGCCAGACCACCTGGTTTTCGGGAGCTACCCTGAACTGTACCACCTTTCCGGGAACGATGAAAAGATAAAATATCTGAAAGAGCTGGCAAGCTCTTACCTGATGAAGGATATTCT
>Ga0272442_10010545_pt1 | contig 11369 bp, 7 predicted proteins | sample SSMForm2O_FD_200262 | JGI IMG/M metagenome (GOLD analysis project Ga0272442, IMG submission 200262) | Marine sediment archaeal communities from Little Sippewissett salt marsh, Falmouth, MA, United States - SSM-Form-2O | ecosystem: Environmental > Aquatic > Marine > Wetlands > Sediment ...
GCCGTGTCTTGCAGCTTACCAAGCAAGCTGATACCAGCTTATGGGTTTTGTTTTTTCTCTATTTCTTTAAGCAATTCATCATCGCCATATGATTCGGCAATCCATGCAGCCGCTTGCAGCCCCCTGTGTATCTTTCTCTTCAATGTGACATCATGGCCAAGCCGCCCTACGCTGGCGAGAAAACGCCGGGTAATCATAAATGCCGCCTGCCGGTCCCTGTAATGCTCCCTTTCCATAAGTCCGCTAAGGGGAATGTAAACATCGGTTATAAAATCTCTCGTATCCAGTACCCGCCGGGCCGCATCATATGCTGCACGCGGATCACGTTGTTGTACGGATTTTTTAAATTCACGTACCGGAATATTCGGCACATCTGAGAAAAGCCCTGACAGCAGCGGGTTCTTAATGTAATAGCCTGCTTTATTATAGACGGCAACACGGTCATCGAAGAACGGTGCCGTTGAAAAAAGCAGGAGCGAAACAATCATAAAAAACATGCTGTAGAAGAGTGCTGATTTTATAAAACCCCTGCCACGTTTTCTGGCAAAAGCGAGAACCAGGTCTGCGGCAATGATAATGAGCGTCCCGGCCTGCACCATCTCATGAAAATGTGAAGGCAATGACGTTTTAAAAGACAATGCCAGAAGAAAATCTCTGAGAGAAAACAGCACGCCGCTTACCAGAAGCACAAGGTACAACCCCAGTGTTACGGAGGCGGCAACGGGATAGCGGTCCAGGCGGAACACCCTGTCAAGATAGCGGCTGTGAACAAGGTCAAGATCAAAAGAAAACACCTCTTCCCCCCTGTTCAGTATGCTGCAGTGCTCCCGTGATTCCTGTGCGGCTTTATCGGTAAAAACCCTGTATATCAGCCGGTCGGCAGCGGCCTTCCTGAGCTGAAACCGGACATTGGGTGCCGTTATCCGCATGTCTTTCTGCAGATCATTACCGTGGACGGTCATAAATTGACGTGCGCCTATATACACCGTATTTATATCAACACCGGTTACATGGGAATCGGCCCCGGCAGGCCGGTAAACAACAGCCGGACGTTTCTGTTCTGCTTCAGGAAGTGCGATGCGGTCAAAATACCGGAGGACCTCTTCAAGTGTCTCAAAAAAGAGGAACATCATGGTCTCTTTGACACTGGCCGGCAGATGATCAAGATCCTGTTCGTTCTCTTTGGGCAGTATCATGACGGTTTTTCCCTGTTCACGGGCAACCTGTGCTTTCAGCATAAAATGTCCTATCTTCTTAAGCCTGCCGGTAATCTCCAGGTTCCCTGAAAAGACAACATTGCCGGGCAGTTTTCTCCCGGTAAGGGCACAGTAGACCGCGGCGGCGGCGGCGAGTGACAGGCTCAGCCCCTCGCTCAAATAGCCTTCCTGCTGCTGGTATACCTGAATGGTAATGTGTCGGTCGGCACAGCGGTTGCTCAGAAAAAACGGCTGGTTTTTAAAAAGAACGGAAAGCACTTCCTCAACCATTACAAGGGGGGGCGTTCCCTTGATGCGCTTTCCGTCTATTTCCCGCTCTTCCACCTGACTGCCGATAACATGCAGGCTTCCTCCCCGCCTGTCCTCTTCAAATACATGCGCGACACAATCAAGAATGTCCCCGCGCCCTGATTGGGGATTTACGCCAATGCCTGAAGCACAATTTTCAAACACTTTTCTTTCAGGCGATGCAGCGAGCAGCAGGGGCTCGCTTCCCTGCCGCAGCTCTGAAACACGCTCAAGCACCCTGGTGAGAGAGCGCCGCTGCGAAAGTCGGCTCAGCCGGCTGTCGCGGGATGCTGTTTCATCTGCAATGATAATGTTCAGGAGGGTCATGAGACAGGCGGGACAGTCAGGAAAATGCTGCTCAAACGCGGCAGCCTCCTGCTCCGTCATAAGCATGTCCAAATAATCGGCACAATCATTTTCATCATGTACCGTGCAGACGGCATCGGTATGTGCACCAAGCATGGTGATCCGCCGCTTAAGAGCACGGCCATACATTTCCCGTAACAATTTCATATCATCCGGAGACTGTCCATCATTGTCGGAATTGGTTTTATCACTCATGGTTTATGTTAAACTCCACAAAAAAACTTGACGAAAAAAACAGCGTTTTCATTTCACCGTTCAAGCAGACCATACAGGATTAACTGTTCAAACCGGGACTTTTTGTTTTTCAGCATGCTGAATAAGCTTTCGTGCCCTGAAGAGCCGTGTCGCCACGGTTTCTTCTTTAAGCCCCAGAATCTCACCGATCTGCCTGTTCGACGGTACAATCGGTTTGGGTTGTGCCGCCAGGAGTTCTGCCAGCTTTTGCTCTTTTTGCCGCACGAGCTGCTCGGTTTTTCCGACGGAGCCGCTATCATCAGCGGTTGATTGTTGTGCATAAAAAAGCCTGCTTTTAAGACGGGCAATATATGACGAAAGCACTCTGAGCGCTCCTTCATGACAGATATTTTTTTCATGTTTCCGTAACATTCTGTCAATCATGCCGTCTATCTGTTTCATTACCTCTGCTGCCGGCACATTGCGTTCCCCGGCGATTCTATCGATGTCCTCGGGGCTCATAAGATCATCACAAAAAATCAAGTACAGTTTCATGGGGATCCGGTAAATCCAGTCCAGTGAAGCTAGTATGAGCTTTACCCTATGGGCGTGCTCCAGAGCGGCTTCATCCTGTGACCGGTCTTCGGAAGGCACAATATCTTCAAGTGTGGACGATGAATCAGAATCCAGGGGCATGTGGAGTGAAAGGGTTGCCTGCCTGGCACTTTCCTCGGCAGAGCTTTTTATACTCTTATGCTTCCGCACCAGGTCATGGGTCTTGTTTCTGCATATCCTGGCGAGCCATTGTTTGAACCGCTCGGGATTTTTTATCTTTTGCAGGTTCTCCACAACAAGAAGCGTATCAATAACATCATTTTTCACCTGTTCATAATCATCGTCCCCATAGGAATAAAAATCCATAGTGAACGTTCTTATTATCTGGCGGTCGATAAATGTGTTATACTTCTCAAACAGGTTCTTCCAGCCCAGGCTGTCTCCCCTGATACAGAGCTGTATGATATCTGCATCTTGCATAACCACGTCTCTGGTATCGTGCCCGGTTTCCATTGCGCACCCATGGTTGCTGGTTCTGGGTACCGTATTATGTAGCCGGTATTATATTGATTTTAAATATTTAATTATAAAATAAATAAATTATTATCATTTCATTCCTGATTCCTCAAGAAAAATATAGGCTGATCTTCGCTCTTGATTGATTAGTACAAACTAACTAACTGTAAATAATAACAAAAATAGACATTTTTGATTATAGAATTTTATTGCTAATTATGATAAATGTATATAATTCAATAATCCATAATAATAAATTTTCCATAACACCATATTCAGTTATTACCCTGCAAACTGGCGGGCTGAATAATAAATAATTGAACAATTCATTCATTATAAAGGAGGGCTTTTTCATGAAACCAACAGAGAAAAAAATGATTACCATCTGCTCACTGCTGTTTATCCTCGGAGTTGCGGCTTTCACCCTTTTGTCACCCCACGGGACACATGCCCAGGCAATACCCCAGGCAGTGGAATCGGTTGTTGCGGAAGACGGGTCAATATGGGAGCGGGTGAGTGAAAAGGGCTTCGGCAACAAAAACAATATTTGTGTAGTATCAATGTGTCCCTACCGCGGAAGTCTGTATGCTCTTGCACGTAATGAAGCATCGGGGTTTCAAATATGGAGGACACATAACACCACATGGGAGCAGGTGACGGTACCGGGTTTTACCGACAGTGTGCTGCATGATCTTATGAACGCTGCTTATGGAAAAATAATTGAATTTAACGGCTCTTTGTATGTAGCAATAGGCTCCGGATATGAAGGAGCATTCCTGTACCGGTCCATCAGCTCAGAACTATGGCGGTTCGACGGTGAACAATGGGAAGCTGTGGTTTCAAACAGCCTTGATGAAGATGAGGGAGGAACGATAACAGGAATCTCCGACTGCGCTGACGATGACGGTGCGACCACTGCGCAAATAACCGACTCAAGCAAAAGCTGGACGGCAGACCAGTGGAAGGGCGGCATCCTGCGTGTCACCTCGGGTGAGGGAAAGGGCCGGGTATTTGAAATCACAGGCAATACCGGCACAGCCCTGATCATCCAGCAAAATGAGGAGGCCAACACTGATGACGACACAGGCGCTGAGACCGAATACACCGTCTGCGAAGGATTCGTGCCGGACCCGGAGTATCCTAATGTTCCGGTCGGCACCATTGCCGCCGGCGATTCCTATGAGATCGGTATGGGTGAAGATGAAAACGGATTCGGCGAGTTGTGGAATAAGAATTTTATCGATATGGCGGTCCACAACAATGAGCTGTATATAGGCATAAGCCACAATTACGAAGACGGAACCAGGGTATGGAAAAGCGCTGACGGCACGACCTGGACACCTGCATCGCAATATGCCTTCAGCCTGTTTCACGGCCTTGATCCTCAGGGCAACCCGACCGGCGAATGCCTGATAACGGGCCTGGAAGACACTGTGGGAAACCCGGTATGCTCAAGCGCAACGCATTTCGGCACGAGTGACGTGAGCGGCACGGAAACGTTGTATATCGGCGGCACCGGATCCAGCGGATGCGCTGGAAGAGGCGCTCGCGCCTTCCGCCTGGACGGTGATCAATGGACAGCCATTGTCGACAACTTTGTTGACGACAACGATGAAGGAACCAATGAAAACGGATTCGGCTTCGCGCCGGACTTTATCAACGCCAACTTCCAGGCATGGACCTGGGCTGAATATGACGACAGACTTTTCTGTGCAGTCGCACGGGTCACCGGCGGACGGATCATGTACACTGCTACGGGCGGCACGGAGGACGGAGCATGGACCTATGCCGTCGGCGGTGATTCTGCAATAGCTGACGGGTTCGACGGTGTAGCCGATTTTCTTGGATATGGTGCAAACATCGGAGCCAACCTCTACACCTTTGATTCAGCGCTGTATGCCGGTACGCTAGTGGTAAAATTGAATGAGCCCATTCCCGGCATCAGTCCGCTGGTTGACGGGGCGGATATATGGAGAGCAACAGGTTCTGCCGATGCCTTGGTATGGACAAGGATAACGGGCGACGGGTTCGGTGATGAGGGAATCCAGCATTTGGAATCGTTCACCACCTTTGAGGGATCTCTGTATGTCGCCGCTTCAAACCTGTTCAGCGGCAACGCGGGTCAGACAATTCCTGAAGATGGCGGCGCAAAAATCTACCGGCTGGTAGAAGTCCCCGGATTTGTATCCATTAATTCCTTAACCGGCAACCCGGACGGCAATGGAATTACCCTCCAGTGGTCAACCGATGTAGAGGAAGGATTAACGGGTTTCAACATTTACCACTCAGGTTCCGAAGCACAGAGAGAACCGTATGAAATGATCAGCAGTTCCCTTATCCCCGCCACAGGGGCGGGATCATCATATGATTTCACCGACACGTCGGCCCTAGCACCGGGGACCTATTATTACAAGGTAGAAAGTGTTGATAGTGCGGGCAACAGTAAATCCTACGGCCCCCTTGCCGTTACCGTCTCGTGTCCGGCAGCGAGCATGTACGGCGAAGCTGCCCCGGAGACCTTGATCCTGCGTAAATACCGTGATGAGGTGCTCTCACAGTCAATAATGGGGAGGGCGCTTATCAGGGCATATTACAGCGCGGCACCGCGTCTCGTTCAGATAACCAATAAATATCCTGCTGCAGGAACCGCTGTCAAAAAAGTGATCGATGCACTGCTGCCTCTGATAGAAAAACAGGTTGATTAAGTATACATGCTAAGCCCCTGTCCGATCCTCACAATGCGGACAGGGGCCTTTTTTTCTCCCGACCAAAGCCGTCAGATCATCGTCACATGACCGTTTATTTTCAACACATCTTCTATTGCCACGAATATGGAACGTTTCCCTTTTACTTCCCGTGCAAAGAAGGGTTTCGGGCAAAAAAAAACCAACGGGCTGGTCGGACCAATCAGTTTTTCCACAGGTCTACATCGATGAGACCAAGCTTCGCGGCATACCGGATGAGTTCAAAGGTGCTGTGCAGGCCTAGCTTGGACATAATATTCGCGCGATGGTTTTCAATGGTTTTGGGGCTGACGTGAAGGTGTTCGGCCACCTCCCTGTTGGGCAGTCCTTCTGCGAGAAGGCCCATCACCTCCTGTTCACGTTTTGTTAAACTTTTATACGCAGCATCCGTGATCTTTTCTTTTCGCGTCGGAAATTCTATGAGCTCTTTGACGATACAGGGAGAAATGGCCGTGTCCATGAAATACTGTCCTTTTGAAATAGATTCAAGACCTCTCAAAAGATTTTCAGATGCGGAATCCTTAACAACATATCCCGTTGCACCCGCCCGAAATGCTTCCGCTATGTAATCCAGTTTTGAGTGCATGCTCACAACCATAACCCGTGAGTTGGGCAGCCTGTTCAGCAGCTCGCGGGTGAGGTCAAAACCGCTTCTGTCCGGCAACGATATGTCGACAATAATCAAATCGGGCCTTATTTTTCCCGCGACACGTACTGCCTCACGGAAAGTGCCGGCCTCCCCCACCAGTTTAAAACGCGGATCACGTTCTATGATGCTTTTAAGACCCTCCCTGAAAAGCGTATGATCGTCAACAAGAACCACACTTTTTTCCTGAACCATCTTAGCCTCCTTGGTCTGCGACTAATTGTTGTTTGCCCCCCGTACAGCTGAAAAAGTGATCAACAAAACTGTGGGCTATCCCTGCCGGTTGTGATTTTCAACCGTGAGCATACCCGTCTGTAAGAAGAAAACCCGTACCCAAACAGTTATTAACTGTATACTTTTTTCACTTTTATTGCAATAGGGGAATGACACTATTTTTAATAAAACGTGTATTCATTATTATCTGCCGGTTTACCTGCCAGAGCATAACAGATCGCCCCGTTCCGAACTGTTAGTGGTTGATCATTTCATGTTTTATGGTAATGTTATCAAAACAGCCCATCGCTTGGAAGGTGGTCGACAAAAAGAGAATCAATTTTTGTATACACCTCCCCGGGGGAACATATGAAAAATGTAAAAAGAGTGCTATACGCTGTTTGCATCATATTCTGTATTATCTGGTTTTTAAACGGCGAACTTTTTAGAGCAGCTCTTGGTGCCGTTCTTGTGATCGCGGCAATGGCATTGTTCGGGTTATGACCCCGTGTACGGTTCAGCGCAGCTGTTCCTCCCAGTTTGCAACCAGCGCTTCAATGTCCTCGTGAAGTATGTCACGCATTGCCGTGCCGACGGTAATGCCGCTTCCCAATCGGACCAGTATGGTGCGCATATCATACAAGCTGTAGTTTTCTATCAGATACGTGACAAATGATTCAGACTGGGCATATACCAGCTGTATGTGCCGGCCCGGCAGCTGAGACAGTGAAGCAACATTCATTGCTGCAAGCACATCAATTGAAAACAGCGCTTTTTGCTCTGCCGCTTGCTGAAGCAGCCTTTTTCGTGAACGTCGATGAGCCTTGTCCTTAAAGCGCTTTGCCGTGTATTCTGCGATCCCCTCATTAAGCCAGAGCGGCACATTGTTTCCCCCCAGGATATACACAAGTACATGGGCGTACTCATGATAAAGAACCGCTTTCAGGTACGACTTCTTGTGCCATATGTCCTCACCGATGCGAATCTTCCCATCATAGGTCCCCGCGGCCCAGTCAGGGAAATAGTCAAGCTGACGCAGCCTGCTTCGGGGATACACAATCACGGGAATTGCTGCGTCAGGATAGACATCCAGATCACGGCCAACCTCATCATACGCAGCATCAAGAATATCGGCAACACCATCAGCCAGTTCCTCGCTGTGCGCCGCCGCAAATTTTACATGAAAGTGTGGGTGCCTTTTTTCTTTAAAACCTTCTTCAACGGACCGGTCTTTTTCAAGGCGACTAAGCAGCATGCGCGCATCCGGCAGCCCTGGATCAAGGGCAAGTGCCTTGTTCCAGGCATTGCGTGCTTCATGATAGTTATCATTATTGTAGGCAATTTTGCCCGAGACAACATACATATGCGGGTTGTTCTGATCAAAATATGCGGCCTTTCTCAAGTGTTTTTTACTCATGGGATAATCACCCCTGTTAAAGGCCTCCCGGGCAAGGCGCACATACAATGAAGCAATATCTTCTTGTATGCCCTTCTTGTCTGCCGCATAGATACATGCCTGATGCAGGGTATACGCCGCATCATGCAGTTTGCCCTTTTCTTCCGATTCCTTTGCTAAAGCTCTGTACAGCGCGGACAGGGTTTTTCTCGTTATCTCCCGCTCCGGGTCAAGAGCATGTGCCTTCTTTTCTTCCTCAATTGCTTTGTCCCAGTCTCCCTGCCGCGCAAACTCACGGGCCGATCGGTGATACAACAGTATGTCTGATTGTTTTTGCTTATCCGTTTCCAGGGACTGTCGGGTGGCGGCATCACCATACTGTTCCCCCGTGTTCATCGATGCACCCTTTCCGCCATTCGGTACGCTCATGCCGGTTTTCAGGTCGGGTTCGTCATTGCTGCTTTCCACCCGTTCAACATCACGCAAAGGATAGCCCACAACAGAGCCGTACAGCTCGCATTTCACCAGGCCGTTCTCTTTCCAGGCCTTTTTTACATCAAGTCTTGTTCCGTTTGTAAAAAAAATCGTATCTGAATGTACACGTGATGGGGATAGAAAAAGACAGGATTCGAGCGCTACCATAAACAGCAATAGTACCGTCGAATGCTTAACGCTGATCATGCGGTACATTAACGGCATAACCCCTCTGAAGGGCATACTTTATAAGATCGGCAACATTTTTTATTTTAAGTTTTTTCATTACATTCGCGCGATGTTTTTCAACGGTTCTGAAACTGATAAAAAGGTCCTGCGCAATTTCTTTGTTATTCTTTCCGTCTGCCAGCAGCTTGATTATTTCTCTCTCACGAAGCGTTAATGGTTCTGTAAATTTAAGTCCTTCATTGCCGGAATTTGTGTGTGAAAAATCATCCATCATTTCGCCCACAAGACACTGTGAGACATATTTGCCGCCATGTCTGATTCTGTCTATAGCATCAAAAAGTTCCAGGTCTGAATTTTCTTTCAGCAAATATCCATGAGCGCCGAACGTAAATGACTGATACATGTATTCCCGACTTTTATGCATGGTCAGTATGAGTATTTTAATTGCAGGATACAGTTGTTGTATTGTACGGACCGCTTCAATGCCGCCGAGGTTCGGCATTGATATATCGACAACCACCATGTCGGGCTGTATGACTTTTAAAATGTCAAGCAGCTCTATTCCATCTGCAGCCTCCCCCGCCACTTTCAGCCCCGGATTTTCTTCGATTAAGCGTATCAATCCTTTCCGTATAATAACATGATCATCTGCAAGCACGATACGATATAATCCCATGTCACGTTCCTTTAAAATGCCTGGCGTTTTAATAGTGTCTGATTACTTTTATTATTTTACCATATTCAGCGGTATATTTTCTAGTTCAATCGCAGCGGTATGTGCAATAAAATTCTTGTTCCCTTACCCGGCTCGCTTTGTATGTCAAGGTCGCCGTTCATCATGTTGGCCCGCTCTTCCATAACGGTCAGCCCCATCCCCTTGTCTCCCGATTTCATCGAGGCTACGTAATCCATGTCAAACCCGTTTCCGTCATCCTCTACGCTTAACAGTATGGTTTTATTATTGCGTGTTATCGTGACGGAGAAGTGTTCGGCCCGGGCATGCTTATAAATATTATTGAGCGATTCCTGGCAGAACCGGTAAAGATTAATCTGATATTCTTTTAAAAGCAGATTGTCGATATTATCAATAGCTACAGTAGCGTCAATGTCATTTCGTTTCGCAAATTCACTAAACTGAACCTTCAGGGCTGTTGTCAGGCCGAGGTCATCAAGCATGGAAGGGCTCAAGTCCTGTGAGAGGCGTCTGACATTATCTATCACCGTATTAATAAAGAGAATAACGTCTTCACACTCTCCGCGTAATGTTTGAAATTGTCCGGGCAATTTTTTTTCAACTGCACGAAACTGGATTTTCAAGTAGGCAAGTGATTGCCCAAGTTCATCATGCAGCTCACGTGACAGCCTTCTCCTCTCTTCTTCCTGGGCTTCCAGAACGCGTGAGGAAAGAAGCCGAAGCTTTGTTTGAGATTGCCTGAGTTCGCTTTCCCTGTGTTTCAGCGATGTTGCCATGGTGTTGAAAGCATGTGCAAGGTGTCCCAGTTCATCGTCCGTATCAACGACTACGGGATCAAACGTTCCGCTTTTACCCAGTATCTGAGCGCTTTCCGTCAGTCTGTGGACCGGTTTGGCCACCATCTTCACAAGGAAAAACGAAACCAAACAGCCGCACAGCACAAAGACAGCGCCAAAAAGAAAACCCTGTATCATGATCTGGTGTGTCTGTTGTTGCAGCTTTGTCTTGTCGACACAGAGACCTGCAAAACCGATAATCTGATTTCCCTGCCTGCCGGCTGTTTGATTGAAATAAATATCATCTTCCTGAGAAAAGCCGGGCTTTTTCATGATGGGCGACCAAAATACCAGAATATCGTCCGAATCATAATGAACAGCACCGGAAGACCGCTCAAGATCAGCGAGTACCGTGGGGGTTAATACGCGGAAGCCTTGAGATGATTCGGCTTGATGGTGGCTGCTGTTTTTTTTCAGCTGTATCATCAAATTTCCATCCGAATCATTTACCCAGACTTCCAGCACCTCCTGCCGCTCCAGTATTCCCGCACCGGCGGTGTGCAGCATGCCTGTATTACCCGCAAAAACACCGATTCTTGAATTGTGGGCAAGAATATCGGCAAACAGATTACCGCTCTTTATCAGGTTTTCATGCAGGGATCGTTGTTGATAATTTATGAAGAAAAGCGTAAGGACAAGACAAATGATTACAATTAAAACCGCGAAAGCGGCAAACACCCTATACGTAAAATTTTTTCGAATGGTATTGAAATACGGTACAACCGTTTGCCGTTTCATACCAGGTCCGCGTTCACGCTGCTTGAGTTTTTGGTGACATTATCGATGAGAAGGAACCGCACTGTTACGGGTTCACAACGTAGAATAAAAGAGGGTCAAAACCGGTCCGCTCCTGCAACCGCCTCCGTGTCCGTTCACTCATTGGGCAGGAAACTGTCGGCGCTTTTAATCAACCAGGCCTGCCTCATCCGGAATTTCTTTATAAACGGTAAGACCAAGGTTTTTTGCAACCGTCTGATTAACCGTTACAACGGCTTTCCTGGCAATCTGCGAACCATACGACACCACCGCCTTGCGCGGACCACTTCTCCGGGCGTAGCGCA
>Ga0272442_10010546_pt1 | contig 11369 bp, 9 predicted proteins | sample SSMForm2O_FD_200262 | JGI IMG/M metagenome (GOLD analysis project Ga0272442, IMG submission 200262) | Marine sediment archaeal communities from Little Sippewissett salt marsh, Falmouth, MA, United States - SSM-Form-2O | ecosystem: Environmental > Aquatic > Marine > Wetlands > Sediment ...
AACAATGGATAATACCCGTGACATCACCGTTCCAATTTTCGAGCATTTGTAACGTTTCCGCATGCGCGTCACGATCATGAATCACGACGGGAAGTCTCAGTTCGTGGGCAAGTTCCATCTGTTCACCAAATCGCTGTATTTGCACTTCCCTTTCAGAGAGATTGCGAAAGAAATCAAGGCCGATTTCTCCATAGGCAACGATCTTTTCGTGTTTCGCCATTTCCCGGAGAGCATCGTACGTTGCCTGGGTTATGTCTTTTGCGTGGTGGGGATGGATACCGACTACCCCGTACACCATATCGTATGTATTCACGGTGGCAATGACGCGCCTGCAGTCATCAAGGTCGATACCAACCGCCATGATACGCTCCACTCCGATATCCTGTGCCCGTCTGACAACTTCATCCCTGTCCCGGTTGAAGGCCTTCATTTCTATATGGGAGTGAGAATCGATCAACATTGGATATGCTCCCTCTCCGGTTCTATTTACTCTTAATTTCTATAATTAATTCTTCCGCATTCTCAGATACATCGGGAAGATTTCTACGGTATTCATTTACATCATCTTCGGTAATCGAGCCTGCATGTAAAAGTTTTTCTACCACTCTCTTATCTATGATCTTATCATACGGCATGTTCTGTTCTTTATTCACTGATCCTCCTTACGTATTCGAGATCGACGCGTTCGCAAATCGTTCATTTTCAGATGACACTATAAAAAGCTTCAAATTCCCGGCCCGTAAATCCTGAGGAATAAACCGTATCCCGATACGCGCCGCTATCGTGGATAAATTTAACGTACACCCTTCACTGCGCTGAAAGCTTGCGAACGGTAACCCTCATCTCCTTCTGCGTACGTCGCAGTGACGAAAGCTGTAGCGCAAAAATCGGATTTTTTACGCACCCGGCACTACTCAGACACGACCGTGTGATACTCTAAAATAACGGCCCCGTCAATAGGGCAAGGCACCACAGGTGCAAAATGATTGTCCTGAGGAGATTTCATCTGTCCGAGTGCCTGTAATTTTTAACTGCGGAGTCGCGGATCGAGGGAATCTCTGATACCCTCTCCCAACAGGTTAAAACCCAGCACGGTGATGAGGATCGCCATCCCCGGGTACAGTGAAAGCCACCATGCAATATCGATATTGTCCTTCCCGGCAGTCAGGATATTGCCCCAGCTCGGCGTTGGCGGTTGCACCCCGATTCCGAGAAAGCTGAGGGCGGATTCTGTCAGAATTGCGCCCGCCACCCCGAGCGTTGCAGCAACCAGAACCGATGCCATGGCATTCGGAAGGATATGAACAAATATCGTCCTGAAATCACTCGCGCCGATGGCCCGCGCCGCCTGTACAAATTCCCGTTCCCTCAGGGAAATAAAGTCGGCCCTGATCAGGCGGGTAATGCCCATCCAGCCTGTCAATCCTATCACAGCCATAATGTTCCAGATTGAGGGTTCCAGAAATGCAATGACGGCCAGAATGAGGAAAAACGAAGGAAAGCACAGCATGATATCAACAAACCGCATAATGACCGAATCAACCCAGCGACCGTAATAGCCTGCCACGGCACCGAGAATCATACCGATCACGACGGCAATACCGACAGCAACGAAGCCGACTTTTAATGAAATTCTCGATCCCCAGATCATGCGGCTCAGCACATCGCGTCCCAGTTGATCCGTTCCGCACAGGTGTGCATACGAAGGCGGAGCAAGCACAAGCTTCAGATTGATTGCACCCGGATCATAAGGCGCAATCCACGGCGCCAGGATCGATACGACAAAGAGCATGGCCACCACGATACTTCCCGCCATTGCCAGACGGTTCCGTGAAAATCTGTACCAGAATTCGCTCTTGATGTTCAGCATTGCTCTTTGCCCAGTGGCATGCACCACAATTCGATTTTTTTCGGGGGCGGTACCTGTCGTTACCACCCGTCAGTTTTCCGGCGTACCGCAGGTGCCGGAACCCGGGAATCACCATGCCGGATGCCATGCACCGACGGCTCTTTTACGATACCCGTATCCGCGGGTCCGCCAGTGCATACGATACGTCCGCAATCAGGTTACCGATCAGCGTCAGCACGGCACCTATGAACAGTATGCCCATGATAACCGGGTAATCTCTCGCCATGGCCGCCATAAAAAACAGCTGCCCCATTCCCGGTATGGCAAATATGGTTTCAAAAATCACGCTGCCACCGATAAGCCCCGGCACGGAGAGCCCTAAAATAGTGATCACCGGCAGCAGAGCATTCCGCAGCGCATGTTTGTAAATCACCACTCTCTCACTCAGCCCCTTGGCCCGGGCCGTGGTAATATAGTCCTGCCGCACGACCTCCAGCATATTGGCCCTCATGTAGCGCGACATTCCGGCAAGTCCTCCAAAGGCCGAAAGCAGGACGGGCAGGATAAGATGTTTTATCAAATCCACTGCGGCCTCCCACGGCGGAAGATATTCATAATTCAGCGATCGAATCCCGGAGATCGGAAGCCACCCGAGATAGATGCCAAAGAGAATCATCAGGAGCAGCGCCAGCCAGAAGGTCGGCATGGCAAATCCGATAAACACGAAGACCCCTGTCACTTTGTCGAACAGGGAATCCTGGTGAACGGCGGACAATACCCCGATGGGTATGGCAACCATGAAAATAAGCACCATCGAAAGTACGTTGATGATAATGGTGATGGGCAACCGTTCCATGATCTTGTCGATCACGGGCCGGCGATCGGGAGAAAAGGACGTACCGAAATCAAGGACGGCAAGCTTCTTCAGCCAGATCAGGTACTGTTGGTACAGGGGTTTGTCGAGGTCGTACATGGCACGCATGCGTGCCTTCATTTCCGCAGTTACCCTGGGGTTCATTTCAGTCTGAAGATCTGTCGGGGATCCCGGGGCCAGATGAATCACAACGAACGACACCACCGTGATCCCCAAGAGCAGGGGTATCATAAACACCACTCGTTTTATGATGTACCTGAGCAACGCTGTCTCCTTTTACGGACGACTCGTATCCTCCGTAAGCAACAATAATCTAATGAGTGTTTCCGTCAAATTAAAAGATAATGTCTATTCAAGGTATTCAAGCAGTTGCAGGTCGCTGATGCTCTTGACAGTCCGCCAGAGATTTTCCTCCGTGTGCGGTTCACACGTAATGATCGGTCGCAGGCAACTTTCTCTTAAAAATTCAAACAATTGCAAGAATGAAAAGCTGCCTTCCCCCACCGGGCTATGTTCATCGGACGATCCGCTGTTATCGTGCATATGCACCTCGAAGATACGCCTTCCCAGACTATCTGTCCAGTCATGCAGCGTCGCTGTCGAAAATGCATTAAAATGTCCCGTATCGAAGCAGAAATAAATGCCGTCGCTCTCATGCAACATATCAAAAAGCCTGCAGAGCATGACAGGATCCTTTTCATACACATTTTCCAGGACAACGGTCGTGTTCATTTCGACGGCGATGGCCGCGAAATATTTCCAGGTATCGGCGCTGTTTTCCAGCCAGAGCTCTTCATGCGTGACATAATATTTGCTGTCAAACGCTGCGTGGCACACAATCGATGATGGGCTGAAATACGGCACAAGATCAAATACCTGTTTCAGACGATCGATCGTCACCTGTCGAATTTTCGGATCCATGGCCCCCGGCCTCAGATCATAAAACGGTGCATGAAACGTTATCGAAAGCCCTGCGTTCCGAAGATCATCTGCAACCCGCCGAAAATCATCCTTTTCAAAGCGATCGAGGGCAAAACAGTCAAACCCGATTTCAGGGTTTATCCTTTCCGCCAGGATCATCGGCAGATATGTATCATACAACATTCGGAAAGGCATATTAATTTGAACTTTATCCAACACTTCACGAACCGATATCATTTTTTAAAAAACTCCTTGCTGAGAGAAAACAACGTATTGTAGTATAGAATTGTTGTCCTAACTACTCAAATATCCGTACCATTTCAACATACTGCTGTTCATTTACCACAACACCTCTGAATTCACAACCACCGGACAACAGACGCATTTTCTTCTTGACAATTCAAGAGGCTTCCTGTTAAGAACGGTGACTTCTCGAACAGGCATACGGGCCGTTAGCTCAGATGGTAGAGCAGCGGACTTTTAATCCGTTGGTCGCGAGTTCGATTCTCGCACGGCCCACCAGAAAATACAGGGGATTAACACGTATGTGTGTTGATCCCTTTTTTAGTGTGTTTCCCTCGTGGTAGATGCCCCGTTCCATGGCAGCAGGTCAACCGTCGAATTGACCGGTGCTTTCAGTCCCCGCCGCATATCCGCGTGACGGTATCCCGGGTTTCAGCGCCAGCATCAGCACTGTCGCAGCAAACAGCAGGATCAGATCGAGCTGCCACGCCAATTCGTAAGAACCGAACCTGTCAAAGATCATTCCACCCAGGACCGGTCCGAAGGCACCACCAAATCCCACGACAAAAAATGTAAGCCACCCATACGCCGCACCAAGAATATGACGACCGAATCGATCCGCAATGAGCACCGGCATCATGGGTGCCAGTGATCCATAGCTGAATCCGAACACGAAGGCATAAAGATACAGCAGTTTCACGGACACCACCTTCAATAGGATAAACATGCCGGCTGCCATACCCAAAAATCCGAGGGAGGCGGCATACTTGGCATCCTTGAGACGATCACTCAACCACCCGAAAAAGAACCGACCGAAAATACTGGCGACACCGATAACACCGACCGATGAGGCGGCAACAACTCTATCGATGTGGGTATTAATCGCATAACTCACCTGGTGAACAAAGGCCATCATCTCGCTCATAACGGCAACACCGAAGCAGAGAACCAGAACCCAGAAGCGCAGGTCCTTCAATACTGGCAGCACTGAAATTTCCGGCACAGAAGATGACATATCGTTTGCGCCCGTCTGACAGTCATCCCAGAAACCGTCCCCATCCGGCAGGAGACCATGATCTTCCGGCTTCGTTTTTCTCATGAGACTCTGCGACACGACCGTCCCAATAATCAGTATCACCAAACCGAAGAAGACAAAACCATGGCGCCATTGATAGTGTTTCACGATAAATCCTGCAAGCGGGCTCAGGATCATGGTTCCCAGTCCGATGCCCATTGAGGCAATACCCACTGCGACGCCTCGCTTCCTCACAAACCACTTACCCACCGAAGAACTGCCGACCACGACACCGATACCCGAGGCACCAAGACCGCATAACACTCCATACGAAAGGTACAATTGCAGCGGCGTATGCACAAAGCTTGTCAGCAAAAATCCGATGGCTGTGATCACCGAACCGATCGTCATGATCCACTTCGGCGCTATTCTGTCGAGCAGCCATCCCGACAAAATGCCGCCGATTGCATACATGAAGAAGTTAATGGATGCCCCCAGGGAAATTGTCGACATGGGCCACTGGTATTCGGAGAACATGGGTTTTACGAAAACACCGAAACAGTATTTCGACCCATAGCTGAGACTCAATATCACAAAGGTCCCCGTCACCACGTACCAGCCCCAGAATACGCCGCGGGTTTCCTGCCTCATGGTATTATTTTTCATACTTATCATCACGCTATCTGCTTGACAGTCCCCCCTGTTCCGGTCCTGTCCCGGCATATAAAACTTCCCGCCTGTGTAGTGATTCTCCTCCGGCATAGCCGGAAGCCTCAGGTAGCTCCCTCAAAAGGGGGGCAAAAGAAACTTATGACCTAAATCAGAAATTCAAAGTACAAAAGTCGAGATAAAGTCTAACGACCAAAATTTGAAATCACAAACCATAAACCAATCCCATGCCATTAAGAAACAAACCATATCGAAATAATTCGAGGGACGTTATAATGCGTTTTGGTCATTTTAATAGTTGTATTTCGGATTTGTTTCGTATTTCTTCTATTTTATTATTACATTTTCCCCTGTCGATATGTCTGCATTGCAGGTTATGTCATTGCAGGTCCATCGGCTGAACCTTACAAACAATTTCACACTGCGCATAGATATCACGACTTTGTATTCTACTCCAGATAAACCTTGAGGGCGAGGGACAACCTGGTCTGACACGCGCATGCACCATTCCAATGCACTTTACGACATCGATAAACTGTGCTACCTATATCATGATAATCCATGTCGGATAGTACAGGTCCCGCACATGACTCGACACAAAAAGCACTATACACCACGTAAAGGTATAAAAAGACGTCCCCCGGCCTCCAAAACTTTTCACGGACACCGGCCTGCTACGCATGTACAGCCAAAACAGCTCAGGATGAAGCCCGAAGCGGAGACCGGACTCAAAGAAATATTCTCTCACATCGGCACCCCACCCCAGACACCGTTTAGGCCCGACCCGTTTCAGACGGACGCCCTGCAGGCCATTGAGTTGACCGACTGCCTCGTTACGGCACCCACCGGAGCAGGCAAAACCTGGATCGCCGAACAAGCCATTCTTTCCGTGTTTAAAAGAGGGGGCCGCGCCTGGTATGCATCGCCTCTCAAGGCCTTGACCAACTCCAAGTGGGTCGAATTCGGGGATCGATTCGGCCCCGGCAACGTCGGTATCCTCACAGGTGATACGAAAGAAAATGCCGACGCACCGATTATTGTCGGTACCACAGAAATCCTGCGAAACCAGCTGTACGACGTCATGCACCGGGGAGGAAATCTCAATTACGATCTGGTCATTCTCGATGAGGCCCATTTCCTCGGAGATCCCGAAAGGGGTGTTGTATGGGAAGAGATCATGATTTATCTTCCCACCCGGATACACCTGCTCCTGCTCTCCGCGACCATTGGCAATGCACATGAAATTGCCGGCTGGCTGGCATCGATACGAAACAAGGGCTGTACCGTGATAGAAGACAAAAAGCGACCAGTACCGCTCCATCCGCTTTTTCTGCATCCCTCCGGAAGACTCATGCCGCTTCTAAGCAGAAAAAAACTCTTTAAAAAAGTGGTACAGTATCTTGCAGACGGCGCAAGCGTGTATCAACCCGGCAACCGAATGCCGCCCTTTGAGGATATCATCCGGGTCATGCGAAAATTCAGACTTCTGCCTGCAATTTTTTTTCTCAAATCGAGAAACGAGTGTAACGTGGCCGTCAGTCAGATAAAGGCGGCGTCACACCGAACGCCGCTCCCGGAGTTTGAGAGAGACCTCGGCCGGGTGATTGATACTTTCCCCTACCTGCGACACCATGAACAGCTTTCGCACCTCACCCGCTGTCGTGTGGGCGCTCACCACGGCGGACAGCTGCCGGCATGGAAATTTACGATTGAAACGATGATGAAAACAGGACACCTTGATGCCGTATTTGCCACCACGACTGTGGCGGCGGGCGTTAATTTCCCGGCCCGTTCCGTGGTGCTGTTCAATTCCGATCAATTCAACGGTCACGAATTTCTGCCCCTTACGGCGACCGAATTTCACCAGATGACAGGAAGGGCTGGCAGACGAGGGCTCGACAATATCGGATTCGTGCTTCTCATCCCTCAGCGCTATATGAATGTCGCCCACATTAAGAATATCCATTTTTCCAGGCCTGAATACATTATCAGCCGCATACGCAATGACTTTTCCATGGTGTTGAACCTTCTTCTTTCCCACAAGCCGGATGATATTCGCAATATTTTCGAACGTTCGTTTGCGAATTATCAGCAGCGCAATATGAGCGAAAACACGGTCCGCTTCACTCTTTGGAAAGATTTTCAACGGCACCTTTCCTTTCTGAAATCAGAGGGTTTTGTCGCAGCGGATGACACACTCACGGAGCAGGGGGCCTGGACTTCACAGCTCAGGCTGGATCAGCCGCTTCTGATTTCCGAGTGCCTGGAGAAGGGTGCCTTTCCGCCTGATGATGAAGCACTTCTTGCAGCAGTTGTCGCCCCTTTCGTGTACGACAGAGACATGGACATTGCCATCCGGAGACGTGAGCACTCCAAAACACTACTCGCGGCATATGATAAGACCGTCGCCACCGTTACCCCCCTGATTGAACGGATGAAGGATGCACAGTTTTCCATCACTCCACTTCCGCTTTGGACGTCAATCGCCGTGTATAGCTGGGCTAGAGGCGTTGACTGGACCAGGATTACGAAACAGCTTCATATCGCGGACGGCGATCTCACCATGCTGATTTCGCGCACGGCCGACAATCTCAACCAGATTGCAGCCCTCAAACGCACGCATCCCGCGATTGCGGCATGCGCCGCCGCAGCGCGCAACACGTTACTCAGAGAACCGGTTGTATTCGAAGAGGCATAACGTTCGTCACAGAGGAACTGATTGTTTTATCTTGACTTTTATCAAAAAATAAAAAATAGTTAATTGGCGCTTGACAGAAGAGATCATAACCATTATAAGAGCGTCTTCCACTGAATACGTAACGCGTCCCCATCGTCTAGAGGCCTAGGACACCGGCCTTTCACGCCGGCGACCGGGGTTCGACTCCCCGTGGGGACGCCAATGACTATACAGGGCTTACCGCTTCGCCGGTAAGCCCTTTTTTATTCGACGACCAGCCCCGGCAAAGGCTCAAGAGCCAGCGGCACGCCGTGGATTAAAAAGTTGTATCCTCCATCGTCCTGTTTCAGCACCCGGAAATCCGCACGTCCCATTTTCATGAAAATATTGTCTGCAATACGATTGACGGGAATTATCAGCACGAATGCGCTGTCTCGCAAATATTCAACTGATATTTCGACGCTTTCAATCACACTGTTCACACCATAGTAAGCACTTGATCGCTCGAAATTTGAATAGAAAAAAACATCATGCCCGTATACAAGAAATGGGAATATCGTTGTCAGTGTCTCATCTGTAAAAAATATATTGTGCATTACTGCTCGAAGCTTCGTTATCGAGATGCCATACAGTTTGGCTTCCTGGACAACACCGAGTGCGATAAGATCGGCAATGGAAAACTTTCGCCACCCTTCTTTCTTGTGACGTCCCGGCCGTTCAAAGATTTCCCTTCCCATGCCTCGCCATTCCCAGTCATTGAGCTGCCGGTATGAGATGCCCAAGATATATTTTACATCTTTCGCGGTAAGGATCTTTTCGGTTACCTTACCTAGCAGAATGCTCCATCCCTGATAATCCGCCAGGCTGCCGGACGGAAGCGGCGATTTGAATTCAGCGGGCATGGTGCGATACCTCCGGTGTCGTACACATCGACGACATCTTAAAAACTGAGATTCAGACAGTACTGCAAAAACCCTCACATTCAAGTCACGCAGGTCCTGAGGAATGTGAGACTCCTTATTCCGGAAACCATGAAACAGTTCTTGCGTGTCAGAACAACCACCCACATTATTGTACTATAGACGTATAATTTATAGCTTGCATTATACTTATATAAAAATTTTGGTCAACATTTTTATATCGTTTTTCATTTAAATATCACGGTGCAGTGTCACGTCATGACCCGATCAGCGTGACTGCACACCAATCCCTATGCCTCTTTTGCGCGCAGCCGGGTAAATAATGCCTTTATTAGTCAAATATACACTATATTTATTTCTTTTATAATATATATTAAACATTTATTGTATAATTATAAAATTATATTAAACATTTATATATATTTTTATTAATCATAATTGATCGCATGAATAATTTTTACCCGGCACGACGGACATTTCGCATCCATCGGAAAAATTGTCGATCACGTGCCGGACACCCGCAACATTTACTATTTGACGTTCGCATTCATATCATCTATACTTCGTTTAATTTTAGCATCTTAACGATAGCACGAGAGAGGTAACAGTATGGCTGACGATCTTGATAAGGACATGGAGAGGCTTTTCGAAGAGCTCGATGATGATATGGGGCCTGCACACTATGAAGAAGTCGACACGGGCCATGGGCATGCATCAAAACCTAAATCAAAATCCAAGATACTGCTTTTGTCGGCAATATTAATTGTGGTTCTCGCAGCTTTTTTTATGTTCTTCCCCAGCAATCACGGTGAGATATCACGAGCCGAGTTAAAAGACCTTCAGGATCGATTAGGCAATGTCGAGGCCCGACTGAAGGACCTCAAAACGGTCAATTATCGCATCACCCGTCTCGAACAACGCGATAAGGAATCGATTCAATACCCGGAGGCAGAGGGAAAAGCCTTGAACGTGCTCAAACAAGACATGAAGGTCCTCAACCGGAAACTCGATGCACTGCAGAAAGCACAGGCTGCTCTGGCCGCCAGACCACAATCGAAGCCAGTCGCAGTGAAACCGGCCGCGGCAGACCCGGTTGTCGCGACACCGAAGCCAACAGAAACCGCGCCCCGCTATCACATCGTCAGCCGGGGAGAAAACCTTTATCGGATCTCCCTCAAGTACGGCCTTACCGTCGATGATTTATGCAATCTGAATAATATTTCGTCGGACTATACCATAACACCCGGTCAAAAATTAATAATCGGCAGGTAACGCATCGTCGGTTCCGAAACGGCAAGGATGCTTCCCCGGTTTTTTATGGGTCATGCGTTGGCAAACCATGTGAAGGACCCGCATCGTTTATCCATACATTACGGCATCTCTCGCCCATGCAGCCCGTGCTGACGCAAAAACGTGCGCACTGCCTCGCGAAAACCATGCGGATTATCGGTATGCACGGGATGGGTTGCCCGCGGGATTTCAACCAGGGACGCATGTAAAATTGATTCGGTCATCGTGACAGCAGCAGCACGCGACATCACACGGCTCTCTGCCCCGCGAACGACGAGCGTGGGACATGAAATATTCTCCAGAATGCACGTCAGATCATACCTGTCAAAATGATAGAGCACCTCTCGGTCATACTGACACCGCAGGGTTCCGCCATTTCCCCGCATCAGGGCACGCGAGGCATAACGAGAAAGGTAGCTTTCATCGGCATAGGGACTGTTTTCTTTCATCCAAACTACATATTCTTCCGGCATACTATAATACTCCGGCAGCGTGCGATAAAGCCCCCTGAGATATTTTTTATTCCATTCAGGCGGTCGGGGCTCTATATCGGCATGAACGAGTCCCGCTACCGTACCCGCATGTCGCCCGGCATAGGCAGTTGCATGCAGCGCCCCCATCGAATGCCCCACCAATACGAAGTGCCGCAGATCCAGAATCCGAATTACCTCTTCAAGATCGTGCACATACTCATTGCATCCATAGGCCGGGGGAACCGCCCAGTCACTCAGGCCATGACCTCTCTGGTCAAGAGCAATGATTCGCCATGCGGAACGAAACGAAACAGCAAACTCATCCCATATGTGGGCATTATCACCAATACCATGCAGGAGTACCATGACAGGCGCACCAGGATCCCCCCATTCAAGATAGTACAGACGCATATCACTGACCGCCACATATCTTCCCGT
>Ga0272442_10010549_pt1 | contig 11366 bp, 9 predicted proteins | sample SSMForm2O_FD_200262 | JGI IMG/M metagenome (GOLD analysis project Ga0272442, IMG submission 200262) | Marine sediment archaeal communities from Little Sippewissett salt marsh, Falmouth, MA, United States - SSM-Form-2O | ecosystem: Environmental > Aquatic > Marine > Wetlands > Sediment ...
AACGCCGAAGACTACCTTCTCTGGAAGGCCAACGTCGGCGCCCGAGCCGGCGGCGCGGTTCCCGAGCCCATGTGCCTTGCCCTGCTGCTGGCCGGCAGCACGGTGCTGCTTCGCCGCAGGCGGCGGTAGCGTCCAGGCGCCGGCGACCGATCACAGGCGTCGGCTTCGCAGGATCGAGACGATCAGCCAGATGCCCATGGCGGCCGCCGCCAGGTAACCGAGAATGCCCAGCGTCTGGAGCCTGACCAAGCCCAGAACATCTCCCTTCTGGGCCACCAGAAGGCTCGAACCAACCAGCAGCGCCGCGATAATCAACGCGAAGCTGATCTGGTTGGCGCTGCGGTCGAGGATCGTCCCGAGGTTCTCCAGGTGCTCGTGGTGAACGCGGAGCTGGAACTGCCCCCGCCTCACGCTGTCGAGGATGGCATGCAGATCGGTGGGCATGCGTCCGGCCAGTTCAGCCATCTCCCGGGCGGCCCGGCGAAGATCGCGTAGCATCGGCCGCGGGTCCATCTGCTGAAGACGCAGCCGTCGGGCGTAGGGCTTAAGGTGCTCGATGGCCTCGAAGTCGCTGTCCAGGGAGATGGCGAACGACTCGATGGTCATCATGCTCTTCATCATCATCGTGAACTCGACCGGGGGGCGCAGACGGTGCTTGCGGATAAGGTCGAAGCCCTCGGCGAGCGACCGCCGGAAGCAGATGTCCTTCAGGGGCATGTTGTAGTAGACGTCGATCATCTCGTCGGCGTCGCGGAGCAGCAGGCGCCGGTCGGTCTCGGGGGCGAGGATGTCTCTTCGCTCGAGCGTTCGGACAAGTCGAGGCAGGTCGCGGTCGACCAGACTGATCGTCATGTCGCGCAGGAGCCGGCGGTCGTCGGCGGTCAGGCGGGCCATTTGCCCGAAATCCATGGCGACGACCACGTTGCCCGGCAGGAAGAAGAAATTTCCCGGGTGCGGGTCGGTGTGGAAGAAGCCGAACTCGAAGATCTGGCGGAAGACGAAGTCGGCCCCGCGCGTCGCCAGCACGCGGCGGTCGAGTCCGGCGGCGTCGAGGGCGGCGGCGTCGCTCGGCTTGATGCCGTCGATGTACTCCATCGTCAGCACGCCGTCGGTGCAGTACTCGTCGAAGATGCGCGGGACCTGCACCATTGGATCGTCGGCGAAGTTCCGGGCGAACCGCGTCTGGTTTCGGCGCTCGTTGGCGAGGTCCACCTCCTTGGCGACCGCTACGGTGAACTCGCGGACCATTCGCTGCGGGTCCAGCGTCTCCGGCGCGCCGAGGATGCCCTTGAGCAGGCCGGCGAGGTCGTCAAGCATCTCGCATTCGGTGCGGATGGCCTCGACGATGCCCGGACGGCGAACCTTGACGACGACGGCCTCCCCGTCGCGCGTCGTGGCGCGGTGAACCTGTGCGATGCTTCCTGCGGCGATGGGCGAGGGCTCGAAGCTCTCGAACACCTCCTCGATCGGCCGGCCGAACTGCGAGGCTAACTCCGCGCGAACCCGGGAGAACTTCTCCGGCGCGACCTGATCCTGGAGACGTTCGAGCTCGTCGATGTACTCGCCGGGCAGCAGGTCCGGGCGGGTGCTGAGCAACTGCCCGAGCTTGATGAAGGTCGGCCCGAGTTCCTGGAGGGTCAGGCGGACGCGTGCGGCGCGGCTTCGCCCTTCGCCGGCGCGCCGGACATGCCCGGGCAGGCCCCGGCGCCCGAGGCGCGTGGACAGCCGCCGGCCCAGCGAGCCGACGACGTCCTCGAACCCGTACTTCATCAGCACGGCCAGGATGTGCCGGTACCGCCGCGCGTGCTCCACCGTGCGGTGGAACCGAAACCGCCGCGAGGCCAAGGTCTACTTCTCCCGGCTGAGGAGCTTGTCCAGCTTCTTCTCCACCCGGCGGACGTCGTCCTTCGTGGCTAGGTTGAGCTTCTCGACCACGGTCTGCACCTGCTCGCCGACGAGCTTCTCGAGGTCCTTCCGAGACTTCTCGGCGTGGTCCATCAGCTCCTTGACGAAACCCGTGCGCGTGCCGCGTTCGGCCTGGCCCCGCTCGACGTACTCGTCGAAGATCTTCTCGGCCCGTTCGCGGGTCATCGACAGCGCACCCAGGCCCGCCAGCATGATCCGATCCAGCGTTTCAAACATCGCCCGCTCCCTGTCAGGCGCGACGGCCGCGAAGCTCCCAAAGCATCGCCCGCCGGCGCACGAACACCCCAAGCCCTCATCATGCCAGGAATCCCCCCGGATCGCAAGGCGGGGTCAGTCGTCCTCGATGTACTTGCGGCTCATCAGGAAGGTGACGCGTTTCAGCACGTCCGCGGAGAGGGTCTTTCGCAGGATGCGCCTGGCCTCGGCCAAGTTCGTCCGCCGCGTGACGTGGATGATAACGATCCGCTCGCAGGCCATGCCGTCGAGGACCTTCGGCAGGTCGGTCACGTGCAGGTGCTTCCCGGCCCGCGCGCGGTGGGCGTGTTCGGTGTCGAAGAAGGTGCATTCGATCAGCAGGACCTTCGCGGTGGCGACGTAGGGCAACTGGGCGTAGTCGGCCGGGCCCGTGTCGCCCAGGAACGCCACCAGGGGCACCTCGACGCGGTCGGTGATCTCGACGCCGCGGTTCTTGAGCTCGACGATCTGCGGGCCCGTCAGGGGCAGGTACTTCTCCTTGAGCTTCTTCCGCACGTCGATGACGGAGAAGCCAAGCGAGCCGGGCAGGTGCCGCGTCGGGAAGGCCCGGGCGATGAGCCCGCGGCGGATCTCGTGGTCGTCCCCCGGCACCATGCCAACGATGCGGTGCGGCGGGACGTGGCCCTCGACGGCCCCCCAGGCGACCATCAGACGCTCGATCGGGCGGACCAGGTCCGCCGGCACCAGGGCCGTGCCGCACGCGACGCCCTGGAAGTCGCGCTGGGCAAAATAATACGGAAGCCCCGCCGCATGGTCCATGTGCCCGTGGCTCAGCAGAACGTGGTTCACCGTCAGGGCCTCGCGAGGGCACTTGCCGATGTCGAACGCGCAGTCCAACTCCGGCGCGATGATGACGGACTCCTCCCCCGCCACGCTGTACCCCGCCAGCGTGAAGTCCTCCATGGACAACTGCGAAAGCCTGTATGGACGAATCCGCATCCGCAAAACTCCCTCGGCCCGGCCGTAAAAGGGCAAAATCCTACCGCCGCCGGCCCCGCCGGTCAAGACCAGCGAACCACCTCCCGGATCATGTACGCCAGCATGGCGGCCGGAATTACCAGGAGCAACAGCCTCTTGCGGCGATGCTCCGGACGGGCGAAGGTCGAATCCATCAGCAGCAGGGGCAAGGCCACGTGCACGCCCGTCGAGATCAGGTAGAACAGCGAGCCGTACAGCACGAAGACGATGTACTGGCTTCGCCCGGCCGGGCCCTGGCCCAAAAGCAGGACCGCCAGCGCCACGATCACGCCGTAGCCAACCAGCGAAATCAGGATCAGGATCGTCAGCAGGATCATGCTCGCCCGTTCGCTTCGTAAGGCGAGAACAACTCGCCCACATGGATCGGGTCATTGTACCGCGGCGCGGGCTTGTGCAGTACCCGCCGTGCGCCCGCGTGAGGCCCAGGTCAGTCCCTGGCCCCCGTGACCTTCGCCAACAGGTCGAAGAAGCCTCGCTTGCGGTCCGGGCTGAACGATCTCGTGGCGGTATCTCGGCCCATCCACCTCGTTGGCCATTTCGACGATGCGGACTGCGAATCTGCTGGCCCAGACAGTACCGGATCGGCGTGCCAAAGCAAGCCGCCAGCGCGGAGGGGTCCCGAGCCCGGACCCCGGGGACCTTTCTTCGGCCGCGGGCTGCCCGTACAATGGCAGGGGCGAAGTCGCGCTGCTCTCGCCGGCTTCGCCAAGTGGGTTCTGCTTCCCAGGCCTGGTCCGGACAGGAGACGGTGATGGCCCGTTCGCAAGAGCCACCGAAGCCGGTGCCGCCCGGCAGCGATACCGCGCGGGCCGACAGTCCGTCGCCGGAGCCGCCGGCCGGCGACAACCTCTGGCAGCGCACCGCCGACGCCCTGGGCGACCTGATCGCGATCCTCGACGACCGGCACCGGATCGTTCGGGCGAACAAGGCGATGGCCGAGGCCGTGGGCATGACCGTGGCTGACTGCATCGGCAAGACGTGTTGCGCCTGCTTCCACCAGACCGATGACATACCGGCATCCTGCCCCCACACAAAGGTCTTGGCCGACGGAACGCGCCAGGACGCGGAGATACACGACGAGAAGTTCGGCGGGCACCTCCAGGTCGCCCTGTCCCCGCTGGCCGGTCCCGACGGGAAGGTCGTCGGCAGCGTGTTGGTGGCTCGGGATATCAACCGTCGCAAGCGCGCGGAGAAAGCTCTGCGCAAGAGCGAGCGGCAATACCGGAGGCTGTTCGAGAACGCGCCGGTCGGCATCTACCGGACGACCCCCGACGGGCGGATCCTCTCGGCCAACCGGGCCCTGCTCGACATACTCGGCTTCGAGTCCCTCGAAGAGCTGGCCCGACGCGACCTCGAGGCGGAGGGCTTCTCGCCCGAGACCCCGCGCAGCCGGTTCAAGAAGGCCATCGAGCGAGACGGCAAGGTCGAGGGGATGGAGAGTCTCTGGACCCGACGGGACGGAACGGAACGGCTTGTCCGGGAGAATGCCGTCGGCGTTCGCGACGAGGACGGGCGCGTCGTGGGCTACGAGGGCATGGCGGAGGACATCACGGAGTCCGTCCGGGCCCGCCGCGAGGCGGCCCAGTTGCGGACCATCGCCCACAACGCAAACTACGGCGTGGCCATCGCCGACCTGAACGGCCTGCTGACCTACACGAACCCCTACTTCGCGAGCGTCCACGGGTACGAGCCGCGGGAGATCCTCGGCAAGAGCCTGGATATCTTCCACACCCCCAACCAGCGCCGGCGGGTTACGGAGTTGAACTTCAAACTCCAGCGCACGGGGAGCTTCAGCGCGGAGGTGGTCTGGCACTGCCACCGCGACGGCCGCGTGTTCCCGATGCTCATGAACGGTCTGCTGATGCGCGACGACGAGGGTCGCCCGCAATTCATGGCCACCACGGCGGTCGACGTCACCGAGCGGGAACAGGCCGAGCGCGCCGCCCGGGTCGCCCACCGGATGCTGCTCAACGCCCGCGAGAACGAGCGCCGGCGCCTGGCACGCGAACTGCACGACTCGATCGGCCAGGAGCTGGTGGCCATGAAGACGGCCCTGCAGGCCGCCGGGAGCGACCGCGCCGACTCGCGACTGGCCGCCCTCGGGGATCAGTGCGTCCGGCTGATCAGGGAGGTCCGGGACATTTGCCACGGGCTCTATCCGGCCACGCTGGAGTCGCTCGGGCTGGCCGCCGCCCTCCGCCAGCTCGAACAGTCCTGCGGATCGGCGGTGGACTTCTCGGTGACGTGCGACCCCGCCCTGGCCAAGCCCTGCCTCGCGGCCCAGCAGCGGATCGCCCTGTACCGCATCGCCCAGGAGGCCGTCAGCAACGCAATGCGTCACAGCCAGGCCAGCCAGATCACCATCTCCCTGGGCTGGAAGGACCAGAGCGTCCAGATGGTGGTCACGGACAACGGACGGGGCTTCGACGTCGGCGGCCTTGAAGTTCGAGGGCTTGGGCTGCGAACCATGGAGGACCGCGCGCGGGCCATCGGCGGGGCCGCCCGCGTGGTCTCCGATGCACGGGGAACGCGCGTCGAGGTCCGCGCGCCCCTGGAGGACCCCGGCCCCGTCGCGCCGCAGACGCCGGCCGACGTCGGCCACGAAACGCCGGCCGATGCCTGGTCCAGCGGGCTGTGGGACTGGTAAAGCCGCCGCCGGACCAGGGCTATTGGACGTCCTTCAGCAGCTTCTCGTAGGCCTTGTGCAACTTGGGGGCCCGTTTGGCCAGGTCCTGCTCGTCCCGGAAGGTGATCTTGGCCTGCGACGGGCCCTCGCGGACCTCGACGGTGATCCGCCCCTGCTCGTCCACCTCGAACTTCTGCTGCGGCTCGTCCTCCACGGCGCGAGCGATCTTGACGCGTGCGGCCCGCCCACCAGCCCGGGCCTTGTCGGCCAGGCCGTGGGCCCGCTCGTTGAGACGCTCGACCTGAACGCGAAGTTCCTTCTCCAGTCTCTTGGCGGCCTCGGCTGCCTTCTTGCCGGGCACCGCGAGCTCCTTGATCCACAGGGCCCCTCCCGGCCAACCGGTCCCCCGTTTGCCCACGCGAACGCGCTGGTAGAGTTCGTAGGCCTCGGCGTCGGCCTTGCGCAGCGCCTCGGGGCTGTCATAGGTGCGGGTGACGGGTTTTTCGTCGTCGGGTCGGCGTCTGCGAACGACGATCCTGCCGTCGTCCTTGGTCTCGATGTCCAGCGTTTGGCCATGGGCAGTCTGGCTGATCTTCACCGACGTCTTGCCCCCGCCGCTGGCTCCGACGCGCAGCTCGACGTCCGGCCAGGGAGACTTCGGGAGACCCTTGAGAAGGTCCTTGGGCAAGTCGATCTTCGCGCCCCCGGGCCCCTGGAAGATCCACCCGCCCGGGCCCTTGCGAAGCATGCCCTTGTGAAGCTTGAACTGGTCCTGCCAAAGCTCGTCGGTGTCGTCATCGTAGACATACTCGGCCCCCGCGCCGGTGCCCTGGCCCAAGGCGACCATGATGGACTTCTCCCGAGCGGCGCGGAGGACCGTTATCGCCACCTTCTCGCCAGGCCTGAGAGCCTGGATCGAGCTGATGAAGGCCTCGACGCCCGAGACCTTCTTGCCGTCGCCGACGCGGACGATGACGTCGTACCGCTCGAGCCCGGCCTTGTGGGCGGGCGAGCCCTTGATCAGGTTGAGGACCATCACGCCCTCGTCTTCCAGGCCCAGTTGCGACGCGACGGCGGCCGGCACGGGGCTCACGCGAATCCCCAGCCAGCCCCGGGCGGTCAACGCCGGCTTCGGAACGGCCCGGACCCTGGCCGGCTGCGAGGGCTTCTCGCCAGGCTTCTCGCCAACGCGAACCGCCCGGAGGCTGACCTTCGGCGGAGTGCCCTTCTCGCCGCCCTCGGCGACCTCGCGGATCTCGATGGTGACCGGCCCGGCCTTGCGAACGACCACGCCCTCGCGCGAGGGCTTCTTCTTCTCGGCTACCTTGTCCTGAGCCGAGGCAACGCACCAACTCAGGGCCGCAACGCACAAGGCCGCGAACAGTGCCGTCTTCTTCATCATCTCTCTCCTTCTGATGCGAGATACTCCGGGTCTACAGGTCCTTGCCAACGGCATGGACGGTCTTTCGGACGCGGTCCACGCCGAGCAGGTAAACGGTATGGTCGGCTTCGTCGTACACGCGAAAGATGTGGCGGTCGATGGCACGGTTCGTCCGGCGAGGCCCCTGGATTTTCGGCAGGGGCACGGAGACATCCTCGCCCAAGCCCGGCCGGCTGTTCGTCTGCAAGGCGTCCTCCGGCGGGCTCCAGACGTGCCAGAGAAGCCCTTCGACGTTCCCGAGTTCCTCGGCCCGCGCAGCCGCCGGCACCGCGGCGGGTCCAGGCCCGCCCGGGCCGGGGCGCGGCGCGAGGCGCTCGTAGGCAAGGAAGCCCCCGGCGGCGCCCAGCACGACGACGGCCGCGGCGCGAAGGGCCCACCGCCACCGGCGATCTTTCGCCCGTGCTTGCCAACCCGCCGGATCGACGGTCTCGGCCGGCGCCGCCGGCACGAAGGCCGCCCGCAGCGCCTCGCCCGCCTGGCGGTCGGCGGCGGCGCAAGCCTCCATCCGCCGCCGGGCCGCGGGGTCTCGTAGCAGCGCCCGCGCCAGAGCCTCTTCCTGATCGGCCTCCAACTCGCCGTCGAGCCGGCGGCTCATCTCGCGCGCCCACGGATCGTCGGCGAGCTCGTTGGCCGGGATGTCCCTGCCGTCCGTCATGGTTGCACTCCGGGGCCCAGGGCCTTTCTCAGTCTCCGCCGGGCCCGCACGAGTCGGGTCTCGACGGTGTCGACGGGCAAGTTCATCGCCTCGGCGATCTGCCGGTAGCTCCAGTCGGCCAGGTGCCGCAGCACGAACGGCCCGCGATAGATTTCCGGCAGGTCGGCGACGGCATCGAGCGCCTGGCGGTGCGACTCGGCGATCAGGACCTGCCGCTCGGCGTCGGTGCCGGCGGGTTCGCGCCGCGGCACCCACCCGCCCAGCAGGCCGCGAAGCCTCTTCCGCCGCCGGGCCCGACGGGCTGAATCGATGCCCGCGTGCCTCGCCAACGCGTACAGCCAACTGCGCCACTTGCCGGAATCGTCCAGCGACCCCGCCCGTCGCCAGGCCGACAGCCAGACCTGCTGCTGAACGTCCTCGACCGCGTCGGCGTTGCCGCAGGCGGCGAAGATCACGCCGCGAACCCACGGGCCGTTACGCCGCATCAACTCGACCAGCGCGTCCGACTCGCCCCGGGCCATCGCCCGCACGAGCAGGCCGTCCGCGTCGCGGCCGCCATCCGCCAGGTTGTCCCTTGCCATCGACCGTTCCATCGTTCCTCACCCTGATAGACGCCCGCCGAGGCCGACGCCTGTCAGCCGAATCCGCCTTTCCCCCACCGCGGCCCCGGGCGGCCCCGGTATCTACTACGCGCCGCACCGCCCGACAGGTCGGGGGGTTTGTGACTATTGGATTGACGCTCCCGGCGAGGCGGATATAATTCCCGTGAGAGTCTCGCCCTCCGAGGCGAGAAGCCACGAGGAGTGCAATGCGGACGCTTGCGACGATGTCGAAGGCAATACCCGCCGGCGCCGGGCGCCGGGTCGGGCGCGTCCGCGCCGGCATGATTGGCCCGATCGCCACGTGCTGCACGCCCTAGGGCGGTCGGAACATCCCTCGCGTTTTTTCGGACGGCCCTGAGGCAGCGGCGCGCTTCGGGGTTTTTTTTGTGACGTGACGGGACCACCGACCGCGCGGCCCCTGACCGGTCGCCGGCCGGGCCACGGCGAAGGAGCATTCGACATGAGCAACGCCAACGGAAAAACGTCCTACAAGGACACGCTGAACCTACCCAAGACCGACTTCGACATGCGGGCGGGCCTGCTGAAGAAGGAACCCGCGATCCAGGCCGCCTGGCGAGAGCGAGACCTCTACGCGCAGATCCGCGCCGCCCGCGACGGGAGCGACCGCTTCATCCTGCACGACGGCCCGCCATACGCCAACGGCAACATTCACATGGGCACGGCCCTGAACAAGGTGCTCAAGGACATCATCGTTCGCGTCCGGACGATGACGGGTCTCGACGCGCCCTACGTGCCCGGCTGGGACTGCCACGGGCTGCCCATCGAAGACAAGGTGATGAAGGAGCTCGGCGAGGCCGCCAAGACCATGAGCGCCGTCGAGATCCGCTCGCGCTGCCAGGGATATGCCGAAAAGTTCGTCGCCCTCCAGAGCGACCAGTTCCAACGGCTGGGCGTCCTCGGGCAGTTCGACGAACCGTACATCACGATGAAGCCCCAGTACGAGGCCGCCGTTCTGGAGGTCTTCGCCCGGCTGGTCGGCCAGGGGCTGGTCTACCGCCAACTCAAGCCGGTGCACTGGTCGATCGAGAACCGCACGGCCCTGGCCGACGCCGAACTGGAGTACCACGACCGCGACGACACGAGCATCTACGTGACGTTCAAGCTCGTCGGCGGCGACCTGAGCGTGTTGGGCGACGCCGACGAGGCGACGCCGGCGCTGCTGATCTGGACGACCACGCCGTGGACGCTGCCGGCCAACCTCGCCGTCGCCGTCCATCCCGGCTACCGCTACGCCTGCGTCCGCACGGAAACCGCCGACGGCGCGTTCCTGCACGTGATCGCCGAGCGGCTCGTCGAGGCCGTCACCGACGCCATCCGCGCCAAGCGGCCCGGGTACCTCAAGAGCGCCGAGGTCCTCACCACCGTCACCGGCCAGGACCTGCTCGACGCCGGGCTCACCTACGCCCACCCGCTCGTCGACGGGAAGGTCTGCCCCGTCGTCCCCGCCGACTACGTCACGCTCGAAGACGGCACGGGCCTGGTCCACACCGCCCCCGGGCACGGGGCCGAGGACTACGGCACGGCCCTGAAGTGTGGGCTGGAGATCTACTGCCCCGTCCAGGCCGACGGCACGTTCGACGAGACCGCGCCCGACTGGCTGCGAGGGCTGACCGTCTGGCAGGCGAACCCGAAGGTCATCGAGCACCTCGCCGCCGCCGGCGAGCTCGTCCTCGCCGAGCCCATCCGCCACTCCTATCCCCACGACTGGCGGAGCAAGACGCCGACGATCTTCCGCGCGACGGACCAGTGGTTCATCTCGGTGGACCGCCCCATGCGGCGCGGCGAGCGGAGCCTGCGGTCGCTGGCCATGGAGGCCTGCCGGCGCGACGTCGACGACGGCGGCATCGAGTTCATCCCCGACTGGGGCCGCAACCGTATCGCCGGCATGCTCGACAGCCGACCCGACTGGTGCATCTCCCGCCAGCGAAGCTGGGGGCTGCCGATCCCGGCCTTCTACAACGCCGCCGGCGAGCCCCTCCTGACGCCCGCCAGCGTCCGCGCCGTCCGCGACGTCGTCGCCACCAAGGGCTCCGACGCCTGGTTCACCTGCACGCCCGCCGAACTGCTGGCCGACTACGACCCCGACGACGACGAGGACCTCGACGGCGACGACGTCGCCGAACGCTTCGACCCCGAATCCCTCACCCGCGGCAGCGACATCTTCGACGTGTGGTTCGAGAGCGGATCGAGCTGGTTCGCCGTCGCCGTCGCAGACGGGCTCGTCGACGACGTGCCCGTGGACCTCTACATCGAGGGCTCCGACCAGCACCGCGGGTGGTTCCAGCTCTCGCTGCTGCCGGCCCTCGGCACCGCCGGCAAGGCCCCCTTCCGCGCCGTGCTCACCCACGGGTTCGTCGTCACCGAGGACGGCTACAAGATGAGCAAGTCCCTCGGCAACGTCATCGACGTGATCGAGCAGCTCGATCGCCGCGGGGCCGACATCCTCCGCCTCTGGATCGCCAGCCAGAACTACCAGGACGACGTCCGCTGCAGCGAAAAGCTCATCGCCCAGGCCGAAGACGCCTACCGAAAGGTCCGCAACACCCTGCGATTCTGCATGGGCGCCTGCGCGGACTTCGACCCGGCCAAGCACGCCACCGAGCCCACGGAGCACTCCGTCGACCGCTGGATGCTCCTGGAGCTGCACCAGCTCGTGCGCGACGTCCGGGCCGCCTACGACGGCTACGAGTTCCACCGGGCGACGCGGCTGCTGTACGAGTTCTGCACGGTGCAGGCGTCGAGCGTGTACCTTTCGGCCGTCAAGGACCGGCTGTACTGCGAGAGCCCCGACGCCGTCCGCCGCCGGGCCAGCCAGACCGTCATCCACCGCATGCTGGACGTCCTGGTCCGCCTGCTGGCGCC
>Ga0272442_10010550_pt1 | contig 11366 bp, 18 predicted proteins | sample SSMForm2O_FD_200262 | JGI IMG/M metagenome (GOLD analysis project Ga0272442, IMG submission 200262) | Marine sediment archaeal communities from Little Sippewissett salt marsh, Falmouth, MA, United States - SSM-Form-2O | ecosystem: Environmental > Aquatic > Marine > Wetlands > Sediment ...
CAAATCATTCAATGCAATATGGTATAAATATTGCTCCACGGATAACGGCACATTACCCAATTTATGACAGAGATGGAACATCATTATTATTGGCAGGGATAAACGCAACTGTTGAAGACGATAATGGGGATTCAATGGATGTTTATTTCTTTACAACCAAAACAAATACATGGACAAATAGTTGGAATGGGATGGGGATAAATACAACAGTCAACAATGGAACATATGTATGTAACCAAACATTTAACAATAGTATTACACATAATACTAAATGGCGGTGGGGAACTACAAACTATTACTGGTCTGTAAACCTTACAGATGGAAAAATATGGGTAAATGAATCATATACTTTTACAACAGATCATTCAAGATATGATATTAATACTGATGATTGGATTGATGGAACAGATTTACTAATAGATTATGCTTATAGAACTGGTACTGAACCATATTATGGAATATATGATGTTCAGGGAGATGGCTGGATTGATGGAACTGATTTATTGAGAATATATGCAAACAGAACTTAAAATAGAAAAAGATAAAAAGAATGAAAATAAATATAAAAAGGTAGGGAAAAAATGAAGCAAAAAAATAATAAAATAGGAATGAAGTTTAGAAGCACAATAGTATCTGTACTATTGTTATCGAGCATGGTGTTAGCTTTCTTTACACCAATAGGATTAGCATATGACACGCAAGCAGGGGAATCTGTCTTCGGCCTGATTCCATCTAGCTATGATGTAGAAGTTGGGGATACCTTCTATTTAAATGTGTTTGTAGATGGAAATGCTAGCCAACCTGCATATGGATGGAAGATCGAAAACCTAACTTTCAACTATGAACGGGTTGGTATGTGTAATGCTACAGAGATGAACATATTATCCTATGGATATTGGACACAATCACCAAATATTGGTACAATAAATAACAACTCTGGTTATATATGGAATAGTTGGGCTACAGAAACACCGACTAAATCAACATCTGATAATGTCACTGGTGCAAGGATTAATTTCACTGCAATTAGTTGTGGAACTGTTTATTTCAACATGACTGGTGCATCAACAAAAATGTATGATTCTCTTGGAAGCGCTTGGCCCGGTGTATTATGGCATAATACAACAGTAAATATTCATCCTGCTGACCCAGCATCACTTGTTGCAACTAGATACAATTATACGGGGATCAACCTTACATTTACACCAGGAGCAGGTGGATCAAATACAACGGTTTGTGGTAAAACAGGTAGCTATCCAACAGATCCAACAGATGGTGTCATTTATAATGGTAGTGGAAATTTCTATAATTGGTCAGGTCGTACACCATGTACAAAATACTGGTTCCGTGCATGGACATGGAATGAAACAGAACAACTACATAGTGTGACTTATCAACAAGACTATGCTACAACACAATGCCATACAAACTTTACTTTTTCAGGTGAAATTCCAGTTGATGCATCAACAACTGCAGATGGAACATATAGCATTCCTGTTAATGTAACAGTTACAAACTCAGCTGGAAATACATTTAGCGTTTGGATAAATACAACAAATGGAGACTCAAAACATTATGGACCTGGGCTTACAAATGGTTCTTCAGGATTTACGATGACTGGCCTTGCTCATAACACGCTCTACTATTGGAATGTAACCGCGTATGATGCATTTGGTGATGTTGCTTATGATAACTACACATTTACAACTGGTACGGGTGGAGGCAGTGCACCAAGCCCACCAGTTACTCCAAATCCTGCTAATCATGCACCAAGTATTCCAATAAATATCGGGTTGTTTTCAGTTGTTGTATCAGATCCAGATGGAGATGCAATAAATACTACATTCAAATGGATAAATGGCACAGTAATAGGATACGATGATACAACAGCAAGCGGTGGAACAGCATCTATAACTCCAACACTAAACTTGGATTATGATACAACATACCGGTGGTATGCAATTGCAAGTGATGGGATTCTCACTAAACAAAGTGCAACATGGGATTTCACTACAGATGAAATAAGCGTAGCAATGACCAAAGAATGGACTGCATATGAAAACAACAGTGTAAAAGTATGGTTGAATATAACAAATAACGGTCAGACAAACCTTACAAGTGTTATCATAACAGAGACATATGACACAAACCTTGAATTTGTCAGCAGCAACCCAACAAACGATAGCGGACTTGATAATAGATGGACAATTCCATATCTGAACATGACAGGACATCCAGGGCATTGGTACAACATAACACTATGGCTAAATCTGACAGGTGCACTTACAAACGGAGATACAATTGGAAACAGTGTTAAATCATCTGTATTAGGCGTGGATAACACTACAGTAGTGGCAACAGGTGATAAACTAACAGTTGGATTAACTGTAACTAAAGAAGCAAATGAAACATACTGGGATGCAAACAACACATATACATACTGGATTAATGTGACAAACACTGGTGATTTCACACTATATAACGTATGGATCAATGAAACATATGATGCTGACTGCACATATGTAAGCAACAGCTCAGTACCAGTGGCAAATACAAATGTCAGCAACAATAGTTGGATGTGGACCAATCTTACACCTGGTGGCACAATCAAAGTAACAGTTGTAGTAAATGCAACAGGATCAAACAGCAGTCTTGTATCCAATGTTGTTGATGTTGAAACACGCGGGGGAGTAACGGCTCAAGCAACTCTTAACAACTATATCGGTGTAGCAACCACACGATTAAAGATTACATATACTACACCACTAGGCGCTCTGCTAAGTGGATCATATACAGCCCTACTATTGATAATTGTGCTTGGAGTTGTGCTTGCAGCGGTGGCAATTATGTATGTTGTTATAAGACTGAAAAAACAGACAGAGTGAATAGAATATGGGATTCTGGACTAGACGGAAAGAAAATTCAGAGGAAGAACTCGAAAACGGTGCAAAAGAAGTTAATGATAGTGCACAGGATATCGATAGAACAGATACATCAGAAGCAGATAGAGAAGACAAAACCACCCTATCACCCAAATATAGCTATGCACAAGCAGGAGAACACGGTATATCAAAACCAGAGACAGGAAAATACGCAGAGGATATACAGACCTTACGCGGACTACAAGGCATGTATGAATCAAAAACACGTATGCATGATATAGAAGAAGAAAAAAAGAAGACACCCTGGCGTGAGAGAAAGAAACGCAAGGCACTGACACAAATGACAAAAGAAGAAAAAGAAAACCTACGGATTGCTAAAAAACTAGCAGCAAAACATCTAAGAAAAGAAGGACATAAAAAGGTACTAGCAAAATATGAGAAGGGCATGGGAACGGTTGGTTCTATTGCCAGTAGGGCAACCAGTGGTTTTCAGAAACAAGTAATCGAAGGAAAAGGCGGTGTAACGGTTCGTGGTGGAACAATTTATCCAAAGACAAAACAAAAATATACAAAAAGATACAAGAAACCCTATAGTAAACGTACTAAAAGTAAAAAATCAAAACGTAAATCATATAGAACAAAAAGAACCAAGGAAAAACGGGATATGCCGCTGTTTTCAGGGTTCTTATCCGGTGGCAGTAATAAAGGTAAAAAGCCACCACTGTTCTTTGACCCGTGGGGATAAAAAATGGAGGTGAAAAACAAATGGTAACAAGAAAATATGGTAGAAGAGGAAGCAAATACGGCAAAAAAACAGGCTCACAAATTGGGAGGAAAACCGGTGGAAGAGGCCGTAACAGAACAACCAAATGCCGACACCCAAAAATAAAGAAAAGTAGGAGGTAAAACATGCCAATTGTAAATACCTATAACAAAGGCTATAAACCCAAGAAAAAACGTGGCGTAGGATGGAAAATAGTATGGAATAGCAGAATCCAACGCTATGTAAAAATTAGGGATCGCTAAATGGAGAGAAAGCAATGAAAGGAGTTTGTGTTAGTTGCTACAAAATAAAAAATATTGACAAAAAATACCATTTATGCAGAGCTTGTCGTGAAGACATGGGATATTGAATAATCAAAACATGAAGGAGGAAAAAAACCTATGGCGAAAAAACACTACGTCAAGCCTTACTACCGAAAGGTAAAAGGCAGAAAGACAAAGAAAAAAGTCAAAGGCCACTACTCTAGATAGGAGAGAGGATGATATTAATCATCCTGATCCTTGTGGTCTTTGTACCATTCATCCCATCCATTATCAGCTTGGGATACAAAATGTTAATACAACATAAAAGAAGGAATAGAATATGAAAAAGAAAATAATACACATTGGCGGGTATGACCGTCTTAGCTATGGAGTAAATACACACGTAAAAGCACACTACAGAGGACATGGATATAGTAAAACAGCACCAAACACAAAAGGCAGAGCCTATCTAGCTGGTGGAAAAAAACATGTATATAGCCCAGCAAGAGATCGAGCCAGACGCGCAAAACATTCTAGAAAATATGGCAAAGCATCATGGCGAGGCGACAGAAAAGGATCAAGAGTATAAAACAAATTTTAATCAATGACTAAAAGAAGGAATAGTATATGATTGATAAAAAGAAATATCTACCAAAAAGAACACATATCAAGCTAGATGATGGAGAATTATCAAAACTCAAAAAATACAAGCGGGTAATGGGTGATGATTTCGTGATAGACATAGTTAAGAACTCTACCCGTAACTTTAAGATATATGGAAAAATTGGAGGAAAAAAACCATGAAGAAAACCAAAGCAATAAAGGATTTTTATAAAGACGTGAAGGCAAAACCAGGAAAAATGGATAAAGTAGACAGAAAAGCCAAAAGAATAATGAGAAAAGCCTTAAAGTAATATTGATACTATATTATTTTAGGCGAGAAGGCTTGTTGTTTACGCTCTACGCTATTTTGATGGCATAATTGGTATACAAACACCAATATTCTCTTTTTTGGCTTAGAATCGATTAAAACGGCTTTTAACTGCAATAATTATATTAATGAGTATCTACATACTATTATTGTTAATGGTGAGAAACTCCTTTTTAATATCCATTTTTTGGACACCACCTAAAAATGCTTTTTTGGGGGGTTTCTCATCATGGCCTCACCATTTTTGGTTTTTTAGAAAAACTTATAAGCATATAGAAGATATAGAACTATGTGATTAGTATGGAAATGACCACAATACAACTAAAGCCAGAAACAAGAGATCGGTTATATAAACTAAAATTTAGAAAAACATATGATAATTTTTTGGTAGAGCTATGTGATTTATATGAAAGTAAAGAAAGAATATAGAGAAAAAGATGCTATTGGTGCGTTTGGTTTAATTATTGAACTTAAAGGAGAACCTTCTTATGTTGAACACATGGTTGATGTAATTAATGAGGGTTTTGCGACTAAAAAATTAAATGAACAGCTGGAAGAGGTTTAAATGTCAAGAAGAATATCCAAATCCGAAGGACTAGAAAAATACAACCACCTATTAGAATGCAGAAGGTTAGAAAAAAAAGGCATAAATCCAAAAAGCAATAGAGCAGAAAAAAAAAGAATAAAACGTATGAAAAAAGCCGAGAGTTTCACAGATATGCTGAAACGCAGAGGCGGATTTTATAAACAAAAGGAGAGTTGATAAAAAATGAATCCAAATTATGATAATTTAGAAAAAAGGATGAGAGAAGTATTTGACCAAGCAATTGTTAAAGCACAACTAGCCTGTAGTAAAAAAGGAAATACAGATGAACCTTGGAAAGACTTTAGCATTGAATGGTTACGAAAACGACTTGATGATGAGCTTGTAGAATATGAAAGCAAAAAACGAACAGGTAAAACAGATTGGATAGAGCTTATTGATGTAATAAATATTGCCTGTTTTTTATATCTTGCACATTATGAAGATTGGCTTAAAAGGTCAGTAGAAACCATGAGGAGATAAAAATATGGAAAAAGAAAAAATACCAAAAAACTATATAATTAAGGCAGTTTGTTTAAATTGTAACAATGTAGACGAGCTAAAAATACCATATGGTGTTGAAGCAACAGGAAAAAGTGGCATATATCTATATTCTGATGACAAAGGACAGTATTACAATTTAAATACTAACAAATATCAGAATACAGCATTCTATCCAAAGTGTTCCAAATGTGGATCTATAAGTTTAAAGAAAACGATGCATATTGAGAACGCTGTTAAAGTTTTAGAGGAAAAGATTGATTCTCTTTACGAACAATTAAGAAAGATTAAAAATGATTTAGTTTGAGGTGAATAAATATGATTGATTCAGACGTGTATTTTATAGAGACGCGAGTAAATGGAATTAAAGAAGAACTAAAAATGATCGAAAGCGCATTAAACAGATTAAAGAATCGGATGGATGCAAAACAATGACTAAAAACAAAAAAAACCTAGCTGTTGGAGAACTAATGCGCAAAAATGCTTATATCATGAAGGGCAAACAACGGATCTATTTGAAAATCAGTCCATCTGCGGTAAACGAATACATTAGCAGAATCAAAATGAACATAGAAACCAATATGCCTATCATCGCACAGAGCACGCATGAGAACAAAAGAAATACTATAATGGTAAAGTATAAAGAAACAGAAAAAGATGGTCTAGTGCCCGTCTATGATGATATAACAGCACATTTCGGCAGGGTTGACAGTCATATAGTGCCAGGTGAACATGAATATTGTACTAAATGCCTGAAAAAAATAGAGAGAAATGGAAAATAAAGAATATTTGAATAAAATAATACAACATGACGTTACAAAAAAGTTTCCATTACCTAATAACTGCATAGATGTATGCATTACATCCCCACCATACTGGGGTCTTAGGGATTATGGTGTTGACGGTCAGATTGGCCTTGAAAAACATCCTAATGAATACATAGGTCATATGGTGCAGGTTGCAAGGGAAGTCAAACGTGTTCTGAAAAAGAGTGGTAGTTTTTATTTGAATCTTGGAGATACTTATTGTGGTAGTGGTATGGGAACTTGGAACGTTCCAGATAATTATAAGAGTAAACAAGTTTATTTTATGGGGAAGGGAAAAGCAGTATCAGCAAAGGTTAAAAACGATGGCGGCTGGTTGCAACCTAAACAGCTTATGCTTATCCCGGTTCGTGTTGCTATTGCTTTGCAGGATGATGGTTGGGTACTGCGTAATGATATTATTTGGCATAAGCCCAACCCTATGCCCAGCAGTGTTAAAGACAGGTTGAATAACACTTTTGAGCATGTGTTTCATTTTGTTAAAAGTAGGCGTTATTATTATGATTTGGATAGTATCCGTGAACCACATAAAACAGAATTTAGACCAACTAGACCAATTACTTCACACGGTAAAGAACCCAATCCATCTGGGGGTTCTAATAATTTAACTTATAATAAGATGAATCCAGAAGGCAAAAACCCTGGTTATGTATTTAATAATAAAGCATCTGAATTAAAACAAGTCATGTATGGCGAAGATAAGATAGGTAGGTCACGATTAAGAGCAGGATTAGATACAAAAACTAATGAAGAAAAACAACATCCTTATGGTAAGAATCCTGGGGATTTCTGGAACATTTGTACTCAACCTTTTACAAGCTATAACCCTGATATGGAACATTTCGCTGTTTTCCCAGAAGAACTAATAGTTAAGCCTATTAAAAGCAGTTGTCCAAAAGAGATTTGTAAAAAATGTGGTAAACCAAGAACTCGAATAACAAAAACTAATACAACATATGAATCAGGTTCAGGAAAATCAGGGAGAAGACCAAAAGGAAAATATAAGGATAAAGACGGGACAGGAATTATTGGAAAGAACCTTAGAATGGGCCCAACACCGCATGTTGAAACAATTGGATGGTCTGATTGTGGATGCAATGCAGGATTTAATTCCGGAGTTGTTCTTGACCCGTTTGGTGGTCGTGGTACTGTTGGTCGTGTTGCTAAACGTCTTGGATTGAACTATGTGATATTTGATATTAAACCAGAATACTGCGAACTAGCACGATTATATATTGATGGCCAGAAAACAAAACTTATAAAACATCAGAAAAAATTAAAGATTTAATTTTAGCCACATAAAACAAAAAGGAGAGAATAAATAATGGATGATAACCCAAATAAAGAAAGAATAATATTCAGACCAACCACGACACAAATACAGAGACTAAAAACACTACAAGAAACAGGAAGATACCAGACCAAATCAGAACTAATACGACACCTACTAAACAAAGGACTAGACAGCCTGGAAAAAGAACTAGGGACAAAAATATTTTGAGAAAAACACAAGTTTTATAATAACAAAAAACATACAGAATGTTCCCCATCTGTGAAGGTGGTTAGGGGAAAAAAGGAAATGAATTGGAGAGCAGTAAAATGGAGAATAATTTTTCAGATTTAATTGGCAAAAGAGTAAAGGCTGTTTTTAAAGACGGGGATAAAAACAAGGTAGTCGTAGGAATACTCAATGAGGCGACAAATAAGTATCTTTTGATAGATGATGCGATTATAGGCCTTGGTGATAATTTTATTTTTTGTGTTCCGCAGGAGGGAAACAATGTCCCCAGGTACTAAAAAAATAAGGAATGGTAAAGAAAAAAAGAGCCTAGAAATAGCACCAGACAAAGAAACAGCAATGAAACTTAACAAAGAACTAAACAAAACAAGAACAGAACCAGAACCGGAAACACCATCACAGCCAATACAAGAAGAAACACAAGATATCGAACCAGAAGAACTAATATTAGAACCAGTATTAAACAACAATCACCCAAAATGGTTATTAGTAAAAACAGGAATAAAAGCACCAATGGGAAAACATGAAATAAAAATGGCACTAAAAGGAGAAACAGAAACAGAATACATAACAACATTTGAACTAAAAGAACCAGGAATATGGCAATGCCAGAAATGCGGAGGCCGTGTTCAAAACAACGAAAGACCTGTTTATTGCGAGGATTGCAAAAGACCAGCAACATTTACACAGATAACAAAAAATATTAAAGAAGGAGTATGGAAACTGCCGATATGGAAAGAACAAGAAGTTGATGTATTAGATATGTATGATTCAATAAATAGTTTAGTACACGATCTTGTTGTTTTTCCTGAAGAAATGCATTACAAAATATTCAACCTATGGATAATAAGTACATGGAAACTAGGAAGCTGGGAAACAGTTGGCTTCCCAGTATTCAGAGGCATAATAAGCTCTGGAAAAACAAGGGCTCTCAATATAATACGAGAACTAGCATATAGATCCGTTCCAGCAAGCACTGCAACCTTTGCAGCAATAGCAAGACTAAGCCATCATTGGCATGTAACACTCACAATAGATGAAGCAAACAACCGTCTGAATAAAAGAACAGAACGAGGAGCAGAACTACTAGATTTTGTAAAACAAAGCTATAAGCGTGGATCAAAATATATCAGCGCCAACTTAAATGATCAGGATGAAGTAATTGTAAGTAATAATTTCGGGTTCAAAGCATTTGCAGGAGAACGAACATTTGACCCAGCCCTTGTAAGCAGGGGTATAGATATTTTTATGGAAAAAGCAGAACCACCAATATCAAAAGTAGAATATGCAAACGATGAATTTGCACGATTACGAACCATGCTTCTTAACTATAGATACAAAACCAGTGATCCACCAGACCTAGGTGAAAACTATGTTTTAAAAGGAAGGTTGCGAGAAGTATATGAATCCATAATAGCAACAGGAAAACATATTGGACAAACAGTTGATGATATAATAGAATATGCACAAGAACAGGAAAAGGAATCTGAAGAAGAACTACAAGGAACAATACAATATAATATACTGAAAATAATTAAAGACCACCAAGAAATTCAGACACTTGATGACAGCCCAGAAATAATATTAGTTGGAAAAATAGCAGAAGAACTAGGATGGACTGAAAGGAAAGATAAACAAAAACTTGGTTATATTATTAAAAATCTTGGATTAAAAACTAAACATAGAACAGAAGGAAAAGCAATAGTGTTGACAGACCGAGCAAATAGCAGACGACTTGGTTATCTCTATAGACGATATAAATTAGCACACAACTTTTAAATAGGCATGATGAGTTGTCGTCATAAAGTAGGTGACTATATGAAACAATGTATTTTTTGTGGAGAAAAAGATTATGACACAATTATAGAACATCACACTGTTCCTAAATGTATTAATCCAAAATGGAAAAAGACCATCCCAGTATGCCAAAAATGCCATGCAAAAATTCATAAGTATGTACTTAAAGATATGACAAACATTGTTTTGGCGTTAAAAGAAAACTATAACCAAATGGAAGAAACACTTAATTCAGAAGGGATTATAAACAACATTAGTTTTCCTACTAATGAACTACACACAAAATTACTAAAAATATTGGTTTCAAATATGCCTTTAATTAATGGAACACAAAAAAAAATATATATTAATCAACTTCTTATATTATGTGAGTTAAAAACCAAACCAAGTAAATTATTTCATCTAAATAGCCAAAAAATAGGATACGCCCTTAAAAAACTAGGCATTAAAAGCAAAAGAGAACAAATTGGCAGATGTATTGTTTATGATACGACAACAATAAATCAACTAAATAAATTGCAAAGATATGTGGTTGACGGAATATGAACACTTTACTATTTTTATGCACGATTTATGCACAGTTTCATGCATACTTGTAACGGGAGAAAATGCATACTTTGACGACTTTTTTTTGCTTTATCTCTTTTTTTATGTTAATATGTAATTGCACGGGTAGTGTTATGTTGTAGTATAAATCAAATATGATATGATATATTACTATTTATTAATTAATAAAAGGGTTTGCATTATAAATATAATATTATATATAATGAGAAAGAACAAGCATCTTAGTGGTTCTAAAGGCTTGGGGGGTTTGTCAGAGTCGTCATACTATGCATTATAAGTATAAAAGTGTGCATAAATCGTGCATAAATCGTGCATAAACTGTGCATTTGTCGTCAGACCGTATTTAAATCTTTCGTTTTTTCTATTTTTTTTGTTGCCTTTTTTTGTTGTTTGATTTTTTCACAAGTTTTATATACCAATTTGATAATTCGGATAATATGAACAAAGTAAAAGTACAGCTTGATGAGGATGTTGTAACTGCACTTATTCGACTAAAAAATTTTGGTGATACATATTCTGATGTTGTCAGGCGTTTGTTAAAGGAGAATAGTAATGAATAAAGTTAGCCAGTATCATAAGTTGGAACATAGGCGTCTTCCTTGTGGTAGCATGGCTTATGTTTTAGTACCTTATGAAAAGGAGGTAAAATAATATGCAAAAAGAAATAGATGAAGAAAAAATAGAAAAAAAAGCTGAAGAACCAAAGCCTAAGAAGGTAAATTGGGAGAAAGATGAA
>Ga0272442_10010551_pt1 | contig 11366 bp, 9 predicted proteins | sample SSMForm2O_FD_200262 | JGI IMG/M metagenome (GOLD analysis project Ga0272442, IMG submission 200262) | Marine sediment archaeal communities from Little Sippewissett salt marsh, Falmouth, MA, United States - SSM-Form-2O | ecosystem: Environmental > Aquatic > Marine > Wetlands > Sediment ...
TTTTCCGGCTCTTCCGGCGACCTTTCCACCGCCAAGTTCTGTTCATGGAATGAACGCGGTAGCGGGGGAAGGGGATCGCGGTCGATATCCCGAACACCCGCAACACTCTTTTCACGAATCCTCTCGGGGTCAGGAGGTTGATCACGGGGGCGATAAGTGACCCGAGAGCGCCAAGCCAATAATTGTTGGCGAACAGGCGCTGCGGGAGGGGTCTGAAGTGCCCTTCGCCGTATCGGGTCTGTTCCCTGAGGATGATTTGAGCCGGATTCACACCGTACGGGCAGGCCACGTCACATCGCTTGCACTGACTGCACAGCCGCACCCATTTGTCTATGGACTCTTCATCGTCCGAGCGGAAACGCTCGGCGTCGGGACCGGACTGCTTGGGACCGGGGAAGGCCGGATCCACCTTGAAGACGGGACAATTCGCCACACAGACGGTGCATCGTATGCAGTGTTGAAAGTCAAATTCCACTATACCAGCCTCCCACACGCCTCTGCGGCCGCCACTCCCGTGGCAATGGCCATTCCGTGGCCGCACCGGTATTTCATCACCTCTGAAAAGGCCAGTATGCTCCCGCACACGCAGAGGTTTTCAATCTCCGTATCGACGGGTCTGAAGGATGCGTCCACCCGTATGCCCGCTTTTTCTATCTCGTGTCCGGGGGCGAAGAAATCATCGTTAAACCAGGACTCTCTCCCCCCGGGGAGATACGCGGGCAGATCGAATACCGTCTCCGTGACGCTGTCCATCGATGCCTGGAGGCCGCCGCTGACGAATGAACCGGTGGCGAGGATAAACGCCCTCCCCTCCACACGTGTGGTCCTCCCGGCACTGTCAAGGGTAACGGCCTCAATCCGATTGCCGAGCTTTTCAACACTGTATATGCCCTTTCCCCAGTAGAGATTAACCCCTCTTCGCAGCAGGGCCTTCTTCAGACCGCCGAACAGCCTCAACCCCGGCATGGAGGGAGGCAGCGTGGGTATCTCAAAGATCTTTCTGCCGCATCCGGCGGATACCTCACGGTACACATCCCCGGCACGGCTTCTCCCCAGCACGGCTGGCAGGGCGATCCTCCCTTCCGGGATATCGAGACCCTTCATCCATGATATAAAGGATTCAAGAAACGGCTTGTTTTCAAACTTCTCAGCGATCCCCGCGGTGGTGATAACCCCCGGATCAAATACGGAATGACCGGCGTTTGTGTATCGCGACGTAATATACTGGGGGTAGAAATCCTTCATTTTGTAAAACGATATGACATGGATATATTCATCGGAATCGAAATCGGAAAATTTCATTGTCTCGGGCACAAGACAAGTGGTCTTGCACCTGCCCAGAGAAGTCAGCACCCCCCTGTTTACATGCACATCTCCCACATACGGCAGTCCCCCCTCTGAGATGATTTCCCGGAACAGCTCAAGGGAACGCACGACGGCGTCTTCTCCAACCAGGCGATAGGGGTGATTATCCGGCAGAGAACCGATGCCCTGCAGGGGATCATCACCGTCCGCGAGCAGATCGATACAGCCGGTGGAGAAGCAGCAGACGGGATCGCCTTTCGAGATAAGCGCGACCTTCCTGCCCTTCTGGACGAGGGCCGCCGCTGCCATCAGACCCGACATTCCCCCGCCTATGATCACGACATCGTATATGGCATTCATTGTTCCTGCTCCATATTCAGGATACCGAGGTAGATATATTCAATAAGCTGCTCTTCGCGGAGCTGATCACCCCAGAGTGCCGGTTTGATCCCCTTGAATCTCCTCTGGAGAAATTCCCTGAGCACGCGCATCGATTCATCGGGTGTCATCTTACCCATCTCCTGCATGATCCCCAGTGCCCGGTACGTGCAGAATCCCCCCTGGCAGGGACCCATCCCCAGCCGTGTCCGGTGCTGGATGTCCCCGATATGTCTGGTGCCGATCTGACCGGCAACCCGCTCTACGACATCCGCCGTCACCAGTTCACATTCACACACAATTCCTTCCAGACTCTTCAGCCGGCTGGAAAGCGGATACCCGCGAAGTTCTTCCTGTCCCTCAAGGGGATGCTCCGCCGTTTTGCATTTCGTCTTCAGGCCGAAGACCCCCATTATGCTGTCGGTCATCTTTTCCGCCATCAGCCGGTAGGTGGTAAGCTTCCCTCCCAGGATACTGAACAGTCCGTCCTGGTGGTCTATGATTCGGAAGCCCCGGGATATCGCCCTGCCGTCTTCGCCATCCGCCTTCAGCAGCGGCCGGACACCCGCGTAGGTTCGGATCAGCCGTGTCGTGCCGAAATCCGGAAGCATCTCCTGCGCCTGGGTGGCGATGATATCAACCTCAGCCGGATCAACACCGATTCGATCGGGATCGGTAACGGCTATGGAGGTCGTGCCGGCAAGGCAGACTGCCTCGTTGGGGACAACGATATCCCCATCGGCCGAAGGCCGCAGCCGGTTGATCACCATGTTCGTAATCCGGTGATTCGTAACGACAAGGCTCCCTTTGGAGAGGGTTATCGGCACACTGCCGCCGGCCAGGTGCGCAACCTGATCCCCCCACGCACCCGTGGCATTGATGATGACCTTTCCTCGGATTTCCTTGACTTCGGATGTGGCCTCTTCCCGGGCCTTGACGCCGACACATCGGCCGTGTTCCCTGATAATCTCTATTACTCTGTGGTGGGTGAGGATCTGGCCGCCTCTTTTCTGAGACGAGATGATGTTCAACATGCACAGTCTGAAGGGATCGATGGAGCAGTCAGGGACCCTGATCGCCTCTTCCAGGGACGGATTCAGCTTGGGAACAAGGTCGAGGGCCCTGCTCGGGGAGAGCTCCTCGGTAACGATCCCTATCTCCTCGCACCCTTTCAGGAACAGATCCCTGAATCTCTTCGAGTCGCCGGGGAGACGCACAAAGAGTCCCCCTGTCTGCTCCACGCATTTTCTGCCGATCCTGCGCAGGATCATATTCTCGGCGATGCACTCCGCCGCCGCTTCGGGATCGTTTACCACGTACCTGCCTCCGCTGTGAAGCAGTCCGTGGCACGCGCCCGTCGCCCCGGCGGCAAAATCACCCTTTTCGATCAGGCAGTGAGGAATACCTCTGAGCGCCAGGTCTCTCGCTATCCCGCAGCCCGTGGAGCCACCACCGATAATAATGACATCCGTCCTGATCATAGGCAGTCACCGATTGTCATAATAAGTGGATATTGTTCTTTTCCTTACTAAAATACTACTGTCAATGCAAGCGTTGAAGTATTGATGCGGCCCGACCGGACGAACCCCGGGCCAGAGCCAGACACCTACCGCAGGAGAGCGACCGCCCTCTGCGGAAAATCCGTGAACAGGCCGGCCGCTCCCGCCCGGGTGAATCGGAGCATCTCCTCCGCTTCGTTCACGGTGAAGAGATTCAGGGATATGCCTCTCTGTGTTACCAGACGTATCTGTGCCTCGTCTATCAGGGTGCTGCGGACGTTGTATGTTCCAAATTCCAGCTCTCCCCCCCAGTCCGGAGCCTCCGTTTCGGAATCGCCGATCAGGGCCTGGACAACAATCGAACGGGTTCGCATCCGAATCTCACGCAGCCATGCATGGTGAAAGGAGGAGATAACAACGAGCCCATGATCTATTGCAAGGTCATCGATCATTGCCAGCACCCGTTCAACAAGGGGGAACCCCTCCAGGGCCGGAGGGAGACGTTTCAGCTCCAGGTTGATGGGAAAGGAGGTATCGCCTGTAAACCGGAGGGCCTCGCGCAGCGTGGGGACCTTCTCTCCGCGGTAGGACGACAGGTCCTGCTGCCCCACCTCTCCCGCCGCGATCAGGCCGAAGGGATCGGTTTTCATGAACCAGGAACCCGCATCCAGCGAGCGGATTTCATCCAGTGTAAAGGCCGAGCAGTGCCAGGGTTCGCGGTCAGGGAACCGGTCCTGAACGTCGGTGGTACGGGCCAGGGACTCGTCGTGCAGAAGCACCATCTCTCCACCCTTCGTGACCGTCACATCCGTTTCCCAGAGATCGGCGCCGGCCTCCCGGGCTATTCGGGCCGCCGCCAGCGTGTTTTCGGGGGCGAGAGAGCGCGCACCCCTGTGGGCTATAATGCGTGCCATATTCCTGTACTCTGAATCCTTATGCCATTCGTCGTATGACCTTCAGGTACTCACCAGAGCGATCCAGGTAAAAGGAGAGCGCCTTTGAGAAGTTTCTTCCCACAATTCCATCGACAAACAGCTGGCTTATCTCCCTGTCCATTGCAAGCACCGATTGAGCGCGGACAAAGATTCGGCGCTCCTCGGAGGACATTCCCCGCACAATTGCGGATAGTGCGCTTCCGGCACGAGGCTGGTACATCCAGAAATACAAAAGATCGAGTGCGTTTATGATGACCACCTTCTCGAAATTCGGTGCCCTGTTCTTCACGGCACGTACGAATTTTTTGGGAGACTCGAGCATCTCACAGACGTCAGCCTCGGGAAACAGCAGTTCAAGGTCGGTATATGTATCAAACAACTGCGCAAGCTTGCTTCGGTAGTCCCACATCCGGGTACGGATGTTATGGTATCGATCGACAATTCCCTCTATGAGGCCCGCGACGCAGTCGGACGCACCCTTGGAAATGATGGCCGCCCATTTCTGAAGGACGGTATTGGGATCCGCGATGCCGCTCGCGAAGAGGATATCACCCGCTACCATACTGAAGGCAACGGCAAGGGGGATGGAGAGAACCGTTCTGAAGAGATTTGCGAAGACCGCGCCCCGGGGCAGACCACGGAATATGTTGTGAGCCGATATATACAGCCCGTTTGCCAGGGCTATCACCGTGTACAGCATGACGGGACTGGTAGCCGTCGTGATACCGAGCAGTCGGTCGAGCAGAAGGGTCTTTACCACATAATCGAGAAGGGGCACGGAAAACCCTGTAAAGAGAAGAGAATCCGTCAGGCGGTCCCAGCTGACATAATCGTTCCATTTCAGCAGAGGGGACCGACGGATACCGCCTCCACCCAGAACAGACTGGATGATGTTGCGCGCCCCCGTGATCCCGAACCAGATAAAGGCCCCGAACCAGGCAAGGAGCCACCAGTCCTTCGTAAGGTAGAAGGTGAAAAATGCCGGGACAAACCCGATCAGCACCTTGATCCAGTTTTTCAGACCGCTGCGCACGTATCTCCATGACGGCGCCGACCGGGTCTCCACATCCGGGGGCTCAAGAAACAGTTCATTGGTGCCCTTCTCGTCGAATCCGCCCAGCACGACGACGTTCCCCGCAGTCCCTATGCGTGTGGAGTACCGTTCGATCTCCCAGTCCTCTACACGCCTCTTCCCGACAGTGCGCAGGCCGGGAAGGCGCTGTACCATACGGTACAGGGCACCCGCCACTCGTCCCGAGTCCGTGCGCGGGAGGTAGCTCGCCCTCAGATAGACCGTGTTGTGCAGGGGAACGGTCAGACGGGAGGAGGGGGAGGCTTGACGTATCTCTCTTTGCGCCCTGCGGGGGAGGGTGTCCCGAATAACGAGTCCCATCCCGTACAGGTGGTGCGAACGTCCGCTGGAATCGCTTCCGACGCGACTCTTGAGAAGCGTACCCTTATAATACGATCGAAAGGTGGATATATCCTGCAGAATCTTCGTCAGCGCATCAACCCTCACAGGATCCTCGTCGCTCACGTTCCTGATGGCCTCACGGATAATGCGTTTCAATACAATAACCTTATCCTCGTTGATGGCCATCTGCAGGTCATTGATTGTGGCGTCATGAACCACCTTGCCGGACATATAATCCTTGAGATTGAATACCTCCAGATGTGTTATCAGGCCCTGGCAGTCATAGAGGAGTTCAATGACATCTTCGACACCCAGGCCGCCGAGGGAAAGGGTGATGCTGTAGCCGGCATTGAGACGGCCCAGTCGTTCGAGCAGTTCGCGCGGCGAAAGCCTCAAAAGATTCGGAACATCCTCTCCGTCCGACGGTACATGGGGGTCCGGAATAGAAGGATTTTTCGCCGGGCGAAGGTATTTCTCCACGATCGCCTCCGAATCCAGCTCATTCAGTTCCTCCACCATCGCCGTCATGCGGTCACGGTCGGCAGGTTCAGCCTGGACATAGCACTCTCGCAGGCCGGCGACATGGTCCCTCATGACAGGCAGCATGATTGTATACGCAAATTCGGCCAGGTGCAGTAACGAGGGCTGCCCGGCCCCCACAAACGAGAGAAAGGCTTCACGATCGAGGGGAGGGGGGGTAAATCCGTAGGTATCCTCTATGGCGTACCGGTGCCGGTTGTTAAACTCATCGAGGATCGCCATGACATACCGCCGCTGATAGTCCGAGATCTTCCGTCCTTCCGCCATGAAGGATTCAACCGCCCCGTCCTTCAGAAAATTCAGATAGTCCTGCGCGTCGATGAGCCCGCGCGGTGCCCATATGAACTGGACATACCGGTCGTAAAATCTCGCGGGGAATTCAACACCGATCCTCACCCGGATTCCCATAATCGCGGCCGCTTCCAGCAGTTCCCCGGCGGCATCCGCGCTTACATGATTATAGTAGATCACCTTGAGCCTTCGGATCCCCTTGATCCACGCATCCATAATCAGGTGGGTGGGAGATTTCCGTCCCTTGGTGTTGACGTCGTGGACATGATCATCGATCGCGATCTGATTCCATTCCTCCGGCATTTCAAGGAGGTGATACCTCTTCAGCTGCTCCCGGACAATACGGGGCTTCCCCGATGCCGCCATGCGAAAATCATGCGCCAGTTCCAGCTGACGGTTGTAGTCCCCGCGGGCCTGCACCAGCTTTTTCATAATCTGCAGCAGAACCCTCGCCGTATTCCTGCGAAGGAAGGTCTGGGCGCTGTAGAGCACCTCATCCCGCAGGGAACGCAGGGCCCTCAGACGATCCTCGGCCTCGCCGCCCTCAAGAGAATTAAGGAGATGGATGACCGCATAGGCGATGCGCAGTCCTTTCGATGCCGCCATTTCCTTGATTCCATGCGGGTGAAGATACGGATTCAGGAGATTCTTCAGATGTCCGCGCGATTTGTCCCGGCCCAGGACCTCATTGACGATAACCAGCAGTTCGTGATCCTGTCGGTCAAAAAGTATCTTCGAAACACCCTGATCCATGAGTATGGCCCCTCTGCCGGAAATGGAAGGATCGCGGAAAAACGCTTACTACACTCCCGCCCCATTCACCGCGATCATCTTACAAGGGGAGACGGTTGGTATCCAAGCCTGTCCACTACAGAAGTATCGGTATAATATCAGACTTTCTTAAACTATTCTATCATGGAGAATGGATACAACGTAATATTACAATATTGTAGTTTTTATTATTTATCGGCACCGGACCGTATGACCGTTGAAATTACAATAAACCATATACAGGAATTATATTAGCCAGTTATTGTGTTGCATCCTTTTGGCACCAGATTTGCTTCATTCTAAAATGTTGTCTTTTGACAAAACATCTGTTGGAGGTGAAAGGTATGAATGCAGGAGATACGGCGTGGGTCATGGTCTGTGCCGCACTGGTGTTTATTATGACACCCGGGGTGGCTTTTTTCTATGGGGGGATGGCGAGGAGAAAAAATATCCTCTCCATTCTGACTCAGTGTTTCGCCATTATATGCCTGGTGAGTTTGCAGTGGGTCTTATTCGGCTATTCACTGTCATTCGGCCCCGATACGGGCTACGGCATTATCGGAGGCCTGGACTGGATCGGTCTCAGGGGTGTTGGCCAGGAGCCCAGTGCCGTGTATGGCGGCACAATACCGCACCTGGTCTTTATGATATTCCAGGCGATGTTTGCGATCATCACACCGGCATTGATGGTGGGCGCATTCGCGGGACGGATGAAGTTCTCCGCGCTTGTTATCTTCACGCTCCTGTGGACGACATTCGTCTACGATCCCATAGCGCACTGGGTCTGGGGATCCGGCGGCTGGCTGGGAGGAATCGGAGCCCTCGACTTCGCGGGCGGCATCGTCGTTCATGTCAGCTCGGGTATTTCGGCGCTGGTTGTGGCCATTCTGATCGGCAAGAGAATCGGGTATGAGAAACAGTCCTTCGCCCCTCATAACCTGCCGATAACCTTTCTGGGCGGCGCGCTCCTGTGGCTCGGCTGGTTCGGATTTAACGCGGGGAGCGCCCTCGAGGCGGGAGGACTTGCCGGAAACGCGTTCGTCACTACAAATACCGCAGCAGCGGCAGCGGGGTTGGCGTGGGCCTTTATGGAATGGAAGATGGATGGGGCACCGACGGTCCTCGGTATCGTCAGCGGCGTGGTCGCGGGACTGGTCGCCATCACACCGGCCTGCGGATTTGTCAGCGTCTTCTCCGCAATCCCGATCGGACTGATTGCGGGCATCATCTGCTACCTCGCGGTCGCCAAACTCAAACCCCTGCTGGGGTACGACGATTCGCTCGATGTCTTCGGTGTCCACGGTATCGGCGGCATCTGGGGGACACTGGCAACCGGGATCTTCGCGGCAGTGGCGGTCAATTCAGGCGGAGCGGACGGGCTTCTGCTCGGCAACACGGGACTGTTCCTTGCCCAGTTAATTTATCTCGCCGTGTGCATAACGTACGCCCTGGTGGTCACCTGGATCCTGTATAAGATCGTCGATGCACTGGTCGGGATGAGGGTTGACACACAGAGCGAGTTGATCGGTCTCGATCTGACTCAGCACAATGAATCGGCGTATACCGTGTTGGAATAGGAGGCATGAATCATGAAATACATTATTGCAATTGTTCAACCTCATAAACTGGATGAGGTAAAGAAGGCACTTGAAGCGGAGGAAGTGCACCTGATGACCGTATCCAATGTCCTCGGACAGGGAAGACAAAAGGGGCGTACACAGGTGTACCGGGGCGCAAAGGAAAGCGGCGGTCTCCTCAAAAAGGTCAAGTTCGAGATTGCGGTGAACGAAGATTTCGTCGAACGGACCATCAAAACCATCACGAAGGCGGCGCAAACGGGAGAGATCGGAGACGGTAAGATCTTCGTCCTGGACCTGAACGATGTCGTGCGGGTGGGATCGGGTGAGCGCGGCGGCGTGGCGATTAACTGATCGCCCTAAAAGATATATACAATTTCTGACAGACTAAGAATGCATGCCCGGGATGGGTGGTACCATGGAGATGGTTTGGGGAATAGGCTTTCCCTCCAGTTTCTCTGCCTCCCCGGGCATTTGCAAGACAAGGGAAAAGGGGTTCCAAAATCTGGCATTTTCAATACCTCCTTTTGTGTTTTATTTTATTTTTTACGCTTAACGAAAAGCTCACGGGGCAGTGTGCGGGCACGACGCTCCCGTGAAGTGGTTGGTTCAGACAGCCTTTTAAAAATTCTTTATCGCGAGCGGCCGCTTTTTTTGAATGCCTCAAGGTGATTCTGTGATCCAGCGAGGAGAAGACTGAATACATCCTGAATGTCTTTCGGCAGCTCTTTTTTCAGAAATCGCTCATACATTGCTATATTTACCACCTCAGCATCTACGCCAATTTGGAGCGCCTCTGTAAAAGTTGCTGGAACTTTGGCGAGTTCCAGTCCCCGGTCGGCGGGTAGCACTATGCCATACTTTGTAAATAGGGGCTTCAACCACGAAATATGTCTTTCTTCTGCTTTGATGATGTTTGAAAATGGCCGGCGGCTACCAAACTTCTCTATAACCTTCTGGTATTCTCCCCGGGCCAGGTATTCGTCTTGTATTGCAAAAACAAGCATTTTCTCAAGCGTGAGTGACTCGTCTGTGAGCTTCGAGGCTCCGGCCGCACCATAGGTATCATCGGTAGCCGTAACTGGCGAAGCAAGACCAACGCATAGGATGAGCATTCCAATTGATAGAAGATTCACCATTTTTATCATTTTAAACCCTCCTTTTATCATTTGTTTCAATTCATTCGTCTAACGCCACTAATCAGCCGCGCGGCTTTTTGCGTCGGCTGAAATAGACTTGTTATACGGTTGTTTTAAACAACCGATCGGAAAAATACATGGAACCTCTTTTTTGTACTTAATATATTCGGAACCAAATACATTCTCCAAATATACTTCCTCTTTTCTGACCAATATACGCAATATTAGGTACATGAATATCGGGATTGTTAAGGCTATCCAACTGTTTGCTAGAAAGGCTATCCCAGGAACAATGAAAACAACCCATGAGCTGTATAGGGGATGTCGGCAACATCTGAAAATTCCGTCAGTAACTATCTCATCAGCATTGTATGCACGCCTAACTGATTTTATTGAAATAATGTAAAATGGCACCCCGATAATTATCAGGACAATTCCAAGTACAAATAAAAGCCAATGTGGGATCAAGCCTATCTGGAAAGCTGGCTGGAAATAGCGACCAATGGCTAAAATCATTATTCCGTAGACAATTGATAGAGAAGCAAAAGTAGGACCAACGCCCCATTGGCTCATTTTTTCTTTCATTTCATGTGATTCCTCCTTTAGATGTCGTATAATGACGACAATCACCGTTTGGCGCGATAGCGACAATAAGGTGGTTGTTTTTTTGTTGGCAATTCATTTCTTCGCCTTGTTGTACTTCGGCTTGAGTGTAGAGATTAGCATGGATTCTGCAATACCGATTACCGAAAATGTGTCTTCTGGACACGGAAGGTACGCCAAAGAGAAATGCACCTTGATACAGTTGACGGCGCCGTTGCTCGGATCAACGCCGAAATCGGCCACGATGGCCTTGCGGAACACGCTCTTGAGGTAGCTGGAACGCAGATGCTGCGTAGTGATGCGCTGGAACAAACCGTTCCTGCCGAGGCCGACACCAACGTAGGCTGGCGATGACTCATTACCGAAGCGCCAGATGTAGGTTCCGGCATCTCGTGGGATTTGCTCGGCCGAGACTGAGCCTGCCAGTTCCGGGGTCACGCAGAGCAGGGACGTGGCGATATGAACCGCACGAGATGCGGTTGCTTCGAGTTCTGTCTGGATTTGTTCCGTCATCTCTCCACTGCCAACGGGCTGCGGATCAGCAGAAGGCGGACTCGCGAGCTTGCTCGCGTGGGCGGCTATCTGTTGCATCCGCTTGATGGTCAGGCGCGAAGCGCATGACCGAAAGCGGATGATAATACGCAGCCCGATGGTGCGGCGCGAAGCGTCCGCACCATCAATTAATATGCCTGCTTTGTATTTTCCGATCTTTGGCACAATTCTACTCTATTTCAGTCAGCATGAAAAGATGAAATCACATCGTAAAGTCAACATAATTGAACTTTTACTAGTGGGTATTTCGTGGCAATAAAGACCAAAATCCAAGTTGGTAAAATATGGGGAAAATGGCAATGACGCTTGATGATAAGCTGCCAGAGTTTCAAAAATACCTTCTGGATAAGAAGCTGGCTCCG
>Ga0272442_10010552_pt1 | contig 11366 bp, 11 predicted proteins | sample SSMForm2O_FD_200262 | JGI IMG/M metagenome (GOLD analysis project Ga0272442, IMG submission 200262) | Marine sediment archaeal communities from Little Sippewissett salt marsh, Falmouth, MA, United States - SSM-Form-2O | ecosystem: Environmental > Aquatic > Marine > Wetlands > Sediment ...
AGGTATTTTCTATTTAATAAGATGGAAATATCATATCAAACATTATCAAATTAACCAATAATTTTGTTTAATTTTTTCTATTAAAAATTGAGAAAAGTGCTATGATCAATACTCCATGAAATACAAGTCCTATTACAAGAGGAACAATATCCAAATTTCCATTTTTTAGTACAGAGTCAAGCGCCATAAAGGTCCAAAAGTTTGGAATCGGACTAAATATATATTTTAGATTATCTTGTATTAAAAAAAAAGCAAACAACGGAATCATAAATAAAGTTGCAGATATTTTAAAAATTGCGAAAGCCTGTACTTTATTTGTCGCAAATGAACTCACCAGCAAAGCTAAAAACGGTGCAAAAAGCGAATATAAAACTGCTACAGGGATATATGCAACATAAGAAAATTGGGTGTTATCTACAAGTCCTGAGAGTGGAGGGAAAATTAGTAAAACGATAAACGCAAAAAGTGACATGAAAAACATACGAATTAAAAGAAAATTATTTCTTGATATTGGCATAATCTTTAGAACAGTAAGTAAATGCTCGTCTTTTTCATCTAGTAGTAGAAATGCTGAAATGAATCCGTAAATTATTGGAATGAACAGTGAAAATAACATAAAAAATATTGGAAAGAAAGCCGGTGATGCAAATTCAAATGAATCTTGAATTCTTGGTGAAATTAAATGAACTAGTATCCTTGCAAATAGAATTATCATAACTGGATAGACAAACATTCCAAAAACAAGAAATCTATCACGTATTACATTTCTCAAGTCGTTAACCAAAAGTTTGAGAAAATATACCATATATCTTATCCTCCTTTCAATACTATATATTTATGAAATGCTTTTTTTGCAAGCAAATAAAGCAGCCCAATCCAAAATATTTGATAGCCTATGCCATAAGCTACTTCCCAGGCTTCTAGACCAGATGCAAAGAATACACCCTTAAATAGAGTAAGCGATGCATGTGTAGGCCATAAGTAGAATATTACATTTTCATAAAGACCTGATATGTTTATCATCGGTGGAAAAGTGAGCCCTAAAAAGGCAAGTGCCATACCAAGTAAATATTCATTAATACTACTCATACGAGATACTATGATAAAACCTACAAGAATGAGCATTATTGATGCAAGTATTATTCCTAACGCTAAATATAATATGTTAAACTCTACATCACCAAATATACTCAAGAGAGTCATAAAAACTGTAGCTGATATTATTGATAAAATTGTAAGTGAAAAAATCTTTGATAAAAGATAATCATCAACTTTCATAGGTGTAATTACTAATGATTGAAGAATATTTTCTGATTTTTCAAACAATATTAATGCGCCTATAAACATTAAGCCAATTGTTGCTGGATCAAAGAATAATAACATTGTATGAAATTTTGAGTTGTTCATGTCAGGTATGGCTTGTGTTGAAAGAAAGTATAAAATTACACTTAGTATCGATATATGAATAATATAATATCTAGATAAAAGGACAAATTCCCATTTCATCATATTTTTTATATTACTCATTTTAATTTCCTACCTGTTGCTTTAATAAATATATCCTCCAATGTTGCTTCAGCAGTATGTATAGTCTGAACATTTCCACTTCTTAAAAGACTTAAAAAATTGTTGTTATCTGCAATATTTTTAAGATCAAATTCTTTACTTATCAATTCTTCATTCTTAAGATATTCAACTTTTACAATTTTTTTACCGTGCCTTATTTTTAACTCTTTTGGACTTTCAATTAGAACAAGTTTTCCTTCTACAATAAATCCAACACGATCACAGAGCTCATCTGCATCGTTCATATTATGAGTTGTTAGAAATATTGCTTTACCTTCCTTTCTTTGTTGTTTAATAATATCTTTTATTAACCTTGAACTGACTGGATCAAGTCCAGTTGTTGGTTCATCAAGGAAGAGAATTTCAGGATCATTAATCAAAGATCGTGCAAAATTAAGTTTTGATTTCATACCTTTTGAAAAAGTTCCTACTCGTTCATTTGCATCTTTTTCAAGTTCGACCATTTGTAAAAGTTTCATTGGATCTATTGTTGTTTGGCGGTAAAATGATGCAAAAAATTGAAGGTTTTCAAGTGCTGTAAGTTTTTGATAATGATTAGGTAGTTCAAAACCTACACCAATTCTGTTATATATGTCAATTTTCCAGTCTTTAAGGTTTTTACCTAATAAATTTACATTTCCATTGAAATCTTTCAAAAGGCCAATTATTAATTTTTGAGTAGTAGTTTTACCAGCGCCATTAGGGCCTAAAAAACCAAAAATTTCACCTCTTTTGATCTCAAACGAAACACCATCAACGGCTTTTTTATTGGATTTTGGATAGGTAAATTGTAGATTATCAACAACAATTGCTGATTCCCCTTTTCGTATTGTCCTTGGTTTTGATTCTCCGGGAAATGCAAAAATTCCCTTAGTATTACATTTTGGACAGGTAATTTCTATTGTTTCTCCAGGATAACCTTTTACAGTAATTGCATTTTTACAATGAGGACATGCCACTCTTTTTTCAATTTGATTTCTTTCTCCCATCGATTATTACCTCTAATATTAGTATATATAAATCATAAATATATTATAATTATGCAATACATGTATGATAGTTTATATAATACTTATTACATTACCAGCAAACATGCGAAAAATGATAATGGAATTAAAATTAAATAAAGAAATGCTAAAAAACTTTGATTTTCTTTTAGAAAAAGTAGAATCAATCGAGCTTTTGGAATTATTAAAAATAGATTTTGAAAAAAGAACCAAGATGGCAATAGCTGCATTAAACATGAAAGAAGGATATACAATCGAAGACGTTAAACTTCCAAATTACGTAGAAATATTTACGGTTTTACAAAAAAAAGGCAATAGGCATATCTGCTTAATTAAAGCAAAATATTTTAAAAGTCTATCATCTCTTGCACAAAAATTTAATATTGATATCATCTGGGATACACCATCAATTCTTTCAAAAGAAAAAATGGTTGTAAGTGTAACTGGAAATGAAGGAAATTTAAAAAAAGTCCTGGATTTGTTTAAGAATTTCAGTCAAGTAAAAAAAATTAGTTTTGTTAAATCTATCTATAGTGAACAAAATATTTTATCATATTTAACAGAAAAACAAAAAGAAATATTAATTGAAGCAAAAAAGAATGGTTATTATAGCTATCCAAGAAAAATAAATAGCCAAGAGTTATCAAAAAAAATTGGACTTAGCAAACCAACTGTTGTTCAACATTTGAGAAAAGCAGAAATAAGAATTGTATCAAATATTTTAGCAGGATATTAATCATACTTTAAATTACACTTACATTTTTTTTCTTTTAAAATTCTAATTTGTTCTTCTATTGAATCAACAAATTCATTTTGTATGTTTTCTCCTTTTAAATATTTCTTTTCCAATGGGCTTCTATGTTTAAATTTTCGTTTTTCTATTTCTTTAACTTGCTCTTCATGTCTTGAATATAAAGCATTCAATTTACCAACCCATCTTTTTGTTTCAGGATGATTTGAATACCCTTTTTTATTATTAATAAGAATTGACCAAATTGCATGTAACTCACGATGTTCTCCAAGAAGGTGTTGATTACATAATCGTTCAATTTCTATGTCCCAAATTCTCATTATAGGTAATAAAAATATTTAATATAAAAAATTATTTGAAGAAAATATCCATTATACTTAGCAATTATGGGGGATAAAAATGAATAATAAAACTTTACAGTTTTTACAAATTGGAAATGTTTTAGCTGCAATTTTTACAATAATTGTTAATGGCCTTGCCAATATTCTTCCAATTGGAGGTAAATATACAGGTGAGCTTTCTGATAACATACCAAACTTGTTTGTACCTGCAGGAATTACGTTTGCCATCTGGGGAATCATATATATTTTAATCATAATGTTTGTAATCTATCTAGCAAAAGATATGTTTAAAAAAGAAAAAACATCAAAACCATTTTTAGAAAAAATAAGCTTATTTTTTATTCTTGCAAGCCTTGGAAATATCATATGGATTTTTTTATGGCATTATGAACAAATTGGGCTATCACTGCTTGCAATGATTTTACTGTTTGTATCTTTGCTTGCAATATACCTTAAATTGAATATTGGAATAGATAAAGTATCAATTAAAGAAAAAATCTTTATTCATGTTCCAATTAGTGTTTATTTGGGATGGATTACTGTTGCAACAATAGCAAATGTTACAGCTGTTTTAGTTACTATTAATTGGGATGGCTTTGGTATAAGTGAAGAAATATGGACAATTCTCGTATTGATTGTTGCAACTATAATTACAATAATTATGCTTACAAAAAGAAAAGATTATGCATATAGTGCAGTGATTATATGGGCATTAATTGGTATATTCTTAAAAAGAATGTCTATGGATCCAATCTATACAAAGATTGCTTATACTGCTGTTATTGCAATTGTAGCAATATTAATAATTGCAAAAACTTTAGCAATTAAAGATTATTTAAAAAAGTGGAATTAGTTGAAGTAATTTATCTAAAATGGGAAATGAATTCGTTATATTCTTTATCCACATGTTAAATAAATTATTTCTTTGTCTATCTCTTGGTGTAGTTAAAACCACAGGAATCTCATCATAGTCACTAGAGTTATCCTGATTTTCTATTCTAAGATACCCCTCAAAATCTGAGTTTTCCACATTTGGAGAAATAACAGATACTTGCACAGTCACTTGACCATCTTCTGGAGTAAGACCTATTCCGTTTTCTGGATTAAATGACCAAGTTCCCCAACTAATCGATGATTTATCAATAGTCCAATTCAATAATGAACCCTCATCACCAATATTTTGTACTTGAAAACTACCTGTTACTGTTTCACCAGGTCCAATATTGGTCCATGAAAGACTACCAGAACACTCTAAATTAGGTGTATTGGGAACTGGTGGTTCTTCTTCCTTAGGAGCTATATAGCAGACTTTGAATACTTGACCTCCCGTGCTTTGTTGCCAAACTTTTGTTTTTTCTGGAGTTACCTCAAAAACTATGCCTTTACTAGGCTCAGTTATAAGTGTATTTCCATTTGGAAGTCTATGAGCACCACCAACATTACTTGAATAAAAACTATTAGGTGGGTTCGCTGTATATATCCAAGTTTGTGCCTGAGGCCCATATGCCTCTCCGCCCTCAATATAATATTCACCATTTTCGTTAACAGGTGGTATTATCTCATCAACACTTGAGTAATGGCGACTTCCTCCATTATTAAAGACTAGTATATTTCCCTCACCCAGATATCCTTCTTTTATCCAAGAAGCATCATGCTGATTGAAAAATTTTTGATCACTTGACGATCCTCTATCGTATGCTCGTGGATTTCCCCAACGATAAAGAATATCACCACCCATACCACTATTTCCACCAGTATGACCAGCTGCCTCCTCAGTAGTAGTACTATGATCAATAATCCAAATCTCATTATAATTACATACACTAATCAGTATTTGATTAAATTCTTCATTGTAATCAACAGAATTTGTATGCATCATATCTCTTTGTTGTGATGAAGTTCCGTAATTGATATCAATTAATTCTGGATGGTCTTCGACTACGCCATAATTATCCTTTGATGGATCATAATCCTGAACAAGATGATCCCAGGCATGCCACTCCCATACAATATCACCACTTGTGGGCCCTGTTGGTTCAACTTCAATTATGTGATCAGGATATATACCTTGATTAGAAACTGTATTTGGATTTCTACCTTCTTGAATTGCCTCTGCTCTTGTTTTATATTCCCAAGCTATCATTAGAACATTATCATTTGGTAGTGTCTTTATATCGTGATGGCAAAATTTTCCATTTGTATTGTATTTAAAATCCCAAGCAACTGTTCCATCCCATTCTACTTTCTGAACCCCGCCACCAGCACCACCAGCAAAAGGGGCAAATCCAGTACGAATTGAACGAATAATGGTCCCTTCACCATCACCAAGCCACCATACTGCAACACCTGGTAAATAACTACTTGTCCAAGTATGATTTAATAACCAATTACACTCTCTTAAGTATGTATATGAGTTATACATAGGTGCATACAAAATTTGACCTTCATCCATCATTGAACATGCTTCATAATTTTGATCAATTTTTTGAGGTACTGAAACAGATATAAAACAATTACCAAAGAACAAAAAAGCAATCAAAAAAACAAATATTCGATAATTAGCGTTTATTTTCAAATTATTTTACCCCCAATAATATTATTAACACCCGTTAATGTATATTAATATAATAAAGTTTTTTCCCAAATTATTACCAATTAAATTTAATAAATAATTGAATCAGCAAATCAAGAAATATTATCCCAAATGAAAACAAAAAATAATCATAAAGCTTTCTACCAACAAGTAGCCCAAGATCTTCAATTTCTCCTTTTTTAGATTTCACAAGTTTAATGGGATAAAATAAAGTATAAATAAATATAAACAAGAAAAATACCAAGAATAATAAAGATAATGCAGACCGAAGAAAAATGATGATTCCAAACATTCCAGATATTATAAACAGCAATAGAGATATTCTTGCAGCATTTTTTATTCCAAATGTTGTAGCATATGTCTTAACTCCATGAAGATTATCAGCATAAGAATCATGAATTCCTTCTGCTACATCATGAGAACTATCTGCAAAATACATAAAAAATATCAACAAAATCATTTGTTCAACTGCTTGGATATTTGTTGAGATATGCCCAAAAATAGGAAGAGAAAACATAATATCTGAGCTCTGAGGATAAGAAGTCCAAATAGTAAAAAATCCAAATATTATTACTACAACCCATTGTATAGGTCCAAAAATTTCTGAGTAAGCAGGTAACTTGACGTTCCGTTTAAAATATTTATTATGAAATGTTACATAAAGAGCCGCAATACATACAATAAATAGGCACCAAATGCTTATTAGGTATGCGAAAATAAACGTTAAAGCTGAAAAAAATAGTGCTATCATAAAAAATTTCTTTGAATTTATTCTACCTGATGGAATTGGACGATCAGGATGGGCAATAGCATCAATATCTGCATCGGTTACATCATTCCAAATTAAAACTGCAAAAAAACTTGAATACATTGTTAAAGTTGTAAGAATAACAATTTTAATTATTTCAAAATTATAAGGTTTTATTCCATAAGCAAACATAGGAATACTTGCATACATCAGTATATAGCAAATCAATTCATAAGAGGGTAATGAACGCCATTTATTTATAAATTTAAATGGAGCAGAAATCTTTGATGGTTTTTCTTTATTTGGCAATTTTTTCCCCCAAGTTTGTTTTAATTCTAAATATTTTTCATTTGATTCTTATAACTACCATCCCAAAAAATATTTTCAGAAATTATTGTTTTTACCTTTTCAGTAATTTCTTCTTTTTCTATAGGCGGTAAATGATTATCAGGTATCTTTGCAGCCCATGCAACAAATCTTCGAATCATCCACCATGTATGAGTTAATTCATTTTTTACATCTTTGCTTAATGGAGATATATCCTTCCATTTATGAAGACCAGCACCCAGACAATTAAAATCTGGATTATTTACTTCTTCAATGTGTCCTTTCCACCAAATCATATATTCAGGATGCGCTGAGCATAAAAGTATCCTACCCTTGTTATTATTTGGATAAATCTCAGTTGTTATGGCAGGTCTATTAGAATAATCTAAATTTATGATTTTGTTTGTCAATTCCCAGTTACCTGCCATATAGTAAGTATATACAAATAAATTTTTCAGATCGATATTTTCTTTTTTGATAAATTTTGCAGCTTTCAATAATCCTAAAAAAAGACCAAATATTCCTCCATTATATCTCCATGCATAAATTCTTGTAGATTTGTTTTCTGATAAATCTTCAACAGGATATTTTGCCAGTAATTTTACGTCCCTATCTGGTTTCTTGGGTAAAATAAGAGCAGGACCGCCCCACCATCGAATTCTTTCCATATCCAGCTTAAAATCTGAGAATACTGGATTATCTTTTAGTATTTGAAAATCTAAAGGAACACCTCCAGTATGAATTTTTACTCCATCTACTGTTTCGCCGGGAGCAAATGAAAATACATAACCAGCTGCCCCAATTTTTTCAGGATGTTTTTTTTGAAATGGATAAAACAATGGATATGCAAAGGATTTATAATAAGATGAAACACATGAAATTCCTAATGAGCTTTTGTTATACAGTCTTTCTAAAAATGTGTGTGGTTTTTCTTCTCCTGTCTTAAGGTCAGTTATAAGTGCTGTTCCACCACAAATACCAATATATCCCCCACCATCTCTAACAAAAGTACCAATATTTTTTTTCCATCTTCGAACTTTAGGTAAAAAGGTTAAGCCTTTAACCATAGATTGCCCGTCACCAACGCCTCCGCCAGGAACAAGAAATACGTCAAAATCTGAAGTATTTAATTTTCCATTTAAAATATCCTTATCAAAAATATAAGAAGTTGAAATTTTGTAGGATATTTTACCAACACTCCAGTTATATCCATCTAAAATCACAGGAAAATAATGTTTTCCAGAGCCCCAACCAATTGGTTCTTCGGCAAGTATTGCTACACGGATAACTTTCATTTGATTATTCTTATCAAATGTCATAGTTTTCACTTAGGAGGTTTGTAACCCCAGCGATCAATAGTAAAGCTCCAGTTGTCTTTTACACGTTTAAGAATTTTCTTATCAATTGAATATACATTTACTTTATAGTCTGCTTTTCTATCAAGATATTTCTGCATCTCTGGAAGAGCTTTTTCTATTCCAGGTAACCTTAATTTTGAATAAATTGTTTTTACTTGTTTTATTGGATCTTTGACAAGGTCTTCATATTTTATGTCAATAAGATTTTCCTTAGGAATTAGTTTTTCAGTTTCAAAATAGCTATTCATTACTCTTATATAATAATCAATAACTTGCGTCTCGATTTCGTCTTTTGATCCTTTTTGCAGAGCTAATTTATCTAATACTCGATTTCTCATTTTTATTGTTGATAGATACACTTTATATGGATTCCTATAAATATGTATAAACCTAGCATCTGGAAATATATCTATTAAAGCTTTAATTCGACCAGTGTTTGCAGGATTTTTTATAAGAAGTCTTTTTCCGTTGTTATCAAAGGTAACTGTCTTCATAAATTTTAGATATGTTTGTTTCCAATGGTTTTTTTCTTCATCTGTCAGACCATCAAAATGTATAGATCTTTTATATTGTTCATCTGCGTTTTTTGGAAAATGCAGACAATGAAAAAAAGACCATGGCATTAAGGTTGCGAGACCTGCTTCTTCTTCATAGGGACCATCAATATCAACTTCAATTGAATCCATTGGCCTAGTTTTTGGTAAAAAATTAGATAAGAATTTTTTTGTTGGATTAAGGATTAAAAAACTATCAGGTAGAAGAGTATGCCATAATGATATATAACAAAATTGAGGGTCTTGGCCTAAGAGCTCATGTAAATAGGTTGTTCCACTTCTCCAGTGTCCAACAATAATTACTGGTGGATTTTTAATTTCTGCATTTTCTATCTTTGAACCATATTTCATTTTAAAAAGAAATCTTGCAGGTGAAGTAAAAATCGATGATAAGGTTATAAATATTCCTCTGCTAAAATAATCATAATCGACTCCTTTATTATTTTTTAAAACTTGAATCCAGTTTTTTGTAGATATACCAAATAGCGGATGTTGCATCGTTTTTTTATTATTCTGTTTATCTTTCATTTTTGCCTCCCACCCTAATATTTTTTTCAAAAACACGAAATCTTTTATATGGTTTTGCACCTGTTATTGCAATTGTTGTATGAGCAATATTATTTTTTTCATCAATTACCCCTATTTCTGCACTAATATATCCTCTTTTTTTCATTTCTACTAAAGTTTCATAATTTAAAAATGATGCAAGATCCTTATTTCGAAATTCTTTTTGTATACCTATAAAATGTAATTTTCCAGCATTAACTTGTTTTTTCATTAAAAAGAATTTTAAAAGTTGATATGGCCCTAACTGACCATTCAAACTACGAAATACTTGATTATAATCAGGTGTTGACCACAAAAAGGCAACTGGTTTATCTTTATATTCAACAACTAAAAATAAACCTGAATCAACAGTACATCTAATTTGTTTTATCCCAAATCTTGACTTTACCTCATCTCCAGATACAGGAACGTATCCCCAATGATTTTCGAATGATTCTAAAAACAAATCAATCCACCATTTTAGTTCTTTTTGCGTGTGAATTCGATTAAATGGACGGATTTTAAAACCTGATTCTGGACATACCCGTGCTTTTTCTTTGAGTTTATTAGGAAGAGGTTTACTCAAATCAATATAATATGTTATAAAATCCCTGACTTTCTTCATGTTATATTTTTCTGCAAATTTTATATAATATTCTGGAGTATATGGGGAAAGTAAGCTCGCTCGTGTGTCGAAATAATTTAATAAAAAACCTAAACCAATATCAACTCGACCATCAATTGGTCCTCTTATTTTATTCATGTTTTTTGAAGAAAGCCAGTTTTCTGCACTTTGAAATAAAGCCTTTGCACAATCATAATCTTGAATTGATTCGAAAAAACCAAAATAGCCAATTTTTTCTCCTATTGTCTCACAAAATTTATGGTCAATTATTGCTGCAATTCGACCCAGGATTTCATTATTTTTTTTAGCTATGAATAATCGACATTCTGAATGGTTCCAAAAAGGATTATTTGCTTTGAAAAAATCTTTTTGCTCTTTCCAAAAAGGTGGAACCCAATATGAATTATTTTTGTATAATTGGAGTGGAAAATCACAAAACGTTTTAAAATTTTGATAATTAGCTACTGTTTCAATTGTAAAATTACCAACATTAGATTTGATTTTTTCATTGCTTTTCATAAAAGCATATTTACCGTTTTGCATTTATATCAGTTTAATACATAATTATCGTTTTAATTTAATAAATTTTTGACACAATAATAATCATGTGCATATCCTGGATAATCTTTATGTATTATCGTCTTGTATTTTACAATCTTTATTCTTTTTTTGCAATAACTCTAGAAACAATTGATAGAATTAAACCGATCATACCAATTGATAGAAATGTTCCAATTGTAAAACTACCTTCCATCACCGATATTAATATAGAAATAATTAATCCGATAAGCCCAAGTCCAGCTCCTAATGCAATTATAAATTTACCGGTTCCCACTTTATTCTTTCCTATTAATAATCCGCCAGCGATTACAGCAATACCACCAAGAGATGCAATGAAAATTAATATTGCAAAAATAATTTGGACTATGTAATTATCAATTACATGGGTT
>Ga0272442_10010553_pt1 | contig 11362 bp, 7 predicted proteins | sample SSMForm2O_FD_200262 | JGI IMG/M metagenome (GOLD analysis project Ga0272442, IMG submission 200262) | Marine sediment archaeal communities from Little Sippewissett salt marsh, Falmouth, MA, United States - SSM-Form-2O | ecosystem: Environmental > Aquatic > Marine > Wetlands > Sediment ...
AAACGGATCCTTCACACGCAGGATTTGACCAGGCCGGGGATTCCGCGGGCGGTGCTGAACCACATCATCGAAAACGTCAGGGCGCGCGTGGCTTCCGAGAATGTACTATACATGACCTGAAAGCTCGGCGAGCAGATCCCCTTCATCCAGCGCGGTCAGCTCTCGCCTGATCGTCCTTTGTCTGGCCGCAGACATGGACTGGTAAAGATCAGAGGCGCACTTGAACTCGCCGGCCGTCCTGAGCGCGTTCAAGACTGCGACCGCCTGGCTCCGGTCTTTCTCCGCCTTCTCCTTCTGTTTGCGCCGCCGTGCGATGAGGAGCTTCTGCAAGGCGAAATTCGCCGGGTGCGGAACGGTGACCTCGACGTCGCCGAACTTTGCGCGGATGGTGTCCTTCGTGAGGAGGTCCATGAAACGAAAACTCCCGACGATCACGAGCTCGTCGAGGATGGCTTAGGCTTTGAGCCGCCTCAAGACTTGGAGGCAGAGGTCATATTGGCTCTTTGCCACGCAGTGCGCCCTCAAGATAACGGATTTGCTTCTTGAGCTTGGACAAGGCCTTTCGGTACTTGGCCCGGAGCCGCTTGGCCTCGGCGTATTTCTTCTGCTCCCTCTCCGGAACTGACTTGCCCTTGTAGATGGACCTGAATTTGCCGTCCTCCCGCATGATCAGGTAGTAGTAGACGTGGCCCTTGATGTTGCGGGCGACCAGACTCCCCTTGGGCAACTTGGCCAGCTCGCGCTCGTACTGCCCCTTCATTCGGAGCGAGTTCTCGAGTTCCTCTCTGAGGACGGTCTTGATGACACCCATAGCCGCGCCCTTCTGTTACTATACAATGCCCGGAATAGTATACGTTGTATAGTAACCGAAATCCAGCCCTTACTATACAAATATCCGTTTTCGCTCAAGTGTATAGTAACCGGTCGAGGCCGAAGGCTGCTCTCGGCTTGCGCTGTCCGTCGCATGATTTTCACCGAAATCGCCGCTTTCACCAAATGGTGAAAGGACCGTTTGCCGATCCAGTCGAGCGTTGGTAATCGGGGGACACCAGACGTATTTCTGTTCCGTCTAGTGGTTCGGTCGTTTCCTTCTGGGCCGGCCGGGCGGGCGCCGGCGAAGGACGCGCCCCAGGAGGCGCTCCAACCGCCGCACGAACCCCGCCGTCCCCAACAGGCGTCCCCGGCCGGTCTGCGAACGGAGGCGCTCGGCGAACTCGGGAAAACGGGACAGCCACGTCTCCGCTCCGCTCCGCCGTTCGACAAGCTCACGGCGGCCTGAGCCTGCCGAAGGCCGCTGGTGGCAGTCCCGGTTTTCCCCGCTTTCCGCAGCATTCCGGCGAGACAATACTGGTCTCCAGTTCCTCCCCGACCGCCGCCCGGCCTCACGGAGGCCGGCTACAGAGGTGCTGGGCCGCCGCCCGGCCTCACGGAGGCCGGCTACAGACGTCCCGTCGGACTCCGCCGACCGCGAACGGGCGATTCCTCACTCTTATGTGTCCACAAGACTGGATTTTGCGAACCAGTGTTTTGGATTTGTTTCGCCGCTGCTTGCACGAACGAGACGTGGGCACAGAAGACCGACAAGACGAACCCGCGTTGCGACGCCTGAGGCTTTAGCGCTCGGCGCTCCATGCTTCTTGATTCGACGGGCTGACTGCTCGCCAGCAATGAACACAGATGGGACTGCTGTCTTGATCCGCGTCTATCCGTGTCTGTCCGCGTCCATCCGTGGTGAATCTCAACTCCTGAGATCAAGAGACATACGCCACTACGCTCCGTTCCCAGGGTCCTCGAGGTCGTCGCCCTCGTTCCCCACATCCAGCCCCGCGGTCCCCTCCGGCAGGTCGAGCGACTCCTCGAACGCGTCGCCGCCCTCGGCCGTCTCCTTCGCTCCCTCGCCGGCCTGGCCGTACCGGTTCTCCAGGGCGGTCGCCATCGCGTTGAACCCGTCCGCCACGTCGGTCAGATGATCGCCGCTCCGCAGCTTCATCCGGACGGCCAGGTCTCCCGCGCTAACCTGCTTCATCACCTTCTTCAACCGGTACACCGGCCCGGCCACCTTGTGCGACGCGTTCAGCCCCAGCCAGACGACCAGCGCCGCATGGCCAAGTAATACCGCCGCGACCATGACCACGGTCATCAACTGGGTCGACTGGACCTGCTCGTATAGCGCGGGGGACACCTTGATGTCGATCCGCGACTTGAGGGAGTCGGCCTGGATCAGGAACAGGGCCAGCAGGCAGGCCCCCGTGGTCAGACTGACCGCCAGGGGCAGAATGAGGTAGCGGACCTGGAGCTTCGGGTCGACGAGGAGTATCTTGCGCTGCGACGGCTGCCTTGCCATGGCCTCGGCCCTCTTTCGGCCCCCCCTGCGGTAAACGGCGCCGCCAACCAAGTATACCAACCGGTCCGCCCCGGCTCAATAACGGTTCCGCCGCCGCGCGGCCAGAATTGACACCCTGTCGGAACCGGGCTAGAATGCATTGTTGGAGGACGATGGACCTTGCGATTCCTCTTGCCAGCTTGTCTCTGTCTCGGGGTGATGGCCGCGGCGCGGGGCGGGGCCGCACAGGAACCGGCCAAAGAGGCCCTCTACGTGGACCTCCGCGACGAGGGCCAAGAAGCGCTGGACGAGGTCCGGAAACTGGCCAAGACCGGCAACTGGCTGAAGGCGGTCGAGACCGCCCAGCGACACATCACCGCCCCGAACGGCGGGCTCTTCGAGACGGCCCCCGGCATCTACGTCTCGTTCGCCGAACGCATCCGCCGTGAAGTCCTTTCCTGGCCCCAGCTCGGCCTCCGGACCTACCAGACCCGGTACGGCGCCGCGGCCGCCGCCGTGCAGGCCCGCGCCCTGCGCGAGCGCAGCCTTGCCGACCTGTCCGACGTAGTGCGGCTCTATCTGCCCACGTCGGCCGGGGCTCAGGCGTTGGCGGCGCGGGCGGAGATTCGGCTGCAACGCGGGGAGCTCCGGGCGGCGATGGGTGATCTCGAGCGGCTGGCGCGCCTGCCTCGTCCGCCGCCCAAGGGGTTGGCGGCCAAGCGCTCCGCGGTCCGCGCCGCGCTTGCCCGCCGTGCGGGCGCCCCGCTCGGCGCGGACGAGAACTGGAGCACCGTCGGAGGCAACGCCGCACACCACGGCTTCCGCGCCAAGCCGTACCGGATCGGCCTCCCGCGGTGGATTTTCCGGGTGCGGGAGGCGGACGCCGACCATCGCGTCGTCGCCGGATTGCGGGCCCGGGGGCGCCGGGTCCCTCTGCTGACCCACCCGGCGATTTCGGGCGATCGGGTGTTCGTTCAGACGACGCAGTGGATCGCGGCCCTGCGCCGCGGGACGGGCGAGACCCTGTGGCGTCATCCCCGGCCGCCGGGGCCGCCGACGTCGCGGGACATCCGCGACGCGCTGCCGGCGCCCTTTGTCCGGGGCGACCGGGTCTTCGCCTTCGTGGCCGGCGAGGTGGTCGCCCTGTCCGCGGCCACCGGGGCCCGCGTCTGGGCCGTGTCGGACCTGACGGTCGAGAGACTCCCCGCCGCGGTCGAGGAGAAGGAAGCGGCTCCTCCCGAGATCCTGGTCAACTCGCTTGCCGTGGCGGACGGCAAGGTGTTTCTGTGTGCGGCGGTGGCCAAGCAGGAGACAGAGTGTTTCGCCCTCGCCCTCGACGCGCAGAACGGCTCGGTGCTCTGGCGGGCGAAGCTGTGCTCGCAGGTGTTCCGCGGACACCTGGGCCGCGGGCGCCATCCGGCGCCGCCGGCGTTCGACCAGGGAGTCGTCTACGTGTCGACCAACCTGGGCGCCGTGGCCGCCATCGAGGCCGAGACGGGCGAAGTGCGCTGGCTGGCCCGATACCCGGCGTTCCCGCCGGCCCGGCGCCGCGTCGCACTGCGGGCCGACCGCTGTTGGGAGAACGGCCCGCCGGTGGTCTGCGGCGGGCTGTTGCTGGCGGCGCCCCAGGACGCCGACCACCTCCTCGCGTTTGACATCCGCACGGGCGAGCGGGTGTGGCGGGCGCCCCGATTGGGGATGCGGTACCTCGTCGGCGTGGCCGACGGGCGGGCGTACGTGTCGGGGATCCGGGCGGCGGCCGTCGACCTGACGAGCGGCAAGCTGGTATGGCTCGCGGCCGGGCGCCTGGGCCCGGCCGGCCGGCCGCTGTTGGCCGGTCGCTCGCTCTTCATCCCCACGACCGCCGCGCTGGTCGAATTGAGCACGGAAACCGGCAAGCGGATCTCCCGGTACCGGTTCGACCGACGGGAGCGGACCAACCTGAGCCTGGGCGGAGGGCTGCTCCTGTGCGCGGGTGCGGACCGAATTGACGCCTACGCCGACGCGTCCGACATGCCGGCCCACGCCGCGACGCCGGCGGCGCGGTTCCTCCGGGCCGAGCGGCTGGACCGCCTGGGCGATCCCGCGGCGCCGCAACGGTACCGCGCCCTGCTCGAGACGCTGCGAGACGACGACGGGCCCAAGGCGGATCCGGCCTTGCTCGCCGAGGTCCGCGCCGCGCTGGCCGCGGCGGAGCAGCGCCGGGGCGCCGCGCTGGCCGCCGCCGGAAAGTACGACGAAGCGGCGCGGGCGCTGGAGCGGGCAAGAGACCACGCGCCGTCCCCGCAAAAGGCGGCCGCGGCGGCGTTGGCCGCCGCCGAATGCCGAGAACGCCAACGCCGGTGGAACGACGCGGTCGATGCGTATCAGCGGGTGATCCGGACGTGGCGGGGCGTTCCGTTCGACGTCCGGAGCGGGATCGCCCTGCCAGCGGAGCAGGTCGCCGAGTCGCGCATCGCCCGCATCATCCGGGCCCACGGCCCGGGGGTCTATCGCGCCCACGAGCGCCGAGCGGCCGGCCTCCTCGCCCGCGCCCGAGAGACCAAGGATCGCAAGCTCCTCGCCGCCGTGGCCGCGGAGTACCCCAACAGCCCGCAGGCCGCCGCGGCGCGCCGGGAGCTGGCTCGGACGCCCGGTCACGGCGGGCGGGCGGAGCTGAGGCGGGCCTGGCGCACGCCGTTCGATCTTTCGCGGTGGTCGCCCCTGGCGCTGCCCGGTGCGGACGGGCTCCGCTGCGGAGAGGATGCGGCCCTGGTCTTCGCAACGAGAGACCGAGGAAACCCGCTGACGTTCATGCGCGACCAGGTCGAATGCCGGCGCCGGAGAGACGGCCGGCTCCTCTGGCGCCGGGAGATCGGGCACAGCTTGGTCCGGGCGCACTGCGACGGCGACCTCCTGATTCTCCGCGGCCTGATGCACGTGGTGGCCCTGGACCCGTCGACCGGGCAGGTGCTCTGGAGCACGAGCAAGCGGGGGCGGATCGAGATCGAGCTCGGGTTCGGCAAGACGCTGGAGGGGAAGCGGATCGTCGACGCCACGGCGGGGGCCGGCAAAGTCTTCGTCGCCCGCCGGTCCCGGCGCGTGTTGGCGCTGGACCGGAAGACCGGGCAAGAGGTCTGGAGCAAGAAGCTCGACCAGACCGTGCTGGCGGGATCGATGTGCTTGATCGGCCGCGAACTCGCGCTGTGCGGCGAGAGCCCGGGCGGCCTGTACCGGCTCGACGCGGCGACCGGCAAGCAGACGGCCAAGGTCGGGTTCGACCGGCGGGACGACCGGCTGACCGATCCCCCCGCGCGGCAGCGCCGGGCGCGGCGAATTTGCCTCGTGCTGGGTGATCGGCAGGTGCGAAACGTCGACCTCGCCACCGGCAAGACGCTGTGGACGGCCGAGATGCCGTTCAGCGTGGGACGGATCGCGGCGACCCCCGACGAGCGGCGGATCGTCGTCCTCCCCGATCAATGGACCCTTGCCGGGAAGGTGACCTGCTTCGATGCGACGACCGGGCGCCGGCTGTGGACCCAGGCCCCACAGGCGAAGGACCCGACCCGGGTACACGTCGGGGACGACCTGGTCGTGAGCATGAAGAAGAACGCGTTCCGCGACGAGCTGGTCGCCCAGCGGACGGCGGACGGCACGGCCGCGTGGCGCCGCACCCTCCGCGTCCGGCCGGTGATCGATACCCTGACGGACGCGGGGGATTGCTTCATCGCCTGGGGCTCGCGCGAGGGCCTCACCGGGTGGCGGGGGTGGGCGGCGCTGGTCCGAAAGGCCGACGGAGCCGTGCTCGACACCCTGACCCGCGAAGGCGCCGGATACTCGTCCGTGGTGGCGAGCGCCGGCACGATGGCGTTCTGCTCCAGCCGCGGCATCGAGGCGTTCCGGATGGGAGGTGGACGCACGGCCGGTGCCGCGCTGGCGGCGCTGCTGGACGGCGGCCGCGACGCCCCGGACGAGATCCGAGCGCCGGAGACCGCCCGGCTCCTTTTCACGCAGGGCCGATACGAAGCCGCGATGGCCTGGCTGGACCGGGTCTTGCTCGCCGAGCCCCCCCGGCCGGCGGCGTTCGCCTCGCTGCACGACCAGCTCATGGCCATCCGCGAGGCCGCCTCCGAGCGCGGCCGGATCACGTACGGGGCGCCGCGGTTCCGGCGCCCGCCCAAGATCGACGGGCGGCTCTGCGAGGATTGGCGAAGCGATCGCGGCGCCGTCCTCGACCGGCCGCGCCACATCGAGTGCGTCAAGCCGCCACTCACCGCCCAGCGGTTCTGGCAGGGGCCGAACGACCTGTCGGCGACGCTGTACGTCGGCTGGGACGACCGGCGCCTGTACCTGGCCATCGACGTCAACGACGACGTGCAGACCACGCACGACTTCGACGCCGCCGAGTGGACGGGGGACTGCCTGATGGTCAGCATCGATCCCGAGTGCGACGGCGGCTACCAGTTGCAGGGCGAGGATCACGTCTTCTGGCTGGCGCTGACGGCCAAGCAGAAGAAGCCTCGGGACGACGAGGACCAGCAGCTGGGGGGCGAGCATCGCATCAAGATCAAAGAGGACGAATCGGGCACGGTCTACGAGCTGGCGCTGCCGTGGGCCGACGTGGGCATCGAGCGGCCCCGGCCGGGCATGCGGCTGGGCCTGAACATCCTGGTCCTCGATGACGACGGCGGGCGCCACCTGAAGGCCGTCACCTGGGCGCCCGGGCTGACGCAGCACCGAAAGAAGCGGGTGCTGTCCCTGGGCATCGCCCCTTCGCTCTTCGGAACGGTGATCCTCAAAGAAAGGTGACCGATGAACCGACGGACTATTGACGTTCATGTCTTGAATGCAACGCGGGGGAACCTTCTTGGAAAGAAGGTTCCCCCACACCCCCTCCAAGAGCTTCTGGCCGAAATGCCCTCCGGCAGGGCCGGAAGGCATTTCGCAGGAGTTTTCCGAAAGAGGGGTCCGGGGAGAAAACGCTTTTTCAAAAGGGTTTTCTCCCCGCGCTGTTCCATACCTTCCATGTCCCTCAATAAAACGCTCTGTCTTGCTCTCCTCGCTGCCGCGGCACTTCTGCCACGTGCGTTGGCCGCGGAGCGTCCCGACAAGCCCGACCACACGAAGACGGTGGCGGCGGCGGTGCGGCTGCTGGAGGTCTTGGACCCGAACGCGCGGCCGGGCCCGCAGGTCTGGACGGCGGCGGCGAAGCTGAAGGCGCTGGGCCGGGAGGCGCTGCCGGTGCTGCGCAAGGCTGCGGCCGGCGCCCGGTCCCACCTGTCGAGGCTGGCGCTGGGTTGGGCGCTGCTTTCGCTCCAGGATTTCGGGCCGGGCGTGAAGGCGCTCAGCTCGGTCGCTTCGCAGCGGGTGAGCGCGGAGGCGAGGATCGCCGCGGCCCGGGCGCTGGGTGGCCTCGGCGCCGACGCCGCCGAAGTCGAGCTGACCCGGCTGCTGGACGCGGTGAAGGCCGACGCGGTGCGGGTGGCGCTGGCGCGCTCCCTGGGCGTGGCCGCGACCTCGGAGAAGGCCCTGGCCAAGGCGACCACGATGCTGGTCCGGCTCGCCCGGGCCGGCGAGGGGGAGGTGCGGGACGCCGCCGCCCTGGCCTTGGCCGAGCTGGATGACTTCCGCGACCCGGTCCCCGCCGTTCTCAAGGAGCTCTCGGCGCGCCCGAGCCCCGCCGGCCGCCTGGCCACCAAGCTGCTCGAGCTGCACCGCCTGTCCAAGGCGATGAACCGCGAGAAAGAATACTCGGGCAGCCTGGGCAATCCGCTCCTCCAGGAGATCAAGCAGAAGATCATGCAGTTCCATATCGAGCCGCCGCCCAAAGAGGAGGCCCTCATCGACGCCGCGGCGCACGGCATGACCCAGGCCCTCCACAAGACGGACCCGTTCTCCGACTACATGAGCCCCACCAACTGGAACGACTTCCGCCAGCGGATATCGGGGACGTACGGGGGCATCGGCGCCCACGTGATGTTCCTCAAGGATCCCCGGACCGGCGAGGAGGTCTTCACCGCGGTCAAGCCCATCTACACCGGGCCGGCGTACAAGGCCGGCCTCCGCTCCTACGATCAGTTCATCGAGATCGACGGCCGCTCCATCCGGGGGAAGACGGCTCTCGAGCTGCGGGACATGCTCCGCGGCCTGCCCGACAGCGTCGTGGCCTGCAAGATTCGCCGGCGGGGCCTGAAGAAGGACCGGGAATTGTTGCTCAAGATCGTGCGCTCGAGAATCACCGTGCCATCCGTCTACCACGAGCTTCTGCCGGGCGGCATCGGGTACCTGCGGCTGGATGGCTTCGGCGACACCAGTTCTCGGGAAGTCGAGGCCGCCCTGCGGGCGATGGAGAAGATCGGGCTGCGGGCGCTGGTCTTCGACTTGCGCGGCAATCCGGGCGGGCTGCTGCTCGCGGCGCGGGACATCGCCGACAAGTTCCTCAAGGACAACAAGCTCATCGTGTACAGCGAAGGCCGGAACAAGAAGATCGCGCCTCGCAAGGAGCTGCGGACCACCGAGAAGGCCACCCACCCCGACATCCCGATGGTGGTGCTGGTCAACGGGCGGTCGGCCAGCGCCTCGGAGATCGTGGCCGGGGCGCTCCAGGATCACAAGCGGGCGGCGTTACTGGGGACGCGGACGTACGGCAAGGGGAGCGTGCAGCAGTTGATGCGGCTCGAGGCCCGGGGCCGGCGGGCGATCCTCAAGCTGACCATCGCCAAATACTTCCTGCCCAGCGGCCGCAGCATCCACCGGTCGGAGAAACACCGCGGCGGCATTGAGCCGGACATCAACCTTGCCTTCGAGCCCGGCTGGACCGCCGAGCAATTCGAGAAACTCCGGGCCGCCGGCGATTTTTGCCGATACTCGCTCGTCCAATGGCCGAAACATAAGAAGCCATTGATGGAACTGGCCGCCTTCGACCACCGCAACCCGGCACGGTATCCGGGGTTCGACGCATGGTACAAGGGCCTCAACGTCAAGACCGACCGCGACAGCGCCCGGCGCCTCCTTCGCCAGTGGCTCCGGAGACTGACCGCCGACGAACGGGGCCGGGACTGGGCCGGAGACCTGCAAGAGGACAACCAGTGTCAGCGGGCCGTCTACGAGGCCGCCCGGAAGCTCCCCGGCTTCGACCCCGCATCGGTGCCCCGGTTCAAGTGGTTCGTCGCCGAAATCGAACAGCGCCGCCGGGCGAAGACCACGAAGTAGCGCGAACCGATCCCACCCCGTCTCCCGAGGCGAGCACACAGCGATGGCCCGGATCCTGCTGAGCGCCCCCATGCACCGGCCCTGGAGTCCGGGCCACTCCCTCGCCCCGGCCCTGGCGAGGACGGGGCATACCACGCAGGCCTTCGACTATCGCAGCGCCGAGGACCCCGCCCGCGAACTCCTCGCCGCCGTCGAGAGCTTCTCCCCTCACCTGCACATCATCTACGGCGCCGAGCACTACCAGCCCGACCTGATCGACGAGGTCCGCGCTCGGGGCGTGCGCAATGTGCTGTGGTATCCCGACGTGACGCCCCACCCCCTGCCCGAGATCGTGGTGCTGGCCGGGGCCTACGACCTGTTTTTCACCATGGCCGAGGGCCTGGTCGACCGGTTCCGCGGCGCCGGGCTGCCCCACGTCGAGTGGCTGCCCGAGGCCACCGAGCCGTCGGTCTACGAGTACGACGCGGTCACCGACCTGGACCGCCGGCTCTTTGCCTGCGACGTCACCCTGGTGGGCAAGCTCGAATCGGACAACCCGGCCTACATGGAGCGGTGGAAGCTGGTCAAGCGGATCGTCGATGAGGACTTCAACATCAAGTGGTGGGGGCCGCGGATCCAGCGCAAGATCGGCACGTTCGTCCTCGGGCTGCTCCTGTCCAAGGTCAGCCGCGCCTACGGCGGCCGATTCGTGTGGAACGAGACCTACGCCAAGGCCGTCCACCTGTCCAGGATCTTCATCGCCCGCGAGGCCTATCCGCAGGTCCGGCTGTCGATGAGCGCCCGGGCCTTCACCGCGTTGGGGCTCGGCGCCTTCTACCTCACCTTCCCCACCCGCGGCATGGAGACGATGTTCGAGCCGGGCAAGGAACTCGTCACGTTCCAGACCCCCGACGAGATGGTGGACAAGATCCGCCACTACCTGGAGCACGAGGGCGAGCGAGCGGCCATCGCCGCGGCGGCCCGGGAGCGGGTCCTCGCCGAGCACACCTATCAGCATCGCTTCGAACGGATCTTCGACCTGCTCGCCGAGCGGGGGATCGAGCTGGGGACGTAACCCACGCCGTGACAGGTGCTCACGCGGGCGCAGACTTCGCGGGGGATTCATCGGCGGGGGCGCGGCGTCATCGCCGGCGGGCGGAGAGGGCGCGCCGGATGGCCCGGTCGGCGTCGCGCTTCTTGAGCGCTTGGCGCTTGTCATACTGCCCCTTGCCGCGGACCAGCGCCAGCTCGACCTTGGCGAGCCCGCGCCGGAAGTACATCGAAAGCGGGACCAGCGTCAGCCCCCGCTCCGCCACCTTGCCGGCGATCCGCCGGATCTCCCTCTTGTGCAGCAGCAGCTTGCGCGGCCGGATCGGGTCGTGGTTGGCGTAGCTCCCCGCCTTGTACTCGTCGATGTGCGCTCCGGTGAGGACCAGCTCTCCGTCCTGGATGCGGGCGAAGCTCTCCCCCAGGCTGACCTTGCCGTCGCGGAGGGACTTGACCTCGGTCCCCCGCAGAGCGATGCCCGCCTCGAACGTCTCGAGGATCGCGTACTTGAACCGCGCCTTCTTATTGCGGGCGATGGGCTTCGTGTGGTCCGGCAGCTTGGCCAATCCGGGGCTCCTTTGTGGGCGGCCTATTCTGGCGCAGGGCGCGCCGCGAGTCAATGCGAAAGAACCGGCGCCCCGCGGCGGCGGTTTCCGGTTGTGCCCACCGTTCCGCTTCTGGTAGACTGCACCGACAGCCACGGAGCCCAGCACACATGGAACGATTCGACGAGAACCCGCTCATCCGTCCGGAAGACGTCCCGCCGAGTGCGGAAGGGCTCGAGGTCGTCGGCGCCTTCAATCCCGGCGCCTTCGAGTTCCG
>Ga0272442_10010554_pt1 | contig 11362 bp, 6 predicted proteins | sample SSMForm2O_FD_200262 | JGI IMG/M metagenome (GOLD analysis project Ga0272442, IMG submission 200262) | Marine sediment archaeal communities from Little Sippewissett salt marsh, Falmouth, MA, United States - SSM-Form-2O | ecosystem: Environmental > Aquatic > Marine > Wetlands > Sediment ...
GTCGGCCTCTCCAGCCAAACGGACCCGTTCGATTCTGCTGTTGACGGCGTAGCTCCTAGAGGTTGTGATCGCCCTATGAGCCAGGGAGATGGTTTCGATGATGGCCCATTTGATGGTCGAAGGCCAATGAGTGGGCAGGGCAATGTCCTGGAAAGGACCCGATCTTTTCATAATGAGGCCTCCGAAGATATCGGTACAAGGCAACCTTGGAGGAATCCACAACTCGCTTAGATCAGTAATTTAAAAAGGGAGGTTGGGGGTTGAATGGAGGGACCGAAAAACGCTGGACCACTACACCTCTCCGCAACAATTTAGGGAAGATCAGGCACTTCCCAGTTTTCGTGCCAGACGGAGTCCTGCGGCAAGGTGTCATCAGTCCACTTCGGTTGCATAGACCTAAATTCTTTGAGGCGTGGTTGGACGGTACTTCTCCAGAGATCCTCCACTTGTCGAAAAGTCCTCAAACGATGTTCGGGTTTGGCTTTCTCGTACTCCTGAAGGAGCTGTTGTGCCTTTTGGCCAAGCCAACGGACTTCGTCTTGGACCATCCTTTCGCCTACCTGTCTATTGGATTGGCGGACATTTTTACCCATGGCTAGATGGTGCCCTGGGGTGTCTTCAGAGGGAACCCTGGACAGGTCGATACATTCAGGCATCAGAGCCCATAAAAGGGATGTCTCTACTTTGCCTGCATGGTCCCCTCCGCTTTTTCCGTCTTCGTCGAAACCCGGTTGATTGGCCTCGAAATCAGGGAGTCCATACAATCGGGTGCCCACGTGAGGCTGGAGCCATTCCAGCATCGTCTTGAGGTCTTCCCAGTTCGGACCGTAGTGTCCCGTGAGGAAGAGCGCCGCGTGGAACCCCATGACATCAGCCGTCCTCACGTGGTAGCAAACGTTCTTGAAGTGTTGCCAGGGCGGGACGCTTGTGAGCCAGGTTCGTTCCACTTGCCCTACATTCTGGTGGGCCCATATCGCATAGCCACTCAATTCGTGGATGTGCCAAAAATCGAGAGGCGCTACGATCCCTCCGTGTGTGCGTGCCGCTTCACAGGCGATGCCATGAGCCTTTAAGGCGTCCAATCCGATCGCGCACTGCGGACCATGGGGTTCGCAGAGACCGTACGCGAAATAGAGCACGGGACATGTCTGGAATCGGGCTTCTAACTGATCAGGGAACATCCGTTCCCAACGGACTTCAGGTTCCAAGATGGGCTCCTTTGCGTCTTTTTGCGTAATCCAGCGAGGCATTTCTTCTCTAGAGGCAAAAACGCCTCACTGCTGAACAATGCTGGCCAGGGCAGGTTCCCAGAGCGACCAAAACCGATCGTCGATGGCAACCACCATGGCTTCCACATGATACACCCCTGCGAGTCCTGGTTCATTCTTGCAGACAGGACAGGAACAAGTGGCGTATGTTGGCGGCACCGGAGGGGGACCTCCGCCATAGGGCGGAAGCCAAACAAGCCAATCGGGCCGCGGACTGAGGCTCAGGATTTCCCGATAGGGATGTTTGGTGGCTAGACCACACAGGTCGATGATAGGGAGTTCAGACCAGTATGCGATAGTGCCAATTTCCTTTAGCACCACCACATCGTCTGGTTGCGCAGCAGCAGCCAGGTATTTGGCGATGTCTTTATAGACCGCATGTCTCGCTCCATAGAAAAAGGAAGAAGAGTAGGTTCTTGCGTGTCTAAGGGTTCGCGTCGTGATGAGAAGTGGGATGCATACGAGGACGGTTCCCCATAGAAGGTGCCATTTCGTATCGCAAAGAAGCCGCTTGGTCAACAGGAAGAACCACCCTAAGAGCAAGATGGACACCAGGAGCAGGAGAGGATAGACGTGCCATTCCGTTCCATCCCTAGCCCGGAACAGGACATAGGCCAAGAAGTAGAGTCCGCCCGAAACGGGAAGAACCCAAAGTCGAGAGTCTCGATGCAATAGTAGGCTTGTACCCCACCCAACCAGACCAAGGACAAGAAAGACTATGGCGGCATTCCACCTGGAGCCAGTCCAAAGCACAAAACAGGGGGATACAGGATTGAGCGCCACGCAGTGGGATACGAGGCCAAGGCTCTCGAAAAAGGAAAGATGACCCATTTTTGCAGGAGCAGACTGAGGCCAAAGGGCGCCAAAGCTTTGCCAGGCAAACGCATACCAAGGCAAGGAGATGAGTGCACCGACCAACATGGTTTGCGGTATGATTTTTCTGTTCCGCTTCCAACAGAGCCAGCCCAAGGGGCCAACCAGGAGATAGGCATCAGGTCTCATGAGCCCGGCCAGGGCACATAGTCCTGCCGTCAGCAACCAACGATTTCCCAAGGCGGCTACGATGCACCAGACCACCAACGCAGCAACCAGATTGGTTTCCAATGCCACGAAACGATGGGACCATGCCGCGCCCAAGGCCACGCAGAGAGAGATATACAGAGCTCCCTTTGCGCCTAGGGCCTTGCGAAGAAGAAAAAAAACACCGACAGCTTGTAAGGTCCAACCAAGGCAGCCCAATCCAGACATCACCGATGGGAGATGTTCTTTTCCCACAAGCGCATACACTGCAGCGCTGAGCAGTGCATGGCCGGGTGAGGTGGAGGCCATAATTCGTTCACCAGGGTTGAAGACGAGTCCTTTTCCTGAAGCCAAATTTTGACCATAACGATACGTGATGAAAGCATCATCGTGGCGCAGACGATGGAAGAGAACGATCTGCAAAAGGAGAAGAAGAACACCCCCGGCGAGAAGCCATCTTCCTGGACGATCCCATGGAATCCAGGAATCACGTTCACCGTTCATGCATAGTCCCTCCACCAGCTTTTTGTATAGGATAGGCAATTATTCTAGATTGCGCAAACCTATAACATTGCAGTAGAGAGTACTTGGGAGCAGACAGTCTATGTTGAGGAAAATGAGCGTGTACACTCGCCGCTAGGGGAAGGGACGTACCTTGGCGGATTTGAAGCTGCCGCCGCCGCGAAGCGCACCTTATAGGCGGCGGCTTCACCTCGGACGAGGGCTGTGATCATTGCCACAGTCCGAGAAGAATGAGCCAAGGTACGTCCCTTCCCCTAGCGGCGAGGATCATCTCCCATTTTCCTTCCGCGATTGGTTCGTAGCGATCAATGGGGCCAGACGCCCTCTTCAATGGGAACCCGTTCCAGTTGTGCTGGGTCGACCACCACGTGTTTGATTTTACGTCTCTTCCACGTATACGTGATGTGAATCATTCCAGATTCCGCCTGGATCACAGCAGGATACGAGTATTCTCCATTGCTTCGTTCCAGAACCAGGGCAGCGTCCCATTTTTTTCCGTCAGGGCTGACCGCCACGTTCAACATTTCCCTGCTTTGTGGAAACGGCCCCCCTCTGACGGTGTGGTTGTAGACCAGCAGATGGGTTCCGTCCCGCAGGGTTACGCCGTCCGCTCCTGCATTGGGATTGGGAAGTTCTGTGGCTGAAAAGGGACTCCATGTCTTTCCTCCGTCCTGGGACCAGGTTTCCCAGTGATGTCCCTTTCCGTTTCGGTCCCTACACAGCATCTGAAGGCGGCCCTCGCCATGATTGAAAATCGTGGGCTGTATGGCGCCGATCTCTTTTCCGTGAAGGGGTCCTGTCGTCTCCCATGTCTTCCCCAGGTCCGAGGTCCGCTCCACGTGAACGCGCCAGCCGTCGTTTTCGATGCTTGAACCGCAGATCAGTGTCCCGTCCGAGAGCTGCACAGGCTTGTTCTTTACGGGTCCGATTCCATTGTCAGGCAGGGCCCTGCGGTCTGTCCAGGTCTTCCCGTGATCGGAGCTCACCATCATTTCACCCCACCATTGTCTGGGATTGGGTCCCACCTTAAAGAAGAGAAGCAGAGGACCCTCCTGGGACTGAAATAATGCGGGGTTCCAACAGGGGAATCTTTTGCCGTCAGATTGGATTCCGTTGGCCACCTCTATAGGATCGGACCATTCATCCTTTTCCTTGCGGGACACCCAGATTCCCACGTCCCGGTTCCCCTCATCTGTTCCACCGAACCATGCAGCCACTAGAGAACCGTCCGCGGCTTGAGCAACGGTGGACGCGTGACAACTAGGGAAAGGCGCTTCTTCGTAGATGAATTCTTCCAGGAGAATGCCTTGTTTCATCTGTTGAGCCCCTTCCTGTTTGGGACTGTTGGGTAACAAGAGAAACCCGACGAAAAGGACACTGCATGACATCATTTGCCTCCTTATAGGGACGTGTTGAGGGCTGCTTTGTTTAGGTTCGTTGAGACCGATCTTTTAGCCTCTTTCCTTTGTATACCAGTCGAACGAACCCAGCGCAAGGGGTTTGCCAGGGGCCAGGCCGGGCAGGATGAGGATCGCCTCCTTTACTCTATCCTCGCCAGGATGGAAATTTTATGATCCTGGCTGCGGCATGAAGCCCCTCCCTCAGGGACCTCGTGTCCGACCCCAATAGGGGTCTCCACTCGGTAGAGGGAGGAGCTTCAAAAGCGTTCACGAGGCGATCCTCATTCTGCCGCCTGGCCCCTGGTGAACTATTCGATAGAAACTGGGTAGAATAGAGATCAGGATGAGAAATTTTTTCAGGCGATTTACGTTTTTGATGTTCTTATGGACAGGAGGAAGTGTATTGCAAGGGGATTCGCTCCACCCAGAGGGAACTGTGGAAATAGTGGCCCCGTCCGTCTGGCGGATTCGATTCGGAGAGCCAGAACGGTTCGTGCCCTCGCGTTTCAGGGAGTCGCCGCCTGACCTGGAAGGACTCTCCGATCTTCCCCAGGGAGAGCTGGAACTGGAGCTGAGCGAGGTCCGCTGCCAGTTGAAACCTGGAAGAACGGTAGTCACGATTCCCTGTCAAGAGCCGGGCGAACAAATTTATGGATTTGGACTGGATCCTGGCGCGTATGGACAGAAAGGCTTGCGGAAACGCTTGACGGTTTGCGCATCCGTCCTGGGAAAGACAGGCGCCAGTCACGGCCCCGTTCCTTTTTATGTAAGCACCAAAGGCTATGGCGTGTGGGTAGACACCGCCAGAGTCCCTTGGGTCCACGTGGCCCGCCTGCAGCCCGTTCACAGAACAAGGAATCGTCGAGGCGGACAAGAGGTGGTCTTTGACATTCCAGGGGGGCAGGGAGTGGACGTCTTTTTCTTTGGTGGCCCTACCCTCAGGGAGGCGGTACAGCGATATAACCTTTTTAGCGGAGGAGGGTGTATGCCGCCGATGTGGGGATTGGGACTCAAGTACCGCAACTACACGAAGGCGGACAAGGAAACCGTGATGGCGGTCGCGAACGAGATCCGTGAAAAAGAGATTCCGTGCGACATGATGGGACTGGAGCCCGGTTGGCAGACCCACGCCTACTCGTGTTCCTTTGTCTGGTCGGACGAGCGGTTCCCCAAGCACCAAGAGATGTTGGAAGCCTTGGTCGGTATGGGATACAAAGTGAATCTTTGGGAGCACGCTTATGTGAGCCCTGTCTCCCCCTTGTATGCGAAGCTCGAGAAAAAATCGGGAGAGTATACCGTGTGGGGGGGATTGGTGGTCGATTTCGCGGATATGGAGGCCAGTGAGATCTTCGCGCGATACCACGATGAGAACCTGGTGAAAGAAGGCGTGAGCGGATTCAAGGCGGATGAGTGCGACCGTCAGCCGATCACCGACTGCACCCCTTTCAATTATCCCTACTGTTCCGGTTTTCCTTCAGGAATCGACGGAGAACAGATGACCCAGTTGTACGGAACCTTGTATCAGCGATCCATCCAGTCCGTTTTCAGGAAAAGAAACCAGCGCAGCTGGGGAGATGTGCGAGCCACGGGCAGCCTGTCCGCTCCCTTGCCGTTCAACCTCTACAGCGACGCTTACCAGTTCGACGAGTATCTGAGGCAGTTGCTGAACGCCTCGTTTGCGGGACTTCTATGGTCCCCAGAGGTGCGGAATGCAAATACCTTGGAGGAGCTTCTCAATCGGGTCGCAATGAGCGCCATGGCGCCTCAGATGTGCCTCAATATCTGGTTTATGCCGCATCCAGTCTGGAAGCAGTATGAAAGAGACAAGAATGAACGGGGAGATCTCTTGAGCGAAGAGGAAGAGAGAGAGGTGGCGGGGAAGATTAAGGAGATCGTGGAGTTAAGGATGAGCTTGCTTCCGTATCTCTACTCCTGCTTTGCTCGGTACAAGATGGAAGGACTGCCTCCTGTGCGCTCCCTTCTGCTGGATTTTCCGGAGGACAGAGAACTCAGAGATGTGGATGACCAATTTCTGTTCGGAAACCATCTTTTGGTGGCTCCGTATATGGGGTCCGCATGCGCTAGAGAAGTACTCTTTCCCAAAGGCGAGGACTGGATCGATTTCTATTCTGGACGGCGTCATCGGGGAGGGGAGCGCATTCAGATGGAAGGTGAGCCCGGGGGGGTGCCCCTCTTCATAAGAGACAATGCGCTTCTTCCATTGGCGAAGCCCGTTCCATTTGTGAATGAGGACACGGTCTTTGAACTTTCGGTGAAAGTGGTTGGGGATGCGCCCAGGCCTTTCGTTCTGTTGGAGGACGATGGAGAGAGCTATGATTTTGAAAAAGGAATATTCAACAAGGTGACGCTTTCCTGGAAAGAGGGAAAGGGAGAAGTGAGTAGAGACGGATCTTTTGATGGTCGAAGATACCAAATCGTCGAGTGGTCACGGTTGGGGGAGTAGGAAATTCGTGGGTTCGTGCGGGTCAACGGTTCCTCTTGCTGGACAACTCGTTGTATGATGTGAATATGAGCACCAAGGCTGTAATGAAAGCAAAGGAGCAGGCATGGAACCTTTCCCGAGGACAGCGATCGAGGCGTTGTCCGTTTCCAGGATGATTATTGGCACCAACTGGTTCCTGGGACATACCCATACGAGCCGCGCCAAGACGGATTTCATCACGGGATATATGGATCGATACAAAATAGCGGACATCGTGGAGGTGTTTCTCGGGGAGGGGATTGATACCACGGTGGGCATGCTCGTCGAAGACGTGATGCTGGAAGGATTGAGAGAAGCTGAGCAGCGGACAGGAAGACAAGTCATCAGGTTGGGCACCCCACATTTGGACATCTCGAATACAACCGAGGCGTGGGATGCCAACAGAAGAACCTTTGACCAGCAGCGAGAGGTGGGCGTATCCGTTTGTATGCCTCACCAGTGCACCACGGATGTATTGCTGGACAAAAGCACGAGGACCTTCAGGCAGTTCGACAAGATTTGTCCCTTGATCAGGGAAAGAGGGATGATTCCAGGTCTTTCCACACATGCCCCTGACAGCGTGGTGATTGCGGACGAAACGGATTTGGACGTGGGTACCTATATTCAGATGTATAACGCGGCAGGCTTTATGATGCCTTTGGAGATTGACTGGAGTCAGAAGATTATCTGGAACGCCAAAAAACCTGTGCTTACCATCAAACCCCTGGCTGCAGGGAGACTGTTGCCGCTGGTTGGACTCGCTTTTTCGTGGTCCACCATTCGGGATCAGGATATGGTAGCTGTGGGAACGATGACCCCGGACGAAGCCAAAGAATGCATCGAGATCAGCCGTTCCATCCTGGAGCGAAGGCGTCCCGAAGTGGAGCTGCAACGCACGCGAAGCAAGGCAGTGGTAGCCCCCCAGTGAGAAACCGAACCCTATTGGCCCTGCTTGTCCTCAGTCCATGAGAGAACCGCTCTCACGGCGCGTTTCCAGTCTTCGTAACGGTGTTCCCTTTCATCTTCACTCATTTGTGGCTCGAAGAGTCGGTCCTCTTGCCAGAGAGTTTCCAGTTCTGCTGTGTCTTTCCAAAATTCTACGGCCAAGCCTGCGGCAAAGGCTGCTCCCAAGGCCGTTGTTTCGCCTACAGTGGGCCGAATCACAGGGATACCCAGGATGTCACTCTGAAACTGGCATAAAAAGTTGTTTTGGACTGCGCCCCCATCGACCCTGAGGGGACCTGCTGAGTCGACCTCTCTTTCTGTGTCGGCTGCCATGGCCTCCACAACGTCCCTGGATTGAAAGGCGATGGATTCCAACGTGGCTCGGGCCAGATGGGATCGGCTCGTGCCTCGGGTGAGTCCCAGGATCGCGCCTCTGGCGTTGGGATTCCAGTAGGGTGCTCCCAACCCTGCAAAAGCAGGAACGAAGAATACGCCGCCTGTGTCTTCCACAGAGCTAGCCATGGATTCCGTGACGGCGGCCGAAGCAATGATTTGGAGTTCGTCCCTCAACCACTGAACCGCAGCGCCTGTGATGAATACAGAACCCTCCAGGGCATATTGGGCAGGTTCCTCCTCTATGGCGTAGGCCACCGTGGTGAGGAGTCCATTCTTGCTCTGTATCGGTCTGTCTCCTGTGTTTTTTAACAGGAACGAACCTGTTCCGTAGGTGTTCTTGGTGGCACCGGGACGAAAACCTGCTTGTCCGAAAAGCGCAGCCTGTTGGTCTCCCAGGTTTCCTGTCACTGGGACGGCCTGAGATTCTTTCCTGAAGGCGCCGAAGTCTCCTGAACTGGGTTGGATCGACGGAAGCATGGCCCGGGGAATGCGAAAAAGATCCAAGAGCTCTTCGTCCCAATCCAAAGTGGACAAATTCATTAAGAGTGTGCGGGAAGCATTGGTGACGTCGGTGACGTGTTTGCCTGTCAGATTCCAGATAAGCCAGGTATCCACGGTTCCAAACAAGATGTCCCCTCTCTCCGCGTCGGCTCTCAGTTCCGTCCTTTGGTTCAGGATCCATTCCGCCTTGGTGGCCGAAAAGTAGGGGTCGATGGGTAGACCTGTTTTCTCCTGGATCCAATCGGACCGACCCTCTCGTCTCAACTGCTGGCAACGATTCGAGGTGCGGCGATCCTGCCAAACGATGGCAGGATAGATGGGGTTGCCCGTGGCGGCCTGCCAAAGGACGGTCGTTTCCCGCTGGTTGGTGATGCCAATGGCTGCCAGGGACTGGAAAGAGGCTTCAGCTGTTTCCAATGCCTCTTCTAGAACAGAGCAGGCATTGCGCCAGATTTCCATGGGATCATGTTCAACCCAACCAGGTTGTGGATAGCTCTGGGCGTGTTCCTTGTAGGCTGAGGCCACAGGCGACCCCGCTTTGTCGAAAAGAATGAAGCGAGTCCCTGTGGTTCCCTGGTCCAATGCACCGATGTATTGCTTCTCAGTTGACATGACAGTCCTTTCGCTTCGTGCATAGCATACAAGGTCCCCTTGGACTCTTCAATCTTGGGGATCCATTGTTTTGCGTACCTCTTCTCTTTATAGTGGGTGTTTCAGTGAGTAACTCTGTCCCTTTCGGATGCTCAAAAGCATAAGAATATCCAACTGGATCGCCTCCAGAGGATGATATCCAGACCCAACCTTCTGAGCGGACTCATGAGAGAAGGTGAGGGGCGCTGGAACTGTGCGTGGAGAAGACAGGTTGAAAGTCACGGAACTGGCCCTCAGGCATAGAGTGCCCACCTGCATGGCTGTGATCAGTTTTACGATCCTGGGGATTGTTTCCGTAGGAAGGATCCCGAGGGAGTTTCTGCCTCACATCACGTGGCCTTATGTGAGCGTCGTCGTCCATTACGAGAACTACAGGAACCTGTCTACACCCGAACAGACGGAGCGGCGCGTCACCATTCCCCTGGAGAACGTCCTCCGCACCCTTCCTGGTGTGGACACCATGACCTCGCGCTCCTCCTCGAACTCCGCCTATGTGGGACTGCGCCTCGAGGAGGGAGCGGATATGCATTTCATCTCCCAACAGGTGAGGGACAAAGTGAACTCGGTCCGCCCGGAACTGCCAGAGGACATCGGACCCGTGGTCATTCGCACCTTCAGAACGGAAGATGCTCCCATTCTGAGCATGGCCATGTATCACGAAGAAGGGGGCGAGTTGGGGACCGCGGCGGAACGGAAGCTAACCAGCCATCTGACCCGGATTAGCGGGATAGCCCAGGTGGATATACGCCGTCCCACCGCACCGGAGAGGGTGCTTGTGGAAGTTTCAGAAGAGTCACTAGGTACCCATCACATCACCATGATGCAGGTGCTGACTTCTCTCTCTGACGCCAACGTGGAGGAGGATCTGGGGACCTTAATTGAGGCGGGACGAAGTCACCAAGTTCGAATCACCTGTAAGCTCGCCTCCCCAGAGGAGATCGAGGATCTCCCCGTTCTTGGTACGAGCTTGAGGATTAGCGATGTGTCCAAGGTAACCTACGGGACGCCTCCTCAGAAAAGCCGATTCCGGATCAACGGGGAAGAAGCTTGGGTGGTTCTCGTTCGCAAGGAATCCGGTGCCAACGTGGTCGACTCGGTGGAGAGGGCGCAAGCCGCCTTGAATGAGCTCGAGACGGATCCTGTTTTCGCCGACTCAGAGTTTTACGTCTTCTTCGATCAGGCGGAGGCCATTCAAGCAATCCTGAGCACCCTGAGAAACAGCGGCATTTTTGGCGGTTTTTTCGCTCTTCTCATCCTGTTTCTGTTTTTGAAGAGAGTTACGACTACAGCGATTGTGGGTATTAGTATCCCTATATCGATCATCGCAACACACAATTTCATGCACCTGGCCGACGTCTCGTTGAACGTGGCTTCCATGGCGGGCATGATGTTTGCCGTTGGCATGCTTGTGGACAACGCGGTGGTGGTGATCGAGAGCATCCATCGCTCCAGGGAAGAGGGACTCGACGCCAGGAAAGCGGCGATGCATGGGACAACTCAAGTGTCTACGGCGATTACAGCGGCCACGCTCACCACGATCATTGTCTTCCTTCCTGTAGTCTATGTGATCAAGAGTAATTTCGGAGAATTTGCCAAGCAGGCGGGACTCACCATCGCCTTTTCCCTGGTTTGTTCTTTGGTTCTGGCTCTCACCTTTATCCCCATTTTGGGTGCCAAGTTCCTGGGCAGCGGCAAGGAACGGGAATACAGGATGTTCCGCCTCATGAGAAAGGCATTGAATGCTCTGGAAAGCAACCTTAAGCGCCACAAGAGTCTGTCCCTGGTTCTCTTTTTACTGCTGAGTCTGATCGTGGCCGTTCTTTCTCTCCAAATGCAATTGGGCAGTCCGGAGACGCTCCAGGAGAACTGTCCCCGCCTTTTTGAAAACAGCGACCTGCCGTTTTATAGGCTTTACTTGGGAGAGGTATGGAAGAGGATGCGCTTGGGTGCAACAACGGTGGGATTGGCGGGATTGGTTCTGGGATCCATTCATCTGATCGTCTCTTTTCAACGTTTTCAGACGGTCTATTTCCGTTTTATACAGATGGTATTGAGAAGACGGGCGCTCACCCTGTTTGTCTCCTTCGTGATCGTGATTTTAAGTCTGTCCCTGTGGAAATTTATCGAGAGAGAGCAGTATCCAGGCATGGTGGATACCGAGGTGAATGCCAGAGTGA
>Ga0272442_10010555_pt1 | contig 11361 bp, 10 predicted proteins | sample SSMForm2O_FD_200262 | JGI IMG/M metagenome (GOLD analysis project Ga0272442, IMG submission 200262) | Marine sediment archaeal communities from Little Sippewissett salt marsh, Falmouth, MA, United States - SSM-Form-2O | ecosystem: Environmental > Aquatic > Marine > Wetlands > Sediment ...
GGCCCTTGCGCCGCTGGGCCACGCACGGCCGGGCCCTTGCACGGCTCGTGGGGGGTTTGCATGGTGTCGAGTCCGTGCAAACCCCCCACCAACCATCTTTACGTGATCATTTGGCAGCAGGTCACGTGAAGAGCATCTTGGTGACCCAGCGCAAGGCCGACTTGGTTTGCTCGCTCACCTCGAAGGAGTAGAGGTCGGCGAAGGCGGGCAGGCCGAACCTCGGGTGGACGATCGACTTGGAGCGCCCGAAGGCCCGCAGGCCTTCCTCGCCATGGATTCGGCCGTACCCGGAGTGGCCCAGCCCTCCCCACGGCAGGCTCGGAACGGCACCTTGAACGAGCACGGCGTTGATCGACACCATGCCCGTACGCAGACGGGCCGCGATCGCCGGTCCGTTCTTGCGGGAGTACACCGCCGCGCCCAACCCGTAGTCGTGAGCGTTGGACTCCGAGATCGCTTCGTCGGCGTCGCGCACCTTCTCCACGACCATCAGCGGCCCGAACGTCTCCTCCTGCACGATCACGGAGTCATCCGGAGCGTCGGTCAGAATCACCGGGTCGATGAACGGGCGGCGGAACGACTCACGGCCCCCCACCCTGATGGTCGCGCCTGCGGCCAGCGCCTGATCGAAGTGGTGCTTGACCAGGTCGTACTGGGCCGGACGGGTGATGGGGCCGTAGTGGGCGTCGGGGTCAGAGCCCGCCCTGAGCGAGCGTGCGCTGGAGACGAGGCGATCCAGGAACTCCTCGTAGACATCCTGGTGGACGAACACCCGCTCGACCCCAGCACAGCTCTGGCCGCTGTTCATCACCCCGCCCCACAGGGCACCCCGTACCGCCCGGGTCAGGTCGGCATCCCGGTCGACGATCACGGCGTCCTTGCCCCCGGCCTCCGGGCTGTAGGGGATCATTCGCTCTCCGCAGAGCGCACCGATCGCCTTGGCCACCTTGGCCGAGCCGGTGAACGAGATCTTGTCGACGCCGGACTCGACCAGCGCCTGGCCGGTCGGCCCGTACCCGGTCAGCGTCTGCAGCACCGGCTGCTCCGGGACGACCTTGCGGAACGACTCGGCCAGCCAGACACCTGTCGCTGGCGTGAACTCGCTGGGCTTGAACACCACGGCATTGCCCGCCGCCAGCGCGTAGCTGATGGAGCCCATCGGTGTGAAGAGCGGGTAGTTCCACGGGCCGATGACGCCGACGACACCGTGCGGCTCGTAGGAGATCTCTGCCCGCAGGTGAACCAGGATCCCCGGGGAGACCTGGTGGCTGGACAGCGTTCGCTCGGCGTGCTTGGCAGCCCAGTCCAGGTGCAGCACGGTGGTGATCACGTCCACCGCCTCGGCGTCCCACATCGGCTTGCCGGTCTCGCGGTGCACGAGGTCGGCCAGCTCGCTCATGTGGGTGCGCAGGTACGAGCGCCAGGCGAGAAGCCGGCGCTTGCGTTCGTCCCAACCCAGGTCCCACCACCACTGCTGGGCGATGCGTGCGGCGTCCACGGCTGCGGCCATGTCGGCCGCGCCGTGCACGGGGAAGGTGCCGATCAAGTCTCCGGTACCGGGGTTCACTGACTCGAACGTGCCGGTGGTGGGTGGGCTGGGGGGCGTGAGCGGCGACTCGGCCACGGCATCTCCTCGCGAGGATCGGCGGTTGTGCGCATCTTGGCGCAGGTCGGTCGGACACGCCAGGGTCAGTGGTCACGCCGTACCGTTGTCTCGTGCTGCGCTTTCTGCTGACTCCTCGGTGGCTGGCGCTTCACGTGGCCACCGTCGCAGCGATCGCGGGCACGCTGGTGCTCGGGTCGTGGCAGATGCGCGCTTACGCCGAGCAGGAGGAGCGGGAACGGGTGGCGGCGGCCAACCTGGCCGAGGACGCCCCGACGGCTCCCATCGACGCGGTCGTTCCGCCTGGTCAGGGACTCGATGTCGACTCCGTCAGCCGTCCGGTCACCGTGACGGGACGCTACGACCCGGCGGCGACCCTGCTGGTGCCCGGACGCGAGCTCGACGGTCGCAGCGGCTGGTACGTCGTGACCCCGCTGATCAGCGCCGATCAGGTGGTCACCCCGGTGCTGCGCGGCTGGGTCGCCGACCGCTCCGACGCCTCCGTCGAGCCGCCCACCGGTGACGTGGAGGTGACCGGATCGGTTCAGGCCCTCGAGAGCGACTCCGACGCGGCCCCAGCAGCGGGCGCCGTGCTGGCCCCGGACGAGGTACCCGCGCTGACGTCGGTGGCACTCTTCCGCAGCTACCCCTACCCCCCGGCGACGGTGCGCCAGATGCAGCTGGTGCTCACCGACGAGCAGCCCGGCGCCGCGAACGCACCTGAGCAGGTGCCGGTGGCACAGGCAGCACCGCCGACCGTGGGTGTCTCGGCCTGGCGCCACCTGTCCTACGCGTGGCAGTGGTGGCTGTTCGCCGCGGCGGCCGTCGTGTTCTGGGGCGCGTTCGTCCGGTCGGGCTACCGGGACGAGAAGGCGCAGGCCGCGGCAGCGCCGCAGCAGCCGGTGGTGGCTACCGAGCAGCCACGCCCAGCGCGGCACTGAGGTCGCCCAGCACCGTAGCCAGCGCCCGCTCGTTGCCCGTGTCCAGCATCACGTCGTGGCCGACGTCGGGCAACCACCGCGCTGCCACGCCGTAGAAGCGTGCCGTGCGCTCCACGCCGCTGCGGGGGACGAGGGCGTCGTGCTGCGCGCCGTACACCAGCACCGGTGGTGAGCCGACCGGATCGGCGGGGGGCCGACGCAGCACGATCTGCATCTGGACGAGCGGCGGTTCGTCATCCAGACGGTGGACGTAGCCGGCGGCGGAGGCCGGGTCGAGACCGTGGAACAGGTCGTCGGATCGCAGGTGCACCGGCATGCCTGCGCTCATCCGCGCCACGTGGTGCGGTGCCCGCCGCGCCGTCCGAGCCAGCAGGTCCAGGCCATGGGTGACCCCCACCGGGGTGAGGAGCACGATGGCGGCGAACGGGTAGCGCGCCGCCACCCCCGAGGTGACCACGCAGCCCAGCGAGTGCGCGATGACCACCGGCGGCCGCCGCAGCGATACGGCCGCCTGCATGAGGTCGTGCTCGTACTCCGACATCCGGACGCGGCGCCGCCGCTCCCGGCCACCGCTGCGCCCGTGAGCACGCAGGCTGACCGCGTGTGCCGACCAGCCGGCCTCGGCCGCGAGGGGCATCCACGACTGCTCCCAGCACCAGGCGGCGTGCCCGAGCCCGTGCACGAACAGCAGCGGCGGGCGGGCGTCGGGCTCGGCCGGCTCGACCGCGAGCAGCTCACGGTCGATCGCCGGCGCCGGGAACGCCCACTCGGCCACCCGCATCGCCCCGGCGCTACCCCGCCGGCTCATGCCGCCGCCTGCCGAGCGCGCCGCACGGCGGCGATGGTGCGGTCGATCGCCCGCAGGTAGTCCTGGTGGCTCACCTCGTAGTCGTGACGGGTGGATCGAGCGAACCGCACGCCGCCGGAGACGGCGCGGTGCGCGCTCGTCGTGCCCTGCAGCCCGTCCAGCACCTCACGTCGCACGCGGTCGGACTCCCGGGTCGACGTCATCGCGGCGTCGAAGACCTCAGCCACGAGCACAGCCTGCCAGTGGGCGATGGCGAACACGCCGGAGTCCGGCTGGTACAGCCCCATGACCGCCAGAGTGTCGAACCTGCTCGGCACCATGTTCAACGCAAGCTGGGGTCGGCCGTCGGCGATGTCGAGCACGTCGTCGGCGACGAAGCCGAAGTCGGGCAGGTAGCCGGTGGCCAGCACGACAAGGTCGACCTCCACCCGGGCACCGTCGGCCAGCTCGACGCAGCGCCCGTCGTAGCGCACCAGGTCAGCAACCGGGGTGATGTCGCCCTGCCCGACGTAGTACGGCAACAGGCTGTTGGCGATGGGGTGTGTCTGCAGGATCGTGTGGTCAGGACGAGGCAGACCAAGCTTCGCGTGGTCGCCGACCGTGAGTCGGATAGTGGCGTGCATCAGCCGCTGCTTGAGCCACATCGGTGTGCGCAGCCCGCTGATGAGGTCGTTGATCTGGTCCGACGGCTTGCCGAAGGCGTACTTCGGGGCGTACCAGTAGCCGCGCCGCGTCGAGTGGAGCACGCCGGCAGCCTGCTGGGCTGCCTCAACGGCGATGTCACACCCGGTGTTGCCCGCACCGACGACCAGCACCCGCTTGCCGCGCAGCACCTCAGCGCTCTTGTACTCCGCGGAGTGCATCACCTCGCCGTCGAACTCCCCCGCGATGTCGGGAATCTTCGGGCGCCAGTTGTGCCCGTTGGCGATGACGACGGAGTCGACGCGCAAGGTCCGGGTGCCGGTCGGCCCTACCGCCGTCACGTCCCAGGCCGTACGCGGGTCGGCCGCGTCGACCGGCTCGACCCGGGTCACCTGCGTGCGCATCTCGATGCGTCGTCGCAGGTCGAAGTGGTCGGCGTAGCGCCGTAGGTACTCCCCCATCTGGCGCTGGTGCGGGTAGTCGGGCCAGTGGTCGGGCATCGGGAAGTCGGGGTACTGCGTGAAGGGCTTGGTGGAGATGGTGTGCGTGCTCTCGTACACGCGGCTCGTCGGGCCATCGATGTACCAGTTGCCCCCCACCTCGTCGGCCATGTCGAAGCCGGTGACGTCGAAGCCGGCAGCGACGAGGTTCTTCACCGCGGCCAGCCCGACCCCGCCTGCGCCGATCACCACCGCGGTCGGTGTGCGTGGACTCATGACCGCTGACGCTGCGTCACCGAGACGGCGACGTCAACTCGTGGCACGGTGAGTGGCGTGCTGGGACGCTCGCGCCGATCCGGGGACGGGTTCATCCAGTGCGCGTGCGGACGACGGCACTGGGGCCGTTTCGGGGCGGCCGGGCTGCTCGTGCAGCGCGGCGACGAGCTGTTGCTGCAGCACCGGGCAGGGTGGAGCCACGAGGGCGGCACCTGGGCCGTGCCGGGCGGCGCGATAGACGTCGGCGAGACCCCGCTGCAAGGGGCGCTGCGGGAGGCCGCGGAGGAGGCGGCCGTCGCGGAGGCCTCGATCCGACCCCGGCATGCGTGGACGGTCGACCACGGGACGTGGGCCTACACCACCGTCGTGGCCGACGCGGTGGCCGCGATCACCCCTCAGCGGCTGGACGCCGAGAGCGAAGAGCTGCGCTGGGTGCGGCTCGGCGAGGTGACGCGGCTGCCGCTGCACTCCGGTTTCGCCGCAGCATGGCCATCGGTGCACGCCCTGCTGCACCGACGCGAGGTCGTGGTCGTCGACGCGGCCAACGTCGTCGGGTCGACGCCTGACGGCTGGTGGAACGACCGTGCCGGCGCCGCCCAGCGACTACTCGACCTCATCTCTGACGCGGCCGAACGCGGCCTCGACGTGGCACAGACTGCGGCGGACGAGCACCGACGCGACGACGCGTCCGTGCTGGCCGCGGTTCCCGGCCGAACCCGCGCCTGGCCGACATGGACCGTCGTCCTGGAGGGCGAGGCGAACGCGGCCGGCGACCCGCCACACGTGCAGGTCGTGCGGGCGCCGGGGTCCGGCGACGACGCGGTGGTGGAGTCGGCTCAGCATGCCCACGCGGCGGGACGCGACGTCACCGTGGTCACGGCCGATCGAGCGCTGCGCCAGCGCGTCGAAGACGCGGGCGCACTCGTCGTCGGCCCGCGGACGCTGACGCGCCTGCTGTGAGCGCTCAGGCGCTCTTCTCGCGACGCTTGCTCGCCGCTTCGACGCTCTGCCGCAAGGCGTCCATCAGGTCGACGACCTCGGCCTCGTCACCGTCAGCAGCCGGCGGCATCACGACCTCGCGACCCTCGACCTTCGACGCCACGAGCTCCTCGATCGCCTCGCGGTACTCGTCGGTGTACTCCTGGGGCGACCACTCCCCGCTCATGGCGTCGATGAACGAGGCCGCCATGGCCATCTCCTGCTCACGTGGCTCGACCTCGGCCACCTCCGCCGGCAGCTCGGCGCTGCGCACCTCGTCGGGCCACAGCATCGTCTGCACGACCAGGGCGTCCCCGGCGGGGCGCAGCAGGGCGAGGCGTTCGCGGCTGCGCATGGCCATCTTCACCACGGCGACCCGGCCGCTGGAAGCGAGGGCGTCGCGCAGCAGCACGTACGGCTTCGCGTCGCCGGTCGGCAACGCGTAGTAGGCGCGGGAGTAGGCGGCAGGGTCGATCTCGCCGGCGTCCACGAACTGCAGCACGTCGACAGCCTTGCTGCTGGCCACGGGCAGGGATGCCATGTCGTCGTCGGTGAGCACCACCATGCCGCCGTCCGGGAGCTCGTATCCCTTCGCGATGTCGGCGTAGGCGACCTCTTCTCCGTCGGCCTCCGCCACCCGGCGGTAACGCACCCGTGAACCGTCGCTGACGCGCACCTGCCGAAACGAGATGTCTTTCTCCTGGGTGGCGCTGACGAGCCTGACCGGGATGGAGACCAACCCGAACGAGACCGTTCCCTTCCACACCGTCTGCATGGATCGATCATGCCGCCCCGCCTGCCCTCGTGCCACGACTTGGCCGGACGCGGCGTGCCCACCAACAATCTGTCGCAGGGTCGTGGGACGGTCAGCGCATGGACCACGACGAGCTGCGCGTGCTGGGGTGCGTTGTCTGCGGCGACGACGGCGACTTCTTCGCGCTGCACCACGACTCCACCGAGGACGAGCTGATCTGCGCTCGGTGCGGGCAGGCCAGGCTGGTTCCCATGCTCGGCGCGACGCACCGCGTGGCCTGAGCGCAGCGGGCGCACCCGCCCGCGCCACGGCGGGGCGCCCTCAGGCGTCGTCGAGCACCGACTGACGGAACTCCCGCGGCCCGTACGCCCGCAGCGTGACGTCACCCTGCGCGCGGGCGCTGGCCGAGCGGGGGAAGCCCAGCAGCGGGCCGAGCTCACCGAAGTACTGCCCGGTCGGCAGAACGGCGAGCCGTTCGTCGCTCCCAGCCTCGGTGCCAGGCCGAAAGATCTCGACCGTGCCCTCCTCGATCACGTACACGAGGTCAGCGTGGTCGCCCTGGGCGAAGATCAGCTCGCCGGGGGCGTAGCGCACCGTCTGCGGCGGACCCTCGGCTGAGGTGACCTCGGCACCCATCGTGATCACCTGGTCGCTGATCGGAACCAGTCGCGCGTCGTGCGTCGACACGATGATCACCCGACCGTCGTCCCGCAGCTCGCGCAGCAGCCGGATGACGCCTTCGGCCTGCACGTAGTCGAGGTTGGCGGTCGGCTCGTCGGCCAGCAGCACCACTGGGTCGTGGGCCAGGCCACGGGCGACGGCCACGCGTTGCTGCTGCCCGCCGGAGAGCTGTCCCGGGCGGTTCGCGAGCCGGTCGGCGAGCCCGACCCGCTCGAGCACCTCGGCGGCTCGACGCATGGCGTCAGAGCGTGACGTGCCCGCGAGCATCATCGGAACGGCGACGTTCTCCTGCGCGCTCAGCGAGGGGATGAGGTTGAACGCCTGAAAGACGAAGCCCACCGAGTCGCGGCGGTAGACCTCGAGCTGGGCGGCGCTCATGGCCGTCACCTCCTCACCGCCCACCGTGATGGTGCCGTCCGCCGGGGTGAGGATGCCTCCGAGGCACGAGAGCAGGGTGGTCTTGCCCGACCCGGAGGGGCCGAGCAGCACCGCCAGCTCGCCGGGGGCGGCGCTCATCGAGAGGCCTTCGAACGGCCGGACGCTGTAGCCGTCCCGGCGGTACTCCACCGCCAGGTCACGAACCTCGACGCCTCTCATGCGGCACCTCCAAACGCTGCGGCCGGGTCGGCCTTCGCGACCCGGCGCATCCCGGCCCAGCCGGCCAGCAGCGCAACCGCGACCGCGACCAGCGGGATCGTCCAGTACGCCGACACCGGGACGCGCACGGTCAGCGGGAACACCGGCACCAGCAGCAGCTGGAACACCGTGGCCAGCGCGGCGCCCGACAGCGCCACCAGCACGGCCTGCAGCGCGAGGCTGCCCGACAGCTGCCGGTTGCGCGCCCCCATTGCCTTGAGCACGGCGAAGTCGCGGCTGCGCTCCAGCGCCGACAGGTAGATGACCGCACCGATGATGATGGCCGCCACGACCCACAGCAGAACACGGATCAGGTCGATGGAGGCCACTGCGCTCTCCAACGGGCCGAGGGCGTCTTCGGCGGCCTCCCGGGTGGCGATCACCTGGGTCTGGTCCGGAATCGACAGCGGCTCGCCGTCGAGCAGCACAGCGCTGGTCACCGGGACGCCACCGAACACCGTGGTGCGCGCGTCCTCGATCGTCACGAACGTGCCGACCAGCCCGGCCAGAACGGTGGTGTCGCTGCTCAGCCCGACCACGGTGAACGTGTCGTCACTGATCTGCACCTCGTCGCCGACCGCGGCACCCGAGCTGGCGTCGAGCAGCACCTCACCGGACGCCTGCGGCTTCGAGCCCTCCGTGGGCTCGGGCACCCCGAGGCCGTTCGACGGCGCGGCGATCACGATCGCCTCCGACGCCTCGTCGCCCACGGTGAGCGTGCCCCGAGCAACGACCACCTCGGCCGACTCACCGGCCGGCTCGATCGCGGCCACCTGCTCGGCGCTCAGTGCCGACGACGACGTGTAGGGCCCCGAGACGCCCTCTGGGATGACCCAGTGGCTGGCGCCGAGCTGGTCGGTGGTGAGGAACGGCTCCTTGTTGAACTGCTCGATCAGCCCGGTCATCAGGTACAGCAGGGTCAGCACCAGCGCTACGCCCAGGGTGACGACCCCGAAGCGGACGGCTCGAAAGTTCAGGTCACGAACGGTGAGCAGCCACACCGGGCACATCCTTTCCCGCCTCGCGGCGTTGTGTGAGCCAAGCCTCCAGCATCGGCATGGCTGCGTCGTACCCGAGGTTGGCGACCTCCGTCACGCGTTCGAAGTCCAGCAGCCCGACGCCGCGCATGTCGATGTCGAGCAGAAAGTCGGCCGCGCCGCTGTCGATAGCGGCTTCCTGCTGGTCCAACGAGCCAGTGATCATCGACCGCATGAGCACGGCGATCAGCCCAGGGTAGCGGGGTCCCCGTCCGACCTTCGACTTCATGGCCTGCCAGCCCGACACCGACAGTCCGTAGTCGGCCTTCGCCTTGGGTCCCTTGGCGGGCGCCACCTGCACAGCAAGGATCTCGGCTGTGGGGTAGAGGCGGCGCATCACGTCCACGGGCAGGTTGTTGGTGACGCCTCCGTCGACGAGCAGGTCGTCACCGAAAGGCACCGGAGGGAACGCGCCGGGGATGGCCACTGACGCGCGCAGCGCCGTCGGGACGTCGCCGCCGCGGTGAATCTGGGCACGTCCCTGGGTGAGGTTGGTGGACATGCAGAAGTAGGGCAGCCAGAGGTCCTCGATCTCCCACCCTTCGAAGCGTGCGCGAATCGCATCAGCCGTCCGTTCGCCCTTCAGCAGCGACACCAGCGGCAGCGTGTAGTCGAGGATGTTGTGGAACAGCCGCTCGGACTCCGCGGTCACCTCGTCAGGGGCCAGCCCCAAAGCGATGCCGGCGCCGAGCGGTGCCCCGATGGACGTGGCGCCGACTGCGTCGACGGGAATCCCGAGGGCTGTCAGGGCTCGGTAGACACCGAGGCAGGCGAATCCACGAGCGCCCCCGCCGCCGAGCACCAGCCCGACGGGACGCCCGGCCAGCGTGCGTGCGACTCGGGCCATGTCCTGCACCGACCCTGCCCGGGCGTGCAGCACGTGATCGGCGCTGAAGCGACTGATCACCTCGCTGGTGCCGCGAGGACGGTCGGCGTCTGCTGCCTGCATCAGTACGAGCACGCGCAGGGTGCGAGGGCCTGAGTGACGCATCAGCTCGGTGATGCGTGCCTGTTCCTCCGGGCCGGGGGTGGCGCTGGCGACCACGGCGAGGACGTCGGCCTGTCGCAGGGCTCGTTGCGACCAGCTGGTCATGGTCGCGTCGGGCTCGAGAACCAGGTAGCAGGTGTCGTGCTCCAGCCGCGCCAGGTAGTCGAGCAGACGGATCTCGCCGGGGCCGTGGTCGGCGGCCTGCGCGATGCCCGGGCGGTCGAGGTTCGCGTCGATCCGTGCGCTCCACAGGTGCTTCGTCGGGCCTATCTCGGCCATTCGGTCGGCGATCCGGCTGGTTACCTGCCGCGGGTTCACATCGGCGGTGACCGCCACCGCCACGGTGCGGTCGAGCACCCGTCGCGGCGGTCGCACGCCGGCGGCCAGGCCCAGAGCGAGGGGCGCAACCTCGCGTGGGTGCTCGACGAGCATCTCGCGGAACTCCTCGGTGCCGACCTCGAGCAGCACGCAGTCGCGGACCGCCTCGATCGTGACGTGTCGGTGACCGCCGGCGAGTCCCTCCTCCCCGACGATCGAGCCCGCAGCCAGGTAGCCGGTCGAGCGGGCCGGGTCGCTCACCGAGACCTGGCGAAGGCGTCCGCTCACCACCACGTAGGCCGAGCGAGCGGGCTCCCCCGCCTGGAACAAGACGTCCCCGCCTTCGAGACGGCGCGTGGTGCCGCGTGCCACAAACGTGTCGACCACCGCGGTCGCCACGCCGCCGAGCATCTCGGCGAGCACCTCGCGCATGCGGGTGTCTTGGATCCGTCGGGCCGACTCCGCTCTCACTGCATCGGCAACCTCGGGATGCTCCTCGAGCAGCACCTCCAGCGCCTCGGAGTCGACGACCTGCACGACCGACGGCTCCGCTGCCCGAATGCTGGCGGTGCGTTCACCGCCAACGAGGGCGACGTACTCACCTACCAGCTGGTCCGGCCCAATCTCGCTGAGCGTCGAGCCGTCCGAGCCCAGCACCTCGAGACGCCCTTCGCTCACCCAGTAGGCCTCGCGTCCGGTCTCCCCGGCCCTGACCAGATAGTCACCGTGGGACAGTGACTTACTTGGAAAGCGTTCTGGGGAAGCGCTGATCGCCTCTGCTATCGCCTGTACCGAGGCATCCGGAGCTGTCACAGTCAGAGAAGCCTAATGGTCGGACGTCGCCCGGATGCGCCAAACACTCCCAATCTGGGACAGGCGCCCGGGGACCGTCGGCCACCTCGGTCGGCGATGTGAGGCCATCGCGCTGCCGCAAAGGCCCGGATGAGCCAGAGTATGTCCATGTCGGGTCTGGGTCGGTTCGTTCCTGGGGCGGCGTTGCGTTGGCCGGGGGATGCGGTGGCGCCCGAGGCTTTGCACCGGCATGTGGATGGCACGTTGGTGTTCGTGGACGTGTCGGGGTTCACGGCGTTGTCGGAGCGGCTGGCTCAGCGGGGGAAGGTCGGGGCTGAGCAGCTCACCGATGTGTTGAACAGTGTGTTCGGGACGATGCTGGGGTTGGCGGCCGCGCGGGGCGGGTCGTTGCTGAAGTTCGGTGGGGACGCGTTGTTCCTGTTGTTCACCGGGCCGAACCATCAGGT
>Ga0272442_10010556_pt1 | contig 11361 bp, 8 predicted proteins | sample SSMForm2O_FD_200262 | JGI IMG/M metagenome (GOLD analysis project Ga0272442, IMG submission 200262) | Marine sediment archaeal communities from Little Sippewissett salt marsh, Falmouth, MA, United States - SSM-Form-2O | ecosystem: Environmental > Aquatic > Marine > Wetlands > Sediment ...
AAAAGTTTCGATAGTATTGTTGAATCCTAAAACTGAATCGTTGAAATGCTGCCTTGCATAGGAAATTTTGTCTTCAGTGTGTGTTAATTCATCCTGAAGTTGCAAAAAATTTTGATTAGCTTTTAAATCAGGATACCCTTCTGCAACAGCAAAAAGTGATTTTAGTGCTCCTGTTAACATGTTGTCTGCTTCTATGTTTTCCTGAGGAGTTTTTGCATTCATAAGAGCAGATCTAGCACGAGTAACATTCTCCAAAACTTCTCTCTCATGCTGCATATATCCCTTCACAGTTTCCATGAGATTTGGTATTAGATCAGCCCGTCTTTTTAATTGAACATCTATTTGAGCCCAGGAATTGTCTATCCGATTTTCTAATCTAATAATTCTATTGTAATATCCCCAAAATATCAATAGGAATGCTACAACAATTACTGCAACAATTGCTCCGATCAATATCAACATATCCATATCTCTTCACCCTTCCTATTATTTATTAGATTTAAATATTTCAAAAGCCTCTTTAGGTGTAGCTTTTTTGTGAACAATGGCATTTACAGATTTTATCATTCCAACTGGATCGGTACTCTGAAAAATATTTCTTCCCATATCAACACCGATTGCCCCAGCATGTATAGCATCATATGCCATCTGTAAGGCATCTTTCTCAGGTTGTTTTTTTCCTCCGGCAATTACGACAGGTACGGGACAGGTTTCAATTATCTTTTCGAAATCCTTGCAGAAATATGTTTTGACGATGTGGGCACCAAGTTCTGCAGCAATGCGCGATGCAAGACTCAAATATCTAGCATCTTTTGCCATGTCTTTTCCAACGGCTGTTACGGCTAGTACAGGGATACCATACATCTCTGCCTCATCGATATATTCAGTCATGCCAAGAATAGTATCTCTTTCAAATTCGGCCCCGACTAAAATTGAATAAGCTACACCAGATACATTCAATCTTATAGCATCCTCAATCGATACCACGGTACCCTCATGTAAAAGCTCTTTCCCAACTATACTTGTGCCACCAGATACGCGAAGCACAACGGGGACATTTATAGTTGGATCAATGTAATTACGAAGTGCCCCTCGTGTCAACATTAGTGTGTCGGCATAACCCATTAACGGATCAACCATTTTTTTGATATTTTCCAGGCCCGAGGTTGGCCCCATAAAATAACCGTGGTCCACTGCAAGCATTACAGTACGACCATCTTTGGGTTTGATTATTTTTGAAATTCTATTTTTCATTCCCCAATCCATAAATAACTAGCCTCCAAAGCCTCAGAAAGTAAAACATTATTATATATGTTATCCCCCCAGATTTAAAAAGTGAAAACATTCCGTGCTTTTTTATAGACAAATGTTGTTTCAAAAACACAATGTCCTATGAAACAGTATTTAACCAAAAAAAGGAAAACGTTGTCCCAAAAAAAATAATTCAGAAATTAAAAGAAGTTACCAATAACAAAGTCTCAACACGAGAAGTTGATAGGGTTACATATTCTAAAGACTACATGCCGATAACACTTAGATGGCTGTTGGATGGTAAACTTGCAGCACTTCCAGATTGTATAGTATGGCCTGAAAATACATCTCAAGTCTCAGAAATATTAAAAATTGCAAACAACGAAAAAATTCCAGTAATTCCGTTTGGTGATGGATCGGGAGTTTTGGGTGGTGCAATACCAGTTCGAGGGGGCATCGTTTTAGATGTAAAAAAGATGGATAGAATAATGGAAATTGACGATTCTAGTCTTTTGACAACTTTACAGACTGGAATTAATGGAATGAATCTTGAAAGATATCTTAATCAACATGGCTATACTTTAGGACACATTCCTCAATCCTTGTATTGTTCAAGCTTAGGTGGCTGGGTTGCATGTAAGGCAGCAGGCCAATTTTCTACAAAATACGGTAAAATTGAAGATATAATTGTTGCACTTGAAGCCGTTCTTCCAGATGGTAGTATCATTAAGTCTAAAAAAGTACCAAGATCCTCGACAGGACCTTCAATAGAAAGATTATTTTTAGGTTCAGAAGGTCAGTTTGGAATTGTCACCGAAGCAACTCTTAAAATCTGGCCATATCCAGAAAAACGAATTCTGAAATCTTATGTCTTCTCGGAAATTTCGGAAGCTCTGGAGTCTGTTAGAAATATCATGAGAAAAAACGTTTATCCTGCCGTAGTTAGAATATATGATAAAAACGAAACTTTACGTCATTTCTATAACGCCCCCGATGTGAAGGATAAGATAATGTTGATTTTTCTTATGGAAGGCGATGAAAAATTAGTGGAACTTGAGAACAATATCAGTAGCAATATTTGTAAATTAAACGGTGCAAAATCTTGCGGAGAAGAACCGGTTAAACATTGGTTAGAAACTCGTTTCAATGTTCGGGAATCGTCGGATTTTACCCCAAAAGGATTTGTGTTTGATACAGTAGAGACATCTATTAATTGGAAATATGCACTTGAATTTTATCATAAAATGATTGAATCGATGAGGCAAATCAAAGGTGTTGTAGTGGCATCAGCTCATGCCTCACATTTCTATCCGCAAGGAGTTTGTTTCTATTTCACATTTGGCGGCGTACCACCAAAAAATGTTGAGCCTTTTAATTTTTACCAATCTGTATGGGACAATATGATGAAAACTTGTATTGATCAACATGGCTCCATTAGTCATCATCATGGAATAGGAATAATCCGATCCAAATGGTTATCACAAGAGATGGGTAACCGTTACAATTTGTTTAAAAAAATTAAACACACAATTGACCCGAACGGCATTATGAATCCGGGTAAAATGGGGATTGATAATGAAGATTAGTAAAAAATATGCTTGGGTTATGGATTCATTGAGCCGCTCACCGTTTTCTGTTAAAGCCAGAGCAATGAAGCATTTTCTTTCAAGTAAAAAGGAATATCGGCCCAAAAATCGTACAGATGCAGATATTGAATCGATAATAAAATGTTCTTTATGTCCCAATATGTGTCGTTTTGACTGTCCTGTATCTGAAGCAGAAAAAAATGAGACACTTTCACCATCTGGACGATCTCGTATTGCGTATCTTTTTGAAATGGGGTTTTTGGTAGATGAAGATGTACCAGACACCCTTTATAGTTGTTGCAACTGTGATGCATGCCGTCAGTGGTGTCCCTTTGATTTTTCCCTTGGAGATATCTTAATAGGAGTTCATCGTGATCTAGTTAAGCAAAATAATCTGCCAAAACCGGTTTTAGAATTACAAGATATAATTCAGAAAAAGCACACTCTTGATGGTAAATCCTTTAATATTGCTGGGAAGCATAAAGGTGATTTTCTATATTTTATGGGCTGTACCGTAATGGCCGAGCATGAAAGTATTGCAAAAGCTATGACAGGTATAATGGATAAAAAGGGAGAAAATTGGGCAGTGCTAGAGGATGAGTGGTGTTGTGGGGCGCCGTTATACAACCTAGGTTTTAATGAGGACTTTGTAAAAATTGCTGAACAAAACATACAAAAGATAAAGGAAACAGGGTGTAAAACAATTATCTGTAGCTGCCCAACATGTGCATACATGTTCAAAGAAATTTATCCAAAATTTAACCTTAAAATAAATGCAAAAATTCTTCACGCAAGCGAGTACTTGGCTGAATTGAGCGATTCATTATATAATAATTCCGAAAAAATAGAAAAAAATTGTGTTTACCATGACCCATGTACACTCGTCAGAAAACTCGGAATTGCTGAACAACCCAGACGGGTTTTGAATAGTATCAAAGGATTGACATTAAAAGAATCATATTTTCATGGTAAGGATACTCAGTGTTGTGGCCGCGGCGGAAGCCTGGGAAAAACTCATCCGGAAATCTCAGACAAAATTACAAAAAAACGTCTTAAAGAGCTTAAAAAATATGCAGATTGTATAATTACTGCATGTCCAACATGTAAATCAGCTTTTTCTGATCTTGGATGTGAGGTGTGCGACCTATCCGAGCTAATCTACTATGGATGTAAAAAAGATGAAAGATAGTAAGATTAAAAGAAAGCTAATTAAATCTTTTAAGAAAAGTGGAATAAAAAATATATCTATCAAATTAAATGAAAACATAATATTTTTAGAAGGATCTGTCGACTCTTATGAGAAATACGTTACAGCTGGCCATCTAGCTGGCAACTATAGTATCATACATGGGGTCGTAAACAACATCGTTTATCCAGAAAAAAAGGAAACCGAGAGGAAAAAAGGTAAAGATAAGATTATCGCCTCTGCTGACGTCGTTATTGTTGGGGGAGGTATAACGGGATGTTCTATTGCTCGTGAACTTTCAAAATATCAGCTTAAAACAATTCTTATAGAAAAAGACGAAGACGTTTCGTGTGGCGCAACAAAAGCCAATAATGCTATGGTTCACTCAGGAATTGGAGAGGAGCCAAGCACACTTAAACAAAAATTATGCGTCAAAGGACACTTTCTTTTTGAAACACTTTCAAAGGAACTTAATGTTCCCTACCGCAGATGTGGAATGTTGATTGTTATTACCAAAGACTCGTTAGAAAATTTAAAATTACCCTCATTTTTATCAAATTTACTTGCTAGTTATGTAATTCCTTTTATCATCCTACGGAGAGGTAAAAAAATTAAGGTTCCTTTGGAGAAAATCAGTAGGAAGAAAATTCTTGAAATTGAACCGCAACTTACAAATAGAACAATTACAGGGATTTCATCTCCCACCTATGGAGTAACATCCCCCTATGAATTTTGTATCGCTCTTGCAGAAAATGCAGTCGAAAATGGTGTGGATTTAAGATTAAATACAGAGGTTGTTGGAATAGATTTAGAAGAAAATCGAATTAAAAGTGTGATTACCAATGAAGGGAAAATTAACACAAGATGGCTTATCAATGCCTCAGGGGTTAATGCAGATGAAATAGCGGAAATGGCTAATGATAGATTTTACACTGTACATCCAAGGAAAGGATCAACATTACTTTTTGATAAGTCAGATGCCGGTTTTATATCTCATAATTTATCTTTTTTCCAATTTCCTATGAAGAGGCACACAAAGGGAGGGGGAGCGATGGTAACTACCCATGGAAATATCCAGTGGGGTCCCACGGCTATTGAAATTTCAGAAAAAGGCGATTTATCAGTATCAAAAGACGAAATTGATGGCATATTTGACAAATATTCAAGATTGCTTCCAAATTTTAACAAAAAAGCAATAATCGCTTATTTTGCAGGTATTCGTTCACCAACATTTACAGAGGATTTCATTATTGAAGCATCAAAAAAAATTAAAGGATTCATCCATGTTGCAGGAATTCAGTCGCCAGGCATTGCTGCATCGCCAGCAATTGCTAAGATGGTGGCAGATATTTTAAAAAAAGAAGGTTTGGATCTAGCCGATAATCCCAGATTTAATCCTACTCGCAAAAAACATCTTGTCATCAGAGATCTAGATTTTGATGAGCGAAAAAAAGCAGTTGCTAAAAATCCCCTTTATGGAAGGATTATATGTCGTTGCGAAGAGGCAACTGAAGGTGAGATAGTGAATGCGATTCATTCTAATATTCCTGCAAATAATATCGATGCTATTAAGCGCCGGACCAGAGCAGGGATGGGTCGATGCCAGGCAGGTTTCTGCCTACCAAGAGTTGCAAAGATACTTTCAAGGGAAACGGGGAAACCTATTGAAGAAATTTTGAAAAATTCAAAAGAATCACAATTATTTATTGGTAAATCTAAGTGTCTGCTGGAGGAAATTGATGGAAACTGATGTTGTTGTTATTGGTGGGGGACCAGCTGGTCTTGCAGCAGCGGCGATTGCATCCCAACAACAGGTTGATGTTACGATCATTGAAAGAGGAATAGAACTTGGCGGGATCCTTCCACAATGTATTCACAACGGATTTGGAAATTTTATTTTTAAAAAAATGCTTACGGGGCCCGAATACGCCCAGCATTACATCGATCTTGTCAAAAAACAGAAAATTCATATTAAAATTGATACAACTGTTTTGAAAATTACAAAAGATAAGCAAATTTTTGCTACAAATTCTAAAGAAGGTCTTTTTAAAATTAAATCAAAATCGATTGTCCTTGCCATGGGATGTCGTGAAAGGACCCGTTCCCAAATTCTTCTACCCGGATCTCGACCTGCTGGTATTTATACTGCTGGGACAACTCAGAGACTAATAAATATCGATGGAATAATGCCTGGCAGTAAAATAGTAATTTTGGGATCGGGGGATGTAGGTTTGATTATGGCCCGTCGTTTCATTTTGGAAGGAGCAGAAGTAGAGGGTGTTTATGAGATTCTTCCACACCCTGGTGGGCTTACTAGAAATATTGTACAATGCCTAGAAGATTTTGACATCCCATTGAATCTTTGCCACACAGTAACAGAAATACATGGAAAAAAAAGGGTAACCGGCGTAACAGTGGCAGAAATGGATAGTTCTAATTTCAATCCAAAAAAGGGAACAGAGCGCTTTGTTTCTTGCAATACATTGATTCTGGCTGTTGGATTAATTCCAGAGAACGAATTATCGAAACAAATTAATATTTCAATGGATTCAAACACAGGGGGCCCTATTGTTGATAATAATATGCAGACTTCCGAAGATGGAATTTTTGCCTGCGGTAATGTGGTTCATGTACACGATTTAGTAGATGATGTAACAATTGCATCCGAATTAGCAGGAAAATCTGCTGCAGAATATGTAAAAAATCAAATTGAAGAAAGTCCCCTTAAGCCGGTGTATCCTGGAAAAAACGTTATTTACGTTGTTCCACAACATATTAGATGCGACTTGAGGTCCTCGATAACCCTCTATTTACGAGTAAAAAATATAATGAAAAATGCAGAGATCAAAGTTATTGAAAATAATGATATAGTCGCACAAAAAAAGGAGCGAATAGTAAAACCTCCAGAAATGGTAAAAATCGATATTTCGTCTGAGGTGGCAAACAAAATCAAAAAGGCTGTGAAGGTTAATGTTGAGGGGGAATTATTATGACAACAAAAAAAATCACGTGCATCTGTTGCCCTCTCGGTTGCAATATAAACGTAATAATAAATGGGGATGATTATCAGGTTGTGGGGGAGCAATGTAAAAGAGGAAAAGAATATGCTCTTCAGGAAGTAAAAGATCCGAAACGAGTGCTGACAACAACTGTAAAAATAAATTTTGGTATACAGAAAATGCTTCCAGTAAAAAGTCAAATTGAGATACCAAAAAACCTCTTATATGAATGTGTTAAAATTTTGTCAAAAATTGTTGTCGAAGCACCGATTAAGTGCGGAGATGTAATCTTAAAAAATATTCATAATACTGGAATTGATATTATCGCTACTCGTAGTATGGAGAGGGTGTGAAATGAATAAATATATTATGGCAGTGGATGATGGAACAACTGGGATTAGGGCAATCATTTTCGATAAAAACGCAAACATTGTTGCCCAATCCTATGAAAAGGTCAGTCAGTATTTTCCACATCCCGGTTGGTGCGAGCAAGATGGAAATAAGGTCTGGGAAAAATGTTTATTGGTTATGAGAAAGGTATTACAATCTTCAAAGATTAATCCAGATCAGATATCGGCTATAGGTGTTTCTTCTCAACGCTCTTCGAATCTTTTATGGGATAAAACAAGTGGAAAACCTGTATACAATGTAATTACTTGGCAAGATACTCGAACCGCCGATATTTGTTCCCAAAAGGACAATGCATTTAAAATGAAGTCAATTCGCGCAGTAGGAAAATTTACTAAGGCAATTTCTTCAGTAGCGAAAGGAATCAGAAAAACAACATCTGGTGCGCGTCTCATAACCACAGCAACACTTTCATTTCCAACAGCCTCATCTCTTGCGCATACACGTTGGATGCTGGATAATGTGGGTAAAGCAAAAGAGATAATGAAAAAAGGAAATCTTCTAACAGGAACAATTGATACATGGCTGATTTGGAATCTAACTGGTGGAAAAGTTCATGCAACAGATTATTCTAATGCTAGCTCCACAGGTATGTTTGATTCTTTCAAGTTACAATGGAGTAATTTTTTTCTGGATTTATTTGATGTTAGTAGTGAAATACTTCCCGAAGTTTTTGAGACCAATGGCGATTATGGATTTACCGGTAAAGAATTACTTGGCTCTGAAGTACCAATTCGATGTTCGGTTGCTGATCAACAATCAGCATTATTTGCAGAGGGATGTATTCATCCAGGTGATGTTAAACTGACCAATGGTACCGGTAGTTTCATTGATATGAATGTTGGTTACAAACCCGCTCCCTCTCTTCATAAGCTCATACCATTAGTTGCCTGGAGAATAAATAATCGAACGTCTTATATGCTGGAGGGAATGGTTAATACAACTGGCTCTGCGGTTCAATGGTTAAAAGAAAATCTTTCAATAATTGACGATGAGGATGATACTGAAAAGATGGCCAATAAAGTTGAGGATACTGGCGGAGCTTACTTCGTTCCTGCTTTTACAGGTCTTTCTTCACCTTACTGGGATCCGCATGCTTCTGGAATAGTAATCGGTTTAAATAGAAGAACCACTAAAGACCACATTGTAAGGGCGGCGCTGGAAGGAATCGTTTACAGATGTAAAGATGTACTTCAAGCTATTGAGAAATCTTCTGGAATTCATATATCATCAATAAAAGCTGATGGCGGAGCGTCAAAAAATAATTTCCTCCTACAGTTTATGGCAGATATGCTAGATGTATCGGTCGAAAGGCCTGTTATGCTTGATGGGACTGCTTTAGGAGCCGCCTATTTTGCAGGGCTGGGATCGGGTTATTGGGAGACGGTTGATGATCTTTTAAAAACAAGAAAATTGGATAAAACATTCACACCGATGATGAAAGAAGAAAAACGCAAACAGCTTTACTCAGGTTGGAAGGAGGCCGTTAACCGATCATTGATGTGGAGGGGAGGAATATAATTCCAATTATTTGTTTAATCTAATCGGGCAAATCTTTTATGCAATGTTGCAATACCAGATTCAATCATTGGGGAGTCAGAAAATGTCTATTGTTGAGAATTTGGAACCCAAACTTCTATGGAAACGATTTGAGGAAATCAGTAGTATACCAAGATGTTCTAAACATGAGGATAAAATTCGGCAATATCTTATCGACTTTGCCAAACAAAAGGGATTGAGATCAAAAACTGATAAGTCTGGAAATGTTGTTGTCATAAAGCCGGCATCAGCGGGTATGGAAAATAAACCTACGGTTGTTTTACAAAGTCATATGGATATGGTTTGCGAAAAAAATAGCGATGTAGATCATGATTTTGATAAAGACCCAATAAAATTGAAACGCGATGGAGATATTCTCACAGCAGAAGGTACGACCTTGGGTGCAGATGATGGCATAGGCGTAGCAACAACTCTTGCCATTCTTGAAGATAACGAACTTAAACATGGTCCCATTGAGGGTTTATTTACTGTAGATGAAGAAACAGGTCTTACTGGTGCATTTGCATTGGAAAAGCATATGCTTACTGGAAAAATAATGTTAAATATAGATAGCGAGGATTTTGGTGTAATAACTGTTGGTTGTGCGGGTGGTGGAGAGTCAAAAATTACTTTGCCAGTTAAAAAACAATCCGTGGACAAGAATTTATTACATTTGCAGATAAAAATTTTAGGATTGCGTGGTGGCCACTCAGGTGTTGACATCCACGAACAAAGAGGAAATGCAATAAAAATTCTTACTCGAATTTTGTGGAAGGCTTCAAAAAAATACTCGTTTTTATTGTCAGATATTAAAGGTGGAGATAAACACAATGCCATTCCAAGGGAATCAATGGCAACAGTTTTTATTAAAAAAGATGAGAAAAATGCATTTGTTTCAGATTTGAAAAAGGAAACAAAAAACATCTTGGATGAAATTAAACCAATTGATCCGGGTTTAAAAGTTGATTTAAAAGACATAGAATCCGTAGATTATGCCTTGGACAAAGAGTCTCAACTTAGATTGTTGAATCTTATTCATGGTCTTCCTAATGGTGTTCATCAGATGAACTATGAAATTGCAGGACTAGTCGACACGTCCACAAACCTTGCAACTCTTAAAATTGAGAAAGATAATGCCCTTGTGGGCTTGAGCTCCAGAAGCTCAATTGGATCCGCTCTTCAAGATATGCGTGATAGAATTCATGCAATTGCAGATCTTTCAGGAGCAAAGGTAGAAGAAGATACACCTTATCCTGGATGGAAGCCAAATCTCGATTCTAACTTGCTTAAAAAATCTAAACAGATTTTCAAGGAGATGTATGGTAAAGAACCCATCATCGAGGCCATTCATGCGGGTCTAGAATGTGGCATTATTGGTGAAAAATTCCCGGGCATGGAAATGATCTCTGTAGGTCCAACCATTAAATATCCACATTCTCCAGAGGAACAAGTTCATATTAGTACAGTTGAGAAATTTTTTGATTATGTTATAAAAATCCTTCAAGGTGTGTAATTTCTTAATTAATTTTTTATTTTATTATTTCAATTTAGTCATTAAGAAGTAAAAATCTTTTACTTTGCAACAAAATTCCCTAAATTTTCTAACTCTCTTAAAAAATACCCTAAATTAAACATTTTGAACGTATCATGTCTAATTTATAATAAAACAAGGAAAAAATTTAAATTGCGCTATGACATTACATATCACAATAAATTATTGGAGGAGATACTTATGAAAAATTATTATGTAAAAAAAATGATGCTAGTTATAATTCCATTCATAATGCTAACACAGATCATTATAATACCTGTGACGTCAACACCTAAAAATAATAATTTTTTAAAAATTAAAATTTTGGATACAGTAAAAGGTCAGGTTTCTGAATACGAAGTTACTTTTGAGACCATGAAAACAGTCATCTCTCTTATTATGGATCAAGAGAAAGACAATTCATTTAAAAATTCTGTAAAAAATAAGCTCGAAATTCTAGAAAATATAGGTTTGATTGAATCTAGCACTACAAACCAAATCAACAGACTTTTTAATAAAATTCCAAACCTTGAAAATGGTCAAACTTCCCTGCCCCGATCAAGAGCACTTTTTGATTTGTTTAACTTTTTTAATGGCATATTCATCGGCTTAAAGGGAGAAAAAGAATATGGTTTATTGGATTTACCAGTTGCTACGTTTCCATTTATCAATAGCAACATTACTGCATTGTTTTCAGTATTCAGTCAATTTTCAGGAAATGGGTCTGTTTTTACTTTAGGAACACTTGGTTTCAAACAACTTTATGATTTTGATATGGCGAAATACCCTTTTCCGCACTTTCCAAAAATAAAAGGTTCATTTATCGGTTTTACGGGAATTATTTTGGAACTTGTAGCAGGA
>Ga0272442_10010557_pt1 | contig 11361 bp, 10 predicted proteins | sample SSMForm2O_FD_200262 | JGI IMG/M metagenome (GOLD analysis project Ga0272442, IMG submission 200262) | Marine sediment archaeal communities from Little Sippewissett salt marsh, Falmouth, MA, United States - SSM-Form-2O | ecosystem: Environmental > Aquatic > Marine > Wetlands > Sediment ...
GACGACGCTCGAGCCCGGGGTGCTGGCCTCGCCGCGCGCGCTGCTCCTGGTGTGGGTGGTGGACTTGCTCGTCGTCGGGACCGCCCGCTCTCTCATCGTCACCGGGCTCCCCCCCATCCTCGCGCCCGTGGTGCTCGCGACGATCATGCTCGCGCTCGCGGTGTCCCGCACGTTCGCGGTGCTGAACGCCGCGGGGTTGTCGTTCCTGGTCGCGTTGGCCTCCGGGCCCGACTTCGCCTCGATGGTGCCGCTCACCGTGGGCGCGGCCATCGGGTCGCTCATCGCGGCCCGCTCCAGCCGCCGGTCGGAGCTCATCCGTTCGGGCGCGCTCGCCGGCGTCGCGATGTGCGTGGCCGTGGCGGGTGTCGATCTGGTCATCGGCTTCGAGGGCGTAGACATCATTCTCACGCACGGCGGCTGGGCGTTGATCTCCGGCGTACTGTCCGGCCTGCTGAGCATCGGCCTGCTGCCGCTGTTCGAGGTGTCGTTCGGCATGACCACGGACATCTCGTTGCTCGAGCTCTCCGATCAGAACCACCCGGCGCTCAGGAGGCTGCTGCTCGAGGCGCCGGGGACGTACCACCACAGCCTCATCGTCGGCAACCTGAGCGAGGCGGGCGCCCTGGCCATCGGCGCGAACGCCCTGCTCGCGCGCGTGGCGAGCTACTACCACGACCTCGGCAAGGTGGACCGTCCCGAGTACTTCATCGAGAACGAGGCGCCGGGGCGCAGCCGTCACGAGGGCCTCTCTCCGACGATGAGCACCCTCATCATCACGTCCCACGTGCGGGACGGCGCCGCGCTGGGCGTGACGCACCGGCTGCCGAAGTCGATCATCGACATCATCACGCAGCACCACGGCACCACGCTGGTGGAGTTCTTCTACCGCGCCGCCACCGACCGCGCGGGAGGAGAGCCGGTGGACAAGCAGCTCTTTCGCTACCCGGGACCCAAGCCGCAGAGCCGGGAGGCGGGGATCGTCCTGCTCGCGGATTCGGTCGAGGCGGCGTCGCGGTCGTTGGGCGAGCCGACGTCTTCGCGCCTGTCGAAACTGGTGCAGGAGCTCATGCAGAAGCGTCTCCTCGACGGGCAGTTCGACGAGTCGGGGCTGACGCTGAAGGACTTGAGAACGCTCAACCAGCGGTTCGTGAAGGTCCTCTCGAGCATGTTTCACTCGCGGGTGCCGTATCCCGGCGGGAGCGGCGGGGGCACGGGGGGATGAGGACCGGAACGTGAAACGTCGCAGGGAGCGTCCCGCACTCAGCGTCCTCACATTGCGCATCGGCTCGCCGCCGCGTGGCCCGGCGCGCGCGCGACTCGTCGGCGTGCTCACCGCGGCGGCGCGGCTCGCGGGCGCGCCCGCCGGGGCGCACGTTGACGTTGTCTGGGCGGACGACGCCGAAATGAAGCGACTCAACAAGCGTCACACCGGTCGCGGGCGTGTGACGGACGTACTTGCCTTCGCGGAGGACATGCTCGATCCGGAGCTCGGTGTGAAGCGACTCGGGGAAGTCGTCTGCAACCTCGACCTCGCCAGGCGCTCGGCCCACGCGAACGGCAACCGGTACGAAGCGGAGGCCATTCTCTACGCCACTCACGGCGTGGTGCATCTCCTCGGCGGGGACGACCACACCCCCGCGGGGAGGCGCAGCATGCGCAGGATCGAGCTGGCCGCCCTGGCCGAACGGGGACTTGAGGTCCGGGGCGGAGAGTGGGAGAATGCACGCGTGCGGACGGGGGGAAACACCTAACCTTGGAGCCACTGACCATCGCGGCCTTGGCGTGCGCGGGCGTGGGGTTCCTGTGCTCGCTCTTCACCAGGGCCTTTACCGCCTTCTCGAGGGCCCGGCTCGACGCCCTCATCTCGAAACGCCGACCGACGAACAACGAGAGCGAAGACCGCTCGGAACGCGTCGTCTCGCGCGAACGCCACCTCGCGGAGACGGCCTCGCTGGCGCGCGCGTTCCTCGGGATCGCCTACGCCGTGATCGTCACCGTGAATGTCGCGCGGAGCGGTCTCCCGCCGGACGCCCGCGCGCTGGCGCTCTGGCTCGGCATCTGGGCCGCCGGCTGCGAGCTCATCCCTCGCATCCTCGGGACGTCGCTGGCGCAGCCCATCGTCTTCAGGCTCGGGGGCTTCGCGCGCTGGTTTCTCTTCCCGTTCAGCCCGCTGGGGTCGATCACCTTCTTCGGTGCGAAGATGACCGACCGCCTGCGAGGCAAGGTGGAAGAGGGGAGCGAGGAGAAGGAGTTCGAGGACGAGCTCCGCGCCGTCGTCGCCGAGGGCACGGCCGAGGGCGTGATCGAGGAAGACGAGGGCGAGATGATCGAGTCGGTCCTCGGCCTGCGCGACGCGGATGTCGCCGAGATCATGACCCCGCGGACCGACATGGTGTGCATCTCGGTGGACGAAGGGCTGAGTGAGGCGATCAAGATCGCCGCCGAGGCGGGGCATTCGCGTCTTCCCGTCTACGAGGAGAACCGCGACAACATCATCGGCGTCTTCTACGTGAAAGACCTGCTGCATCACTGGGGCGACACGCCCCCGCCCGCGCTGAGGTCGCTCTTGCGAAAGCCGCACTTCATCCCCGAGAGCCGCAAGGTCTCCGGCCTCCTCGAGGAGCTCACGCGCGCGAACGTGCACATCGCGGTCGTGCTGGACGAATACGGCGGCACCGCGGGCGTCGTCACCGTCGAGGACATCGTCGAGGAGGTCGTGGGCGAGATCACCGACGAGTTCGACCGCACGAAGGAGCCGATCTGGAAGCAGGTCGATGAGCATACCGTGGAGACCGACGCGCGGGTGCACGTCGACGAGATCAACGAGGAGTCCCCGCTCTCCCTGCCCGAGGCCGAGGACTACGACACGGTCGGCGGGCTGGTCACGTCACTCATGGGGCGCATACCCGCCGTCGGCGAGCGCGTCAGCTCGGGCGACATGGAATTCGAGGTGGTCGACGCAGACCAGCGCCGCGTGAAGCGTCTGAAGATCAGGCGCGTCCTCGAAGAGGCGTAGCGGACGCGGGAGCCAGTGACGGGGCGTCGAGATGTACCTGAAGAGCGATGCGATCATCATCAACCGCCGTCCCTTCATGAACACGAGCTACGTCCTGTTCTGCTACACGGAACGGGCCGGCAAGCTTACCGTCCTGGCGAAGGGGGCCGCGCGCAGGCGCAAGAAGGCGGAGCCGCCGTCGATCCCCGACCTGTTCCAGCGCGGCGAGGTCGTGTTGTGGTTCGGCCGGCGCCGCGACTACGCGATCTTGCGCGAGTGGACGCTCGAGGACATGCGGCCGGGGCTTCGCTCGGACTACGACGCGTTCCGTGCCGCGTCGGGCTGCGCGGCGCTCGTGTCCGAGCTGGCGCGCGGCAGCGACGATCCCGGCGAGTACTACCGGGGATTCGATCGCGCGCTGGACGTGCTCGCGCGCGGCGCCGATCCGCGGCCGGTCCTCTGGTCGTTTTCTCTGAAGGCCCTGACCAGGGCGGGGTTCGTGGCGCCGCTGTCCTCGTGCGCGGCATGCGGCTCGGCGCTGGCGGGAAAGGACCGGACGGTGGTGTCGCCGTCCGACGGCGGGCTGGTGTGCGGCGCGTGCCAGTCACGCCTCGGGGACGCGGAGGCTCCGCGGCTGGTGTTGCCCCCCGACGCCGTCGGGACGGCGCGGTTTCTCGCCACGTCCTCAGTCGAGGCGGCCGGCAACCTGCGCGTGTCGCCGCGGTGCGCCGCGGCGCTCGACCGCGCGACCGTGATGCTCGCCGAGTACCATCTGGAGACGTCGATGGCGATACTGCTGCCCGAGGGGAGCAGGACATGAGCCTCCGCCGCGCCGCCGCAGTCGCAGGCCTTGCGGTCTGCGCTTCGTGCATCTATACTGCCGATTCGTCGCTTCCCGCGCACATTCGGACGGTGCGAATCGGAGCGATCGCCAACCGGTCCGGCTATCCCGGCCTGGACGCGAGACTCGCGGCGGAACTGGCGAGGGCGTTCCACGTGGACGGCACGCTGCGCCCGGTCGCGAGCGGGGGAGATGCCGTGCTGGCCGTGTCGGTGGTCGCCGTGCGGCGTGGGGTGGTCCAGGAGGACGTCTATGATGACGTCGTCACGGGCCGGGTCGTCGTCACCGCGTCGGTGTCACTCGAGGACCGGTCGTCGGGGAAGAACCTGCTCGATCGCACGGTGGTGAGCAGCGCCGAGACGCAACCGGCAGCCGGGCTGTACCGGTTGCGACGCGGCGAGACCGAGACCGAGGCACGCGCCTCGGCGGTGTCGGAGCTCGCGTGGAATATCGTGCGTCGAGTCGTGGAAGTGTGGTAGCCGAGATGTCACAGCATGATGAACGCCCGTCGGGGCGTCACGAGATGTCCGCCCTGCGCAGGCCGGACGACAAGCAGCGGCCGGGCGGCCCCCGCGGCGAGGGAGGGGCGCGCGGGCCGGAGCTGCGCGGCGGAAAGTGGATCGTATGGATTCTGTTCCTGCTGGCGCTGTTGCTCATCGTCCAGCTGAGCGGGCGGATCAACTCCAACGTCGAGGAGCTCAAGTTCTCGCAGTTCCATGAGAAGCTCATCAACAAGGAGATCAAGAACGTAACCGTAGAGGGCGACGAGTACTCGGGCGAGTACGAGGAGGGAGGGACGTACGAGCGCTTCCACACCGTCGGCCCGAACCTGGACGAGAACCCGGAGCTGCGCGAGGAGATTCGCAAGTACGCGCAACTCGAGTTCCAGAAGCCGTCGCGCTGGCTCGAACTCCTGATCGGGTTCCTTCCGTGGCTGGTGCTCGCGGTGCTCATCTGGTTCGTGCTCCTCCGGCAGTTGCGCGCCAGCGGCGGCCCCGGGGGCGTGCTCGCGTTCGGCAAGTCGCGCGCGACGCTCGTGACGAAGGAGAAGACCCGCAAGACCTTCGCGGACGTCGCCGGCATCGAGGAGGCGAAGGAGGAGGTCGAGGAGATCATCTCCTTCCTCAAGAACCCGAAGCGGTTCCACCGGATGGGCGCGCGCATTCCCAAGGGCGTGCTGCTGATCGGCTCGCCGGGCACCGGCAAGACGCTGTTGGCAAAGGCGATCGCCGGCGAGGCGGACGTCCCCTTCTACAGCATCTCGGGTTCCGACTTCGTCGAGATGTTCGTCGGCGTCGGCGCCTCGCGCGTGCGCGACCTGTTTCAACAGGCCAAGGACAACTCGCCGTGCATCATCTTTCTCGACGAGATCGACGCGGTCGGGCGGCGGCGCGGGACGGGACTCGGCGGCGGGCATGACGAGCGCGAGCAGACGCTCAACGCCATCCTCGTCGAGATGGACGGGTTCGAGTCCGACGAGAAGGTGATCGTCATGGCCGCGACCAACCGGCCCGACGTGCTCGACCCGGCGCTGCTGCGTCCCGGCCGCTTCGACCGGCGCATCGTGATCGACCTTCCCGACGTGCGGGGGCGCGAAGCGATCCTGCGCGTGCACGGCCGGCACGTCCGGTTGGGCGACGACGTCGACTTCAGCCGCATGGCCAAGGCGACGCCGAGTTTCAGCGGCGCCGATCTCGAGAACATCATCAACGAGGCGGCGCTGCTGGCGGTCATGAACAACAACGAGCAGGTGACGCTCGCCGACCTCGAGGAGGCCCGCGACAAGACGCTCTGGGGCAAGGAGAAGCGCAGCCGGCTGATCGACGAGGAAGACCGTCGCGTGACGGCGTACCACGAGGCCGGGCACGCGCTGCTGGCGCACATCCTCCCGGAGGTGGACAACCTGCACAAGGTAACCATCATCCCGCGCGGCATGGCGCTCGGCGCCACGATGCACCTGCCGAAGAAGGACGAGTACAACAAGACGAAGCGCAAGATCATGGGCGAGATGGTCGTGATGTACGCCGGCCGGGTCGCCGAGGAGATGTTCTGCGAGGACATCTCCACGGGCGCGAAGAACGACATAGAACAGGCGACCGACCTCGCCCGCCGCATGGTCTGCGACTGGGGGATGTCCAGCACCCTCGGCCCGATCGACTACGCGGCCGAGGAAGAGCACATCTTCCTGGGCAACGAGATAGCCCGGCAGCGGCAGCACAGCGAGGCGACGTCGCTGGAGATCGACCGCGAGGTCCGCAACATCATCGACGAGGCGCTGGGCAGGGCGCGCGACCTGCTGCAGAAGCACCGCGAGGACGTGAAGCGGATCTGCGAGGCGCTCCTGAAGTACGAGGTGCTGGGCGCCGAGGACATCGACCACATCCTCAAGGGCGAGGAGATCACGCGCGAGCCTTCGGTCAAGGCTGCGGCGGAGGCCCCGAGCATCTAAATGGGCTTGCATGATTGTGCGACTTCGCAAACGTCGTGCGTCTCTACCACAGAGACACAGAGACACAGAGGCACGGAGAACGACCAAGGGCAATTGCAGTGAGGCCGTCAGCGAACGAAGAGCCTTCGGGAATATCGTTCACAGGTCGGCCGCGTGTTCCCGTGCGCCGATGGTGGCTTGGAGTGGGCGTGGATCCGCAAGCTCTTCGCGCGGTTGATTGCCGCCGGCCGTGTCCTCAAGTCGCCGTACGTCCGTGAACCACGGGGATGGAAAGGCAAGACATCAGCACTGCCAGGGAACCGGAACCCCAGGTGCCGTGTGTCGTCCTCTGTGTCTCCGTGGCTCTGTGGTAACAGTCGTTGCCGCTGTCGCAGGATCGTGGAAGGTCATATGGTGCTGCTTCGCAGCACAGGGCAGGAGAGAGTGGGAAGTGGAGAGTAGGGCGTGTGGAACGCCCGCCCTGCGGTCTACGCTCACCTCTCTACTCTCAGCCTCGAGCAGCGCTGAGACGCACGTGCGCGAACGGGACCATTCGTGGCTGGGCGTTCATGATAGGCCATCAAGCCACGCCCCTCTGTGGAGCGCCGATGGGCACGACCGCGAAGCGAAACGGCACGCCATGCCGCGACCTCGAGTTCGCGCGGGGTCGTCTGGAACTCTCGCGGCGCGTTCACGTTGTCGGGATTCTGAACGTCACCCCCGACTCGTTCTCGGACGGCGGCAGGTTCGCGACGCGCGACGCGGCCGCCGCCGAGGCCCTTCGGATGGTTGAGGGGGGCGCAGATGTGATCGACGTCGGGGGCGAGTCGACGCGGCCGGGCTCGTCGGCGGTCGACCCGGCCGAGGAGATCCGGCGCGTCGAGCCGGTGATCCGCGCGATACGCGAACGGTCAGACGTGCCGATCTCGATCGACACGCGCAAGGCGGATGTCGCGCGCGCGGCCCTCGCGGCCGGCGCGGACATCGTCAACGACATCAGCGCGTTGCGCGACGACGCGGACCTCGTCAGGGTCTGCGCCGAGCACGGCGCGCCGGTCGTCCTGATGCACATGCAGGGCACGCCGCGCACGATGCAGGTCGACCCGCACTACGACGACGTCATCGCAGAGGTGTGCGCGTTCCTCGGCGCGGCGGTCGAGCGTGCCGTGCGCGGGGGCGTGAGCGCGGACCGCGTCGTGCTGGACCCGGGCATCGGGTTCGGCAAGCGGCTCGAGGACAACCTGACGCTGGTGAACCGCCTCGACCGCATTGTGGAGCTCGGCCACCCGGTCATGATGGCCGCCAGCAGGAAGTCCTTCATGGGGATGGTGCTTGCCGGTGAAGACGGAGCGCCGCTGCCGGTGACGGAGCGGGCGGCCGCGACCGTGGCGGTGACGGCGCTGTCGGTAGCTCGCGGCGCGCGGTTGATCAGAGTCCACGACGTCGAGGCGAACGTCCGTGCCGTCCGGATGACCGAGGCGGTGCTGGCCGCGGGGGAGGACGCGTGACGGAATTCCTGCGACAGATCGTGGACACGTTCGCGTCGGACTGGCGTCCGGCGGTCGAGCTGGTGCTCCTCATCGTGATCGTGTTCATGATCTTTCAATTCCTCCACGGCACGCGCGGGGCGGCCGTGCTGCGCCTGACGTTCTTCATCGGCGCGGCGATCATGGTGACGTTGCTCGCCGTCGCGCAGGTCACGGGGATGTCGCGCCTGGCGTGGGTGCTCGAACGGCTCGTCGCGCTGGGTGCCATCGGCGTGTTCATCCTGTTCCAGCGGGAGATACGGCGCGGCCTCATCCGCCTGGGGCAGGATTCGGTCGCGAACCTCTTCGCGCGGACGAAGACGGGCGTCGTGGACCGCATCGTCGAGGCCGTGGCCGCGCTGTCGAAGCAACAGACCGGCGCGCTGGTCGCGATCGAGCGCGACGGGAGCCTGTCGACGTTCATCGAGGGAGGCGTGCGCCTGGAGGCGAACGTCTCCGCCGAGTTGATCGTGAGCCTGTTCGTGCCCGCCTCGCCGCTGCACGACGGCGCCGTCATCGTGCGGGCGGGGAAGATCGCGGCGGCGGGATGCCTCCTGCCGCTCACCGACAACCCGGACGTCTCGGTGGCGCTGGGCACGCGGCATCGCGCGGGGATAGGGCTGACCGAGGAGACCGACGCGGTGACCGTGATCGTCTCCGACGAGTCGGGGCAGATCTCGGTCGGCGTGCGCGGCGAGCTCATGCGGGGATTGTCGGTCGAGGACCTGCGCGGTACGCTGCGCAAGCTGTGCGCGCAGGTCGAACTCGAGGCGCTGGACGCCGTCGACTGAAAGGCCGGAAGCGGGTGGCACGCAAGGGCAGGGCTTTCTGGGGCGGTCTGCTCACCAAGTTCGCGGCGCTCGTCGCCGCGTGCGCGATCTGGATCTACGTCGATTCGGTCGTGATGAAGACGAGGACGATCGAGGTCCGCGCGACCATCACACGCGAGGACGGCCGCGAGATCGCGGGGCTGGCCGGGACGGCGCCGGTCGTGCGGATCACGGTGCGGGGGCCGGCCGACGAGGTCGAACACCTCACGGACACGAACGTGTCGTGCGCAGGCGTGGTCCCGGACGAGTACGCCGGCGGCCCCGTGACGGTGCGCTTCGCCCGCGAAGAAGTCACGTTCCCATCTGCGAGGGGAGTGCGCGTTCTGGCCGTCTCGCCGACGACAGCACGTCTCGAGGCGTCCCCCGCTTCGTTCTGAGGCGGCGGCCTGGAAACGACCGCGCGAGTCGACGGACACTCGCGCTCCCGAGGAGGTATGACATGCCTACACTGGGTGTAAACATCGACCATGTCGCGACGGTACGCCAGGCGCGGCGCGCGCCCGAGCCGGACCCGGTGTGGGCGGCGGTGCTCGCCGAGCTCGGCGGGGCCAATTGCATCACCTGTCACTTGCGCGAAGACCGGCGGCACATCAACGACCGCGACGTGGAGCTGTTGCGCAAGACGGTGAAGGTGAAGCTCAACCTCGAGATGTCGCTCGTTCCCGAGATCGTCGACATCGCGCTGCGCCTCAAGCCCGACCAGTCAACGCTGGTCCCCGAGCGGCGCGAGGAGCTCACGACCGAGGGCGGCCTCGACGTGGCCGGTGGCCTCGAGCGCGTGACCGACGCGACGAAGCGCCTGAAGGACGCGGGCGTGACGGTCAGTCTCTTCATCGATCCCGATCCGAAGCAGGTCGCCGCGTCGAAGGACGCGGGCGCCGACGCGGTCGAGTTCAACACCGGCGCCTACTCGGAGGCGAAGAGCGAAAGCGAGCGGCAGGCCCGCCTCGAGGAGGTGCGCTCCGCCGTCGCGGGGGCGCACGCCGCGTCGCTCGTGACCCATGCCGGGCATGGCCTCACGTACATCAACGTGAAGCCGGTCGCACTGATCGATGGGATCGAGGAGCTCAACATCGGGCACACCATCGTCGCGCGCGCGGTGTTCGTCGGTCTCGAGCGCGCCGTGCGGGAGATGAAGGAGCTGATCGCGTAATCCTCGACGCCCACGGAATCCGGCCCGGTCGTTGCAATCGGCACCCCCGTCGCATAGACTGCCGACCGCTTGAACGGAAGGGAGAGTCGCTACATGTTCGAAGGCAGTCACGTGGCCATCGTCACGCCTCTCAAGGACGGGAAGGTCGACTACGACAAGCTCGCGGAGCTCATCGAGTGGCACGTGGAGGCTGGCACCGACGGGCTGGTTCCCTGCGGCACGACGGGGGAGTCGGCGACCCTCACCCACGAGGAACACCACGAGGTGGTTGCCTTCGCGATCAAGCAGGTCGACAAGCGCATGAAGGTGACCGCGGGCGCGGGCAGCAACGCGACGCACGAGGCGATCGCGCTGGCGAAGGCGGCGCAGGAGGCGGGAGCGGATGCCATCCTCTCGATCTCCCCGTACTACAACAAGCCCACGCAGGAGGGTATCTACCGGCACTTCAAGGCCGTCGCGGAGGCCATCGAGATCCCGATCGTCATCTACAACGTGCCCAGTCGAACGGGCAAGGAGATCGCGCTCGAGACGGCGAAGCGCCTCGCCGGGATAGAGCGGATCGCGGCCATCAAAGAGGCGGGCGGTTCGGTCGATCGCGTCTCGCACCTAGTCAGGGTCGACGGCATCGAGGTGCTGAGCGGCGATGACTCGCTCACGCTTCCGATGATGTCGGTGGGGGCCCTGGGCGTGATCTCGGTCATGGCGAACGTCATGCCCGACGGCATGAGCAACATGGTTCACGCGTGCCTGGCCGGCAAGTACGACGAGGCGCGCGAGCTGCACCACCGCATGTTCCCGCTCATGAACGAGCTGTTCAGGGAGAACAACCCGATGGGCGCGAAGACCGCGCTCAAGTTGATGGGCAGGCTGAACGGGGAGGTGCGGTCGCCCCTGTGCGAATTGCTGCCGGAGAACGAGGAGAAACTGAAAGGTTGCCTGCGCGACGCCGGGCTGCTGTCGTAGCGCCGCGAGGCGTGACGTCACGAATCGAAGGAGAGGGCGGCCCGCGGAACGCGGGCCGCGTCTATTTCTTGGCCTTCTTCTTCGCGACCTTCTTTGCGGCCTTCTTCGGAGCCGGCTTCTTCGCGGCCCTCTTGGCCACCTTCTTGGCGGCCTTCTTCTTGGCCGGCTTCTTCGCAGCCTTCTTTGCCGTCTTCTTGCCTGAGCCGATCAGGCCTTTGAGGTTATCGTCCAGAGAGGCCTTCTTCTTGGCCGCGGGCGGCTTCGAGGCCGGCGGCGTCGCCCTGCCCGACTTCTTCTGGTGATCGAGGACCTTGTCCACGTGATCCTTGGAGAGCTTGCCGTCCTCGACCAGGATCTCCCCGATCTTCTTGCCGCGGAGGGAACCCTCCTGGCGCTCGAGCGCGCTCTGCACGTCGGCGTCGCCGACGAGGCCGAGCTTCTTGGCCACGTCACCGAACCGCTGCCAGATTCTGCCGAAGATAGTGCTGCCGTCGGCGGCGTCGTTCTTGTCGTCAGGCATCCGGGCCCCCTCTCCGTTCAGCGCAATATAGTATACTATGCTTACCATGTCGAGGACGATCATGAGTGACACGGCAAGGATGAGAGGCAAGGCGGAAGGCGGAAG
>Ga0272442_10010559_pt1 | contig 11359 bp, 6 predicted proteins | sample SSMForm2O_FD_200262 | JGI IMG/M metagenome (GOLD analysis project Ga0272442, IMG submission 200262) | Marine sediment archaeal communities from Little Sippewissett salt marsh, Falmouth, MA, United States - SSM-Form-2O | ecosystem: Environmental > Aquatic > Marine > Wetlands > Sediment ...
ACCGTCGATCAGAACCTGACCACGGGCACGGTCAACGTGCATGCCGGCGGCGGCATCCGCTACAGCACGAACACGCAGTTCGCCACCATCGTCCCCACGTTCGATGACGGCGCCCACTTCGTCCTCGGCGGCAACCACATCACCCCGCCCGCCGCGGCGAACGGGAACGTCCACTTCATCCTCACCCACCGGGACTACGACGACCACGGCAACCTGGTGCTGGGCGATAATACCCGGCTGACCATGTGCGGCGACTATTATTGGTCCTACAACGACGCCGACCTGCGCACCGGGGAGGTGCAGACCGCCGGGACCCAGGGCCGGCTCGCCGCACCGGACGGCTATGACCTGATGATCTACACCAAGGTCAACTTCCCCGCCAAGACGCTGATCGTCGGCGACCCGAGCGACTTCGCTACGTTCAGCCGGGACGGCACCCGCTACGGCCCGATCAGCCAGGGCGGCATGGTCTACCTCGATAATGCCAACAACGTCATCGGCACCGTCGATATCCAGGCCGGCACGCTGCAAGCGAAGGACCTGGCGCGGCTGGGCGGCGCGACGGCCATCCACATCAACAGCGGCGCCAGGCTGTACCTCCAGTCCGACTGGTCGACCACATGGACGACGGGGATGGCCTTCAGTGGCGGCGGCACGGTCGAGACCTACTACAAGAACGGCGGGGGCGGGCCGTCCACCCTCCAACTCACCAACAGCGTCGCGCCCGGGTCGAGCCCAGGCACGCTGACGATGGACAGTCACCTCCGACTCGCCAGCGGCGCCGTGTACGAGTGGGGTCTCGGCGATGGCCTCTCCGACCTCATCGACGTCACCGGGAACCTGACGCTCGACAGCACGTGGATCCTCCGGCTCGTCGACGAAGGAGCCACCGGCTCGACCGGCGACGTGCTGCTCTTCACCTACGGCGGCACCTGCTCGCTCGGCGCCTACGTCATCGACGACAGCCTCGTCGGCCTCAACTGGGACACCGACCACCTGTCGATCTATGACGACCAAGCCGGGAACGTGTACCTCAGCGGCCTGGAGGTCACGTCGCCCATCATCCCCGAGCCGGCAGGGCTGTCGCTCGCGGGGCTGGTGTTGCTGACCCTCAGGAAAAGGAGGAAGTGATTTGATCTGTTCTGTGGAGTGCGATCTGGTTTCCCAGTCGTGGAAAGGAGGTGCGTGATGTTAGCACGCAAGTTGTTGGTTGTGGTGTGCGCGTTGGGCGTGATCGCGTTGGGCGGGCTGGCTCACGCGTTCTCGCTGGCGGGCAACGAGACGATCGATGGCACGGCCTGGCACGGCTACGCCGCGGCCAGCGGTGACGGTACGCGCGGCGCCCCCTGGACGTACAACATCGCGGAGAACATCGACCTCGCCGGGTTCAGGGTCGGCACGGCGACCGCGGCCGGCGCCGCCAACTACCGCGGCTCGGTGACGCTCAACGTCACCGGCAGCGTTCTGGACACGGGCGGCGGCGGAACGTTTGACGCATCGACCACGAACAGCCGCCACGGTGGCAGCGTCAAACTGACCGCCACCGGCAGCGTCACCGCCACGTACATCAAGACCGGGACCAACCAGTACCAGACCTACCACGGCGGGGACGTCTATATCTCGGCCGGCGGCGCGGTGACCATTGACAACGGCGCCGGCGTCGGCGCCATCGACAGCTCGGCCGCGCAATACAAAGGGGCGGGCGGCGCCGTGACCGCCATCGCCGGGGGCGGCGCCGACATCACCATCGGCAAGGATGCCGGCAACTGGAGCGTGAACGCCAGTTCCTATCGCCAGAACGAGGGCGGGAACGTCCTGCTGCAGACGGGCGGGAACGTCACCCTCGCCGGCGGCATCGACAGCCGCGGCGGCATGTACACCAACGGCGACGGAAAGAAGTCGGGCAACATCACCATCAACGGCGGGAGCCGCGCCGGCGACGTAACCATCGGCGGCAGCATCCTCACCAATACCGGACGGAGCTCCTCGGCCTCCGGCCTCGGCGGGGACGTCAACGTCGAGGCGGCGTCGCTGACCGTCAGTGGCAACATCGTCACCTGGGGCAAGCAGGGCAACTTCGGCGGCAACCCCGGCGGACGCGGCGGCAACGTCGATGTGGATGTCACCGGCGACTGCACCGTCACCGGCTACATCGACACCCGGCAGCTCTACAACGACAAGTACACCAGCGCCGGCGGACGGGTGGCCATCGAGGCCGACCACATCCGCGTCGAGGGCGTCGACGGCTCCGGCCGCAGTATCGTCACCGAGAACGTCTACGGCGCGCCGCTGCGCAGCCTCCGGCCGGACCAGGCCAACGTGCGCCTGATCGGCACGGACAGCTCGACCGAGTACTACAACGGCACGATGACCGATCCGGATGATCCGGGCCAGGCTCCCCTGGGCGGCGACACGTCGTCGGTCTACGTCGCCGGCGACATCGTCACCAGCTATGGCGGCCAAGCCAGCTCCCTCGGCAACGTGACCATCGAAGCGGTGGGCATCTGGCTGGGCGGCGACGTCGTGTTGAAGGATCCGCAGGGCAGGACCACGGCGCAGACCGTCGACATCGATTACGGCGTCGCCGACCACGGCGTGGTGACGCATCTCTACGAGCGCGGCAGTTGGGTCCAGTGGGACGGCGTGTCTGCGCACCTGCGGACCTACACGGGCGACACGGTGACCTTTGACGCCACCGTTCCCTACGCCGGCGCCGGAGCCGGCATCATCCCCGAGCCCGGAGTACTGAGCCTGCTCGGAATCGCGTCCCTTCTGACGCGTCGCCGGAGGAGTTGATGAGTGAGCATTGCGTCGTCTTATTGAGAAAGGAACAATAGTGTGGGAAAGATAAGATTCTCCTTGATGGCGGCTTTCGTGAGCCTGGGTCTGGTTTCCCTCAGCGTTCTCCCGGCGCAGGCCGGGATCCTGTTTGAGGAGACGTTCGACACGAACACGACCAACGCCCCGGCCGTCTATACGAATCTCGACTGGAGCAATTCGCCGAACGTCAACGCGGTCACGGTCGGCGTGTCGAGACTACACTCGTACTCCGGCGGCGTGGGCTACGCGACGCCTCTGACTCCCTTCCCTGGGGATATTATCACCGTGTCGGCCGATATCGGCGGCGGCAGCGTCAATCAAGGTCTGTTTGTAGGGAGTCTGTTCGTTCTGTACCACCCTGGGTATACCGGGCCGCCCAAGGGCGCGCTCCGCATCTCCAGCCTGTCGGGAGGCGGCACCCTGGTGCCCAATCAAGACGTGGGCTTTGTCCCGGCCGCTGGGAGCACCGACAGCAGCCCCATTCTGCACCACATGGAGTTGAGCATCACCGCGGCCACCCGCACACTCGACATCACATTTGTGGACGGCAGTCCGGGCAATACCTCGAGCCCCTACACCTACAGCTACAACTATGCGGTGGGCGATTACACGCCCGGCGTCAGCCTGGTCGGATGGCGCCGCGGCACGAGTGGCAAGATGTATTGCGACAACTTCCGGGTCGAGGGAGCGGACGCGGACGGGGCTATCCCCGAGCCGGGCACGCTGAGTCTGCTCGCGTTGGGCGCCGGGTTGCTGGCGCGCCGACGGCGGGAATAGAGCAACCTCGCTCGGTTCAGACCACCAACGCGACGGCTCCATCCCGGGGCCGCCGCTCTTCCCTTATCGTTCGCATCGGCGCGCCAAGACGGGTACAATGGCGGCCGGCCGGTGGCTCCGAGGACACGTCACGGATGGTAAGAATCTGGCTGGTTCGTCACGGACAGAGCGGCGGCCAGACGCGCCAAGAGAGTGGCGTCGATCCGGAACTGACCGAACTGGGCAAGCGGCAGGCCGAGCGGCTGGCCGAGCCGCTGAGCGCGATTCCGGTCGACCGGATCCTGATCAGCCCGCTGAAGCGCGTTTGGCAGACGTTTGAACTCTCAAGAGCCGCCGCGCCGCAAATGGCGTTCGACAGCCGGCTCATCGAACACGGCGACGGTGTGCCAAGTCCCTACGAGGCGATACTGCCCGTGGTGACGCCCGACATCGCCGAGCCTGACACACAGGACGCCTGGCGGGAGCATTCCTCGGATCGCGCCCGGGACCTGATGGCTGAGCTCCTGGGGCTCACGGAGACCGGCGTCATGCTCTTCGGCCACTGCGGCCTGTTCAGCATCCTGTGCCGGGTGTTCATGGACATCGACCCCGGACACAAGCCGGTCGGCGCTCAGATGGACAACGCGGGCATCTCGCTCCTGGCGCTCAAGGACGACGGCCGGCGCATTATCGAGATATGGAACGACCGATCACACGTGATCGACTTGCTGCAGGATCCGTATGGGTTCCACCTGTGAGAAGAAGGGGATCCCGGCGCGAACGGCGGAGGTAGAGCGACCTCGCTCGGCTGAGACCACCGAGGCGGCGGCTCCATCCCAAGACCGCCCCTTTTCCTTTGCCATTCGCATCGGCGCTCCAAAGCGGGTATACTAGCCGCGGGCCGGTCATGCGTGCGCGGCGGCCTTCATTCTCAGGAAGAGCAGCTTGACCAGCGGCGATCTCGACCACCTCAGCCGGCACCGGATCGCGGAGATCCGGCTCCGGCGCCTCCGCACCCGCTGGCCGCGGCTCCTCGGCCGCAATGCCGCCCTTCCCGAGCACGGCTACGGCGCCGAGCCGTTCGTCCGCGAGATCGTCACCGACCGGGGGGCGACGGGCTGGGGCATCTCGCGCCGCCTCCCGCCGGACGAGGTCACCAAGCTGGTCGGCCGGCGGCTGGATGAGCTGTTCGATCCCGCGGTCGGCGTGATCGCCGACGAGGCGCTCCCGCTGGACCGCGCCCTCCACGACCTCGCCGGGGTGATCCTCGGCGTACCGGTGTACGAGATGCTGGGCGGCGCGGGCGAGGCGGCGGTCGGCGTCTATAGCGGCGCCATCTACATGGACGACATCACCCCCGCTTACGCGCCCGGCGGCGTCGGGGTGGTCGTCGACCATTGCCGGCAGGACTATGACTACGGCTACCGCGCGTTCAAGCTCAAGATCGGCCGCGGCCATCGCTGGATGGAGCCCGAGGCGGGCCTCACCCGCGATATCGAGGTCACCCGCGCCGTCCGCGAGCAGTTCCCCGACTGCGAGGTCCTCGTCGACGCGAACAACGGCTACGAGCGCGGCGGCTTCCTGCGCTACTTCGAAGCCGTGGCCGATTGCCGCCTGTACACCATCGAGGAGCCGTTCCACGAGAACCGTGACGATCTGCGCCGCCTCCGCGACGCCATCGAGAAGCACGCCCCGGCCACGACGGTCACCGAGGGCGAGTCGAACGCGGACGTCGAGCTGCTGCTGGAGCTGGCGTCGGAGGGGCTGGTGCAATTGCTGAACATGGACATCGGCGGCTACGGGTTCACCGCGTGGCGGCGGCTGGCCCCACGGGCCATCGAACACGGGCTCCTGCTCTCGCCGCACACGTTCAACCTCGAGTTCAAAACCTGCTACGCCGCCCACTTGCTCGCCGCGACCGGCCACGCTGCGCTGCTCGAGAGCATCCCCGAGGAAGCCGAGGGGGTGGACGCCGATGGCTACCGGCTGGAGGAGAGCGTGCTGCACGTGCCCGATGCCCCGGGCTTTGGGCTGCGGCTCGTCTGGGCGCGGACTTACGACGAGCACGGTGTCGATGACAGCGGCTTCAAGCGGGTGGCTTAGGGGCAAGAATGGACAAGGACTTCCTCATTCGGCCGGACGAGCTGACGCTGCGGTTCCTTCATGGCGAGCCACCGCGGCGGCTTTCGTACAAGACCGTCGGCGGCGCGTTCGCCGCCTGGCGAGAGACGTGCAAGGCCAAGCTGGCCGAGCTGCTCGGGCTCGGACCGTCCGCGCCCGGCGAGGTCACCGAACTCCGCCGCACCACCCACCACGGCGGGACCGTCGTCGCGCTCACTATGGCGGTCCACCCCGACCTGTCCATCCCGGCGTACCTGCTGCTGCCCGAGGAAAATACCCACCCCGGCACGGCGGTGATGGCCATCCACGGCCACAACCTCGGCACGGGCGCCGGCTGCCTCGGCCTCGAAGAGGACCTCTACAGCGGCTTCGCCCTGGCCCTCGCCCAGGCCGGCTACGTTGTCCTGCTCCCCATCCACCGCGGGTTTGGGGTACTCCGCGACGTGGCGGCACAGCGGCCCGGCTACCGGATGGACTACGAGCAGTCGGTGCACTTCCCATACGTGACCGACACCTTCGTCCACGGCCGCACCGTCGTTGGCGAAAACACCGGCGACCTGCTTCGCTGGGAAACCTGGCTCGCCGAGACGCACGACGTCGAGAACATCCTCGCCGCCGGCCTGTCGTACGGCGGCGACCTTGCCTTCGCCTATCCGGTCTTCAGTGAACGGGTGGAGCGCCTCTTCACCAGCGGCTCGTCGGGCTCGTTCGCGCTGCACTTCTGCCGCTGTTACAACGGCCCGGCCCACTGCGTGCCCGGCATCCTGGAATGGATGGACCGGTCGGACATCGCGGGCCTCAACGCGCCGCGCCCGCTCGCCATTCATTACGGCGAGATGGACACGCCGTGTATGAACGAGCCGGGGGACGAGAACTGGGCGGCGGCGTACAACGAGGCGGTGCCGCAGTTCTTCGAGGAAGCGCGGGCGATCTACGCCGCGGCCGGCGCACCGGACAACGTCCGCCTGATGGTCACCCCCGGCGTAGCCCATAAGATGGACGTGGACGCACTCCTCGCATTTCTGAAGGAGACCAACTAAGGAGGCGCAATGACCCGCAGGATCACGGTTCTCGCTCTGCTTCTGTCCGTCGGCCTGATCACCGCGCCTCGGCCCGCCCGCGGCGCCGAGACACTGGTCCTCAACGAGAAGGCCTACTGCCGCTCGTACATCCAGTACGGGATGGACCGCATCTCGCCGCGGCTGCTGCGGGCCGAGGCCAAGGACCTCCTGGGCGGCAGGGGGGTGTGGGGCCTGATGCGGTCGGTCAAGCGCCGGTGGAGTTGCCTGGGAAAAACGTGGGACGCCAAGACGTGGATGGACGACGCCCTCATCAGCTTCGACGGCCTCCAGTACGGCACCCGGGCAGACGTCTACGCCTACACCGACCCGCCGCCCGCCGGCTGGGCCCGGCCGGGCTTCGACGACGGCACGTGGCTGCGCCAGCGCGTCCCCCACGGACTCGGCGACCACGCCGGCTCCATCGGCCGCGGCAGCACGCTCAACCGCGCCCGATGCGGCTTCCGGTTCCGCTTTACCGTGCCCGATCCGGCTCGGGCGGGCGACCTGACGTTGCGGCTCGAGTACGCCGGCGGCGCCATCGTCTACCTGAACGGCACCGAGGTCGCGCGCGGACACTTGCCGAAGGGTGAGCTGAAACCCGATACCGCCGGCGAGGACTACCCGCTCGACGCCTACGTGCTGTTCGGCAAGGACGGAGCCATCCTCCGCAGCGCCCACCGCCGTGACAAGGGCCGCCCCGTCTACGTCGGCAAGCTGCGGCAGCGGTTCGACCGGGCGCCCAAGTACTACAACCGGAAGGAACGCAAGACACACCACAACCTGCGCTACACCGACAACGGGACCCGCAGAGGCAAGGTACTCACCCGTGAGCAGTGGGAACGCATCCAGAAAGCACGCGGCCGCCGCCTCGGCCCAATCACCCTGCCCAGGAAGCTGCTGCGGAAGGGCGAGAACATGCTCGCCGTCGACGTCCGCGCCAGCCGCCTGCATCCCATTTCCGCGCAGTGGCAGACGATGGCCATCCGCGCCAACGAAGGCTGGTGGCACTGCCAGTTGATTACCCTGGAGCTGCGCGATCCGTCGGGCGCCGTCCCCTCGGCGACGAGCCGCCCGGCCGGGGTCCAGGTCTGGGTCGAGGACATGCACCGGCGGATGATCTCAACCGAGTACGGCAACCCCGGCGCGAAGGCCGGCGTCGTACGCTTCGTCGGCGCCGCCAACGGCCACTTCTCCGCGCAGGTCGTCGTCTCCACCGACCGCGGACTCACCGGCCTGAAGGCCGCCACGGGCGAACTGAAAACGCCGGACGGGGCGACGCTGCCCGCCGGGGCGCTCACGGTGTCGTATCTCAAACCGCTTCCGCTGGCTGACCTGGTGAAGACGGGCGGCGGCCGGGGCGGCCCGGCGTACCAACGCAACCCGCTCATCGGCCAGGCGATCCGCGCCATCGCCCGTCACGGCCCGCCGGTCCCCGGGGGGAAGACGCGTTTGCGTGACGATTGGCTGAAACTCGCCGGCGAGACGAAGTACTTCGACCAGATCACCGCGGCGCCCCCGGCCCGTGTGCCGGCGCGGTCGTGCCAGCCTGTGTGGTTGTCGCTCAAGGTGCCGGCCGATGCCGCCCCAGGCACGTACCGCGGCACGCTGACCGTCGCCGCGAAAGGGATGGAGCCGGCCACGCTGCCGGTCGAGGCCGAGGTCTACGGCTGGCGGGTGCCGGACCCGCTCCATCTCCAGCTCGTCGTGGCGCTCGAGCAGTCGCCCTACGGCGTGGCGAAGCAGTACGGCGTTCCGCTCTGGTCCGACCGGCACTACGCGCTGATGGAGGGCTCGTTCCGCCACCTCGGCCGCATCGGCAACGACTGGCTCTTCGTCCCCGTGGTCGGCCAGACCGAGTTCGGCAACCACACGGACTCGATGATCCGCTGGACCCGCCGCAGAGACGGCACGCTGAGCTTCGACTACTCGCGGCTCGACAAGTACCTCGATCTCGCCGTCAAGCACCTCGGCAAGGTGCGGGTCATCTGCTTCGTCGTCAGCATCGGCGCCGGCGGCAACCCCGCCTACGTGATGGTGCACGACGAGCAGACGGGGAAGACGGAGAAGCTCGATCTCTCGGGCAGCACGGTGCCGCATTACGCCGCGACGTGGAAGACGTTCGCCACCTCGCTCTATCAGCACATGCGGGCGCGGGGCCTGGGCGAGTCGATGTACTGGGGCTACGGCTGGGACGGGCTGTGCGACCGCGACCTGCCGATGACACTGACCGGCGTGACGCCCGACGTCGACTGGGCGTCCGGCGGACACCGGCCCTGCGCCGGGCACTACTTCACGGCCAACTCGCGCATCTACGACATCAGCCTGACCGCGCACAGCGCCCGGGGCTGGCGCCGCCGCGACATCCAGCTCTACAACCCGCGGGGCGGCGGCAGCCTCATCGGCATCAGCGGCCCCACTTTGCCGTACAGCTACCGCGTCCTCTCTGATCGCTGCATCGTCGTCGGCCTCAACGGCTTCGGCCGCATGGGCGCCGACTACTGGGCCAACAGCTTTCTGCAGGGGCTGCGCAAGGAAGGCTTCCTGCGGCCCGGCATGGCGCTCAGCTCCGTCCTCTACCCGGGCGAGAACGGCGCCGAGAGCAGCGCCCGCTTCGAGGCCCTGGTCGAAGGCGTCCAGGAGGCGGAGGCGCGCATCTTCCTTGAACAGGCGCTGGTGCGGAAGGCGTTGCCGCCGGACCTTGCGAAGAAGGCGAGCCGCGTCCTCTTCGAACACCACCGCGGAACGCTCATCATCCCCAGCGGCAGCGACTACCCGCAGATCACCGAGACGTGCGTCGACTGGCAGGCGCGGACGCGACGGCTGTTCGGCGTCGCCGCCGAGGCGGCGACCGTCATCGGCATGGACCTCGCTACACAGCAGTTGACCGCCGACGTCCCCGCCCGTACCAAGAAGACGGTTCCGCTCAAGCTGCGCGGCTGGACCGCCGCCCCGCGGACGTGGAAAGCGGCGTGCGACGCGAAGTGGGTCGTGCTCGACCGGACCGCCGGCGTGGCTTCGGGGCACGTGGCGCTCGGCGTCACCGTCGACGCCACCGGCCTCGAGCCGGGAAAGGCGGCAAAGGCCACGCTGACCGTCACCGACGTGGCCTCCGGCAGGGCGCTGCCCGTCGCCGTCACCGCGCGGATCAGCAAGGTGTTCGACTTCGTCCCCGCTGACCGGGCGCTCAGCCGCCGCGAGTACAACTTCATCCCCGATGAGGGGAAGCTGACCTTCAGCGTCGCGCCCGGCGGCGAAGAGACCCAGGAAGTCGTCTTCTTCAACCGGGCTGGCGTCCCCGTCGACTGGAAGGCGACGGTGCCGAAGTGGGTCACGGTCCAGCCGGCCTCGGGCAAGGCGTTGCCCGGGCGCGGTGTTGCCGTCCGCGTCACCGTGAAGCCGCCGTTCAAGACCATCACCGCCGCGCCGTTCGACCTGGCTGTCTCCGAGGCGAACGGCCCGGCCGTGCAGAAGATCCCCACGGTGTGCTACGTGATCCCGCCGCACCAGACGCCGCCGTTGCCGAAGGGCGCGGCCGTGCCGCTGGACGGGGCGCTGCACAAGAAGCTGGGCGGCCGGCCCGCGGCGATGAGGCCCAGGTGGTGCGGCCACGGATACTACTACGTGGGCACCCGCAGCGGCGAGGTCCGCGGCACGAAGATGACGCACTACCACTGCGGCACGACGCCGGCGCGGACGACGTACCGCATCGCCGGACAGGGCTTCACCGCGTTCTCGGCAGACGTCGGAGCCGGGGCGATCGCCACCCGAGAGTACTGGACCGGCTACCGGGACCCGGCGCCCGCGTGGGTCCGGGTGCGGCTGGACGTGTTCGTCGACGGCACACTCCGCGCCAGCAGCGGCTGGATGGGCAAGACGGACAAGTTGCGGCGGCTGGTGGTGGACCGGCTGGAGGACGCCAAGACGCTGGAGCTGGTGACGCGGTACAGGAGGCCCCCGCCGTACGCCATGTCGTCCGGCTGGCTGAACGCGCGGTTCTACAAAGCGAAGCAGAGATGAGGCGAGCACTGCTCACAGCCGCCCTCGTGATTGGCGTCGCCGCGCCGGCAAGCGCGGCGCAGGCCCGGGACCTCATCCTCGACGAGTCCGCCTATTGGCGCCACTACTTCACCTACGCCCCGCCCGAGGTCCCGGCCGATAAGGTTCGGGCGGAGTTGCCCAAGTACCTCGACAAGAGAGCGCTGCGCCGCGTCGAGCGCCAGGCCCGCATCCGCGCCAAGCAGCTCGGCAAGGACCCAAAGGACTGGATGCGGCACGTGATCGTCGAGGCGGGCTCCAACCAGTACTCGTTCAGCAACCTCAACGTCGAGCTGCTGCGCTGGCTGCGGACCGATCTCCCGCCCGCCGACTGGATGAAACCCGAGTTCAACGACGCCGACTGGGCCCGGCAGCGGACCGTCTTCCGCGCCTCGCGACAGGTCAAGGCGGCGCACTATCGGACGCGGTTCGAGGTGCCGAATCCGGCGGGCGTCCGGGAGCTTACACTCGACGCCACGTACCGCGGCGGCATCCGCGTGTTCCTCAATGGCACCGAGATCGCGCGGCCGCATCTCCCGAAGGGCGACCTCGCCCCCGACGCTGCC
>Ga0272442_10010560_pt1 | contig 11359 bp, 9 predicted proteins | sample SSMForm2O_FD_200262 | JGI IMG/M metagenome (GOLD analysis project Ga0272442, IMG submission 200262) | Marine sediment archaeal communities from Little Sippewissett salt marsh, Falmouth, MA, United States - SSM-Form-2O | ecosystem: Environmental > Aquatic > Marine > Wetlands > Sediment ...
GTTCTTCAATTGACCTCGAAATGAATCGTTCGAGTCCTGCAATACTCATCACGAATGTGCCTACCGGTGTCTCCTCGAGCGGGATCGACTCACGACGGCGCTACGGTCGGGCCGGCGACTGCGGTCATAACGGCGCTCCTCGATCCTTCGCTTGGGACTCCGCTCTCGATGAACGTCGTGGTGCCGATGCTTGTCGGGAGCCCGGCGAACGAACCGGTCCCAGGGATGCCAGTACGAGTATCGAATGCTCCGGGAGTAAGGTCGATAGGCCGGCCGGTAGGGCCGCGGGTGACAGGCAATGCGAGCGGGGTGAACCGAAGAATGATAGGTGACCCCGACCCGAGGGTGCCGGGAGTGGCTTTGCGTACTGAACGAGATCGACCAGGAGTCCGCCAGGGCCGCCGCCGGCAACATCACCATTCCCAGAAACGCCACAAACGTGGCGAAAACGAAGTCCTTCAGCGGAAGCGCTTTTCTCTCGGAATTCATTTTTATCCTCCTTTTGCAGAGTTGGACGATTTAATAGGTTGGACGCCGCGCTCGCCGGATTATTCAAATGGATTTCATCTGCAATCGCATCCGGGCAGGATTTGATTCCCATCTCACCGGCAATCTGTAACGTTTTCGTCATTTGGCCGATCTTGAGTTAGCACGTCAATTGAAGTAAGGTATATCTCGTGAAAGAATGGTTGCCTGTCCGGCCACGGATTGGGTACGGCGCACGGCAGCAGGATTGAAGTCCAAAGGGGGGATTGTGTCGGAAACTGCCCATCAACGTTTTGTCGAGATGGTCAACCGCCCGGAGCCGGAAATCGATTTGGCGCGCGCAGCGCTCCTGATCGCCCAGGAAGAACGCTCCGACCTGGAACCGGAATCCTACATCGACCGATTGGACGAATGGGGCGCGCAATTGCGTCCCCAACTCGTCCACGCCATCGCCCCGGAGCATTTCGTCAGTCATTTGAATCGCTTCTTATTCGGCGAGCTTGAATTTCGGGGCGTCTCGGATCGCCACTATAAACCGTGTAACAGCTTTCTCGACTACGTGATGGATCACCGCGTCGGCATTCCCGTCACGCTTTCGGTTGTTTACATTGAAGTCGCCCGGCGCATCGGCTTTCACGTTCAGGGCGTCGGCATGCCGGGGCATTTCCTGATCAAGCCGGGCAGCCGCGATAGCCGATTTTACATCGATCCCTTTCATCAGGGCCGGATTCTTTCCGAGGACGATTGCGAGAGAAAGATCGAGGAAATGTACGCCGGGGCCCTACCCTTTCAAAAATCGTTTCTCGCCCCCGTCGGCCGCAGGCAAATCCTGATTCGCATGCTCTATAACCTGAAAAGCATTTACGTGCAGAGGGAAAATTACTCGAAGGCGCTTTCCGTGGTGGACAAGATTTTGTGCCTCGTTCCGGAAGCGCCGGTGGAATTGCGGGACCGGGGGATTTTACACTTTCGACTTGGACAAGTTCAGGAAGCGATTATCGACCTGCAGAAATACCTCCTCTACAGTCCCAAGGCGCGGGACGCGGCCCAGATCCGGCAGATGATTCTGATGCTTCAGGCCCAAAACCGGCGAGAAACGCCTAACGCCTAACCACCCCGCCTTGCATTCCGTCCAGGGATTCATTCGCCGCGTTTATCGCCGTCCAAGCCGACCCGCCTTTTGTCCTTGATTTGGCGTCCGCTTTACGGGACAATCCAGAGAGGCTGTCACCGTGGAGTATAGTGGCGGTAAGCCTCGGCGGACGAGCACAAAACGTCTGCTCCGGAACAAAATTGTCGATCGACGGCCAAAGAGCAAGGGGAAGATCATGAAAAGTAAAAACGGTTGGCAAACGCGCCGGCTCTTGGTTTTAGGATTGGAGGTTGCCATGATGGCCTTAGCAGCGCAGGGGGCGGGAGCGGCGGCGATTCCGCTGAACATCCGGGCTTTGATCGAGCAGGGCGAGTACCGCGAAGCGGAGAGCCGGCTGCGGCAGGCGGGGACGGATTCCGTGCTTTCCGCTCCGGAGCGCCGAGCGCTCTTGTATGAAGCAGAACGCTTGGAGCGAATCCGGCTTGATTTCACGATTCCGCCCGACGAGATGCTGGCGCAGCTGAAAGAGGACATCCCGGACGCCACGATTGAAGACGTCACACGGTGGCGACAGCAGGGCGTCCTCGAAGGGCGCGTCATCGACGGCCAACTCCTTTTCTTCAATCGGGCCGTGCGAAACCTGCTTCGAATGAGCGAGGAAGCCGCGGCGCGCAGGGTCGAACGCGCCGACGCGGAGCCAGCCGTTTCAGACCGGGAAATCCGTATCGAAGACTACATGGCTCGGATTCTCGAAGCCCGAAAGCGGTCCGACTCCCGCTTTGTCATGCCCCAGCGCTACCGGATTCAATACACCCTTACGGTCAAACCGGATGCGGTCCCGGCGGGCGAAACAATTCGCTGCTGGCTGCTTTATCCGCGCCAACGGGATTGTCAAAAGGACATTCATTGGATCGCCTCTTCGCCGGAGAAGCACTTCATCGCTCCCAACGAGGCCATGCAGCGAACGGTTTATCTCGAGCGACCCGCCGTGGCGGGAGAGCCGACGGTGTTCCGGATCGAGTATGAAATGACCGCATACGCCCGAAGTGAACTAGTCGACCCGGGCAGCGTCAAGCCTTATGACGTGGAAAGCCCGCTTTACCTGAGCTATACCGCCGAACGCGCGCCGCACCTCGCCTTTACTTCCGAACTGCGCGCCCTTGCCAAGGAGATCGTTGGCGAGGAATCGAATCCCTATCTGAAGGCAAAAAAGATCTTCGGTTGGATCGATGAAAACATTCGGTACACTTCCGCGCTGGAGTACTCCACGATTCCCGCCATCAGCCAGTACTGCGCCGTGAACCGGAGGGGCGACTGCGGCATTCAAGCGCTTCTCTTCATCGCCCTGTGTCGAATCAGCGGCGTGCCCGCCAAATGGCAGTCGGGATGGTCGCTGTTGCCCTGGCGACCGGGAATGCACGACTGGGCCGAATTTTACATCGAGCCCTATGGTTGGCTTCCCGCCGATCCTTCGCGCGCCCTTCGCCCGGTCGATGAGCCCGCGGTTCGCTGGTTCAACTTCGGTAACATGGACCAGTTCCGCCTGATCGGCAATGACGATTATGGCGCCGAGCTCGCCCCCCCCAAGGAACACTTTCGGTCCGAACCGGTGGATTTTCAGCGTGGGGAAGTCGAATGGAAGGGCGGAAACCTCTACTTCAATCAGTGGGATTATGAAATCGAGGTCGAGCACCTGGAGTAGCGAGGGCACGACACGGCGCTGAGAGTCGCTCAACCAGTCCACAGGTCTGGCATCTAATCCGTTTCTGTTGCGGATAGAAAAATTGGCTGTCTTCCACAACAAGAGCCAATTCAAACTTGACTTGACTCTCACAGGCATCTTCCCTTAAGATTCAACTCACAAACGTGAGTATATTTCCGCTCAGAAGGGAAGTGCAAAGTGAACATTCGTGTGATGAGATTTTACAGAGGATTTACACTGATCGAACTGTTAATTGTTGTCGCGATCATCGGAATTCTTGCGGCAATCGCCATCCCCAATTTTCTTCAAGCCCAAGTGCGCGCCAAGGTGGCCAAGCAGCAGGCGCACCTGCAAGTTACCGCCACCGCGCTGGAGCTCTATTATGTGGATATCAATACCTATCCTGAAACAACCGATACCGGGATTAATGGCAGTTGGCTGCCGACTGAAATGTGGAAAGTCTATCCGGGACAGTTGACAACGCCGATTGATTACCTGTCCAGCAATGATTCTCTCACCGACGAGTTTCGCTTGGGGCATAAATTCCTCAGCGCGTTGGCGAACCAGATGATGTACCTTCCGTCGGACTATTACTCGGACTATCACTCGGGCAACGCCGCTTATCATGGCGGTCAAGTCAGGCGATACGGTCTGTGGGTGATGCGCAGCGCCGGCCCGGACACCTACTATCAGTCCAACGGCGGCGCTGACTATGCGGGTTGGAACCGCGCTTCCTACGATCCAACCAACGGCACGGTCAGCATCGGCGACATTTATCGCAGCCAAAAGATTGCTGACGATAAGCACATCACTCCCTAAAGAGCCGCCAAGGATCATTGTGATCCAGCCAGGCGAATAGGACAAAAGGGGCGGGTTTCCACAAGAAGGAAACCTGCCTTCCTTTTTCCCAAAGGGCGAGGGTGAGGCAATTATATACTCCCATACCATACCATCCTCTCCGCTCTCCCGACCATTGACACCTCGAAGGCCCATGCCTAAGATAGTTGATAGTGAGTTCTTAAGTAAGATTGTCGATGAATTCGCCTGTTTTCAGGGCTTTTGCGAGGGATGCAGTGATGGAGGGAACGAGTCGGCGGACATTTCTTCGCAGAACGGTCGCCACCAGCCTGGCGATTCCGCTCAGCGCTTCTTTCGGCCCTTTTGCCGTGATAGCCTCCCGCCCCAAGAGCCGGGTAGCCCAGGTCGTGCGGCCGGGACTACTGGGGGGGAAGGGATTCGCCGCGGCGGCCCGTATTCCCGCCTCCTCCCTCGTGCCGCTGGTCGAGGAAGCGGTGCGTGCCGCTACCGGGATCAGCGATATTCAAACCGCGTGGATGACGCTCGTACGTCCCAAGGACGTCATCGGCATCAAGGTCAATGCGCTGGCCGGCCCCGGGCTTTCCACCCGCCCGGCGCTGGCGGACGCAATCGCTCAGAGCCTTCAGAAAGCGGGCGTCCCGGCGGGCAACATCATCCTCTGGGACCGCTCCAGCGCAGAACTCAAACGCGCCGGCTACCCCCTTTCAACGGCCAAGGATCGAGTCCGCTGTTTCGGCAGTGACAGTCTTCCGCTGCCCTACGAGCGAACCCCCGAGGCCGCTGGGTCGATCGGTTCCTGCTTTGCCACGCTGGTGTCCCGATACTGCACGGCACTGATCAACATTCCCATATTAAAGGACCACGACTTATCCGGGGTGTCGCTGGGGATGAAAAATTTTTACGGCGCGATTCACAATCCAAACAAGTACCATGACAACTGCTGCGATCCCTTTATTGCCGACCTTTCGACGCATCCGCATCTTCGAGGCAAGCTGCGGCTTGTCGTGGTCGATGGATTGGCGGGCCAGTATCACGGCGGGCCGTCGCTGAAGCCGCAGTGGGGATTTCCCTTTGAGGGGCTTTTGGCCGGCGCCGATCCCGTGGCCGTGGATCGCATCGGGGCGCTGATCATTGAAGAACAACGCAAAGCGCATAAAATGAAATCGCTGGCCGAAGACGGGCGCCCGCCGCGATTCATTGCCACCGCGGCCCGCCTCGGCCTGGGCACGGATCAACCGGACGAAATCGAATGGAAGAAAATTTAATCAATGGATCAACCGGGTTCACGGCCCGAACGCGCAAGGCAGGGAGGTTGATATGATGGATCGTTCGACGCTTTCCCGCCGGGGCTTTCTGAGTGCGTCGGCGGCAGGCTGCGGCCTCTGGTCGCTTTCGGCGTTCGCGCAGGATCCCCTGCCGCCCGCAATCGACTTGTCGCTCGATGCCTCCCCGAAAGAGGATTCGCTGTTCGTCAAAGAGGCCATGCATTACAAGAAGCTGGACGCGCTGCGGGTGGAATGCCGGTTGTGCCCCCGGCGCTGCCAGGTAGCCGACCAGGAGCGGGGCTATTGTGGTGTGCGGGAAAACCGGGGCGGCACTTACTTCACACTGGTTCACAGCCGCGCCTGCACCTATCACGTCGACCCCATCGAGAAAAAACCGCTGTTTCACTTCCTGCCGGGCACCAACGCATTCTCGATTGCCACCGCCGGCTGCAACATGGAGTGCAAATTCTGCCAGAACTGGAACATTTCGCAGTTTCGCCCCGAACAAATTCGAAGCCTGTATCTTCCCCCCGAGCGGCTGGTTAAAGCGTGCGGCGAGACCCATTCGAAAAGCCTGGCGTTTACCTATTCCGAGCCGGTCGTGTTCTATGAGTACATGTTCGACGCGGCCGCGGCGGCCCGCCCGGCCGGCATTCGACCGGTGATGATCTCCAACGGCTACATCGAACCGGAGGCCATGAAGCCGCTGGCGGCGCATCTGTCGGGCGTGAAAATCGACCTGAAAGCCTTCACCGAGAAATTCTACCGGGACACTTGCAGCGGCGAGCTCAAACCGGTGCTGGAGACCCTGCGCCTGTTGAAATCGCTCGGGATGTGGTTCGAGATCGTCGTGCTGCTCGTTCCCACGCTCAACGATGGCGAGGAGGAAATTCGGCAGATGTGCAAGTGGATCGCCGACGAGCTCGGGCCTGACGTCCCCGTGCACTTCTCACGCTACCATCCCACCTACAAAATTCAGAACCTGCCTCCAACCCCCGAACGCACGCTCGTGCGCGCGCACGAAATCGCCCGGCAGCAGGGCCTGCACTTCGTCTACCTCGGCAACGTGCCGGGCCACCCAGCGGAGAGCACGTACTGTCCCGGATGCGGCGAGGTCGTGATCGGCCGCTACGGCTATCACATCACGCAAATGAACCTCCAGGACGGCAAATGCAAGAAGTGCGGACGCGCCATTCCCGGCGTGTGGTCCTGAAATAAAAAATCAGTTTTTGCAAGGTGGGTCTGGTTTGTTCGCAGTGGGTATCTAAAATCCTCTCCCGCTGGAAGAGGCGGGCTTCATTGCTTCACTTCGGTGAGGGAAAAATCAAATAACCCCCGAGAGCGCTGAGAGTCGCTGAGAAAAATACAAGAGTAACTCTACTGAATGCTATTATCTCCGCGCTTTCCGCGTCCTCTGCGGTTAAAAACTTTCTCTTTGAATCGTTGCTTCGTTTGCCGGCAAGATGCCGGCGCTACCCGTTTCAATCCTGTCAATCCTGTTCATCCTGTCCAAATTTCTAAAACACAATTCCAGACCCTAAACCCTCGACCCCAGACCCTGCTCTGCTTACAGCGGATCCGGCATAAGATCGTCAAGCTCCCGAGGATTCGGGAACACCTTCATTTCCGGACCGATCTGCTCGATAAAGTACAGCGAGTAGCACCGCATGAAAACGTACAAGGGAAGCAGAATCACCGTCCCGATGAAGGGAACGAACGCGATGCAGCAGCACGTCAGGAGGGTGACACAGAGGGCGATCGCGCCCGTTACAAAAAGAAGGACAATTCTCATCAGGTAGAACAGGATCGTCGCGCCCGGGTGAGGCGTGATGATTTCCTCCCAGACGCTTCTCCAGGCGTCCAGCACACGAACGCGCCTCAGGTACATCACCGGAACGACAAAGTCATTCACGAGGGCCCCAATCAGCGTGCACAACAGGCCAAACGGAACCAGCACGCCGAGGATGGCGATGATTGCCACAATGACTCCCGGACCGAAGCGCTCGGCAACGATGTCCGGCCAGGCGGCGACACCGCAAAAAACAAAAACTCCCATGATAATGAGGAACGTGGCGATGCCGAACAGAAACAGGAAGAGGAACAGGCTGTTGCCCTGGGTCTTGAACTCCGACCAGGGGGCCCGGACGGCGCCCCGGTTGTGAACCACGCCGTCGAGAAACATGAACCGCCCCCGGCTGCTCAGCCAGGTCAGCAAGAGCATGATGCCGATCACGAAAAGTGAGACCAAGCCGATGAGGAATAACACGAGTATAAGGTGCGCCACCACCCAGGCTTTCGCCTCGGTCGCCGCACTGCCCAGACTATGGCCGCTCCCGCCATGGCCGCCGCCGGGAACATTGAATCCGCCCCCGCCCTGCCCCAGCCGGGCCAGCCACATACAAAAGCCGAGAAATAGCCATTTTTTCGCACTAAACGGCTTGAAAAGAATCTTGATCGTTTGGTCGAACGAGCGTGAAATCGGATCGATTACCGAAAGAGTCATGGCACTCCCCTTCCCTTTGAGGGACAATCACCCCATTCACTTATCTCTACGCCGATTCTACCTCCCAGGTTCGCAGATTATTCAAAAGAATTCAAGCGATTCCCCAAAAACCCGCCTGCCGGCTCGACTCACCGCTCGAAACAAGTCTCCAGGTCTTATGAATCCCGGCCCCCGAACCAGCTGCAAGCACACGGCCTCGACGGGATGCTTTCTTTCCTGATGGGGGCCGAAGTGGGATTGAGTCAGTACCGGAACTTCACCCGGGCGCCGGCGAACCAGCCGTCTTCGAGATCAATATCGTTGTTGGAAAGGTCATCGTAATCATTGCCTTCGCCCATGCGCCGGGAGAAGGCGTAGCCGCCGTTGACTGCAAGAGAAACTTTGTCCGTTACTTGATACGCGGCAGTCAGCTTCACACGCTGCTCTTCCAGTTCGATGCGGTCGTCCCACTCGTCCCGGTCCTCCCGCCGGTAAAACTCCTGATCCCATTTATAACCCAGGGAGAACGTCCATCGCTCAACCGGTTTATAGCGGATCGTCGCACTCAAGTTCTTCACCGGGAAATAGACAACGTCCAGACTCACCGTCTCATCAGGCTTCCAGAAAACCGCCGCGATCGGGACACCAAAAACAGTCGACAGATTCTCGGCCAGCATGTATTGAAATGCCGCACCCGGCAGCACGGGAATCTGCCGGTCCGTGTCGAAGTTCAGGAAGAGCAGCCACGCGTTGGAGCGTCCACTGGGAATCCGCAGAAAGGTCGTGCCTTCCAGATACAGCTCTTTAATTGAGTCAAACGGCTCGTCGCTCGCTGAGCCGAAGCGCAAGCTTTGCCCAAACAGCCAATGATTGTCCAGGAATCGCCGGTAAGTCACCCCCAAAGACACATCGGCCAGGTCGTCCGGCAGGTCTCTTCCTGACTCATCGAAGACCGCGTCCGTGTTGAAGCTCCACCCTTTGACGCCCAACTCGGCCAGCCATTCGCTGTTCTCGGTGCCGCCCAGCTTCAGCTGCAGCCGCCCATCGTAGCGACTCGCTTCCAGTTCCTCCTCCTGCTCTTCCACGTCTTCCTCGCCATAGAAAGCCCCATCCAGTTCGCCCTGGAATTGAAAATCATTCAACCGGGGATTCAACCACAGCTGAAAATCCTGCTGCGCCCCGACAGGACCACCCAGGCAGACCATGATCGCAAAACATGCAAAGAGCCAAGAGAAGTTCGAAGGAAACTCTCGATTCTTAATAATTCGTGAAAAGGGAGGGATGAAGGCTCGGATTGTCCTCATCATTCGACTTCCTCCTGGAGGGCGGTGTTTGCTCTCGATGTTATGGCTGGGACGTTGGTTTTCTTCGAGCGTTATCGGTCTCTTCAGACGCGGCTTTTCGATTTTACACAGAAGATTGCTTATTCTCTGATTTCTCTCAGGGCCTGTCAAGCGATTTGTGGAAAAGAATCGGGAGAGCGGGGGTTGCTTTTCAAGACTGAAGCAGTACCGCAGGAGAAAAACATACCCCTCCCCACCTCCCCCGCCAGGGCGCGTCTGCGACCTTATAAAGGGGAGGCGAGTTGCGTAGGGTGGAACAAGCGGAGCGCGTTCCACCCTACTCGGCTAGGAGCACAGCCGCCAAAGCGCCAGGCGGCCCAAGCGAAAGGCAAGGAAGAAACTTGCAGGAACGGCCAAAAGTGAGGTATAAGAACACCAGGGTCACTGGCTGGTATTGAAGTGATGGATAACAGAAGGGGACGCATCCGATGCCTGTACTATCACGGAACGAAATGCGAAAGCCCCCCACCGCTCGCCGACCCGGCGGCGGCCTGTTTGAGGGATTGTCATAGGAGTAAGAGTCTATTCAACAGAAAGGCCTACCATCATGGCAGAGATCACGCGGGAAAGAATCGGGCAAGTTCAACGATGGTTGCTGAAGGTGCTGATCGACGCGGGCGAGCCGGTGCCGGCGCGAGTGGCGATTCAGCGGGTTGAGTCCCATATGGAACTGACACCGTTTGAAAAAAGCGACTATCCCAACCGGCCTGGAGTACGGAGATTCGATAAGACTGCCCGATTCAATACGATCACCCTCGTGAAAGCCGCCTGGATGCTTAAGAGCAAGGGCCGGTGGTCCATCACCGAGGAGGGCCGAAAGGCGTATGAAAGGATTCAGGATCCCGTCGAATTTAGCCTCGAAGCCAGACGGCTCTATTATGAATGGAAGGCGAAGCAGCCCGATAAGGAAGAACCGGCCGAAGAGGATACGCCCACCGCCAGCAGCACACTGGAAGAAGCCGAGGAGAGTGCCTGGACCGAGATTCAAGAATACCTCCACAAGATGCCGCCTTATGAGCTGCAGAACCTGGTGGCCGAGCTCTTGAAGGCCATGGACTATTACGTATCCTGGGTTGCCCCTCCCGGCAAGGACGGAGGAATCGATATCCTCGCCCACCTGGATCCCCTGGGAACCAAGCCGCCTCGGATCAAAGTGCAGGTCAAGCGCATGGTTGCCAAGATTAACGTTGGAGATCTACGGTCGTTTCTGGCCGTGCTGGGGGATGAAGATGTTGGAATCTTCGTTTCCCTGGGCGGTTTCACCTCGGATGCAGAAAATGAAGCGCGAACCCAGGAGAAGCGCAGGGTAACCCTTCTGGACTCGGAGAAGCTCTTCGATCTTTGGGTCGAGTATTATGATGCGGTAGAAGAATCCGAGCGAAAACTCCTCCCCCTCCGCCCGATCCACTTCCTGGATACGGAGGGGTGAACCGGGTGCCAGGGAGAGCGTTAGCCGTTGGAATGTTTCCGAAGGATCGTGCCGAGTTCCAGTGCAACAGGTTGGCGGGCTTTCCCTTCCCCTCGGCGTCCTCCGCGGCTCTGCGTGAACAAGCGGATTGCGCAGAGGCCGCTCTTCACGGTGCGTGAATTAACTTGGATACCCGTTGTACATCGGTCGGCAGAGCATTTTGCGACTTGGCTTCTTCGATGACTTCCTCCGCCTCCTTATGACGACCGAGATGCCACAACGCTTCCGCTCGAAAAGCTAATCCAACGGCGATGTCCCAGGGGTCGTCACCCGTTGTCAAACGCAACCCTTTCTCGGCCATTTCCAATGCCTTGTCTGTTTCGCCCGCCTGAATCAAAATCGGCACGCGATTCAACCACGCCGCAGGGTTCTGCGGATCGAGCTCGGTCGCTTTTCCCAAGTCCTCCAGGGCACGCTTAAAATCGCCCTTTAGTCGATATCCATAAGCCCGGCTGACATAAACATACGCTTCATCCTTTCCAAACTTCACCGCTTGATTGAGGTCCTTGAGCCCCTTGCGATACTCGCCCCGTTCGACAAGGGCCGTTCCCCTCAGCCAAAACCCGTTTATGAGCTTGGGGCTTAGATCGATGATGCGGTCTCCATCCGAAGCCGCGTCATCAAATCTTCGCTCTCTCAAGTATCCCCAGCCCCGATAAAAGTAAGACTGCCAATTTTTCGGGTCCATTTCCACCATTCTC
>Ga0272442_10010561_pt1 | contig 11358 bp, 12 predicted proteins | sample SSMForm2O_FD_200262 | JGI IMG/M metagenome (GOLD analysis project Ga0272442, IMG submission 200262) | Marine sediment archaeal communities from Little Sippewissett salt marsh, Falmouth, MA, United States - SSM-Form-2O | ecosystem: Environmental > Aquatic > Marine > Wetlands > Sediment ...
ATCCCGAAGGACCAAGAAGGGTGAAAAACTCACCCTTCTTAATTTCAACTGAGAGATCAGGGATTACAATATTTTTTCCATAAATTTTAACCGCATGTTTTATTGTAATATCTACACTCATTTGATTTCCTTATCCTCAGAATTTTAGTTATATTTTGCCCAGAGTTCAGTCCATTTGTCAAGAATTGCCTGTTGGTTTTTAGCAAGATAATCATTGTCCCTTGGAGATAATTTGATCTCACTGGTGGGAGTAAGAACTTTATTTGTGATAGGAATATTGGTGTTTGCAGGTCTTACCGTTGATGTAGCCCATAAGCCTTGTCCTTCATCACTGGCGATCCAATCTATGAAGAGTTTTGCGTTATCCATATTCTTGGCATTTTTTACAATTGCCGAAGCAAAAGTTATCGCATTGCTTCCCTCAACAGGATAGACAATTTCAACACGATCACCATAGCCGTCTTCAATGTATGTCAAACAAGGTGATTCATAGGTTATTCCAACAACATATTCACCATTAAAAACACCTTTATATACACCAGAAGAACCACTACTCATAACTCCATTGAGGTTTTTCACAAGAGATTCAAGATAATCCCATGCCTCTTCGCTTTCATATCCACCCATGGAACTAAGCATTGTTGAGAGTTGGTTCCATGCTGAAGAGGATGCAGCAGGATTAGCTGAGATAATCTTACCTTTTAGTGCAGGGTTCAACAGGTCTTTATAGCTGTTAACAGTGACACCTAGCCTCTTGGCTTCAGGTTTATTGACTAACAGGTTAACAACTTGGATGGTTCCATTAGTGAGCTTGCCGTTCGTATTCTGCATCTCAGGAGGAAAAGCATTGTTGTTTGCAGCTACGTAGGTTTCAAAGGAATCGCCCATGTTTACAAAATCTGAATAGATCAGACCACCGAACATGACATCAGCCTGTGGATTCTCTGCTTCTGCTTTGATTCTTGTCTTGAGTTCGCCTGCACCACCGGTTATTGCTTCAATTTTGATGTTGGGGTATTTCTCTTCAAATCCTCCAACAATAAGATTGTATTCTTCGTCAAAGTTGGTGGTATAGAGTACCAGCTTGCCTGTTCCCGCATCAGCGCTAGCACCCAGGGAAAATAATCCGAATACTAGAATTGAACAAACTAATAATGTAGTTAAAAATTTTTTCATCGATACAAACCTCCTAAAAATATTAATATGATACCTTTCTTACTAGTTTCTTATTAACTAAATTCTTCGTTCACCTCCCTTCATGATTTTTTTTGTTCCTGTCAGGGGATGGTCATTTGACAAAGTTTTAAAGTCCCTGTAATAATTTATTTATCGAAGTTATTTGTTGCGATTTTTATTTAACATTCTCAGATAAAGCGATAAATTTCAATTTCTATTAAGAAAAATGCAATTGTTTAAATTTAATCCTTTAGCAAACGAAAGTTTGATATGGTTCAGAGTAAAAATAATGGACAAGAGGTAATTCAGAGAGATTTTTGGTTTGTTTTAGGAAGTTTCGCATTTTAGGTACAACCTTTCATTAATTCTCGGACAAGAACCATATAAAAGAAAAATGCTAGTAAGAGTATATTGAGTCACACTATTTCGAATTATAGCATATTTTGAAAGCTATTTCTTCTAGTTTATGTTATTTTTTTTTCATTTAACAGTATTTTACCGATTAAGTATCTGGAGGGTTATATTTTAAAGGGTATGTATTAGCAATAAATCAGAGGGTATTAATGTGGTAGAGTAGCGATTTTATAACTGCCTAATAAATCATCTTTAATTTGAGGCATGTTAAGCGATTATTTCTATCCGGTTGTTACATTTTATCAAATAAGAAAAATAAGGCGCATATACGTCAAATGAGAGGTTCGCCTGAAATACCGCCAAAAGCCTTATCTATCAACGCTTTCACTGGTTTTTTGGCGAAGTCGACGCGCAGATCGCTGATGGTTTTCTTGATTTTCTTGATCTCAAGGGTAACGGATTGAGAGAATTCCTTCTGGTTCTTGATGATCTCATTGATAAAAAACTCCAGTTTATAGACCAGATAGATTGAAAGTACCAGGGGGAAACCGTTATTTGCGATAAGTTTCAACATATATCCAATATCCAATGAGTTGCCTTCCTTTCCAGAGTCTCTTTTCACCCGGCTGGACATCCAGGTGTAGATAGTTCTCTTTTTCATAAAAGCCGATACCGGTAAAGCCGATTTCCTGGGTATACATGAGCAGATCATAAAGCAGGTAGTCCACTTGATGAATATCAACAGCTAATTATTATGATAACAAGACTAGAAAGGTTTTAAAAATTCCTATCTATTATAAAAGCCTTTCAGCAAAATCGCTGAAAGGCTTTAATTATAATGATTTGGTGTTTCGTAACTTTTGTATAGGTGAGGAAGCTGAAAGAGTGTATAAAAAGTTAGAAGAGGTAATGAGTATCTGTTAGGAAATAATTAAAGGGACCATTAAACTAAAGTGGCTCTTTTTATTTAATCGACATTCGATTGACTTTATTAATTGCTTTTTAGTAATTTAACCTACTCAATCATCGTGGCAATAACCCATTGTATCTGTGGTAAATCATCACAATCTACGCATTGGTCAGGACCTACATAGTGGCCTTCGTATACATCAATGTCCTAATCCTCGTAGAGACATCACCAGAGATGACAATCTCAGCATAGTATACTTCTTCAAGACCCACTTCATCCACCTGGGTTACTTCAGCATAGTAACTTCCTTTAGGTAATCGTTCAATGGTATATTGTATCTAAGTTATTTTTCTTTCTTTTGCTTAAACAATTTTATTTTCTTTTCATATATCGAACCCCAATATAAAAAAGCAATGCCAGCAAAAAAGACACCTAAGCCGCCTAAAAAGATACCTAAATTAACCAAATTTTCCATGTTCTTAACTCCTGATATTATTTATAGAAAATATATTCCTCAAGCTAAAAATAATTATTATTTAACAAAATAAATAGAGATTTATTCATATTCTATTTCAAAGAAATTTAATAAATTATCACAAGAATTAAGTCTTTGACTCAAACTATATTTACACCATTGTCACAAACTTAAAAAACTAAACTACTTCGTTTATACTACCATGTTGGCATGTTTTGTAAATTACTTAATTTTTCCTTAGTAATTCTTAAAACTTTTTATATGCATCATATTACAAATCTTTTAAAAATATCTTTTTAAAGAAAAAATCCTTCAGCAAAGGACAAAGGACTTATTATTGTCTGGCTTCCCAGACAGGAAGATTTTTGCAAATTTTGTTTTAGCAATAAAACTGAAAAGATATATCAAAAATTAGAAAACGTCATTGGGTTCTGTTAAGAAGTTAAAATTGTAAAAACTCCGATAAAGATATTTTGCCTTTGTTATTATCGGTTTCTCAGATTGATTTGTAAATTCCATTTTAATTGAGTTAAGTATAATTAATATATCTACATCCTTAAAAATTGATTATATCTTACTTGATAGTATCTTTTACAGCAAAACCATTCTTGTAAAAACGTTTTTTTTCAAATTTGGGAAAACCTGTACAGCTCCTGCTTTTAATATCAACAGTAGTCTGCTTTACAAAAATTTAAGAAATAAAGTTATACTAATGAATTATTGCTAAATTATATTAATTTTTTAATTTGAAAAAACCAATCCAAATAAAAGAAATGCTCAAGAATATTAGTCCGATTGTTCTTATCATTAAAGGTACATACAAGCCGCCACTAAAAGTAAGAGCTCCAATCATCATAAGAACGCTTGGAATCCTCGGAAAAATATTTCTCCTTAATGAGTGAAGTGCAATAAAGATAAAGCCAAGAGCAAAAAGTACTCCCATAATAATATAAATCGAAAGCCAGCTTAGATTGGTAAACATTGGCCCATTATACTCAAGTAAGTTATCACTATGTTTTGCAAGGAGAGGCCATACAAAAGTTTCTTCGAACTGTACAGCGGTAAAAAGAACTACTCCAAAAATGCTCAGAACAACTCCCAAAAATCCTAATAATCCTGAGCTTGATTCCTCTTCAAATAATATTCTCATTAAGCCTATAACTAAAAATAACGCAGCGATTAGACCAATAATATTTATGGGAATCCAGTTGGAAGATTGTACAAGTTGTGAAAGTGAATCACCTGAATTACTAAACACCTGAGAAATACCAAGCAAAATCCACCAAGTAATTAAAAGAATACCTGATATAACTAAGCTAATATTAATACATCTAAAGTTAATTTCTTTTTCATTCATTTTCTCCCCTTTCTCTCTTTGTATTAAAACTTTACACTGCCAGGTTACAAAATTGATAATCTTGTAATATAGATTTAACTGAATTAAAATTTATTAAGTAAGATTGCTCTTTTAAAGGTTGTCCTATCTGCTATTCTATTATCATGTAAGCTTAAAAAGGCAAAATCGGCCTATGTCTATTATTTAAATCCACTTCCATGCATACCAAACAGTCAGTACATTAAAGACAAGTCCTACAATGATTAGAAATTTATCATAGGCTGAAGTATATGTGGGCAATCCAACGAGATTAAAAACAAAAAACAGTATAGGTACGATGATATTTGCCCAGCGATTCAGGGGATATTTCAAGATCAGGGATAGGAAAACCATAATAATCGGAATCACCATGAATACAGCCATCCCCAAATACATTTTCTGAGATACCTGCATGCCCCCTATTTCTCCTGCCTTAAAGTCACCGGCAAATATTCGCAGCACATCTCCTAAAAGATAAGTTAACATTAAGGCTACCCATAATGCTGAAAGTTTTATCTGTACATCTTCCATATCAATTATCTCCTTTGTAAATGAAAATAAAGTGTTACATATTTGTACTTTATTTTTATCTCTATAACTCGCACAATTTGCGTTTTACATAAACAGTGATGTTTTTAAGTTATCTTCGTTATTTGCTATCATGCGTCACAGTGATAACGACATTTCCCTTTTTGTGTCCTTTATCGACATATCTGTGGGCTTCAACGATTTGTTCCAGCGGATAGCTCCTATCAATGACCGGTGTTATCTTCCCCGCTTCGATAAGCTCTCTAAGGAAAATCAAATCTTCTTTGTGTTCCCCTGCTTGTCCGGCCAATACTTTCTTGTAGCCTATTATAGAAGTCCACCCCATTTGAACAAACTCTAACAACCCGCCGGCACCAGCAAGATAGAGTCCCTTTCCCTTTAGAGATTTTTTACAACCTGAAAACGAAGTCTTGCCTACTGTGTCATAAATCATGTCATAGGCCTCACCGTTTTTAGTGAAATCCTCTTTGGTGTAATCAATGACCTTATCTGCACCCAATGATTTTACCAATTCTATATTATCAGTACTGCATACACCGGCAACCTCTGCTCCATAATATTTGGCAATCTGTACCGCGTAAGTGCCGACTCCTCCGGAAGCACCATTGATAAGGACTTTTTGTCCGCCCTGGATATTTCCCTTATCTCTCAGGAAAAACAATGCGGTATGAGCGCCAAATGGAATGGCAGTAGCTTGCTCATAGTTCAAATTGGATGGTTTTATGGCCAGTGCCCCTTTTTCAGGCAGGCATAGATACTCAGCATATGCACCAAAACGGCTGCCGGGCATTCCAAAAACCTGGTCACCTTCTTTAAATATGCTTACATCTTTGCCTACTGCTTCAATTTCTCCGGCTAACTCTGTACCCAGTATATTTATTTTTGGTTTCGTAAGACCAAACATCAGACGTGGCAGGAATCCCAGCCCGGCAGGGACAAAGACAAAATTCCGAACGTTCGCATCCGCTGTTGTTACGGTTGTCGCATAGATTTTTATCAATACTTCATTATCTTTAGGAGTAGGTTTTTCTACCTCTTTGATTTGAAGAACCTCCGGTGGTCCATATTTTTCACATACAATCGCTTTCATAAATATTCCTCCTAATTTTATTCGATTTGGTTATTTGACTTTGTTCATATCTATTTGGCAGACTCGGAAGCGATTGCAGCTGAATTAAATCCTTTGAATATTAACCATATCGCCAGAACAACTTCATTTGATATGATTGGAAGATATAAAATCATAGACCCAGTAACAAGGCCAGTTACTTCTAATAAGTTTGCCAGTATTAATAATATGGCTGCAATAAAACCCCATGCTGATAACCATCTAGGAATAAGCTTTGATTGATACAATAGATAATAGAAAAACAAAGCAGCTACAGCAAAAATATATCCGTGACCTACGTAAATTCCACCACGTATCTCCAGTAATAAATTGCTATGAGATAAAAATAAAATGCCAGCAATAATCATAAGCCCACCTTCAATACTTCTTAAAACAATGTACCAAAAAGATGCTTTTATGTTATAGGGTTTAAAAAGTGGAAACATTAGAACTGCAATAAGAATAACTGCAACTCCACTAATAGCCTCAAAAAGCATGACTGTTGTCTTTGATTCTGTAAAACTACTCGCCAAAACAGCATATGCTATTAAAATTAATGCTCCCACAATGATTGCAGTCTTTCTGTATGAATTCATTTTTTTTCCTTTCTCTTCTTTTAGATATTTTATATTGAAAGCTATTATTTTCTGCTCCGTTCTCTTGAAAGTATGGCAGTTATCTTAAGTCCTGAACCCAATCCTAAGAATATGCAAGTAACGAATGCTATAAAAAATTAATGTATAAAAATAACCAACACCCAAACCTATTAACATGCTTCCACCGATAATCCAGGTACTTTTTATCATTTTTATTATTTGTCATATTTTTTACATACCTGAAAGTTTTAGAGAATTTTTAATTAATATGAAGCCTTTAGGTGGCCATTTTCAATTTCCTCTATTTACTTTTACAGAAATGTATAGTACAGATTCTGCCTCTTTTTTATCAATGCTTCAGTCTGTGATTACCCTTATTTTAAAAAAATTTCTCAAATTATATTATTTATCTTTAATATCATAGTATATAATAAAAATTATATTATACTAACATAATTATCATTTTTTTACAAAATAATTTAAAAAAATATAAAGCCCTTCAGCAAAAAAGCTGAAAGGCTTTAATTATAAGGATTTGGTGGAGGCTAGTAGACAACTTTCGCAACTTCTGCATTAGATAGGAAACGGAGAGAATCTATCATAAGCTGGAAGAAGTCATTATAATATGCTAAGAAGGAAAATAGACAGAACCTCCGATAAAGAAGTTTTATCTACCTGAGAAAAGAATTTAAGAAAATGCTTGATTCTGGAAAAATAAAGAATCAAGCGGTACTTGCAAGAAAGCTTGGTATCCAAGGGCGAAAGTTATGCAGGTTCTGAATTTATTAAAACTCGATTTAAGACTTATTTAAGAATTGGAGAAATTTGGAAATCCGTTAAAATTATATATAATTACAGAACGCATGTTATAACAATACACCAATAATTTCTCTAAAGTACAGATAGAGCTTCTTAATATTTTAAAAACTTTCAAGAAGAAGAAAGAAAAATATAATCACACTTATTAGTCACAATTAAGATTTCCAATTCAAATATTATATTATTAGGCAAATTGTGATTTATTGGCAATATTTCTTTTTTTAAAATAGTATTTTAATAATTTCGTTGTTCCTTGTCAGCTATATTCTCACTCTGAAACATCTTAAAGAAATAATGAGTTTATTTTAATATATTTTTCTATAATTTTGTAAATTTTTATTAAAAGAAATCCTTTCTCTTCTGTATAAGTAAGTTCTTTCTCCTTAATTGCTCTACATGAATATTTTAGTTGATTACTTATATCTATTAACTTATCTAACTGAAAAATTTCATTCTTATCTTTATAAAGAGGTTGGGATTTCAATAGATCATTGGAATCAGCTAAATCCATTTTATAGATATCGTAGTATTTATAATTTACATTCTCTCAAAATTTAATCTCTCTAAGCAAGTGCAATTGCTTCAATTTCAATCTTTAAGCCTTTTTCTACAAGTTCTGCCTTCACACAGGATGGAACAGGAGGTTCAACTGGAAAACAAGTACAATAAATTTGATTCATTGCTTTGAAATTGGAAACATCTGAAATAAATACAATAGTTTTTACTACTTTTCCATAGAACTATCGGCTTCTCTGAGAAGTGATTCTATTTTATCAAGTATAATTATTGTCTGTTGTTTTACATCGTCTGGGAAATTACCCTTTGCATCAGCTGTTGTCTGTCCAGAAACAAAAATGATTGTATCTGTTTTAATTGCAGGTGATAAAGGTAAGTTAGTTTTTCCACCAATTATTTATTTCATTTTGATCTCCTTATTTTATTTAAATTATATCTATATGCAATATAAAGTATTTGAATCTAATATATTTTCTGATAATATTTTGGGACCATTTTTAGCAATTAAAATTGTATTTTTATTTGATATTTAGTTTGATCATCATGATCATATACTCTAGGTTCCATACAAATTAACATATTTTCCTGAAGTACATGTTTAGAAATTGGAGAAATAATTGATTCTTCCTAATTACTTATTCCTAAACCATGACCCAAAAGAGTTATGTTGCCAAATGGTAAATTCGATTCTCGATAAAATTCTTGTGCTTTTTCAAAAAGCTCTTTGTGTGAAACAGCAATCTGCGCTTCTTGAATAAACTTCTATGAAATCCTGGATTTCCAGGTCTCTGACAGTGAATCTGAAAACAGCTGGAACGAGTTCTTTCAAGGTCTAAAAAAACGTGGTTGAGAGCATGTCGATATTGTTGTTTCAGACAATCATAAAGGCTTAGTGAAAGCAGTCAGAAGATGTTTTCAAAATACATCATGACAGTGATGTCAGACATATTTCTCAAGAAATGTGTTTGATAAGACACAGAAGAGACTGCATACGAAGATGAAGGAATTTTTTAAAGTCATATATGATTCGCCTGATCTGGCTTCAGCCAAGGCTATTTATCATCGGATTATTACGGAATTTGAAGACAAAACTCTAAAAGCCTGTCTATTCTTGAATCAGGGTTGATGATGTCATGGCAACCATGAGCTTGCCTTTAAAGTATCGAAAAGACTTAATGAGGAGATAAGGCGGAGAGAATGGCTTATTCGAATTTTTCCGAATGTAAATCGGTGATAAGGCTAATCGGTGCATTATTGATAGAACAGGATGCAAAGTGGTTAACCGGTAGAAAGTATTTTGATATGAGTAAATACTATAATTTTATCAATGATGACAAATCTGTATCCGACCATATTGCAGTATGACAATCTAAAATATCGAGGAATTTACACACTAATATGGACCTGACTTCTTTATTCTCCATTTTGGCTTTTTCTCAGTAGTTTTCCTGAATAAATGTTTTTTGGCTTTTCACTTTTTAATACTACTTCCCCATTTACTAATACATATTCCATTCCACTTGAAGTAGCATGAGGTTTTTTAAATGTTGAATTATACTTCAAATTATTATCATTAAATATTGCTATATCAGCCTTAAATCCTTCCAACAACAACCCTCTATCTTTTATTCCCAATTTTCTTGCAGGCATAGACGTCATTTTTCTTACAGCATTTTCAATAGTCATTAGTTTATTGCCTCTAACAAAATCAGTTAATATTTTTGTGAATGCCATATATGATCTTGGATGAGTATTCCCTAATTCTTTTGAAGAAATATTACCATCACTAGAAACACACACTGCCTCATTTAATATAATTTCTGTGTTATCCTTTTGTGACACTCCACCTGCTATTGTTGCTATTGAAGTATCCTTGTTTAGTAAATAATATACAACTTTATAAGGCTCTATGTTTAATTCTTCAGCAATTTCTATTAAAGTCATATTGTTATATTTTTCCATTTTACTATTATCTGTAACACTTATTCTTATATCATCTAATCCTGCATCCCAAATTAAATTTTCCCACTCAGCAGTAGGTAATTTTAGTTCTTCTGTTATTTTTTCTGTTGTTTTCTCATCATTTATTATTTCTTTAAAATGACTCATTCCCTTTTTTCTTGTCCATGGAGGAAGACAATTTATCAAACCTGTTTTGCAATACGTACTTGGATAAGCATCGCCACTAATATCAAATCCTAATCTTCTATAGTATTCTATGAGCCCAAGCATAATCTTGCAGAGTCCATGCTTTTGTTTGCCAGAAACTTTCAAATGGGATAACTCAAGACGAATACCTGTTTTTTTTGCAACATTGATTGCTTCTAACATAGCTTCTATAACCATATGTGATTCATTTCGCATATGAGTTGAATATATCCCATCATATTCTTTTACTACTTCTGCAAATGCTATTATTTCTTCATCTTCAGCAAATATACCTGGATTATATATAAGACCAGTACTAAATCCAAATGCACCTGCATCCATAGCTTTTCTAAGTAAAATTTTCATTTCTTCAATATCTTTCTTGCTAATTTCGATATCTTTACAGCCTACTATAGCACTTCTGATGTTTCCATGCGCAGCTAGCGGAATAATGTTTATCGATTTGTCAATATCGTCAAGATAGTTTAAGTAATCTTCAAAAGAAATTTCTTTTACACCTAGTTTTTTATTTAATTTTTCACCATATAATTCATAGTTTAACTTATTAACAGGCGCTAAGGTCCCACCACAATTTCCTACAACCAACGAAGTCACTCCTTGTGATATATAGCAAGATGCGGTAGGTTCTTGCATAATTGTATATTCTCCATGGCTGTGAATATCAATGAATCCAGGAGATGCAGTCATTCCTTTACAATTGAATTCTTTTCTCCCGGCTTCTTTTATTCGTCCTATCTTTTCAATTAAATCACCTTTTATTCCAATATCTCCATAGTAATAAGGATTACCAGTACCATCAACAATTTTTAAATTTCTGAAAATAAAATCAAATTCCATTTTAATCTCCATTAGTACACGATTTTTTTGTTATTTTCCTAAATAATAGTCTTATATGTCAGTACATATTATATCTACTTCACCACTTGCAATCATATATTCTATTTTTTGGGTATTAACAAAATAGTTCTAGATTTTTAATCTCTAAGTCTTGGATCCAATGTATCTCTCAGAGAATCTCCAAATAAATTAAATCCTAATACAATTAACGCAATCATAAGCCCTGGAAATAGTGCAATCCAAGGTGCTTCTATAAGATATTCTCTTCCGGAATTCATAATTGAACCCCAACTTGGTGTAGGCGGTTGCGCTCCTAATCCGAGAAAACTTAATGATGATTCAACTATTATTGCTTTAGGAATTGATAATGTTGTTAATACAATGGCAGGTGCAATTGCATTTGGTAATATATGCCTAAATATAATTCTTAAATCACTAAATCCCAAAGCTCGTGCTGCTTCAACAAACTCCTGT
>Ga0272442_10010562_pt1 | contig 11358 bp, 8 predicted proteins | sample SSMForm2O_FD_200262 | JGI IMG/M metagenome (GOLD analysis project Ga0272442, IMG submission 200262) | Marine sediment archaeal communities from Little Sippewissett salt marsh, Falmouth, MA, United States - SSM-Form-2O | ecosystem: Environmental > Aquatic > Marine > Wetlands > Sediment ...
GCTGATGTGGCATGATTGATACTCAACGCGCAGCACCGGCAGTGTTTCAGCCCGTCGGAGATGTTCTGCCTTTTAAGGCATGGCCGGGGCATGAGATCCTTCTCCCGATACATCGGGATCAGGATGAGTTTCAGGTTCAGATTAAAGCCGAGTAAGAGAAGAAGTCCGGCTCTTTCAGACAGGCGGGGAAAATCACAAACAGCCGTTGCAGCAGAGCCCTGGAAAACAGAACCTGATTATTCACAGGTAAGCTATTTCCTCAAGATTGTATTGACAAATATACTATTTTTAAATATATTATACACATCATGACACAAAGGAACGGATAAACGCCGTTCCTGCGTTATAAACGTAATTATTCCTTCCTTGTTCAAGAGCGTTTTTCATAGTATGGAATCAACACAGTATTGGTTCTGTAAAATGCTCAGGTACTGTTCTTTATGATACAGCAGACAGGCAGGACAGAATATCAATGAGAAAGCGAGGAACCTGTGGACGCAAAGAAAACTGTACTGTATGATGAACACCTCCGTCTGGGGGGCAAGATGAGTGATTTTGCCGGCTGGATAATGCCTCTGTGGTATACTACAGGCCAGTCTGACGAGCACCATGCCACACGAAAGGCCGTAGGCCTATTTGATATATGCCACATGGGTGAGTTCGAGATTACCGGGCCCGGATCCTACGATTTTGTTGTGCGCATGCTGTGCAATAAAGTGTACAAACTCAAAGACGGCAGGGCTCAGTATAATTTCATGCTCAATGATGAAGGCGGTGTTGTCGATGACTGCATCATTTACCGCTTTTCGGAAGAGAGCTGGATGCTTGTGGTCAATGCGGGAAATATTGAAAAAGATTTCCAGTGGCTCAAAGCACATGTGCCTGAAAACGTCACATTGAAGGATGTCAGCGACCAGACAGCAAAGATCGATGTCCAGGGGCCTAATGCGCCCAAACTGCTGGCAAAACTGGCCGGCCAGGAGATAATCGGCAAGCTTCGGTTCTTCCGCTTTGCAGCCGATGTTGACATACAGGGTATGAAGGTGCTGGTATCGAGAACCGGGTATACCGGTGAAATAGGCTTCGAGCTGTATACCGACGCCGGCAATGCTGTAAAACTTTGGAACCTGCTTCTGGATCAGGGCAGGGAATACGGTATTCTGCCCTGCGGACTGGGTGCCCGTGACACCCTGCGTACCGAAGCGGGCCTGCCCCTGCACGGCCACGAGCTTCACCCGGAGCGTGCAGCAGTGGGGCATCCATGGTCATTTGTCCTTGATTTTGAACACGACTTTATCGGCAAAGACGCCCTGCAAAAGGCGATAGACAGCGGAGATCATGGATACGTGTACGGGTTTGTGCTTGACGGACGCAGAAAAGCCATGCCCGGATACCAGGTGTATGCCGGGGGAAAAGAGATAGGAACTGTATTGAGCGGTGTTATTTCTCCCACGCTGGACAACAAACCTGTGGGGTTTGTGCTGGTAAACAGAGAGCTGGAGCCTGACGCACCCCTGGAATTCAGAAGAAACGGCAAACAGCCCGGGCTTGAAGGCCGAGTGGCTGAAACACCCCTGGTTCCCGGAACAGCCCGCGGGAAAATGGCTGAGTATATACAGTAGCAGATGGCGGCCTTCACCTGTGACATTACCCTGGTGCCCGCTGAACTGAAAGCTGCGGGCCCGGCAGGGAAAACTGTCATAGCTGTGGATGTGCTCAGGGCATCGACAACTATTGTACGTTCGCTTGCCAGGGGCGCCCATAAGGTAACACCGTTTACAGAACCTGATGAAGTGTTTGCTGCAGCAACGGCTTACACCGGCGGCACAGCGCTTATGTGCGGCGAACGGCATATGGTCAGAATACCCGGATTCGACCTGGGTAATTCGCCGGCCGCATATTATGCTGAAAGAGTACGAGGCAGGACTCTGCTTCTTACCACATCCAATGGAACACGGATTTTTGCCATTGCAGCGGAAGCAGCAGCAGTATTTACCGGCTCTTTTGTCAATATGGATGCCGCGGCACAAGCTGCCGCCAATGGGGATACAGATATACTTATCGCATGCGCAGGCACTGACGGCCGTATGTCTCTGGAAGACACCCTGTGCGCTGCCATGCTTATGCGGCGCATTACCGCGGCTGGACGGCACATACCTGCCTGCACTGACAGCGCTGCTGCAGCCGGAACACTGTATGATTCCCTTGCCCATGATTTATACGGGGCTGTAGCGCGAAGCGCTCATGGAAGGCGCCTTATACAGGCGGGATTCGAGCATGATGTACAGGACGCATGTTCTGTAAATGACGAAGTATGTGTCCCTGTGATGAAAGGTGATTCAATTTATCTGCTGTAAAACGGGAAAGGATCTATGGCCAAAAAAGTAAAAAAAGACGACACCCGCCAGGAAGTACTGGGTATTCTGATCATGGCTCTGGCCCTTCTCATTTTTCTGGGCCTGGTATCGTACCGTCCCGAGGATTTTCCCAACAGCGGCTCACCCGGAGCGATTAAAAACTGGCTGGGCCTGGCAGGGTCATGGCTGAGCCACTACCTGTATGTGTACACCATAGGATACGCCTGTCTCATTCTGCCCCTGCTGCTTTTCCTGCTGGGGTGGACCATTTTTCTTCAGAGGCCCTTCAAACCTTTTTCACGGATTTCCGTATACATGCTTTCTCTGGGACTGTTTCTCTCAACAGCCCTGGCAGTCCCTGAAGCAGTCTCTGACACCGGAACTGCCTACGGATTCAAACTCAGCGGGCTTCTGGGCGCGTTCATCGCCACCAATCTGAGCAACTTTCTGGGTATTGCCGGCAGTGTTGTTGTGCTCATTACGTTTATGGTGCTGTTTCTGGTTACTGCCACATCGTGGAGTATGCGTGAAGCTGTGCTGGGGTTCAGGCAGGAGCTTGAACAGCTGTTTGAAAGCATCGGGAAAAAGAGCAGGCAGAGAAAAGCCCCTGCTGCCGCGAAACAGAAACGCAGCATCACCATAGAGCAGGAAGAGAAGCCTGAACAGGAGCACTTCGCGCAGCACCCCGTACCTGAACCGCGGCCGCAGCAGCCTCCCCGGATTAAAAAACCGGCAGACCGGCCCGGATCGGAAGTGAAAAAGGAGCAGCCCGAAAAACCGCCGGTATTACAGCCGGCCCCTGAGGGAACAGGCGAATATCAGTTCCCGCCCCTTGAGTATCTTCTCTACACCAGTGAAAACCGCATCAGTGTTGACAAGGATGCCCTCCTGGAAAAGGCGCGGTTCATTGAAGACAGGCTTTCGGAGTTTGATGTTCGGGGGTCTGTTGTAGGAGTCCGGCCCGGCCCGGTCATAACCAGGTTTGAAGTGGCTCCTGCGCCCGGCGTAAAAATAAGCAAATTCACCGGGATCCAGGATGAACTGGCCCTCTACCTTAAGGCCAAGCATGTGCGGGTGGTGGCACCCATCCCGGGCAAGGCGGCAGTGGGCATAGAAGTTCCCAATGACAAGCCGGTCATGGTAGACCTTAAATCCATTATTGATTCAAAGATCTTCAGAAAGAGCCATTCAAAACTCACTATCGCACTGGGCCGTACTATCGATGGGAAACCCTATACCGCGGATCTGGCTGAAATGCCCCACCTTCTGGTGGCCGGAGCAACAGGGTCGGGCAAGTCTGTCTGCCTTAACAGTATCATCATAAGCCTTTTGTACAAGGCATCGCCCGAAGATATTAAACTTATCCTCATCGACCCGAAAAAACTGGAGCTTTCATTATACAAGAAGCTCAAGCGGCACCACCTGGTCAGCATAGACGCCCTCAATGAAGATGTTATTACAACGGCGGGCAATGCTGTGGCAGTGCTCAAGGGCCTGGAAAAGGAGATGGAGCGGCGGTACCGGCTTCTGGCCAGGGCCAACGTGCGGAATATCGATGATTTCAACGGTGCGGTACTTCAGGGCAGCGTTCTGAAAGAGGACGGTTCCAGACTGGATACACTGCCCTTTATCGTTGTCATTGTCGATGAACTGGCAGACCTGATGATAACTGCTGCCCGTGATATTGAAGAGCCGATTGCCCGGCTGGCGCAGATGGCCAGGGCAGTGGGCATTCACCTTATACTGGCTACGCAGCGGCCGTCGGTCGACGTGATCACCGGCGTTATCAAGGCCAATTTCCCGTCGCGTATCGCGTTTGCAGTAATATCCAAGACCGATTCACGGACAATACTGGACCGCAACGGCGCGGAAAAACTGCTGGGAAGGGGCGATATGCTGTTTCTCCATCCCAGGGAGCCCATGCCGATCCGGATTCACGGCGCTTTTGTGTCTACCAGCGAAGTGCGGAATGTGGTGAATTACATCATGCAGCAGCCTGTGCCGAACCAGTTCAAACTGGTGGGGGTTGAAGAATCACAAAAAGCCCCGGCAGGCATGGAGGATATGGAACGGGACGAGCTGTTTGTAAAAGCCGCCCGCCTGGTTGTTATGCATAAACAGGGCTCGGCATCGCTGCTTCAGCGGAGGCTGCGCATTGGATACGCCCGGGCAGGCCGTATCATAGACCAGCTGGAAGATGCCGGTATTGTCGGGCCTTTTGACGGGTCCAAAGCGCGGGAGGTGCTTGTTGACGACCAGGAGCTCGCCAACATGGAACAGAACAATTTTTCCGGAAACGGAGAAGAGGAAATTGACTTATGAGGCCCATTGCGTCTATTACAGCCGGCCTGCTGGCCGTTGCATCATTATGCGCGGCTCAGGAGACACCGGCGAGGATATTAAAGAAGATTGAGCAGCATATTCAAGGCCGGGGAGCCGTACGCATTGAATTTTCAGAGACATACCAGTGGAAGCTCATTGGTGAAGAGCATACAACTGCCGGCACCCTGCTGCTGAAAGGCCATGACCGGTTCCGTGTTGAGACCCCGGACCAGGTCATTGTATCCGACGGAAAGAGCATATGGACCTTCAGCAGGCCTTCCAACCGGGTTGTCATTGATGTGTTCCGGAATAATGACAACACCCTGCTGCCCAGAAAAGTTTTTCTGGAATACACAAAGGAGTACCGGGCTGTTCTCAAGGGAGAACAGAGTGTGGAAGGGACGCCCTGTTTTCTGGTTCTTTTTACCGATGATACAGGAGAAAAAATGTTCCCGTCAGTTCGTGTATGGGTTGACAAGGAGGTGTTTATACCCAAAAAAATCGAACAGACAGATCTAAGTGGAAATGTCACGGTTTTTACACTGTCATCGTTTGTCACCGATGTTGAAACAGACAATACGGATTTTACATTTACAGTGCCTGAAGGCGCTGATGTCATCGATTTACGGACACTGTGAAAAAAAGTGTACACCTGCACATGTAATACAGCAGAAATGAGCCATATCCCCCTTGTCTACCAACTTCTATTTGGCAGCGTAAGGTCTTGATAAAATGTGACTTGTGTTGAATTTATCGTGAGCCGGGTTAATTTTGGTACGAAAATTGCATTTTTAAAGGATCTAGTCATTTATAACCAATCTGTATGTATGATCTTATAAAAAGGAGATATCCCTTTGGATGGCTTTCAGGAAGAACAGCAGCTTTCTCTGCAGGACTATTTGTCAATAATTTATCGTGGAAGATGGATTATCGGCGTGTCGTTTTTTGTGGTTATGATTGCGACAGTCTATTTTACATTCACGGCGCAGCCTGTATACGAAGCTGCCGCCATGGTCATGATAAAGCAGGAAGGAAGCGTTCAGCAGCAGATATTTGATGTGGGCAGCCTCATGAAGCAGGAGACTATGATCAATAATCAGAAGGAGATCCTGCAGAGCAGGACCCTGGCTGAGATGGTCATTGACAAACTGCGGAAAACACCCTGGGCCGATTCCCTGGCCGTACTGGGCAACGGGCCTGCCAGCCGGCGAATATCCGTAAAAGGATTTCTTAAATCTCTGCTGATAAAAGAAGAGCAGGGCGAGGGAGACAATTTCAACGCCCTTGTCCGTAATTTCCGGCTGGGCGTCATCACTGTACTGCCCAAGCGGGATACAGATATTATTGAACTGAAAGCCACCGCAGGCACGCCTTTTGAGGCAGCCCTTATTGCCAACACCTGGATGGACGCATACAGGGAACTGGATATCAGTGAAAGCCGGAGCGAAGTGAGCGGTGTCCGCCAGTTTCTGCACGATCAGCTGGAAACGGTACAGGATGAACTGTCTTTTTCGGAAGAGGCCCTTAAAGAGTACAAGGAGAAGGAGGGCGTGACAGCCCTGGACGCTGAGACCGAACAGCTGATACAGAATCTTTCTGAATTCGAGAGCCTGTACAAGTCAGCCCAGACCGATTTGGAGGCCAATGAAAAACGGCTCACCTATCTGCGTATGCAGCTGGGTGAGAGCAAGAAGGATTTTGTTTCTACAAACCTTTCCAGCCCGGTCATAGAAGAACTTCAGAAACAGATGGCTATCCTTATCGGAGAGATCGCAGCATACCGCACACAGATTGAAAGTTCAAATCTTTTTGACGACAAGACCGTGCAGAACCGCCTGTATGAAAAAGAGATGCGGCTCAGCGGTATTCAGAAAAAGATTGTCGAAGAGAAAAAGAAGATAATAAAAAGGGGTATGAATTCCCTGAATCCCATGGCCATTTCCGAGACGCTGGTTACCAGCATTCTTACGCTGGAGACCGAAAATACGGCCCTTAAGGCCCGTACAAAAGAACTGAAAAAAATCGTGGCCCAGTTCAACCGGCAACTCAACCGGCTGCCGGAAACCAGCCTTAAACTGGCCCGGCTCATGCGCGAGGCAACAGTAAATAATAATATATTTATGATGCTGCGGACCAAGTACGAGGAAAACCGTATTGCAGAAGCCGGGCAGATCGGCCTTATCCGGGTGGTTGACAGGGCCATGCCCCCTAAAGACCCCATCAAACCCAAGAAGAAGATGAACCTGCTTCTGGGGTTCATGCTGGGCCTGGGGCTGGGCCTGGGCATTGTGTTTACCCGGGAGTATATTGACAATTCCCTTAAAACCGTGGAAGATGTTGAGCGGCGGGGTATCACTGTGCTGGGATCGGTTCCCTTTATCTCGCCCAAAGGCCTGCAGCACGCTGTTAACGGGGCAAACGGTGAAGCGCGAAAAATAAAATCACGGCTCATTACCCATTTCGAGCCCAAATCGCCCGTATCCGAAGCGTACCGTACGTTCCGTACAAATGTGCAGTATACCAGAATAGATAATCCGGTGAAAACCATTGTTGTTACCAGCGCCGGGCCCGGCGAGGGAAAATCAACAACAGCAGTCAACCTGGCCATTGCATTCGCTCAGATGGGCTTCAAAACCCTTATCGTGGATACAGACCTGCGCCGTCCTGTGCAGCACGGTATTTTCGGGATCAAACGCGGTGAAGGAATTACCAATGTGCTTATCGGTAAAACCGGGTTTGCCGATGCTGTGCGAGATACAGAGATAGAGAACCTTCATCTGCTCACTGCCGGGGTGCTGCCGCCCAACCCGTCGGAGCTCCTGGCTTCCGATGCCATGGGACGGTTCGTAGAATCAGTATCCAAAGAGTATGACATGGTGGTTTTTGACAGCCCGCCTGTTATAGCTGTAACTGACGCGGCTGTGCTGTCAGCCCGGCTCGATGGAGTTATTGTTGTGGTTAAATCGGGTGTGACCAAGGAGGACGCGCTTTCACGGGCCAAGATACTCCTGCAGAATGTAAACGCCCGGTTCCTGGGTGTGCTGGTCAATGGTATTAATATTGACCGCATGTACGGATCGTACTATTACTATTATCATTACTATTACTACGGCGACGGCGAGAAAAAGAAGAAACGCCGTACCCGTTCAAAAGATGCAAAACATACGTAAGTTATAACTATACATTACATTGCTGGCCGTATTTTTCAGCAGCAAGAGGAAAGGGGCTGCACCGGCATCATACACCGGAGCAGCTGTTTTGGAGATTATGCATTCTAAAAACCGGCCCATACACATTAACGAACAGTTTTTGTCCGATGAGGCGTGGTACGCCCTGTACACAAAATCGCGCCATGAAAAACGGGTTGAGGCCCAGGTGCGCGACATGGGTATAGAGTGTTATCTTCCCATGCGGGAGACAGTGTCCCAATGGTCCGACAGGAAGAAGATAGTGGAAAAGCCGCTGTTCCCTTCTTATGTGTTTGTTCGCGGCGGCGCAAAGGAGCGGTACCGGGCGGTACAGGCCTACGGCGCTGTCATGTTCATTACGTTTAACGGGCAGCCTGCCCGGGTACTCGATGAAGAGATACACAGTATCAGGCGTGTGCTGAAACATGATACCGCTGCAGAAGCATGCCGGTGTTATGCACAGGGAGATCCTGTGAAAATTGTCCGGGGCCCTCTGGCGGGATTGACCGGGTATATAAAAGAAACAAGCGGCAGCAGCCGCCTGTTTATAAACATACAGACCATAGATCAGGCATTGAGTGTTAATGTGGCAGCCGAAGATGTAGCGCCTGTAACAGCCTGATTGCCGATTTACGCAGTACAAGCCTGCTCTTTTCCGAATATGGGACTGAGGAGGCGGAGCTGTGCCGGAATGTATTATAAACTGATCAACAAAGAGGTTTATGTGACTGTTCCTTTCGACTATCTTATTGATACTGCAGTTGAGGCCGGGAAACGGATACTGGATATTTACAATGCAGAAGACTACACTGTTACACGCAAATCCGATGCTTCGCCCCTGACTGACGCTGACACAGCTTCACACCGGGTCATCAAAGAACGGCTGACCAGCCGGTACCCCCATATACCCCTCATCTCCGAAGAGGGAAGGGATATCCCCTATGAGACCCGGGCCCCATGGGACAGGTACTGGCTTATCGATCCTCTTGACGGCACCAAGGAGTTTATCAGCAGGAACGGCGAGTTCACCGTGAATATCGCCCTTATTGAACACAACAAACCGGTTCTGGGCGTTATTTACGTGCCGGTTCAGGACGCTGTGTACTACGGGTCAAAGCAGGCAGGCGCTTTCAGGATTGCCGGCGGTACAACGTCAGCACTGTCTGTTAACGACAAAAAGGCGCCCATGACAGGCGCGTGCTCCCGTTCCCACGCCCATCAGCGGGAACAGGACCTGTACGCGGCCCTGGGCATTGAAAATACCACCAGCGCCGGCAGTTCTCTTAAATTCTGCCTGGTTGCCGAATGCAGGGCTCTGGTATACTACCGGCACAATCCAACCATGGAATGGGATACAGGCGCCGGCCACGCCATTGCCGAGGCAGCAGGCGCCCGTGTGTACAATCTGGTGTATAACAAGGCCGACATGAAAAACAGTTCTTTTATTGTTGCCGGGGCTGTTGATGATAAGGCGCGGCATATCATTAAACAGGAACTGGGACTGTAATTGTTCAGCCTGGTCTTTACAGCGGTTATTCTCGTCCTTCTGATGGCAGGACTGGCAAAGGATATTGCCCGTCCGGCCCTGCTCATCTTCGCGGCGCTCCTGTTTCTCATTGTGGGCGGCGTTATTTCTGTTGATGAAGGATTCTCGGGCTTTTCAAACAACGGCATGATAACAGTGGGGTTCCTCTTTGTGGTGAGCGGCGGCCTGCGCGCCTCAGGCGTGTTTCAGTCGTTTATTGTGCGGCTTTTGGGAGGAACCGGAACAGCCCATGTGGTGCGGCTTATTCGGCTGCTGTTTCCGGTTGCCGGGTTTTCAGCCTTTCTGAACAATACGCCCATTGTGGCATCGCTGATTCCAGCCATAAAAAACTGGGCCAATGCCAATGAGCTGCCTGTGTCCAAATACCTCATCCCTGTATCCTACGCAGCCATTCTGGGGGGCATGTGCACTCTTATCGGAACCAGCACCAACCTGGTGGTCCACGGCATGCTTATGGAGCACGGGTATGCGGGCCTGGGCTTTTTTGAGCTGACAAAGATCGGCCTTCCCGCTGCTGCGGCAGGCCTGGTTTTTGTTGCTGTAACGGCAAAATTTCTTCTGCCCGAGCGCCAGGAGCTCCGTGCCCGGCTGGGCGACAGGACCAGGGAGTTCGTTTCCGAGGTAAAGGTCGGGCCTGACTATCCCTTTACCGGCAGAACGGTTGAACAGGCCGGGCTGCGCCACCTGAAAGGCCTGTTTCTGTTTCAGATAAGCAGGAGAGGCGCAGTAATCGCGCCGGTAGGTCCGGACCAGGAGATACGCACCGGCGACCGCCTGTTCTTTACAGGCCTGCCCGGAACCATATTCGAGCTGCAGAAGACTCCGGGCCTCAATGTTGTAAAAGACCCTGAATTCGATGTGCGGAACATCGATTCGGAAAAGATACAGACCTATGAAGCAGTGCTTTCCGGCACATCGCCGCTAAACGGACAGACGGTACGCGACATAAATTTCCGCACCCGGTACAACGGGGTCATTCTTGCCATTCACCGGGGCGGGTCTCGCATCAACAAGAAAATAGGCGATATTGTTTTTCATCCCAATGACACTCTGTTTATCCTGGCAAAGCGGGGATTCGAGAAAAAATGGTACCACACCCGGGATTTCTCCCTGGTGTCAAAAAGCCTGGATATATTCGAGAAACCGGCGTGGAAAGGCAATCTCGCCCTGGTCATTATCGGACTCATGGTCCTGGCAGCAAGTTTCAAGGTGCTGCCCATTCTTCTGGCAGCAGCCATTGCAGCAACCCTTATGGTAGTAACCGGTATTCTCAGCGCGGAAGACGCCAAGAATTCGGTTGACTGGAATGTGCTTCTGTACATTGCCTGTTCATTCGGTGTGGCAAAAGCTGTGGCAAATTCGGGCCTGGCTTCCGTTCTGGCAGGATTCATTGTTAATGTGTTTGACTGTTTCGGCCCGGTGTGCGTTATTGCCGGGGTGTTCATCATTACCAGCCTGTTTACCTGGGTGATGACCAACAATGCTGTGGCAGCTATTATGTTCCCTGTGGTGCTTTCTGTGGCAGACCTTATGGGTACAGATCCGCGGCCGTTCTTAATGGTGCTGGTATTCGCGGCCTCGACCTGTTTTGCAACACCCATCGGGTATCAGACAAACCTTATGGTGTACAGCGCCGGAAACTACAGGTTTACCGATTTTATGAAGATGGGCCTGGTGCTCAATGTCATTGTAGGGGTTGTTGTGACTATACTGGCCTATATTTTTTATTTTTAAGGGCTTTCAGCCGGGGTATGAAAGAGATAAGACAAAATACAAAAGAAAAAATATAAAAATCAAAACTAATGATAAAGGATGAAGGATAAAAGATAAAGGATGAAGGATAAAGGATAAATGATAAAACGGAAAAGACAAAAGATAAAAAATGAGGAATACATATGTAGGGGCCGACGGCTGTCGGCCCGTAAGACTTTTTAACACCCGTGTG
>Ga0272442_10010563_pt1 | contig 11358 bp, 8 predicted proteins | sample SSMForm2O_FD_200262 | JGI IMG/M metagenome (GOLD analysis project Ga0272442, IMG submission 200262) | Marine sediment archaeal communities from Little Sippewissett salt marsh, Falmouth, MA, United States - SSM-Form-2O | ecosystem: Environmental > Aquatic > Marine > Wetlands > Sediment ...
TTGGTGAAAAATATAGCCGTTTGGGTTTTATTTCGCTAATGAAGGTGTCGGATGAGAAGGGGGCGCGGATTTATCCCCATGAAAATACCCACATGAAGGCCAAACAAGACCGTCTGAAACTCTGGCGGATGTTGTCTTCTAATCTTAGCGCTATCTTTGTCTGTTATTCTGACCGTAATAAGAAGATTGAGGGGATTTTTAATAAAAAGTTTATGAGTGCGCAACCTTTCATTAATACTTTAGATGATGACGGAGTTCGTCATCGGCTTTGGCGTCTCGTTGACCCTGCTTTGATTCGTGAGATTTCCGATAGTCTGCGTGAACAGCAGCTTTTCATCGCGGACGGCCATCATCGTTACGAAGTGGCTCGAGAACTCAAGCGCATCAAGAATCCCAAAGGCAACAAGTCTGCCAGGAATCCGGCCTATAACTATATCATGACCTATTTTACGAATATGAATTCGCGTGATTTAAAGGTTTTTCCGATTCACCGCGCAATCAGGAAGATGCCTAAGCCGATGGATTTTTTAACTGAAATCTTCCGGGTCGATCGAATCAAGACCCGGGAAAATTTGGCGATTCTGCTGGCCAAGGCCGGGAAAAACGAACACGCCTTCGGCCTTATGAACGCGCAGGGCAAGAGCCTATTACGATTAAAGAATAAGTTATTGATCGATAAATTTATTAAAAATGGGTCCCGGGCCTTGCGGCACTTGGACGCAACGATCCTCAGACATTTCATTCTCGATCGGCTGGCCATTCGTTCAGAAGATATCATTTATACCAAGGATATTCAGGAGGCTGAACGTCTGGTTAACGAAAAAGAAGCCGAGGCGGCTTTCCTCATGAATCCTGTCAAGATTGACCAATTACGGGAGATCGCCCTTAACGGAGAGCGGATGCCTCCCAAAACGACTTATTTTTATCCCAAGGTTCTTTCCGGATTGACTATCTATAATATCGAAAAATAATTCTTTGAGAATACTCCATGGCTTTATTCGGCAAGAATAAATACACATTAGTCAATGTTAAGAAAAAGAATATTCCTGACGGCATATTTTCTCAATGTCCCGAATGCCAATCCCCTAATTACACTAAGGCCCTGAAGGACAATCTTTCGGTTTGCAGTCATTGTGGCTATCATTTCGTTTTGACGGCGCATGAGCGTCTTCAGACGCTCTTGGATGCGGACAGTTTCGAAGAATACGATCGGAATCTATTGACCGAAGATCCATTGCATTTCCAGGGGCCGAAGACTTACAAACAAAAATTGGATGCCGACCGTAAGAAGACCGGCCTGCAGGAAGCCGTGGTCTCTGGCAAAGGCAAACTGAAGGGCCGGAGCGTTCATATTGCGGTGACGGACTCCCGTTTTATCATGGGATCCATGGGTTCGGTAGTGGGAGAGAAGATCACCCGGTTGATCGAACGCGCTACACGTGAAGGTTTGCCCATTATCATTATTTCTGGTTCCGGTGGTGGTGCCAGGATGTATGAGGGACTTTATTCTTTGATGCAGATGGCCAAGACCTGTGCGGCTTTGGCCCGACATCATGAAGCCGGCTTATTATATATTTCCGTTTTGACCAATCCCACCATGGCGGGAATTATGGCATCTTTTGCTGGTGTTGGAGACGTTATTATCGCGGAGCCCAAGGCCTTGATCGGTTTCACGGGGCCACGGGTCATCGAGCAGACGATCCGTCAGAAACTCCCGCCCGGTTTCCAGCGCTCGGAATTTTTGTTGGCCCATGGATTGATCGACATGATCGTGCCCCGCGCTAACCTCAAGCAGGTTCTGAGCCAGGTTATCGATTATACTTCCGGAGGGGCCTGATCGCTTGGGTCGCGAGCCTTGTTGGGGAGGCCGGCTGATAAATTCATTGCATGATGGTTGATTTAACATAGAATCAATTCGCTACTTCATATAAGATCAAGATTTTCCGTATGGCCCAAATCAGGTTACAGAATGTTTCCAAGGTTTACAAACTCGGCACCCAAGCCGTTGATGACATCACCCTGAGTGTCGAAAACAAGGAATTCATGGTGATGGTCGGCCCGTCCGGATGTGGCAAATCAACGAGTTTAAGGATGATTGCCGGCTTGGAAGAGGTCACTGAAGGCAAGATTTGGATCGGGAAACGACTGGTGAACGATGTCCCAGCCAAAGACCGGGATATCGCTATGGTGTTTCAGAATTATGCCCTCTATCCGCACATGACGGTTTTCGAAAACATGTCTTTCGGCCTGAAACTAAAGAAATATCCCAGGGACGAAATCGATCGTCGGGTCAATGAAGCAGCTGAGATTTTAGGGATTAAGAAATATATCAACCGCAAGCCGCGCCAGTTGTCCGGTGGTGAAAGACAACGGGTCGCGCTGGGACGCGCGATCGTACGCAAACCGCTGGCATTTCTTTTTGACGAACCCTTGAGTAATCTGGATGCCAAGATGCGCGTTCAGATGCGCACCGAGATCCATAAACTCCGTCTCCGTCTGCAGACGACCTTTGTTTATGTCACTCACGACCAGATCGAGGCCATGACCCTCGGCGACCGTATTGCCGTCATGAGGGACGGCAAGATCCAGCAATGCGCCGACCCCATCACCATTTATGATAAGCCGGCCAACAAGTTTGTTTCCAGTTTTATCGGTTCCCCACCGATCAATCTGATGGATGGGCGCATTGTCAAAAAGGATCGTAAATATTATTTCGATGAAGGCACCTTTCAGATCAAGTTGGTCGAAGAAATGTATAAACCGATCTCCGTTCATGAAGGCAAGAATGTGATTTTCGGCATCCGTTCGGAAGATATTTATGATAAACTTTTCGTGTCCGAAGCTATGCCCGACAATCTGGTTCAGGCCACCTGCGAAGTCGTCGAGCCCATGGGATCTGAAGTTTATTTGCATCTGAACACAGGCAAGCATACGTTCATAGCACGGGTCGGCGCGCATGACCGTCCGGCGGTCAACCGCGATATGGACCTTGCCTTTGACATGAGCAAGGTGCATTTCTTTGATCAAGATACTGAAGAAACAATTATCTAGCTCGCCACTGTTTTTGCCCGCAATTCTTGTCCTCACCCTCACGGGTCTTTTCTCTTATGGCTTAAAGACTCAGTCGGTTTTTATTGTCTATTTGATCACCTGCCTGACTGTCAGCATTGTGTATCTCTTTGTTCAACGTAAGCATCTGACCGGGAAGTTAGCTACTATCAACCTGCAGAAACAAGGCTTCCTAGAGAAAGCCAATTTGATGCGGGTTGAGATTCAGAGGGAGATCAATGCGATCGAATCCGTTCATGACAAGATCGTTCGTTTTTCGCATCTTAAGGCATTAACCGAAAAACTTTGTATGATTTTTTCCGTTCTCGAGACTTCCCGGCTTCTCACGCGCGAGGTCGGCCAGCTATTCGGACGCCGGGATGTAACGGTTATTCTTTATTTCCTGCATCACAAGACCGGGAAGCTGAGTCTGGTCTCGTCTAGCAGCGGACAGAAGGAGATCAATATCCGCGCCAAGAAGGGAGATATCTACGACCATTGGGTTGCGCGCAATATGAAGCCTTTATTGGTCAGGGACGCGCATAGTGATTTCCGTTTTGATCTAGAAAAGATCGATCGCAATGAGGCGCGCGAATTCCGTTCCTTGATGAGCATCCCGATGGTGCTGAACGATAAACCGAGCGGGATTTTACGGCTTGACAGCCTTCAGGAGAATTATTTTGACACCGAAGATATCCGCCTGCTGATGATGGCTGGTACCATCGGCGCCGTAGCAATTGAGAATGCGCAGCTTTACGAGAAGATTGAGGATTTGGCGATTCGCGACAGTTTGACGGGATTATTTTTGCGCCGTTTTCTTTTGGAACGAATGTCGCAGGAAATCAAGCGCGAATTGCGCCGCAAGAAAGACTTGGCCTTTTTAATGATCGATCTTGACCATTTTAAGCGCTATAACGACACTTACGGACATACGGCCGGAGACATTGTCCTGAAGACCCTGGGCCTGATTCTCGTTGAGATTTTTGACCGTCCCGGGAATATTGTCTGCCGTTACGGTGGCGAGGAGTTTTCGGTGCTGTTGCCAGATTGTTCGCGGGCGCGGGCCCTGGAATTGGCCGAAAAACTGCGCAAAAAGGTCGAAGAGCAAACGATTCTTTTACGCCGCGAGAAGACCAAGATCACGGTCTCGGTCGGAATCGCCGTTTTTCCTCAGGATGCCCAGATCAAAGAGGAACTTATTCAGCAGGCGGACCAGGCCCTTTATCGGGCAAAGAAGAAAGGTCGTAACCGAGTGTGCGCTGTTTAGCGCAGAGGCTCGGCCAGAATCCATGATTATGATTCCCTACTTGGAGATGTTGGTTTTATCCTTTATTTTCTTGGCTCTGATCGTTATTGCCGCGGATCGGGCCGTACAGCACGAAATCAGACGTGCCGATGAAGATTGTCATCGCATCAAGGTGATCTACCAGGATGAATACGTCCGCAAATACGACATCGACAAAGAAAAGAAGGAGTTGGAAGAGAAGGCGGCCGAGATATATGCGCTCTATGACATCACTAAAGAGATTACGCGGTCTTTCAGTGAGCACGAAGCCCAGATGGCCTTCCGGGTCAAATTAAAGGAACATATTTTTTATGAAGAATGCCGTTTGTTGGATCCTCTTTCGGATGAGGTCCAGGCCTTACGCAGTGAGCCGGATTATCTGTTGTTTGTTTTACGCGGCAAGACGCGCCTGCTCGGATATCTGGCGATTAAAGGTGTCTTGGACCGCGATAAGGAAAAGGCCACGATCCTGGCGCATCAATTCACCCTGGCGCTGCAGCGGATTCGTCTGTATCAGGAAGTGGAACGCCTGGCTATGACAGACAGTCTGACGGAATTGTATACCCGACGCTATATTTTAGAGCGTTTTGAAGAGGAATTATCGCGTGCCAAGATCCGTGGCATGCCGTTATCCTTTTTGATGCTTGATGTTGATCATTTTAAGCGTTTTAATGACCAATATGGCCATCTGACCGGCGATCAGGTCCTGCGCGGTATTGCCAAGACGTTACGTGAAAGCATTCGTGAGATCGATATTGTTGGCCGGTTTGGCGGGGAAGAATTCTGCGTGGTCTTGCCTGATACGGACCGGGACGGAGCCTTCTATGTGGCCGAACGTATCCGTTCCGGAGTGGAGAAGTCCAAGATCACGGCTTACGATACGATAGCTGAGGCCACTGTCAGCATCGGTATTTCGACTTTCCCTGATGACGGCCAGCAGTCATCGGAATTATTGGATAAGGCAGATTGGGCCCTTTACCGGGCTAAGAAAAACGGCCGTAATAAAATTTGTTCTTTCGGTATGTATTAATCCCACTCCTATTTCTTCACCTTCCCCCCATCCCACACGCTTTAAAATTGCTTGAATCATCTTGAATGTCGACGGTTTTTAAGGTAGAATGGTGCCAAATTAATACTAATAGGAATACATATATTTAAAGGGCCGGATTGAAGAATAAAAGATATATTATCGGAGTTGATGTCGGCGGGACCAATATAAAGCTTGGTATTATTGATCTACGCGGACGAATACAATTCAGAAGCTCTTTTGAAACGAAATATTATATCCGTAATAAAAAACAACTGATTCAAGCCCTGACCGAAGGGATCCAAGCTCTTGTCAATCAGGCGGATATCACCAAAAGGGATATTCTCGGAGTCGGGATCGGTTTGCCGGGATTGATCGATCCTGTTAATGGCATCGTAAAATTTCTACCCAATATTCCTGGCTGGAAGAATGTTCCCCTTGCCCGGATAATCGCGCCAGTCTTGCACCTCCCGGTTATCATTGAGAATGATGTTAACCTGATCGCCTTAGCGGAATGGAAATACGGCAGCGGGGCCGGAGCCAGAAATATGATTTGTATCACTCTGGGAACAGGCGTCGGCGGAGGGCTCATATTAAAGAATCAGCTTTACCGCGGTGAAGGTTATGTGGCGGGTGAACTGGGCCACATCCCAATTGAGGAGGATGGTCCGGCATGCAATTGTGGCGGTTGGGGTTGCCTGGAACGGGAAGTCGGTAATCGTTATCTTCAGGCCAAGGCTGCGCGCATTTTTCGTAAACCCGATATCACCTTGGAAGAAGTATGCGCCCTTGCCCAAGCAGGTCATCCCAAGGCCCGCAAACTTTGGCAAGACACAGCCGTCCACATCGGCAATGCCCTAACTGGGGTGGTCAATCTCCTCAACCCGACCCGCATTGTTATCGGCGGAGGGGTTGCGAACGCTTCCCGCTTTATGTTCAAGACAATGGAACAAACGATCAAGCGCCGCGCCATGCGCGTTCAGGGCCAGATGGTCAAGATTGTGAAAGCCCGGCTGGGTAGTGATGCTGGGATTATCGGGGCCCAGGTCTTGGTTACGGATGTTTTAAAAGGCAAGAAAATTATATAAAGATTTATGCGCGCCCACTTATTGATGCGAACAATTTTTTTGATTGGCTTAATGGCTGGCGCTCCAGCTTTATCGGCAGCGGTGGATCAGCCAGAAGCTAAGCCGATCGAAATCAACGGTGATAAGGTGGTGTATTCCATCGAAGAGAATCAGGTCACTGCCCAAGGCAATGTCTCGGTGATCCGTGATAATATTCGGCTGTATTGCGACCGCATGGTATACGACCGCCAGAATCAGATCGCCGTGGCGGAAGGGAATGTCGTGATTATTCGCGGGGATGAACGGATAACCGGGGATGAAATGACGTTTAACCTGAATAATATGCAGGGTGTTTTCTCCAGCGGCAACTTTTTTTCGAATCCCTTTTACGGGGCCGGGGACAAGATCCGGCGGGTCGATACCAACCATATCGTTATTGATGGCGGCTATCTGACAACATCCGATTTCGACGATCCGGAATACCGCCTGTACGCCAAGCGGGTGGATGTTTTTCCGGGGGATAAAGCCGTGGCGCGGCATGTCCGGCTCAAGATCGGGAACGTGCCGATTGTTTATCTGCCGAAATACACGCAGGATCTAAGCGAAAAGGAGCCTGCGATCTTGATGACTCCTGGTTATGATAAAAATTGGGGCGAATTTTTATTGACCCGCTGGCGGTATCACTTGGACGAGCGGGTCAAGGGCAATATCCTGCTGGATTACCGCTCCCGCCTGGGATTGGCCGAAGGTCTGGTGGCCAAGTACAAAACCGAATTTTTCGGCAACGGGATTATACGCACTTATTATATGAACGAACGCCGCACCAGCTCCAAATACCACTTTTGGCAGGACCGGATTGTCCCGACGGTTGAACGGGAGCGTTTTAAAGGGGAGTGGCGCCACAGCTGGATGATCGACGAAAGGACGGCGGCGATTTGGCAGTTCTACCGCTTGAGCGACGACGAGATATTGAAAGATTATTTCGAACGCGAATATGAGGAAGACCAAAGCCCGAATACCTATTTTCAATTCACGCGGGCTTTCCCAATCGGGACATTGAGTTACCTGACCGATGTGCGCGTCAATCGGTTTACGGATGATGTTGAAAAGTTACCGGAGATCAGTTATATCATCCCGCAGATGCGGATTGCCTCGACGAATTTTTATATCAAAAATACCTCTACATATTCCAACTTTAACAAAAAGACGGCCAGCCCAAGCGAGATTCGCCACAAGACGATGCGTGTGGACACGGACGGCGAGATCGCTTATCCTTTCAAGCTGGGTTTTGTGGAGCTTAAGCCTTTTGCGGGGAGCCGCCAGACTTATTACAGTCGTACGGTTGAGCCCGAACATTATGATTCGATCCGGGGCATCTTTCGGGCCGGCAGTGACCTGAGCACAAAATTTTTCCGGGTGTATAATGCCCAAGTGGATCAGTGGGGATTAAAAATCGCCCGCCTACGCCATGTCATTTCACCATCAGTTGCTTATCAATATACCCATGATCCGACCATCCCGTCTTCCAATCTTGACCAGTTTGATACGATCGATAACCTCAACCGCTCGCATACCGTGACCCTGTCGCTGGAAAACAAGTTGCAGACCAAGTATGCCGATACGGAAACGGAACTATTGCGGTTGGTCGTTGAGTCGGATTTCCGGCTGAAGGAAGATCCCGGACGGCATGGGTTCAATAACGTCAGGGTGGATACTGAGGTCCGGCCTTATCCGTGGATGACTTTATATTTCGATTCGGAATATGATACGATCGGTGAGCGTTTGAAGGTCGCGAATACCGATCTTTATTTGAACGACGGAGATCGGTGGAACCTTTCGATCAGTAAACGCTACCATGTGGACGTGGATGATCTTCTGACCACTGCGTTTAACTGGAAGATCAACCCCAAATGGCAATTTCGCACTTATCAGCGCTATGACCTGGAGTCGGGTTCCTTGAAAGAACAGGAATACGGGATCGTGCGGGACCTACATACATGGACCGTGGACCTTAATTTCAATCAGACCCGCGGGGAAGGTAGCGAGATATGGATTGTTTTTACACTAAAGGCATTTCCGGAAATCGGGTTTGATTTTACGACTGATTTCAACGAGCGTAAGGCCGGTTCGCAGGATGAGCCGGAGAGCGAGACACAATAATCAGAAAGGGTTAAGTATGAATATTGCAGTGATTGGGTCAGGTTATGTCGGGTTGGTGACCGGCGTGTGTTTGGCTGAGATAGGGCATAAGGTCATCTGCGTCGATAATAATCTGGAAAAGATTCGGGCGCTCAAGCAAGGCCGCGTTCCGATTTATGAGCCGGGTTTAAGCGATTTGATGAAAAAGTTGAGATCCCGCAAGCGGCTCTTTTTTTCCACTTCGGTACGCGAGGCAACGCGAAAGTCGGATGTTATCTTTATCGCGGTCGGAACGCCTTCGAAAAAGAACGGGGAAGCAGATTTGACTTATGTAGAAAACGTGGCCCGCCAGATCGCGGCCCACATGGATTCGTATAAGCTGATCGTTGAGAAATCAACCGTCCCGGCCGATACCGGCAAGCGGATCGAACGGACAATCCGGTTGAATCTCTCCCGGCGCTTGAGTCAAAAAATCGAATTCGACGTGGCTTCCAATCCGGAATTCCTGCGCGAAGGGACCGCGATTGAGGATTTTATGAAACCGGATCGGGTGGTGATCGGGGTGGAATCCAAACGCGCCGAAAAGCTGCTGAGGGAAATGTACAAGCCCCTGAAGACCAAGTTGGTGATCACGAATATCAATTCGGCCGAGATCATCAAACACGCCTCCAATTCTTTCTTGGCGACCAAGATTTCTTTTATTAATGCGGTTTCGCAGATCTGCAACCGGGTCGGTGCCGACGTCTTGAAAGTCGCCGAAGGCATGGGGTATGATAAACGTATCGGGCGCAGTTTTCTCGATGCGGGTATCGGGTACGGCGGCAGTTGTTTTCCTAAAGACGTGGATGCCTTTATCCGCCTCAGTGAGAAGGCCGGGTATGACTTCAGGTTATTGAAGGAGGTGCGCAGCGCCAATGAACAGCAGAAGGATACTTTCGTCAAATTGATCGAAGATAAATTATGGATCATTAAGGATAAGGTCATTGGCGTTCTGGGTTTGGCGTTTAAGAAAGATACCGATGATATCCGCAATGCACCGGCATTGGGTATTATTTTTGATTTGCAGGCCGAAGGGGCCAAGATCAGGGCTTATGATCCAAAGGCTATGGCGAATGCCCGTCAGGTCATGAAGAAAGTGACCTTTTGTAAGGATAGTTATCAGGTCGCGCGGGGATGCGATTGCCTGCTTTTGATTACCGAATGGGATGAATTTAGAAGATTGGATTTTAGAAAAGTCCGGAGTTTGATGCGGCAGGCGATTATTTTTGACGGCCGCAATCTTTATGATCCTCGGGTTATGGAGAAGGCGGGTTTTGAATATTACGGAATCGGCCGCAGCTTGGGCTGAAGCTGTCTCCAAGACACAAGGGCACAGGCTCGTAAAATAGAGGAGAGGGGCATGGATCCTGGGGATCTGTGAAAGGGTAAGGAGAATATCCATAATGTCTAAAAGGTTAAGAGATAAGATTATTAAAAAGAAAGCCAAGGTAGCGGTCGTGGGCCTTGGTTATGTGGGTTTGCCTCTGGCCGTTGGATTGGCCCGTAAGGGATTTGCAGTAACGGGCTTAGATAAGGATCGTGATCGCGTCCAGAGCGTTCAAAAAAAGAAGAGTCATATTCTGGATGTTTCTTCCCGGGTGCTGGCCGCGGTTGTGGAGCGGGGCCGGCTTAGGGCGACAACGGATTTTTCCTGTCTGCGGGAAATGGATGTGATCTTGATTTGCGTTCCCACTCCAATTAAGCGTCGTTATACTCCGGATATTTCTTATATTTTGAGTGCGGTCAGAACGGTGAGCCGATATTTGAAGAAAGACACCTTGGTTGTTTTGGAAAGCACCACTTATCCCGGGACGACCAATGAGTTGATCCGGCCGGAGTTGGAGAAATCTGGGCTCAAATCGGAGAAGGATTTTTATCTGGCCTTTTCTCCCGAACGCATCGATCCTGGCAATAAGCGGTACGACGTTACCCGTATTCCCAAGGTGGTTGGAGGGATATCCCGGACCAGCGGACGTTTGACGAAGTTGCTTTATGAAAAGATCATCAAGCAGGTCCATCTGGTTTCATGCGCGGAAACGGCTGAGATGACCAAGTTGCTGGAGAATTCTTTCCGGATTATCAATATCGGCTGGATCAATGAGGTGGCGATCATGTCGCATAAGCTGGGCATAGATATTTGGGAGGTTATCGAAGCTGCCAAGACCAAGCCTTTCGGCTTCATGCCGTTTTATCCGGGTTTAGGCGTCGGCGGGCATTGCATCCCGGAAGACCCGCTTTATTTATACTGGAAGGCACGGCAGTACGGGTTCAGTTCCAAATACATCAAATTGTCAGCGGACACGAATCATTATATGCCGGTTTATGTGGTCGATCGCTTGCGCATGTTTTTGAAGCGGCATAAAAAAACTTTATCTTCGGCGCGGATCTTGGTCCTCGGTGTGACTTATAAGAAGGACGTTAAAGATCTGCGTAAGTCCACGGCCTTGCGATTGATCGAACTTCTGCAGCAGAAACGGTGCCGGGTGGATTATTATGATCCCCTGATCCCATCCCTTGATATCGGGGAAATCCACAAGCCGTCGGTTAACTTGACGCCGGCAGTCTTGAAAGGTTATGATTGTGTGGTACTTGCCGTTGACCATTCCAAAGTGAATTATCAGCGGGTGCTGAAATCAGCGCGTTTGATTTTTGACGTTAAAAATGTATACGGCGGCGCGGCTGGACCCAAAGTCGAACGCCTCTAATTTTTTTATAGTAAGGATCGCGCTATGAGCGAAAAAAAGAAGAATGTG
>Ga0272442_10010564_pt1 | contig 11357 bp, 9 predicted proteins | sample SSMForm2O_FD_200262 | JGI IMG/M metagenome (GOLD analysis project Ga0272442, IMG submission 200262) | Marine sediment archaeal communities from Little Sippewissett salt marsh, Falmouth, MA, United States - SSM-Form-2O | ecosystem: Environmental > Aquatic > Marine > Wetlands > Sediment ...
TCAACGAGATGGTGTTCGACAATATCCGCGGCTCCCTCACCGGCTTCTCGGAGGGATACCTGTCGCTCTGAGGAAGGCCGCCGGAACTAATTGAAACCCTTGCGCTCCAGCAGGGCGTCGATCGTCGGCTCCTTGCCGCGGAACCTCCTGTAGAGCTCCATCGGATCCGCTGTGTTCCCGCCCGCGAGCACGTTCTCGCGGAACGCCCTGGCCCGGTCCCGGTCGAACAGGCCGTCCTCCTTGAACGCCGCGAAGGCGTCCGCGTCGAGGACCTGCGCCCAGACGTAACTGTAGTATCCGGAGGAGTACCCGATCACGCTGGAGAAAACGTGCCTGAAGTACGGGCTGCGATACCGCACGACGATCTCGGGGATGAGGCCGATCTTCTTCAGGGATGCCTCCTCGAACGCCATCGGGTCGATAGCCGGCGCCTCCTTCAGGGTGTGCCAGTCCATGTCCAGGTACGACGCGGCCAGGTACTCCACCGTTGCGAACCCCTGGTTGAACACCGCCGACTTGCGGATCTTCTCCACCAGCTCGTCGGGGATCGGCTCCCCGGTCTGGTGGTGAAGCGCGTACAGCTTGAGCACCTCCGGATCGCGCGCCCAGTTCTCCATTATCTGCGACGGCAACTCGACGAAGTCCCGCGCCACCGACGTCCCCGCGAGGGTGCGGTACCTGCTGTCGGACAGTAGCCCGTGGAGGCCGTGCCCGAACTCGTGGAAGAGGGTCTGCACCTCCTCGAAGCTCAGCAGGGAGGGCTCCGCCTCGGTGGGCCGCTGGAAGTTGCAGTTGTTCGTGATCACGGGGGCGACCTTCTCGTCCCCCGCGCCCCACTGCCTGCGGTACGCGCTCATCCAGGCGCCGCCGCGCTTCGTCCCCGAGCGGGTGTAGTAGTCGGCGTAGAAGACGCCGATGTGAGTCCCGTCCTCCTCCAGCACCTCGAAGGCCCTGACGTCCTCGTGATACTTGGGCAGGTCGTCGCGCTCGACGAACCTGATGCCGTAGAGGCGCCCCGCCACGTCGAAGGCCCCCTGCCGGACGCGCTCCAGCTCGAAGTATGGCCTGAGCTCCTCGTCCTTGAGATCGTACTTCTTCTCCCTGAGCTTCTCCGCATAGTACCACCAGTCCCAGGGCTGGAGCTTCCCCTTCACTCCGTCGGCCTTCATCAGCTTGCCGAGCGCCTTCGCTTCCTGCTTCGCCATCTTGAGGGCGGGCTTCCACAGCTGGTCGAGGAGCTCGTAGACCTTGTCGGCGCTCTTCGCCATGTTTACGTCGAGCACGAAGTCGGCGTGGGTCTCGAACCCGAGCAGCCTGGCGCGCTCGATCCGGAGCGCGACGATCTCCTCGATGAGCCCCTTGTTATCGAGCTCGTTCCCGTGGTTCCCCTGCTCGATGTACGCCTCGAACATCTGCTTGCGCAGATCGCGCTTCGCGGAGAACTGGAGGAAGGGGATCAGGGACGACTTGTCGATGGTGAACACCCACTTCCCCTCGAGGCCCCGCTCGCTCGCGGCGGCCGCGGCGGCGGATACCTGGGCCGGGCGCAGCCCCTCCAGATCCGCCTCGTCCTCGATGACGAGCTTGAAGGCCTTGGTCTCCTTGAGCACGTTCTCGCCGAACTGCAGGGTCAGCACGGAGAGCTTCTCGTTTATCTCCCTGAACCGCGCCCGCTTCTCCTTCGCGAGGTTGGCCCCGCCCCTCACGAAGTCCTTGTGGATCTCCTCGAGCAGCCGCTTCTGCTCGCCGCCCAGCCCGAGGGAGCCCTTCTTCCTGTGAAGGGCGTCGATCCGCTCGAACAGGGCCGCGTCGAGATAGATGTCGTCCGCGTGCTTCGAGAGGAGCGGCGCCACCTTCTTCGCCACCGCCTGCATCTCGTCGCTCGTCGTGGAGGCGTTGAGGTTGTGGAATATGTTGTCGACCCGCTCGAGGATCAGCCCCGTCCGATCCAGGGCCTCTATGGTGTTGGCGAAGGTGGGCTCCTCCTCGCTCGAGGCGATCGCGGCGATCTCCTCTCGCTCCAGGCGCATCCCCTCGAGGTAGGCCGGCTCGAAGTGGGCCAGCTCCATCTCGTCGAACGGCGGCACCCCGAAGGGAGTATCGAACTCCCCGAGGAGCGGATTCTCGGACTTCGCGGCGGTCTCCTTTGCCGGATCGGGGGGCCCCTGGCTGGTAGTCGGCTGCGTTCCCCCGCAGGAAATGGCCAGCAGCAGGGCGACGAAGAGGGCCGGTCGCAACAGTTGTGTCATTCTCATGGCAGTGTCTCCTCCCTGAATTGGATTTCGGCGACGTTACACTAGCGCATTTGACCGGCGGAGTCTCGCTCGATGTACCTGTGCTCGTCGAGGGTCACTGCCTCGGCCGCGAAGGTGACCCGGGGGGAGCCTCCGGTCTCGCGATCATCGTGGGACTCCACGTGCAGGCCGGGCGCGGCCCCGAGCAGAACCCATGGTTTCCCGACATCCACGTTGGTGATTCCCCGCGGTTCGATCTGCAGGGTGTACGGCCCGGCGCGCTCCGAGTCGGCGGGGTTGATCGCCAGCTCCTCCAGCAGCCGCAGGCCCTGATCCACACGGCACGCGAGGGTTCGCACCGGTAGCCGCTCGTTGGGCTCTATCGCGACGCACTCGAGCTTCACCGGGCCCATCGAGTCCCCCTCTCCCTCCGACGTGTCGCAGGTGCCCCGCCAGAAGGTCGTCAGCTCGATCGCCGCGGCCTCCCCGCGCCGCTCCCACTTCCCCGAGAACCCCGATAGCCACCTGTCTTCTCGTTCCCTCGAGTGGTGCTTGCCGTCGTCGGACGAGTACTTGCTCTCCGAGAAGTGATCCCCCGTACGCGCCCCGATGCAGCCCTTGACGTCGTCTCCGGCCCCCAGCTCGAGGCGGATCTCACCGCTGATCGACTTGGATATGTGGATCTCCATGGTCGGATATTTAGATATCTGGTACCGGTATGCGCCTGTGTACTCCCCCGGGCCCGGAACCGAGACCTTCGCCTTCCTGCCGAGCATCGGGCCGAACCTTGACTCGCTCACCCGCCGGTAGGTGTTTCGCACCCGCCGGGGCGGCCCGTCTCTCATGTAGATCTCGGGGAGGTCCTCCACCAGGACGAGTCGCTCCTCTCCGACCTCCTCCACATCCCACCTCATCTCGCGCCCCCCCCTGTCCACCAGCGCCAGCGCGTTGCCGTCGGCCCGCCAGGTCCCCTCGGTCGCCGAGTAGTAGTTCTCGATGTGAAAGCCGCCGTCGGCCCGCAGCTCGACGATCCGCCGCTCCTGCTCGAAGAACCCGCCCTTCCCGTCGGCCGGGGCCTCGGACAGCATCCGCCACTTGCCGACCACGGCTTTCTCCATCGGCACCGGCACCGCCGCGGCCGCGACCTCCGTGTCCGCCGTCTTCGAATCGGCGTGACCTCCGCAGCCAATGGCGAACCACACCGCCACGAGCAGGGCCATTCTCGATCTGTTGTTCATCCCCGGATTGTACCAAACCTGGCGGGATCGATCCGCGAAAGCGCTCCCTTGAGCGCCTCGTGCCCGTCGAGCCGCTTCAGTGCCGCGGCCACCCGCCCGAACGACTTGTCGACGAAGGGGAGGAAGGACGGGTTGCCCTTGACCCGGTCGATGAAAACGAACCTGCCCCCGTCCTTGAGCTTGCGCTGGACAGTCACCAGATCGAACTCCCGCCCGGCGTCCGAAGGATCGATCCCCGCGAGCTCCGCGTACCTGCCGACGAGTCGCCGCTGCATGTCCCCCGGCACGTCCACATAGGAATCGTTGAGGAGGGCGACGAGATCGTAGATGCGCGGCCCGACCAGAGCGTCCTGGAAATCGATGATGCGAAGGTTACTCGCGTCGGGTTCCCGCCTGGCCGTCAGGAGGTTCCTGGACTGGTAGTCACGATGGACGAACCCGCTCGGCAGGTCCGCGATCTCGGTGGCCAGCTCGTCGAAGGCACCATCCATGGCGGCGCGAAGGCCGGGATCCAGCACCCGGTCAGCGAGTGCCTCGGCCCCCCACTCGCGGTAGTGATCCAGCTCCCACCTGAGCAGGTCGTAGTCGAAGGTCCTCGTCTCCGCCAGGCACCCCGCCGGGACCGGCCACATGGCTCCGTGCATCCGCGCCATCAGCTCGATGGCCGCGCCGTACCATTCCTCCATCCGTTCGGGCTCGGCCTCCACAACTCGGACGAAGAGATCGTCCCCCAGATCCTCCAGGACGACCGCGCCCTCGTCGACCGCGTCGAGGTAGATCCGGGGGACCGGGAGACCCGCCGCGGCCATGTGCCGCTGCACGTTGAGGAACGGGAGCTCCTTCGGGGTATCGCCCGAGACCGCCTCGTCGCTGGCCATCGCGTCAGTCGGCAGCTCCATTATCATCGCCCTCGCTGGATCGAATCCGGGACCGGCGATCACCCGGTGGTATCTGCGGTTGGAGGCGTCCCCGGGGAGAGAGATGATCTCGAAACCGTCCCCTTGTGTGCCGTACAGCTTTGAAAAAAGGCTCCTGGTGTCCACTTCATTTACCTCCCTCGGGTATCGGGCCCAGTTTATGGTAGGCTTCGCCCATGGGCCAGAAACCGGATACCGTCGGATTTTGCGAGGCTCTCGCCGAGGGGCTCGCCGAGATCGGCGCCGGGGCAGACGATGAGGAGACGCGTGCCCTCTGGCGCTACTGCGACGAGCTGTTGCTGTGGAACAGACGCACGAACCTCACCGGCGCGAAGGACCCGATCCAGCTCGCCCGGGGCCCCCTCTTCGACGCTTTGACCCTGCTTCCGGTCCTCGAGCCCGGTCACCTCGTCGACGTGGGATCCGGCGGAGGACTCCCTGGCATCCCCGCCCTCCTCCTGGGGGGCGTCCCGGAACTGACCCTGGTGGAGCCGCGGGCCCGACGGGCGACTTTCCTGAGGCATGTCACTCACAAGCTCCGGATCGACGCGCCGGTCTTCCAGGGACGGGACGAGGAGCTGGAGCCGCGGGCGTGGGACGGGGCCGTCGCCCAGGCGGTCTGGCCCGCTGGGGAGTGGATCCCCCGGGGGCTGAAGATCGTGCGCCCGGGCGGGGCGGTCTACATCCTGTCCAGCGAACCTCCGCCCGCGGTGGAAGGCGCGAAGGAGGAGGAGCGCGTGGAGCTCATCAGACCCATGGACGGGGCCCGCCGGTTCGCCTGCCGCCTGCGGAGGAACCTCGCCTAGGAAGGATCAGTAGACCAGTTCTATGGCCACCGGGTAGCTGCTGCCGGCGTACACCGTCGTGACGTCGCCGCCGTCCAGGTCCGAGCGAGTGACGTCGTCCGTTCCGATATCGACGAAATAGAGGTGATCCCCTGCGGTGTCGACCGCCACGTCCTCCAGCCCGCTCCTGGTGAGGATCGAGGTGAGGGTTCCCGAACCATCGGCGCCGATGGTGAAAATGTCGCCGTCGGTCGCCTGGTAGTCGGCGATGTACAGGATGCCCGTGTCCGTGTCGACGGCCAGACCGTAGGGGTTGTTGAGACCACTGGAGACGATTGTCTCCTCGTTGGTGCCGTCAAGATCTACCCGCTTCACCGTATCGAAGGACTGGCTCGAGAAGTACACCTTGCCCCCGTCCGGGTCCACCTCCAGATCCCCGGGTGTGCTGATGCCCGAGGTTACCAGTTCGGTGATGTCGCTCCCGTCGAGATTGCTGGAGCGCAGGTACCCCTCGTTCATCGTGAGGAAGTAGAGACGCTCGTTGACGGGATCGACGTCGATATCCATGATCACTATGGGGTGGGCGAGGTCGATGGCCGTTATCTGCTCCTGGTTCGCGCCGTCCAGATCCGCCTTGAAAACCTTCGAATTCTCGGTGCCCGACTTGGAGATCCAGTACAGCTTCTCCCCGACGGGGTCGAGGCAGAAGTCGGGAATCTGCCCCTCGGTTGGAGCGCTCACCACCGTCGTGACGTCGGAGCCGTCCGCGTCCATCCTGTAGATCGCCTTGGCCACGCTGTCCGCCCAGAAGATGTACTGCAACTCCTGGACCCCGCCGTCGACTCCTCCGTCCACGTCTGCGCCACCATCAACATCGGCGCCACCGTCGATTCCGGAATCGAGTCCGCCATCGAGATCGGTGTCAGTATCCGTGTCCGTGTCGGTATCCGTGTCCGTGTCGGTATCCGTGTCCGTGTCGGTATCCGTGTCCGTGTCGGTATCCGTGTCCGTATCCGTGTCCGTGTCCGTGTCCGTGTCAGTATCCGTGTCCGTGTCGGTCCCGGCGTCATCGGAGCCGTTGGAGTCTCCGTCGCAACCTGCGGCTATCATCGTCAACACAAAAACCGTGACGAGCGAGAATTTCCAGTAGAACGAGTGCATCATGTCGACCTCCAGTAAAGAGAATGGTTTGTCATCCGAGGCGGTTGCCGTTCATTACTAACAATGTCCGAGAATAACAAGGATGCTTCTCGTCGGCCTCGCCGAATCGAATATCCCGCCTTCCATGAGCACCCGAGTCCTGGAGAAGTTTTCTCGAAATATCCGCCGCTCCACATCGTAGACTCTTGCGAGAGACATGAACGCCCCGCGACCACATATCGGCCACGAGGAGGAAGCGGTCCTGGTCCACCAGGCATGTGCGGGGGATTCCCGCGCCTTCGGAACCCTGGTCGACCGGTACAAGGGGCCGGTCTACCGCCTCTGCCTCCGCTACGTCCGGGACCCCGACGCCGAGGATCTGGCGCAGGAGACCTTCCTGCGGGCCTTCGTCAACCGGGAGCGATTCGACGTGGATCGGCCCTTCCTCCCGTGGCTGCTCGTGATCGCCAGGAACCTGTGCCTCGACCGGTTGAGAGGCAGGAAGCGGGAGCCGGGCGCCGATGCCGATGTTTCCTCCATCGCCCACGGCGGCCCGACGGCGGAGGAGACGGTCTCGACCCGGGAGGCGATCGAGGATCTGGAACGATCACTGGCGAGGTTGCCCGAGGGGCAGCGCGAGGCGATCGCGATGTACCACTTCGACGGTCTCTCCTACCGGGAGATGGCCGACGTAATGGAGGCGCCCGTCGGCACTATCATGACCTGGCTCCACAGGGGGCGCGCGAGGCTCAGGGAGCTGATGCGCTCCGGGGGCGACGAAACAATGAGAAACAATGGCGGGGCACGCGTGGCGCCCGTCGGGAGCGACAGATGAACGGTCATATTGGAGAGGAACGCCTCATGGAGCTGGCCCTCGATCCGGCTTCGAGTCCGGCGAACGGGGAGGCGGCGCACCTGGCTCGGTGCGAACAGTGCGCAGCGATCTTCGCGGAAGAGCGACGGATCACCGAAGAGCTGCTCCGGATCGAGGCCGATGAGCCGCCAGCGGGATTCACCGCGGACGCCCTCGCTCGGTTCAGACGCGAGACGACTCGCACAACGACGCGGAACATCATCTGGTCCGTGGCCGGGCTCACGAGCATCCTGATCCCCCTGATCGTCCTCGTCGCCGCGAACGGGTCCGAGGTCCTAGGGGCCGCCGTTTCTCTCGCGGGTGACGCAATCGCCGTCGCGAGCGCCGTCGCGACGGTGGCCTCCGTGGCGCCGGCGGTGACCCTCTCCCTGGTCGTGCTCGCCTGCCTCGTCGGCCTCGCGGCCTCGCTGGCCCTTGCGCGACTGAGTAAAAGTCCGAGCACGGCGAAATATCTGCACGGCGGCGGCGTACCCCGGGGTGGAGAAGCCCGATGAGAACTGCTGGAGGAGAAATGAGCATGTCGAAGAAGAAACACGGCACAGCCTGGCTCGTCGCCATCGCCCTGGCCCTCACGCTCTGGGCTCCCGCGGCCATCGCCCAGGAGGATCCGAGCGAGCCCGCCGACACCCGCGTCGAAGGGGAATGGCCCAAGCGGCTGAAACCCGTGACCCTCAAGCTGGAGGACACGACGGTCGTGGAGGCCCTCGGCTCCGCCTCCTCCCAGGCGGGGCTCGGGCTGGTCGTCTCGAACACGGGTGACCTGGAGCCGGTCCGGCTCACCCTCCACCTCGTCCGCAAGCCCGCGCGGGAGGTCATCGAGCTCCTCCTGCGGAGCGGGGGCATGACCGGGCGGATCGAGGGGGGGATCCTCTTCATCGATGAGCCCGCGGCGACCGATCAACGGCCAGAGCCGAGCGCCGATATGCCTGCGCCGGCACTTGCCCCAACACCACAAGCCGTCCCGGACGTGCCCACTCCCGAAGAGCCCGGAGCGGACCAGGCCGAGGCCGAGGAGGAGGAGGAGAGCGGCCCCGACGGACTCGTCCCGGGCACGACGGGTGGTGAGGATCGGAACCGACATCACGGGCGTTTCCATCACCGCAAGAACGAGCGTGTCCAGGTGGGCAAGTCGATGACGATCGAAGCCGGCGAGGAGATCGACTCCGCGGTCGTCGTGGGCGGATCGCTCACAATAGCGGGCCACGTCCTCGAAGACGCCGTCGCCGTCGGAGGATCGGTGACGCTGGAGCCCTCCGCGGTGGTCGAGGGGGACGCGGTCGCGGTGGGGGGGACCGTCGACGTTCAGCCCGGGGCCGAGCTCGGCGGCGATCGGGTCGGTGTCGGCGGACCCCTGGGGAGCATCATCGCGGATCGGTTCGCCGGCGGTGATCTCCCCCTGGGGACGATCGCCGTGCTTCACACCCTGTCGAAGCTCATGCGGGTGGCGGTCCTGTTCGTGGTCGGCCTGCTGATAGTCTCCTTCGCCCCCAGGCGCTACGCCAGGATAAGGGAGTACATGATCCGCAAGCCCGGGAAGTCGGCTCTGGCCGGCGCGATCATCATGATCGCCGTCGTGCCCCTCTCGATCCTGTTCTTCGCGACCGTCATCGGGATCCCCCTGATCCCCTTCGTCGCGCTGGGGCTGATGCTGCTCATCGTCTTCGGCCTCACCGCCTTCCTGACCTGGCTCGGCGACAGGATACCGCTGTTCAAGGGACGCAAGACCCCGGTGGCGGCCCTCGCCATCGGCGTCGGCATCTTCTTCCTCGTCAGCCTCGTCCCGCTGGTCAGCTCGGTCATCCTGACCCTCGTATCCTTCTTCGGTGCCGGGGCCGCCTTCCTGTCCAGGCTCGGCGCGCCCCCGAAGGACCCTCCCCCGGAGACCCCCTCCCTCGAGCCCGCCTCCGTTTGAGCCCGCCGCCCTTTGGGAGTAAAGTCTTGTCGACGAGAACCCGACCGGCCCGGGACCGCGGTCCGAGGATCGCCGGCTCTGGGGTTCCGTCCAGGAGGGAGTTCAAGCATGAAGGTTTTCGACGAAAGGGAGTGGACGCGGCGAAGGTTCCTGGCGACCTCTGCCGCCGGGGCCGCCGTCGCAATCGCCCCGGGGTTCCTAGTAGGCTGCGGAGGTCCCGTCACCCCCGCCCCCGAGGCGGGGATGGGCGCGCCCGCCGCCCCGGGCAACGGTTACTTCGAAGGATTCGGCGTTGACGACAACCTGATAGGGCAGGTCCTCAACGCCGCCATGGGCCGCGGGGGAGACTGGGCCGATCTCTTCTTCCAGCACGAGATCACAAGCTACCTCGCCCTGGAGGACGGGGAGGTCAACCGGGCCTACACCGACATCAAGCTGGGCTGCGGCGTGAGGGTCGTGAGGGGCGACCAGACCGGGTTCGCCTTCACGGAGGACCTCACCAGAGAGGCGCTCGTCGCCGCGGCGAAGACGGCGGCGGTGGTCGCCGATGGACCGGCGGCGCCGTCCCTGCGCCAGATACAGCGAGTCGGGGTTCCCCAGTACTACTCTCTGGAGATCCCCTGGACCGACGTGGGGATAGACCGGAAGATGCCCCTCCTCGAGCGGGCCAACGCCACCGCCCTCGCCCACGACAAGCGGATCAAGAAGGTGCGCGTCTTCGTCGGCGACACCATGGGGCACATCCTCGTGGCGACCAGCGACGGGAAGATCTCGGAGGATACCCAGCCCATGACCGTGGCGTACCTCACCTGCGTGGCACAGGACGGCGAGCGACGAGAGGAGAACTACTACAGCCTGGGCAAGCGGTCCGGGTTCGAGTTCTACTCGCCCGAGGTCATGGACCGGCTGGCTAGGACCGCCGCCGAGCGGACGACCGTTCTCTTCGACGCGGAGCAGCCCCAGGCCGGCGAGTACCCGGTCGTCCTCGCTCCCGGGTTCTCGGGGATCCTCCTCCACGAGGCTATCGGGCACGGGATGGAGGCCGACTTCAACCGCAAGGGGATCTCCGTCTACGCGGACCGGATCGGCAAGCCGATCGCCCCCGACTTCGTGACCATCGTCGACGACGGCACCAACCCCGGCGAACGGGGGACGATCAACATCGACGACGAGGGGAACGATACGGAGAAGACGGTCCTGGTGGAGAACGGAATCCTGAGAAGCTACATGCACGACCGGATCTCCGCCAAGCACTACGGAGTCGCGCCGACGGGGAACGGGCGCCGGGAGAGCTTCCGTTACCCTGCGGTTCCGCGGATGCGCAACACGTACATGCTCGACGGCCCCCACGATCCGGAGGAGATCGTCAGGTCCGTGAAGAAGGGGATCTACGCGGAGACCTTCACCAACGGCCAGGTCCAGATCGGCTCCGGGGACTTCAGCTTCTACCTGAAGAACGGCTACGTCATAGATAACGGGAAGCTGGGGAGACCGGTGAAGGACGCGAACCTGATCGGATTCGGACCGAAGGTGCTGGAGCAGGTGGAGATGGTCGGCGACGACCTGGACCTCAACGAGGGCGCCGGGACCTGCGGCAAGGACGGCCAGCGGGTCCCCGTCGGCATGGGACTCCCGACGGTCAAGTGCTCTGGAATCTCGGTAGGAGGTGTGAACGATGGCTGACAGCAACCTGATGGAGGTCGCCAAGCGCGCGGCGTCGGTCGCGACGAAGGCCGGGGCGAAGGACGCTCGGGTTTTCGTCAACAGGACCAGGGACATCTCGGTCGAGTGGCGGGACGGGAAGCTGGATCGGATCCAGGAGTCAACGAGCCAGGGGCTCTACATCAGCCTCTACGTGGACGGCCGCTACTCGAGCAACTCGACATCGGACCTACGGCTGGAGGCCCTCGACAAATACGTCGAGACTTCGGTCGCGGCGACCAAGTACTTGGCGGTCGACGAGCACAGGAAGCTCCCCGATCCGTCGCGGTACGCGGGCGTGACCGCGAAGGACCTGGAGAAGCGGGATCCGTCGATCGGCTCGATAACCCCCGAGCAGCGGCTGGCGAAGGCAAAGGAGCTGGAGGACGCCTCGCGGGCGGGCGACGACGGCAGGATAATCTCGGTCACCACCTGGGTCGGGGACACGGAGGGGATGTGGGTCGGCTTCTCGACCAACGGATTCGAGGGCTCGGAGGAGGGCACCAAGTTCTCCTGGGGCACGGACATCTCCGTGGAGGACACCGACGATCGGAAG
>Ga0272442_10010566_pt1 | contig 11356 bp, 9 predicted proteins | sample SSMForm2O_FD_200262 | JGI IMG/M metagenome (GOLD analysis project Ga0272442, IMG submission 200262) | Marine sediment archaeal communities from Little Sippewissett salt marsh, Falmouth, MA, United States - SSM-Form-2O | ecosystem: Environmental > Aquatic > Marine > Wetlands > Sediment ...
GAAAGAGGGGGAATATTTGGATTCCGAGCCTCCTGAACGACCCGGTTTAAGGCGCTTTTTCATCATCGCGGCAATGGCCCTGATCCTGATCTGCCCGCTCCTGTCATACGGTGTGGAGGGCGATTTCCCGACAAAAGCGTCCGGGGGCGGTTATTCCCAGACCCTGATCTGGGGCTTTCTTTTCCTCTTTCTCATCCTTTCCGCCCTTTTTTCAGGGAGTGAGACGGCCCTTTTCTCGCTGGATCGGATGCAGCTTTCCCAGATCGAGAAAAGACACCCCCACGGGTATCACTATATTCGAAGTTTGCTCCTTTCCCCCCAGAAAACCCTCACTTCCATATTATTCCTCAATTGTTTCGTCAATATTTCGGCCTCCCTGGCCGCCGGGGCCCTGGCCCGCTCCTATATGACGGGTTCGCCTGTTCTGAGTTTTGTCGCCGGTGCGGCAGGCGTTACCCTTCTGATCCTGATCTGCGGTGAAATCATGCCGAAAACCCTGGCCATCGAGCGCTCGAACGTAATCGCCCTCTTCTGTGCCCCGATCCTGATCCTCTTCTGTCGACTGATCCTCCCCATAAGGATTATTATCGATCTGTTCAAAGACGGCCTGTTCCGGATCTTACGATTCACCCCCGTTCCCAGTTCCGACACCACCACGGAAGAAGATCTGAAAATGATGCTCATTTCGGGGGAGCTGGACGGCCTGCTCGAGGAGGATGAACGGGAAATGATCGACGGGGTGTTTGAATTCGGGGAAAAAACCGTGGAAGAGATCATGACCCCACGAACGGAACTCGAGGCCTACTCGAACATGCTCACCCAGCAGGAACTGATCGACGTCATCCGAAAGGGCAATCACAGCAGGGTGCTCATTTTCGAGGAGGATATCGACCATATCGTGGGTGTGCTCCACGTCAAGGATCTCCTCCTCAACCCGAACAGGCGGTATGTGGAGCTGATCCGGGAGCCTCATTTCGTTCCCCCCAAAAAGGAGCTGACCACCCTGCTCAAGGAAATGCAGAGGTCCCGCTCCCACATCGCCATCGTGGGTGACGAATTCGGCGGCACCGCGGGAATCGTAACCCTCAATAACCTTCTGGAGGAGATTGTGGGTGATATCAGGGATGCCGGGGAGGCGGCGAGGGAAACCAAGGAAATCATCCGCATCTCGCCGGGACATTACAACCTGGCGGGGAAAACAGAGGTTACCGAGCTGAACGAGGCCCTTGGTCTCGATCTCGACGTCGAGGTGGCCCGCACCCTGGGAGGTTACGTGTTTAACATCCTCGGGCGGCTTCCGGAGGAGGGTGAGGAATTCAGGAATGCCGGATGGCTGTTCCAGGTCAAAAAGATGGACGGCAACCGAATCGACCGCATCCGACTCAAGAAATTAAAAAAGGAAGTCCCATCCCGGGGCGATCAGGAGGACAAACCATGATCTCCCTGGCGCTCCTTGTGGGAGCCGCATTAATCGCCGTGGCCATGACCGGATTCTTTGCCGGATCCGAGACGGGGGCAATCTCCGCCAACCGCTTGCGGCTCAGAAGCCTCCAACTCGAAGGCGACCAACGCGCGAACGACGTGATCGGGCTCCTCTCGGATACCCAGAAGGTGCTGACCGTCACCCTTGTGGGAACCAACGTGTTTTCCATCCTGTCGGCCCTGTTCGCCAAGGAATTCTTTATCCGGCTGCTCGCCACAACCCATCCGGACGCATCTCCCCGAATGGCCGACCTGCTCTCCCTGGCCGTGATGACGCCTGTTATTCTTTTCTTCGGAGAGCTGATCCCGAAACAGTTTTACCGGGAACACGCAGACAGCCTGATGATGAGATTCGGAAAGATCCTGCGGTTTTTCTCCCTGGTTTTCCTTCCCGCGGTTGGATTTTTCAACTCGATCACCTATTTCCTCCTGAGACCGCTGGGAATCCGGAAGGGACAAAGAAGATCCCGTTTCACCAAGGAGGATCTGAAATATTTCATCGGATCGGGAGAGAACGGCATCAACGGCCGGGAAGCCCCTCCGGTCAGCCGCGAGGCCGATATGATCCAGAGCATCTTCAACCTGGAAAAAACCCTGGTGCGGGAGGTTATGAAACCCCTGGTGGATCTGATCGCCCTGCCCCTTCACGGTTCAACCCTGGAAACCGCGGTGGACACCGCCCGCCGGACCGGCTATTCCAGGTTGCCGATCTATGAAAACACCATTGTCAACATGATCGGTTACATCGACGTTTACGACATTTTGCGGCGCGATACCGGGGAACATACCAACAACGATCTGGCCTCTTTTGTCAAGAAACCCTATTATGTACCCGAAACCAAGCGCATCGACGATCTTCTCCAGGATCTTCTCCACAACCATATCTCCGTTGCCATCGTAGTGGATGAATACGGGGGGTGCAGCGGATTTGTCACCCTCGAGGACCTCCTCGAGGAAATCGTGGGGGAAATCGAGGACGAATTCGACCGCCGGAGCGTACTTTACTACTCTGAAAAGCCCGGGGTTTATATTATCGACCCGAGGATGGACCTCGACGATTTGCGGGAGGAGGTGAGTATCGATCTCCCGAAAAGAAACTGCGAAACCCTGGGAGGCTTTATTTACAGCACCATGGGCCGCATCCCGGAAACCGGAGAGACCTTTCATTACGGGGATTACATCATCAAGGTGCTCGAGGTGAAAGATCCGAAAATCAGCCGGGTCCGTATCGAAACCAGAAAAAAATAACACTTTCAGGTCAACCCTTTTTTAATAGTACCGTCTAACCCATCGTAAACATGTATAAATTATTCGGGATAAGGATGCACTCGTGACGGAAAACGTGGACAGAAAGAAAGGGGCCACATTCGATATCTTTGATCTCCCTGTTTTGCGGTGGTTCACCGGCGGTTCCATACCCAGAGTTCAACCCATCACCACCCAGAGGCACCGTCGGGAATCGGTGGGAATGATCTTCCGGGAACTGTCCGTTTGCCTCCGGCGGAATTTCCCCATGCCGGAGGCCCTGGATAAAATCGCCCGCCGGGGAACAAAGGCCAAATTCACCCCAACCCCCGCTCGCCTTATTCTGTCGATCCTTCTTGTTTCCATCCTCCTGATCTGCCTGATTGCCCTGATCATGAAATACCTCTTCAACCAGCAGATGAGAGTGGAGCAATACATCCAATTCCCCATCACCCTTTTTATCAGCCTTGTTATCCTCATGATCCTGAATTACAAGGGCGATTTCATGAGGCACGTGGCATTCATCCTTTCCCGGGAGATGAAAAAAGGCAAGAGCCTTTCCGAGGCCATGGAAAGCCGGTCCAGGTATTTCAGCGATTTCGAACTCAAGATGGTGAAAACCGGGGAACGCACCGGGAACCCGGCAGGGGCCCTGGAACGCATCGCCCGGTATAATCATTTCCAGAACCGCCTTCCCTGGACCCCCTACCTGTTCTATATCTGTTTTCAAACCATCGTGATGATCATCATTTTATATTTCTTCATGATGATGAAAATCATGCCGCGGTTTTCCAGCCTGTTTTTCCAGATCGGACCAGGGTTACCCCCGTTTACAAGGCATTTCGTCGGTTTTTTCAACTTCATCACGGCAAATCCTTTGGGAGTTTTCCTGTTCCTGGCCATGCTGGGATTTTTCACCTATCTCCTGAGTAAATCCACGGTGGAGATCTTTTTTTTCAGCGGTTGGTACTTCGGCACCGTGCTTTTGTTTCTCACCATTGTTCTTTTTTACTCCTTCTGGATCCTGGGAGCATACGCCGCGGCAAGCAAAATGCCCTTTATTCATCCCATCGGTTTAATGCAAATGCCGGTCATGTTTCTCCTTATTATTGGAACGGTCATTGTTGTGTTGTATTTTATATCAAATCCCTGCCTGGGAGCGAAGGAATCGAGGATGGGTTCGTTTCTTTTCGATCTGCCTTATATCCGGTCTTATATCCATCCCTTCCGCTTTTCCGAGTTCCTTTACGCTCTGGGGGTATTGATCCATGCGGGCCAGCCGCTGCCCGAGGCCCTGAAATATGCGGGGGAAGCCTCCGGACACAAGAGAATCAGGAGGGAGGCGGAGATCCTGTCCGAGCAAATTTCGAAGGGAATATCCCTTCCCGAAGCCCTGAAGCAATCCCGGATTCTCACCCCCCGATTGAGGGGGTTTCTCGGGATCGCCGGAGGCTCGAGCCAGCTCCCCGATACCTGCCGGGAACTGGCTGAAGATCAGCTGGAACTGGCCAACTACAGGGCGGAAAAAGGGAAAATATACGTCCGGGCCCTGGTTTCTTTGATCATGGGACTCATGATTCTGGCCATTTGCGTGGCCATGTACCTCCCCTATTTCCAGATCACACAAGTCGTTCTGACCCATACCGATTGAGGAGATGACGAAAGAGATGACAAACGGAAAAAAACTCACCCCGGAAGAACTGATGCAGTTCAACCGGGAGCTGGCGGCATTCGTCCGGGCCGGAGTTTCCCTTCCCGAGGGATTGGAAAAACTGGCCCGCGAGATCCCCCGCGGCTCTCTCAAAACGGCCGTGGAGGCGGTGAAAATGGAAATGAACAGGGGGGTGACCCTTTCCGAGGCTGTTCAGTCCCAGGTGGATCTGTTCGGGGAATACTATGCCTCGCTTGTGGCGGGGGGTGAGGCCAGCGGGTCTATGGAAGACGTCCTCCTCCAGGCCGCCCGCATGAGCCGGTGCCGGATTCGTTTCCGCCGCTCCCTGCTCATTGCATCCACCTATCCTGTTATCCTCGGACTTGTCTGCCTCCTGGTGACCATCCTGGTGATGTTTCTGATATTACCCCGGATGCAGGATCTCTATACACGTTTTGACGCCGAATTACCGGGAATGGCCTTCCCGCTGGTGAAACTGCAACAGCTGATCCTTCGTCAACCCTGGATCCCCATGGTTGCGATTATCGCGCTTGCCGCCCTTTACTGGTGGCTCGATAAAACAAAACAGGGAAGGCGATTCACCCAGCACGCCTGTTCGGTTCTCCCCCTTACAAAACGACTGATCGTGTTTCACCTGATCGAGCAGTTTTCCCGTTCCCTGGGGCTTCTTCTCAAGTCCCGCGTTCCCATTGATAAGGCCCTGACCCTGACCCGGGGAAACATGGAGAGCCCTTTTCTCGACCCTGTTCTCGAGGATATGCAAAGGGCCGTCACAAACGGCAAACCCCTGTCGTCGGTTCTCGAGGAATCCTCCCCCTTTCCACCCACCATGAACTGGATGCTGGGTTTGAGCGAGGAGCGGGGGGACCTGGATGAAACCCTGCTCGAGCTGGCCGATTTCTACGAGGAGAAACGGGATTTCGCCTATCACCAGTTCGTTGCCCTGGCTCAACCCATCCTGCTCCTGGTGGTGGGACTGGTGACGGGATTCCTGATCGCCTCATATTATCTTCCCCTGTTCCAACTGGGAGGTCTACTGGTGTGATTATGATGACATTAAAAAACAAACGGGCGGTAACTTTGATAGAACTCCTGATCGCATGCGCGGTTGTGAGTATCGCCATGGTGGGTACGGTCTCCGTTCTTGCGGGGGCCAGGAGGACCTACACGGAGGGTCGCGCACTGGCCCGCATGTCCCTCCGGGCCAACCAGGAACTCGAGTCCTGGCGGGCCCGGGATCTTCCCCGTCACATGACCGGCCGCTTTCCCGTAACAGACGCGGGCGACTCCCACACAACAGGGGTGGTCGCGATCCGTCCCTTCCCGGGAAACAACGATTCCCTGGTGGAAATCACGGTGACCCTCCAGAGATCCACACCCAAGGGAAACCGCAAGGTGATTTTCACAACGCTCCGATCAAGGGGGGAGTAACCTATGATCAAGCTTGAAAAGGAAAGAGGCGGTTTCACCCTGATCGAACTTCTGATCGTGGTGGCCATTATCGCCATCATGGTTGTGGGGGTTGGAAACACCTTTTTTTACGTGTTCCAGAACCAGGCGGAACTGAGGCTCCAGTTTCCCATGCAGCAATCGGCCAACCTGGTGATGGAATCTGTGGCCCTCGACGTTGCGCGTTCCCAAAATGCAGTGATTGAAACCGCGAACGTCGCGATCTTCCGGGGGGGAAGTGATCGCACCGTCACCTATTCCACGGAATCCGGGTCACTCCTTCGTACGATCGAGACGGGAGGGGAAAAGAAACGCCAGGTTCTGGCGGAAGACGTCAAGACGTTCGAACTGGAGCGATCCGGCGGGCTTTTGAAGATCCATCTGGTTCTTGAAAAAAAGCGATACAGGAAGACCTTTTCGGAGGACTACCAAACCGCCTTCGCGATCGATAAGGGGGAATAAATGGCTCTTCGAAAGAAAAAACGGGGCACCACTCACCTCTACCTGGTGGGGGCCATTGCTGTTCTCACCATCCTCACCAGCTCGGTTTTGTTAACAGCCATGCACAGTTTTGCCCAATCGGCGAGGATGAAGGAAACCTTCCAGTGCCTGCAGCTTTCCCGTGCCGGGATCGTACTGGCTAAATCCCGGCTCGAAGAAAATCCCGACTACACGGGGGAAGGCCCCGTTGCCCTCTCGAAGGGGGAATTCCAGGTTACCGTAAAAAGGGCGGAGGGCCGGATCGTGATCATTTCCACGGGTTATTTTCCGAATGTGGAAAAGCCCCGGCGGATCCGCACTCTCGAAAGGGAATACATGCCATGAAAAAAAGCGGGGTCACACTTATAGAACTCCTGATCGTGGTGGCGATTATCGCCATCCTGGCGGCTATCGCTGTGCCGAATTTCCTGGAGGCCCAGATCAGGGCCAAAACTTCCCGCTCGCTGGGGGATCTTGCCACGACCGCCGCCGCCCTCGAGCATTACTATTGCGATTATACGGCCTATCCACCCAACATCGTGGATTTCCGTCACGTGGAATTCCTCGGGGACCTGTCTGAAGAAACCATCGATTTCAAAGGGTTGAACCTGGAAATACCAGGGGAACTTATTCGTGAAGAGGTCTTGAAAAAGAAAAGCGAAAAAAAGGGATCCTTCCCCGGAGCCATGGAATTCGGGGAGCCCGGCATGGTTTTCGGGGAGCCCGGCATGGTGGGGCCCGCCCCAGGATTTCCCGGAGCGTTCAAGACTATCCGAAGAGAAGATCCCGATAAAAAAAGGGAACGGGAAGAAATGACCGAAGCCTTTAATTTCACCACCTCACTGAACGCCCTGACCCTGAGGCGGCTCACCACACCAGCGGCCTATTTCCAGCCCTTGAGGAGGGATCCATTTTCCCGTTCTTCATATTATAACCGTCAATCTTTCGATTTCGCATCACAATCCCTCAAGACCGCGATCTTTAGGGACAATTCCTTTCGATACATCAACTTCATGGAGCTTTTCCCGGGGGGCAAAAACCTGAAGGGCAGATCCGTGTTGTACCTCCTGTTCAGCATCGGACCGGATAGCGAAATGTCCTCCCATTCCACGTTGCAAACCTCTTTTCTGGAATACGATCCCACCAACGGCACGGTCAGCCCCGGAGAACTCCTGGTATACGGCCCGGTGGATTAAATCTTGCTCCCGGTGAAACTGAATGCAGGGTGATGAACAAAAAACATAACTCCCATAAGTCCCATATGTCCCATACGTCCCATGAGACCTGTATGAGGGAGGATCAACCCTCTTGTTTTTCAAACGCATAAACGTGGATTTTATCAGGTGGCTTTGTCCCTTTACCACCTACAAACACCGGAGGGAATCGATCTCTCTTTTGTTCCAGGAGCTGTCGGTTTGTGTGAGCCAGGATTTTCCGTTGCCTGAGGCCCTGGATCAAATCGCATCCTCCAGAAAGAGGAATGTGGCCCCAGTCGTTCCCATTTCACTTCTTTTCCGAGCCCTCCTGATCGTGCTGTTTCTCCTTTCACTGATTGCCATGATCTCGCCCCTTTTCGGGAATTTCGATGTCCAGACGGAATTGATTGTCATGGGATGGTTGTGTCTCTGTTTTTTGCTGATCCTCTTGAATATAACGAGCATGAATCGAGATTTTCTAAGGCATACGGCCCTTTTGCTCTCCCGGGAACTGGGAAAGGGGAAGAGCCTTTCAGCGGCCATGGAAACCCTTCCCGGCTATTTCGATTCGTATGAAAAGGGGATGGTTCGTTTGGGGGAGGATTCCGGCCGCCTCTCGGATACCCTCCGGCGGATCGCGGATTACGACGATGACACGAAATTTTCCTCCTGGGGCAATTATCTGGTGTATCCGATTGTACTCCTGTTCTTCGAGATCGGATTGATGCTGTTCGTTTTCTTCAAGATTATTCCCCGCTTTATCTCAATATTCGAATATACGGGAATCCCCCTGCCCTTTCTGACCCTTTGGGTGAGTAAATCCCTCTGCTTTTTCACGCACCAACCTTTCGGGCTGTTTTTATCTGTTTGTTTTCTGGCCTTTCTGGCTTTTCTTTTTTCCAGGCAGGCACTGGGCAACCTGTTTTTCAGTGGAAGCGTACTGTGGACCCTTTGCGGCGTTGTGGGGCTCAGCTTCCTACTCTTTATGACGATGTGGATGTTCCTCCTCAAATCCGGGCATCCCGGAAACTTGTACCTGGCAGTGGGAGGGGGGATGTTGGCCCTGATCCTTTCGTGGGAAGCGATATCCGTTTTGAACCGGGTCCTGGGAGGTCAAAGGGCCTTGTTCCATGGAATCCTCTTTCGACTCCCCATCGTGGGGGGAATATACGCCTCGCGGGAATATTCCCGTTTTCTGTTTGCCCTGGGGGGACTTATCGAAAAGGGGATTCCCCTTCCCGAGGCACTGAGGATCGCCGGCCGCGCGGCCGGGAGAGGGGCTTTCTCAAAAAAGGCGGACGCCCTGGCGAAAACCGTCTCCCGGGGCACGCATCTGGAGAAGGCCCTGGATACGAGCGATCTTATGTCCCCGGAACTGAACCGGACGGTCAAACTCTCGATGGGTGTGGGGAAACTCGGGGAGACCTGTCTCCGGTTATCCGAGGAACAGATAGAAAAGAGCACAATGGCCATGGCCCGGTGCGCGGTCTGGTTCAGGAGCCTTCTGGCCCTCGGGACCGGAATCCTGGTGGGGCTCTTCGCCATATCCATGTATCTGGCGATCTTCTCGATTCCCCTCTCGATCCTCGTGATGTATACCGATTAAGGGAGCGATCAAAAAATGACGGAAAAGAAACGGCTTTCTCCTGAGGAATTCCTCCAGTTCAACGAGGAGATCCTCGGTCTGGTGAAAACGGACACTCCCCTTCCGGAGGGTCTCAAGAGGTTCGGTATGGAGCTCAACAAGGGGACTCTGAAAAACGCGGTGGAAAATGTCCACCAGGGGATGAAAAGGGGCCTGGATCTTTCCGAGGCGGTCAGGGGGGCGGGGAAGGCATTCGACCCCTATTACGTGGGCCTCCTCCGTGCCGGGGAGGCGGCCGGTTCCCTGGATGAAATCCTTTACCAATCGCTGCGGGAGGCCAAAAGCCGCATCCGTTTCCACCAGTCCCTGAAGATGGTCACCATGTATCCGATGATACTCGGGATCTTCTGCCTGGCGGTGATTATCTTTATCCTCGTTTACGTCGTACCCGGAATCGATGAAATATTCAGTAGGCTGGGGGCTTATCTACCCGCTCCCACCCAGTTCATGGTCGATCTCAGTGATATCTTCATCCACAAGACCTGGATTCCGCTCCTTATCACGGGACTTTTGATTTTCATTTATGAATGGGGAAAGTCATCGGCAAGGGGGAGATACCTTTGGGAGGTGTTTCTTTTATCCTGTCCCGTGACCCGGGAGCTGGCTTCCAATTATTTCATCGAGACCTTTACCAGGAGCCTGGGGAACCTTCTCCGGGCGGGGGCGCCGATGGATGAGGCCCTGGCATTGACCAGGGAAAATATAAGGCCGGGTCCGGGGAGGGGGCTCGTGGAAAGGATGCAAAGGGCGATTGAGAAAGGCAATCCCCTGAGTTCGACCCTGAAGAAAGGGTCGCCCCTCCTGTCCAATTCCCTTTGCTGGATGCTCTCTCTGGCGGAGCAGCGGGGGAGCCTCGATGGAACCCTCCTCGAAATCGCTGAGATAACCGAGGGAAGGAGGGAATCGGTCTACCAGCGATTCGTTGCCCTCCTGGAACCGATGCTCATCCTCCTGCTCGGTATTATTATCGGATTCATGGTTGTCTGTTTTTACCTTCCCTACTTTATGATCCCCATGGTCATTGGTTGAATCCGTCTCTGAGGAGGATGTGAAGCCCTTCTGGAGAATGGGGTCAGCCTCGAATGGCGCTGACTTAAGGAAATAGAATCATGTTCTCAGGGGAGATATATTTCCTTACTCTCACTCGCACTCGTACTCGCAATCGCAATTCGGATATTCTTTACGATTATCTCTCATTTCGTGAGAGGAAAAGCGGGATTCGATTCGAGTGGACGATTCGCGAGTACGAGTTAGAGAATGGGGTCAGACTCTATATTCAGCTTTGACGGTTATCATACCCTTCCGAAGAAAAATCTACGCAATTTGAAATCATGTTTACCCCACACTCGCACTCGCACTCGCACTCGTACTCGCAACCGCAATTCGGATATTCTTAACGATTATCTCTCATTTCGGGAGAGGAAAAGCGGGATTCGATTCGAGTGGACGATTCGCGAGTGCGAGTGCGAGTGCGACTTAGTATGATGATGGGGTCAATCCTCTCTTTTAGAGCTATTCCAGCTCGATAAACGAAAGTTCAACCGGAACCACGTACATTCCCGCACCGGGGCCTAAAGCGGTGGGAACGTCCGCGCCGTTTTTCGCCTTTGTCTTGAATGTGTAGGTGTCCGGCAAGGAAACGTACACGGTTTTCGTTCCCCATCCGGCAGGGTTGTTCCACGCCTCTCCAGCGCCCAGTCCTCCGCTTGCCTGGACCCACTCGCCGGTCGTTTCGCAGTAGATCGCGTATTCCGTATATGCCGGATTTCCATCGCCCGAACCGATGGCCAGGTCGATGCTGCCGTTTTGCGGATTGGTAAGTGTGGGAGCAACCGGTGTTGCCGCCAGGGTCCAGGTGTTGTAGTTACTGGATTTGGGTCCGTCGCCGTTGGCGCCCCATGTAGCCGCCGCCTGGAAGGCGTATTGCGAATTGGGTGTAAAGCCGCATACGGGGCATTGCGTGGCGTTTGCCCCGGCGCTATGTGTGCAGGCGCCGCCCGGTGCGGTCGTCCCCTGACAGCACCAGATCTTGAAGCCGTCCTCGGTAAGGCAGTTCTCACTCCAGGTCCATGTAATGGCGTCGGTCTGGATGTTCGTCGCTCCGGGATTCACCGGGGCCGAAGCGGCGGGCAACCGGAAATCGCCCTCTTCCAGGCCGTTCCACGACATGGTCAGCCATCGGCTGTA
>Ga0272442_10010567_pt1 | contig 11356 bp, 8 predicted proteins | sample SSMForm2O_FD_200262 | JGI IMG/M metagenome (GOLD analysis project Ga0272442, IMG submission 200262) | Marine sediment archaeal communities from Little Sippewissett salt marsh, Falmouth, MA, United States - SSM-Form-2O | ecosystem: Environmental > Aquatic > Marine > Wetlands > Sediment ...
CGCACCATCCCGAATATATCCTCAACGAATGGGGAAAGGGTTATCGGTTTAAGAACATAGAGAGAGGGGAATAACTTCCATTTTGAGTTTATCCCGTCCATTACCTCCTGTTTGTATCCTGTCCCTGATTCCTTTGTTACTTTCTCGTTACCTATTTGTTACCATATTGTTTCTTGCGGATACGCTGCTGGCGGGGTTTAATATAAATGTGAGATCCACACCTGAACCGGACCATGGGTTCCATGATGTTGGTATCGCGGGCTGCTGAAGGCCTATGGTTCATGATGGATGCCGGCAGCCAGGTTTTTCTAAGGATTTCTTTTGAACTAAAGGTTGGTAGACCTTTATATTAAACATTTATCTCAGGAGGGTAGTTATGGCGAGAAACAGGAAAATACTGCTTATTGCAAGTGTTTTGATTTTGACAGTGAGTTTTCTCTGGGCTGGGGCTCAGCAGGAAGCTGCCGAAGAAGTCGATGAAGGAACAGTTCTGAACGCTTATTCCATATGGCCGGAGAACTGGGCCACACCTATGTTTGAAGAGTTTGAAAAGGCGACAGGTATACATGTCAATTTTATGCGTTTTTCATCGGGTGAGGCACTCGCGCGTGTTATAGCCGAAAAAGAAAACCCGATGGTGGATGTTCTTTTCGGCGGACCTGTGGAAACATTTGCGGCCGGAGTGAAGGAGGATGTCTTCGAAGCGTACAAACCGCCAGCCTATGATAAACTGGAAGATAAATTCAAGGATGCAGACGGATATTGGACAGCAATTGCCGACGATCCGCTCTGCTTCATGAGCAACAAAAAATTCCTGGCTGATAACAACCTTGAAGCTCCGACTTCATGGAACGACTTGTTGGATCCTGCCTATAAAAACATGATCCAGTTCGCTGACGCTCGTACATCCGGGACCGCGGTAACCCGAATTTTTTCCATACTCGAAGTGAATAACAGAAATGAAGACGCCGCTTTTGACTACATGAAAAAACTGAAGGCAAACGTACAGGTTTATACAAAATCCGGAGGCGGGGGGACGATTCCTGTAGGATTGGGTCAGGCAGGAATGGGTATATTCTTTATTGTCGATGCCTTGAAGACACAGCAGGCCGGTTATGACGTAGCAATTTCCTTCCCGGAAGAAGGAATTGGAGCGGCCGCGGAAGGAATAGCAATTGTCAAGGGCGCCCAGCATCCTGGTCTGGCAAAAAAACTTATTGACTGGGCAACTACCGACCAGATGCAGAATTATTTCGCGGACTATAAAATCAACTTTATTCCGACCTATCCCGGAGTTGAGACACAACCTGCGCTGACCGAAGCATTGAAAAGTGCCAAGAAAGTATTCCCCATAGATTCCAAATATTCCGGAGAAAACAGGAAACGAATTGTAGATATATGGATAGAGTCAGTCCTGCAGAATTAGAATACTATTCGATAAGGAAAGGAAGAAGAAATGCCCGCCATTGAACGCAGAAGTAAAAATCCGGATACATTCAAAAATCTGGTCAAAGATCCCGCGCTGTTTATCAGTGTTGTGGTAATCTGGATTTTTCTTATTCTCTTTGTATTTTTTCCGCTCATCAGGGTTTTGCTCATAATTGTTACTGAGGGCGGGCATTTTAACTTATCGGGCTTCGGAGAGATGCTTTCAAAAAGATATACGCTTCTTTCAGCTTTCAACAGCATCCTTCTGGGCGCGCTCGTCGGCGTATGCGGTACAGCACTCGGTTTTTTCTTTGCCTTCACATCGGTACGCACTAACCTGTCAAAATGGTGGTCCCGTCTTTTTGACTGGGTAATTATTTTACCCCTGATATCACCGCCTTTTACCATGGCAATTACCGTAATTTTTTCATTTGGGCCAAATGGGCTTATCACTCATAATCTTTTGGGAATACAAAATTTTAACGTTTATGGGATGTGGAGTACCTTGTTTGCCGAGACAATAACGTATTTCCCGATCTCCTATATCACTCTGAAAGCAATTCTCGCGGGAATAGATCCCACCGTTGAGGACATGGCTTTCAGTCTCGGCAGTTCAAGATGGCAGGTTTTTCACAAAGTTACTTTACCTCTCTCAACATCGGGATTGGCAAATTCTTTCCTGCTTCTTTTCGCTGCATCTCTCGCGGATTTTGCCACTCCCCTGATTTTAGCGGGAAGCAGTTTCCCCCTGCTGCCGACAGAAGCCTTTCTTCAGATTACCGGCTTATTTGATATGAAGGGAGGAGCAATCCTTTCGTTTATCCTTCTTATCCCTTCCATGGCGGTATTTTTCCTGCAGCGTTACTGGGTCGGCAGAAGAAACTACGTAACAATAACCGGCAAGTCCGGCTCGCAGACAAAGTTCAAGAGTGTCGGTAAAATAACAAAATATTTTTTCTTACTGGTTTGTTTGCTAACGACAATATTTATACTTTATTTTTATGTTCTGCTTTTATACGCATCCCTGATTAAGGCCTTCGGAGCGAATAATACCTTCACTCTGGACCATTATAGAAGCATATTTACAAACGGGAAAAAGGCAATCCAGGATACTCTGATAATTGCCTTCTCGGGTATGATGCTCGGGGGTTTATATGGCGTTGTCGTAGGGTATATAACTTCAAAGAAGAAATATTTCTCACGAAAATTTATGGAAATATCGGCAATGATAAATTACTCATTGCCTGGAACCATTGTCGGTATCGCCTATCTGATCGCGTTCAACAGACGTCCCATTCTGTTAACCGGGACGGCCCTTATAATCATCCTCTGTAATGTTTCGAAGTACGGCGCGTATGGAATCAGGTCTACCGTCGCGATACTTCAGCAGATCCATCCGAGCATCGAAGAAGCATCGGAGAGTCTGGGGGCAAGTCCTGTACATACATTCAGGAAAATTACGATTCCATTGGTATTACCAGGATTATTTTCCGGCCTGGGTATTGTTTTTATTCGGTCGATGACGGCAATAAGCGCCGCGATATTTCTGGTTTCACTAAACTGGACTCTTATTACAGTACGCATACTTGAGAATATGACTGAACTGCAGCTTGGAATTTCCGCGGCTTTTTCGGTCCTGGTGGTAATTATTGTTTTTATTGTAACCACGGGAATCACTTCTTTCCTGAAATTATTTAGACAGAAGGGGAGCATGAGAATGTCCTCCCTATTCGGATCTTGAGAGGTAGATGAATGGAACCGGTGAAAATAAGATTGGACAACCTGGTAAAGACTTATATGCATCAGGAAAAAGGGAGAATTGCCGCTGTAAACGGGGTAAGTCTCAGTGTTGAACCTGGTGAGCTTCTGACTCTCCTAGGTCCTTCCGGATGCGGAAAAACGACTACGATGAGAATGATCGGCGGATTTGAAGAGCCCGATAGCGGCAGGATATTCATTGGATCTCAGGATATAACAAACGCGATGGCCAATAAACGGGATGCCGGTTTTGTATTCCAGAATTACGCCCTGTTTCCGCACATGTCAGTATATGAAAACATCGCGTACGGACTGAAAATTCGAAATATTGATAAAGAAGAAACCGATCGTTTGGTTTCAGAAGTTTTGCATCTTGTCAAACTTGATGGCTACGAGAAGCAATTTCCGCATCAGATGTCAGGCGGAGAACAGCAGCGGGTGGCCCTGGCGCGTGCCATTGTGGTCAAGCCGAAAGTCCTGCTTCTGGATGAGCCTCTCTCCAACCTTGACGCGAAACTCCGCGTATCCACCCGGAGTGAGATAAGGCGTCTCCAGAAGGCCCTGTCTATAAGCACGATATATGTAACCCATGATCAGGAAGAGGCCATGGCAATTTCTGATAGAATAGTTGTGATGGATCACGGCGATATAATCCAGATAGGAACAGCGGAAGATCTGTATTATTCTCCGAAAACAGAGTTCGTGGCGAAGTTCATCGGGAAAATAAACACTATCCCATCCACAGTTCTCAGTCTCGTTGACGGGCAGGCGGAAGTAAGGATAGGAGATTCAAAATACACCGTTGATAATATTCTCCGCGATATCAGCGCCGGGCAGAATGTGGATGTATTAGTGCGGCCGGAGGCAATAAAACTTGAGGTAATTTCCGGGACCTCAAAACTGACAGGAGTGATAAGCGAAAGGGTATTTCTCGGGGACAGGGTGGATTATACGGTTGAATCAAAAGGTTTTAATCTGCAGGTTTCGTCTTATGATCCGATCAGGAGAAAAACTTTTGAGAGCAATCAAAAGGTCGAAATAATTCTTGATGATAAGAGAATGAAAATTCTGGAAGTCTAGGGGAGAGTATGAAAAGATTAATCGCTTTATGTGTGGGTCTGATGATTTGCTGTGTATGTATTACTTCGGTATATTCACAGGACGTGAAATATCATGGTGCGGATTCTGTATTCGAGATCAACGATATTGCCGTGTTCTGGGCGGTTCTGAAGGGGCCCGATACCGACACATCAAAAGTATATATAAGCATTGTTCCCTGTGGTCCCGGTAAAGAGAAATTTGCCCGATACAGCGCGGTATCATCCAATGTTTTCTCCGGTGAGGAAGAAACCATTGTAGATTTCGCAGCACTGGAAAATGAAAATCTTATTATACAGGAGTACAAGGCTTTCAATAAAATGTCAAAGCGGCGGCTGTTCTTTTTCGGTCCCGGCGATTCCAGGGATAATCCTTCCATGGAGATATATTATATAGGAGTCCCCGATACCGCACCTGAATTTCTGCTTGAAACGCAGATCCAGGCATTTTTTGAGCATTCCATGCAAATGATCCAATCATAGAACATGGAATTACCGGGGATTGCAGCTGTTTTTTTCCCGCTCCCTGTGGTAATCCTTACGGGACAAATCCTGTATAATGCCTTTTATGTATACCCATCAACTCAGGAGCTTTGAAAATGGAACAGGATAATGGCGGCTATCTTGTTTTAAACAATATCACCAAGATTTTTAACGAAGGCCGGAGTAACAGCGTGACCGCCGTCGAAAATATTTCTCTGACCGTGAAGAAGGGCGATTTTGTTACACTCCTTGGGCCTTCCGGTTGCGGTAAAACAACAACTCTCCGGATGGTAGCCGGATTTGAACCTCAAACATCCGGAACTATAAGTCTGTCCGGCAGGCTTATTGATGATCTGGAGCCTTTTGACAGAAATATGCCCATGGTGTTTCAAAATTATGCTCTGTTTCCGCATCTGACAATATTTGAGAACATTGCTTATGGTCTGAAGCTGCGGAAGCTCTCGAAAGAAGTAATTCGCAACGATGTGGCTATGGTGTCGCATATGGTAAATCTTGTCGGGCTGGAGGACAGATATCCGGGAGAGCTGTCCGGCGGTCAGCAGCAGCGGGTAGCGCTGGCAAGGGCCCTCGTTTTAAAACCGGTGATTATACTGTTCGATGAACCGCTTTCCAATTTGGATGCCAAATTGAGAATACAGACCCGAATAGAAATCAAGCGCGTCCAGCAACTGCTGGGCATCACGGCCCTCTATGTCACCCATGATCAATCCGAGGCCCTCAGCATGTCAGATCAAATAGTAGTCATGAACAAGGGACGGATAGCGCAGGTTGGGTCCCCCGCGGATATTTACAATAATCCAAACAGCCCCTTTGTTGCTAATTTTATTGGTAACGCGAACTTTATCGACACAATTATCAGCGAGGTGGGAAGGGATTCTCTGACTATAGTCCTGCAGGAAAGATCTATTGAAGTGGCTAAACCGGACCTGGATTTTGCAGAGGGCGAGGAGATTTACCTTACCATAAAACCCGAGGCAGTGAATATCAGTATAGATCCGACCGGATTTACAGGCAAAGTGGATGTAAGTTCATTTCTCGGCAGTATAACGGAGTACAAGGTTGAATTCGAAAACAGCTTTATTACCGTAGTACATTTCAACACAACCGGTTTTATAAAAAAACATTATAACTTTGGAGAAGAAGTATATCTGAATTTCAAGAAAGAGTACTTTCATGTATATAAGAAATAATAATGATATTATACACTTTCGGAATTGTTCGGTTTCCCTCGACGGATAGTATTTTAAAATAACCCCGGCTTCTTCCCTGCAAGACTTCATACAGCAATCAAAGCTTACGTATAGAGCCGCACAGTATCTCCGCGTTTTCGGACCCGGATCGAGCCGAATGCGCAGAGACGAAGAGTTTCCTGAAACGCGAAAGCGTGATGGTCAGAGAAGGTGAATGAGTCCAGGTGATGGTGATGTTCGCCGCGAAAATGTGCGCGGCAATTGTGTACGCAGCGAATATCTGCGGGCCGTTCGGGTGCGCCGCGAATATCTGTGCCGCGGTGATATATCTGCAGAATGCTGTTTCCCCGAATGAGGACCGCATCGATGTCGGCGAAAGGGATTACCGCCGAGAATTCCGGATTTGTTAAGTTCGGACCTCCCAAATCCGGACCTCCCAAATCCGGACCTCCCAAATCCGGACCTCCCAAATCCGGACCTCCCAAACCCGGACCTCCCAAACCCGGACCTCCCAAATCCGGACCTCCCAAACCCGGACCGCAATGGATGTGAAACCCGTCGGATTTTACAGAGATTTTCGCCTCTCCGAAAACCTGGTCCGAGCGGCGAAAGCCCGTTTCACGATGCCACCTCACCACGGCCGGCGGCAGTTCAGCCGGATCCTGTCGGGCAGCCTCCGCTTCGATGGCGTGCCAGCGGTCCAGCCGAAGGAATGTCCCATCGGACTGCTGCAGCAGGGGCAGCGGGTCCGAATTCAGAAGCACCCAGCTGGTATTGCACGCGGAGCACCGCAGGGTGCCTCCGGAGGTCCTGATTGAGTCCCACGCCTTGCAGCTGGCGCAGTGGTAGAGGATTGATTCCAGTCCGCCGGCGTCCATGGGGGAGCCCTCATGTCCGTCCTTATATTTACTTATTCCATGGAAGATTTTAGCGGCATCCGGAGAAGACCGCAGAGCGGATATGAGCTCGAAGACCGCCTTCCTGCTAACGGGTACTTGCAGCGGGAGAATTTCCGCCCGGACGGGGAATGACCGCATGGATCCCCATCTGGGCCAGGCTGTATACGTTCCATGCAGTCTGACCGGCAATACCGGCAGGCGGTAGCGGTACAGCAGCTCGATGAGGTCCTCCTGAACGGTTCCTTCGCCGAACCAGCTGCGACCGCCCTCCGGGAATATTCCTACACAGCCCCCGTTCCTCACGATTCGCACTATCCTGGCTATAGCAGCCGGATTTGAGCGGTAACGGTCCACCCGGACAGCTCCAGTCCGGAGAAAAACCCATTCCATCAGGGGACTGCGGAACATGTCGTGGGTAGTGAGAAAATTGATGGACCGGCCGGCCGCAAGGCTGACAAAGATCGGATCGAGGTAGTTGTTATGCGGTGCTATAACCACGCAGCCGCCCGTCGGGTACGTGCTGGAGCCGGCGGCTCGGGTGTAAGTCCGAGTGTAAGCCCTGGTGCTCGTCCGGGAGGGACGGTCGGAAATGGAAATGCCCGGACTCCGCTTGGCATGATGTAGTGCTGCAGTTGTGACGGCTTTGAAACTGAATTTTGCCCGTACTACCGGTCCTGCCAGAAGCATGGCCAGGGATTTCAGGGAAAAGGGGGTAGCTGATACATCCCGGCGGTACTGTTCATAGCTGCGGCCGTAACGCTTCATGAGCCGCCGTTCTTCGGCGGCAGCGTAGAATGCGCTTCCGACACATAAGGCCGGCAGCGATATGAACAGCAGCCCCGCGGAGCGCAGCAGGAATGCAATTCCGAACCAGATCAGGCAGTAGCCGGCATAGATCGGATGCCGGCAATACGCGTATAGTCCGCCGCTGACAAGCACTTCGGGCGGAAGATGAGAGACCGGTAATCCCCGGCCGTAGCGGCGAAATCCGGTCATCGCGGAATACATCAGAGCTGTTCCTGTGAGTATAAAAGGTAAAGAGAGCAGGATCCGCGGCGGCAGTCCGATTGGAAGTTTCCATTCCGGAAAAAGCAGACAGGGCAGGGATAATATGAGCGGCAGCAGTATCCAGAAGAGAAGAAAATACACAACGAGGATACATATCTTTCGCGCTGAGAGTCCGGAGGTACCGATAGACACTTCTCTCAGTAATCCATGTAAAAGCTGATACCCGGACCGATCAGCAATCCCGGGACAATGCCCGAGAGCCCCCCCCATAACCCGCCGGCCAGGATACTCATGCCGAGGACCGCAAAGTAGTTTGGCAAAGTGCCTGTGTCGATTATGTCGAGAGCCGCTCCGATACCTATGGCTGTAGTAAAACCGGTTGTCCCGATAATGGCACCCGCCACCGCGCCGCAGGCCATGCCGACTGGCGCGGACCACGCCTTTTTGACCTCCCATTCTGTATACAGTTCCATAAACTTGCCCATGGTCCAACCGGAGACTGCGGTAAAAACCGCGATCGACGGAACAGCTACAAGAACCTGCTTCCAGGTTTCAGGGTCTTCAATAAAAAACGACTCTTCCTTATCAGCAGGGGAAATCCAGATTTCCCATACGAACAGCGAGGTAGTCAGGAGGCAAGCTGCCCCGGCTCCTCCCCATCTGGCAATCTGTATAAGCTGATCTTCTTTCCTCGTGGCATTATCCTCAGCGCAGACAGTCGGGTTCATACTGAAAAGAAGCACACAGCCGACAATCGACGCTAAAAGCGCAGTCCTGCACACCTTTTTCTTTTCACCCTTTTCCATTACCATCCTCCTGTCTCTATTATACCACGGTTTTCCGGTGGATCTCAGGGTAATGATAAAAGGAACTGCCGAAGGTAAACAGGACAGATATATACGTATAAAGTCTTTCGCTGTCATCAATAGCTTAAGGACTCGCTATGCTGTGATCATGCTTTTCGAAGCGTCCCTGAAACGGTATTTTTTTGGAAAATTCCGGGATGAGAAATTATCAAATTTCTGACATTTATCCATTAATAATCCTCGCGTTTTTTTGTGTTGCAGGTTATTATAAAATATTTTGGAGACCCAATATGAGCAAATATTACCGAACGATGCAACGCTTCTTTCTGACAATGCTTTTTTCTTTCCTGGTTTCAAATGCGGCTGCTGCCCAGGAGATTGAATACCTGGCAAGAACGGTTCTTCCGGATATTTCCGCTTCGGGGAGTATTACGCTTATCCCTGTGGATTCATGGTATTCGGGAAACTTTAATCAGCTCATGTCAGTTATAAATCCCCTCTCCGCGGGAGAACTGCAAAAGCTGTCAGATATCAATATCGACTCGTCAGCCACAACCATCTATGAGGGGGACCTTTGGTTAAAAAAAAGCGGCTTGTCGATGGGTCTCAAAGTAAATGTGGATGACAATTTCGTAGGTAAATTCAACCGCTTTTTGGCTTATCTGGGTTATCATGATTATTCTATCCGCCTGCAAACCTCCCAGCTCAGAGGCACCCTGAGCTGGGACCCCGAGTTCAGCGTAACGGACATGCCGAACACTTCTTCCTTTGACAACAAATTTATTGCAGTTGATCTCCTTTACTATCCCAGGCGACAGGGATCACAATTTTATTATGGTATCGGCTACACATCATACGAACTGCCTGTCAACCTGGAGTGTCTGATCCTTAACGCGGAAGGTGATATTATTTACGGAAATCATGTCTATCAGCCGGATATGAAATTCTCCATCTATTCGGTTTTGTTTGGTTTCGATACCCTGCAATCAGCATTTCTACAAATTGAGTCGCAACTGAACACCGGAGACGGTTTTGGTGCCTGGATAGCTACTCAGGACAGGTTCGGTGCAGGATTTTCGACAATCAGCGAAGAAGCGCAGACCTGGATAGAAAATGCCAATCCTGGAAGGGATCTGTATGACAGCCATCAGTTCACGATGATGGTCGATTACAGCCTGACGATGGGGGCCAGATGGGTGGGTAATGCGGGTCCGGTCCGTCTCGGAGCGGGCCTGGGCTATACTATCGGCGGACATGTGATAACGGCTGTCTCCACTGCTTTCCAGCCAATTTCCCGGACTGACCAGGTAGATGCTTCACCAGATCTATTCCTGTTCCATCATGGAGTAATTCTCAACCTGAGCACCTCCTGGTAGCGCATTTTTTATCTGATTTTATAAAGTCATCATCAGGGAGTCCACGGATTCATAAACAGGTAAAAAGCAATACAGCCTGACCAGGCGGGAATACAACTGGAGAGAACTGACAGACCCGTGATGAATACCGGGTACATCAGAAAATGCTGCAGCTCCATCAGCTCCTCATGTGAATCAGGGTAGCGGCCCTGCAGGCTCTATACGCCTGCTTACCTCCTTTTCTATGTTCTCTGCAAAACGCTGAAGATGTGAGCGGGGGAAGTACGGTTATTTCAGGGTTTTTTGCTAAATTAATACCTGATAACGCAACTTTTTGTTGACTCGGTTATACTATTGTACTATACTTTTAATGTACTAATGCTTTAATACAATAGGAGGCTGGTATGAAAAGTGAAGAGAGGATCATGGGTGGCCTGGCACGGTTCGTCATTCGCTTTCGCTGGCTGATACTCTCGGCTGGCCTGGTCATATTCGTCCTCAGTCTGTTTGCCGCGGCGAACATCCAGGTGAAAACCGAAATCAAGGACCTTCTTCCCGAGGATAATCCACAGATCAAGAGCTACGCCGAGATCGATGATCTTTTTGCGGGGGGAAACAACATCCTGGTTACCCTTCAGGGTGGAACAAGGGAGGAGATGGTCTCGGCGGCGGAGGATTTCGTCCGGAAGGTGAAAAGCCAGCCAGATGTGGTGAATAATCTGCGGGCGATAAACCTAAAGCTGGAAAGGGATTTTATCGATGATTGGGGGCTGATTCTTCAGAAACCTTCGGACCTGGAACGGACGGCGAGGCAGTTTTCGGAACTCAATCTTCTTCCCCTCCTGACCGCCCTGAACGACTCCTTCGAAGAGGTCTACACCGGGGAAGAGCCCGAGGAGGATATCTCCACCTCCCGTCAGGAGAACGAGGCGGTGGGAATGCTCAACCAGATGGAGCTTTTTTTTACACAGCTGACCGATTACCTTTCCGCTCCCGGCAGGAGCGATCCCGCGGTAGAGGGACAGAATCTGGCGGAAACCTTTCTCTACGGAGAACCATACGGATTCAGTCCCGATTACTCCATGCTGATGTTCGTCATGAGCGCCAACTTCAGCGCCGTGGATTTTGACCGGATCATGATGGTCATGGGCGAATTGAGGGAGATAAAAGCCCTTGTTGAGATTGATCATCCGGCGGTGACAGTCGGGTTTACCGGGGAGATACCGATACAGGCGGATGAACAGGATGCCATGAGTTTCGACTTGATGGTCCCCGCCCTGGTGGCTATTTTTCTCATTCTGGTGCTGTTCC
>Ga0272442_10010570_pt1 | contig 11354 bp, 5 predicted proteins | sample SSMForm2O_FD_200262 | JGI IMG/M metagenome (GOLD analysis project Ga0272442, IMG submission 200262) | Marine sediment archaeal communities from Little Sippewissett salt marsh, Falmouth, MA, United States - SSM-Form-2O | ecosystem: Environmental > Aquatic > Marine > Wetlands > Sediment ...
CAATTTCGCAGCTTTCTTCTTCATCGTTTTCAACCATCTTTGCTACTGATACAACTTTGTCTCCTTCATTTAGCTTCATTATTGTCACACCCATTGTACTGCGTCCTTGAACTCTTATATCTCTTACAGGAATTCTAACCATCATCCCATCTTTACTTGTAAGCATTATTTCATCTTCTTCTTCTACTTCTTTAACCCAAATTACTTTTCCGTTTCTATCGTTAACAATGATTGTTCTAACGCCTTTACTACCTCTATGCGTTTTTCTATATTCTTGAATAGGTGAACGTTTACCAAATCCATTTTCTGTAATTGTAAGAAGGTTTCCTTCTTCACCAACAACTGCCATTGAAACTACTTTATCATCTTTACTCAGTCTAATTCCAATTACACCTCTTGTAACACGTCCCATTGCTCTTGCTTCTTTTTCATCGAATCTGCAAGCTTGACCATTTGCTGTAGCAATCATTATAGTCTGATTTCCATCAGATAAACGGGTTCCGATAAGTTCGTCACCTTCGTCTAGTTTTATAGCTTTTACACCATTTACCCTTATATTACTATAGGCTGATAGCGCTGTCTTTTTAATAATTCCATTTTTTGTTACAAAAACAAGGTGGTGTTCATCATCAAATTCATGAATAGGTATTGCAGTTTCTACATATTCTCCTTCTTCAAGTCTTGGAAGTAAATTTATTATTGCTTTACCTTTATGATGTCTTCCCCCTTCAGGTATTCTATATCCTTTTAACCAGAAACATTTACCATGATTTGTAAAAAACATAATATAATCATGAGTTGAAGTAATAAAAGAGTCAACAACAATATCCTCTTCTTTTGTTTTCATACCGACTAAGCCTTTTCCACCTCTATGTTGTGTCTTGTATGTAACGCAAGGTATTCTTTTGATATATCCACTATCAGTTATTGTAATTACTACATCTTCAACAGGAATTAAATCTTCCATGTCTATATCAATTTCACCTTCAACAATTTCAGTTCTACGCTCATCACCAAACTTATCTTTCATTTCCATTAATTCTTGCTTAATTACATCTAAAATATTTTGCCTATCTGATAAAAGTTGTTCTAATTTTGCAATTAATTCACCTGTTTCTTTGTAATCTTTTTCAACTGCCTCAATTTCCATACCTGTCAATTTTTGTAGTCTCAAATCAAGAATTGCCTTTACTTGAATATCTGAAAAGTTAAATCTTTCAATTAATCTTTCTTTTGCTTCATCTACTGTTTTACTTCCTCTTATTATTTTGATTACTTCATCGATATTTTTTAAAGCAAGCATGAAACCTTCTAAAATATGCATTTTTTCCTTTGCTTTGTTTAGTTCATATGTTGTTCTTTTTGTAATTACTAAAACTCTGTACTCTATGTAATGTTGAAGGATTTCCTTTAAACTAAGTATCTTAGGTTCACTTTCAACAATTGCTAGATTCATAATTCCAAAAGTAGTTTGTAAATCTGTGTGTTTGAAAAGTTGGGATATTACTACATCTTCAATTGCATCTCTTTTTAAATCAATTACAATACGCATTCCTTTTCTGTCTGACTCATCACGCAAATCAGAAATTCCTTCAATTTTTTTATGTTTCACAAGATCTGCTATTGTTTTTAAAAGATTAGATTTATTAACCTGGTACGGAAGTTCAGTGACAATGATTTTTTTCTTGTCTTCTCCTTCAATATGAGTTTTTGCCCTAACTTTTACAAGACCTTTACCTTCTGAATATGCTGCTAAAATACCTCCTTTACCATAAATTATTCCGCCTGTTGGAAAGTCAGGTCCTTGAATTGTTACCATAAGCTCTGTTGTTGATATTTCTGGATTATCAATAACTTGAATTGTCCCATCAATAACTTCATTAATGTTATGTGGTGCCATATTTGTTGCCATTCCAACAGCAATACCTGAGGCACCATTTATTAGAAGATTAGGAAGTTTAGCTGGTAGCATTACCGGTTCTTTAAGAGAACCATCAAAATTATCATTCCATTCAACAGTATCCTTATCTAAATCTTGAAGCATTAATTTTGCAATTTTTGACATTCGTGCTTCAGTATAACGCATAGCCGCTGCTGAATCCCCATCAACACTTCCAAAATTACCCTGACCATCAATTAGAGGATAACGAAGTGAAAAATTTTGAGCCATACGGACCATTGAATCATAAACTGCCTGATCGCCATGAGGATGATATTTACCAAGTGTTTCTCCAACAACTCGGGCCGATTTTTTATAGGATTTATCTGATGTTAAACCCATATCGTTCATGGCATACAAAATTCGTCTATGTACAGGTTTAAGTCCATCTCTAACATCAGGTAGAGCACGTGACATAATAACACTCATTGAATAATCGATGAATGCACGTTTCATTTCTGTCTCAATTCCACGGATATATTCTTTTTGAGGTTTTTCATCATCAGTCATAATATCACCTTAAATATCTAGATTTGTCACCTCTTTTGCATGTGTTTCAATAAATTCACGTCGTGGTTCTACTTTTTCACCCATTAAAATTGTAAAAAGTTCATCTGCTTCAACAGCATCATCTACTGTAACCTGAAGGGTAATTCTATTTTCTGGATCCATTGTAGTTTCCCATAATTGGTTTGGATTCATCTCTCCAAGACCTTTATAACGCTGTATACTAATTCCTTTATCACCTAATTCTTTCATTTTTTCTATCTTTTCACGCTCAGAGTAAACATAGGTTATTTGTTTTCCTTTACCAAGTTTGTAAAGTGGTGGTTGAGCAATATACAAGTATCCTTCTTCAATTAGTGGTCTCATATATCTAAAGAAAAATGTAAGTAGTAAAGTTCTAATATGTTCTCCATCAACATCTGCATCAGTCATAATTATTATTTTATGATATCTAGCTCCTTGAATATCAAATTCTTCACCAATACCAGTACCTATTGCAGTGATAAGTGCTAAAATTTCATTATTTTTTAAAATTTTATCCATTCTTGCTTTTTCAACATTTAAAATTTTACCTCTAAGTGGTAAAATTGCTTGAAATTCACGATCTCTACCTTGTTTTGCGGATCCTCCTGCGCTATCACCCTCTACTATGTAAAGTTCTGATTTTGAAGGATCTTTAGTTGAACAATCTGCTAATTTTCCAGGGAGAGCTGAGGATTCAAGTAACCCTTTTCTACGAGTAAGTTCTCTTGCTTTTCTAGCAGCTTCTCTTGCTTTATTTGCAGTAACAGCCTTATCAATTACAGTTCTTGCAACAACTGGATTTTCTTCGAAAAATTCACTAAGTTTTTCATTTGTAAGACTTTCTACAATGCCTCTTACTTCAGAATTTCCAAGTTTTGTTTTAGTTTGCCCTTCAAATTGAGGATTTCTTACTTTTACTGATATGACTGAAGTGATTCCTTCTCTACAATCTTCACCACTTAAACTGTAAGAATTATCAAATATCTTATTTTTTCTACCATAATCATTTAATACACGAGTCAGAGCTCCTTTAAAACCAGAAAGGTGAGTACCACCTTCGTGTGTATTGATATTATTTGCAAAAGTATGGATATTTTCAGTATAACCATCAGTATATTGAATTGCAATTTCTACTTCGAAATCCTCTTTTTCTGCATACAAATAAATCGGATCTGGATGAAGTGCAGATTTATTTCGATTTATATGAATAACAAACTCTTTGATACCTCCATCATATTTGAAGGTTTCAGATTTTTGACTTCGCTCATCGGTTAATTCAATTTCCAGTCCGGCATTAAGATATGCTAGTTCTTTCAGACGTGTAGCAACTGTATCATATTTTATATCCATTGTTTCAAAAATGTTAGAGTCTGGTAAAAAAGTAATTGAAGTTCCACTTTTACTTGAAATTCCAATTTCTTTTAATGGTTCAATTGGTGCACCATGGTCATATTTCTGAAAATACTCTTTTCCATTCCTTCTAACTTTTGCTTCAAGCCATGTTGAAAGAGCATTAACAACAGATACTCCTACACCATGAAGACCACCTGATACTTTATATGCTTGGCTATCAAATTTTCCCCCGGCATGAAGGGTGGTCATAATAAGTTCTACACCAGATTTGTTATATTTCTTATGAATTGCAACAGGTATTCCTCTACCATCATCAGTTACTGCCACCGACTCATCTTTGTTTAATTTTACACTAATCTTTGTAGCAAACCCAGCAAGTGCTTCATCAATTGAATTATCCACAACTTCGTAGACTAGGTGGTGAAGACCTCTTTCATCTGTACTTCCGATATACATAGCAGGATTTTGTTTTACAGCTGCAAGGCCTTCCAGGACCTTTATTGAATCTGTATCATAGCTTCCATCTAACCTTTTTTTTTCATCATCCATACTCTTCACTTCATATATAGTAATTACACTAATTCGATAGTTTTTTTATAAGGATTTTTTCATCCCATCTTCGATGCCAATTTTTAACAGTTTTCATATGGAGTGAATGCTAATAAATGTTACTATTAAAAAACCTTATTTCTACTTATTTTTTATTTTTTTAATAAATGTTTAAAATAATGCGTTTATTACTAAAAATGGAGTTTTGGAGTAGATATTATGAGAAAAGGATATTTTAAAAGAATTTTTTTTACTTTTTTATTACTGTTTGCTGTAATTATTTTTTGCTCTTCTGTATCTATTGCACAAAATAATCTACAACTTGCAGAGCAATATTCACCAATTTTATATTTTGAAGCTGAAGAAACCTGTTGGCCAGTTGATGCTGATTATCATATTAGTAATTCTGAAAGGTTTTGCATTGATGATACTGATGAAACTTCATGTTTTTATGACAATCCACATGGTACAATTGATAATGATGGTGTAATTCAACATTATCAGAGTGTTATGAATAGTGATGATTATCCACCTACTGTTTATTATAGAATTGGAACTAAGAGTTCCAATGGTGTAACTAATACTTATATTCAATATTGGATTTTTTATGCTTTTAACAAAGGAGAACTGAATCAGCATGAGGGTGACTGGGAACTAGTTGAGGTGCTTATACCGGAAACTGGGGATAAATGGGTAGGATATAGTCAGCATTATAGTGGTCAAAGCGCCAAATGGAACCAAGTCGAAACAGAAGGAGATCATATCAAAGTTTATGTTGCTCGTGGGTCACATGCTAATTACTTAAGATCGTACTCAGGAAAACTTGGTTTTGCAAATGATTTTGTCGGTGATAATGGTAAAATTTGGCGAAGTGGCAATAATTATCAACTAGTTGATATCACAACTCAAACCTCTTGGATAAATTTTGAAGGAAGATGGGGTGAAGTTGGTGATAGTCTAACAGATGCAATAAGTGGACAAGTACTTGGCCAAATTGGTCCAGAAGGACCACAATATAGAGCTAATGGAGATATGTGGAATGAACCAATAGACTGGGCAAATAACCTTCAACCTGCCAATGATTTAATGTTTACTGCAGATTGGTTTTTCTATAATTTTGTTACAATATTTGTTCTAACAACTGCGTTATCTTTAGCAATAACAATATTTTTCATTTATAGAAGACATAAAAAATTTGGTTTAGGCCCAAGGAAGGTATCAATGCTTTATATTGACGGAGCAAATCTGAAAAGTATTGGTAATATTTTATGTTTTGTTGCAATAGTCTTAGTAATAATTGGGCTTTTTTCTACATGGTATTCAGTATCGTTTGATGCCTCAGCTGTAGGATACTTACAAGAGTTTACTGAAGGTGAGATAACAGATATTATGAAAATTGATGGAATTAATGGTTTACAAGTTGTATACCCTGGTTCAAATGGTTTTCAACCTATGAGCTCTGTAGCGCTTCCATTTTCATTAATTATTGGCATCGGTATAGTATTTTTAGTAATTGCATCAATTGGTATACATCGTAGTAGAAAATTAGGCTACAAATATATTTGGAAAGGAATAAGAATTTTAATTCCCATTATTTTAATACTAGTTGTAATTCTTGCTCTTGGAGGAATTGTACCTTCAAGTTCGGCTCAAGGAACTGAAGAAGCAGATTTTACTGAAATATTACATGAAATATCTAGTTCTCCATTTGGTGGAAAAACAACATATCTAGTCCCTGTTGCTGAAGGAATACAGGAACCATTAATTATAGAGTGGGGCTTAGGTTTTGGAGCACAAATGCTTCTTCTTAGTGGAATTATTTTTATTGTTGCAGGTGTGTTAGAATTTACTGCAAACAAAGAATTTTTTACACCAAAAGTTCCAATTGATAAAAAAGTAAAAAAACAAAAAAAGAAGGATATGCAACCAACGCCTGTACCTCCACCGCAACAACCAGTTCAGCCACAAAAGCGCTCAGGAAATTTTTGCCCTAAATGTGGACAGAAATTAGACGAAGGTTCAAAATTTTGTGGAAAATGTGGAGAAAAAATCGAATAGGATTTTTAGTAAATACTAAATCAACTTTTGATATACCTAAATTGGGGCTTTATGATTATCAATGCAGATTTACACATTCATTCTCGTTTTGCAGGTGCAACTAGTGAAAAAATGACAATTAAAAATATCTCTAAAGAAGCACCTCGGAAAGGTATTGATATTGTAGCAACTGGTGATTGTCTTCATTCTGGTTGGATGAAAGAAATTAAAGAGTGTAATAAGCTTGATGAAGGTACATTTGAAATGAATGGTGCACGCTTTATTCTAAGTACAGAAATTGAAGCTGAAAAACGTGTTCATCATCTGTTATATTTTCCAAGTTTTTCTTCAGCTGAAGATTTTAAAGAGAGAATTAAATCTAAATCAAAAAATCTTGAAACGGATGGTAGACCTAATATAGCAATGAGTGGAGAGGAAATTGCAACTATTGCAAAAGATATTGATGCGTTGATTGGCCCTGCTCATGCATTTACACCATGGACTGCAATTTATGCATATTTTAGCTCTCTTGAAGATTGTTATGGTGCAATGGCAAATTATATTTCTTTTGTTGAACTTGGACTCTCTGCAGATACAGATTTTGCAGATAAAATAAAAGAACTTCATAGACTCACTTTTTTAACAAACTCTGATTGTCACAGTCCTCACCCTGTAAGACTTGCTCGTGAATTTAATCGTTTTGAAGTAAAAGAAGCAACTTTTAATGAATTAAAAAAAGCTATTTTAAGAACAGATGGTAGGAAACCAGTTTTAAATGTTGGTCTGCCACCTCAAGAAGGAAAATACCATGAATCTGCTTGTATCTCTTGTTATACGCATTATACACTTGAAGAAGCACAAAGAAGGAGATGGAAATGTGCTTGTGGAAAACGTATAAAAAAAGGTGTTAAAGATAGAATTAATGAAAAAGCAGATTTCAAAGAAATTATGCATCCTGAACATAGGCCACCATATGTTCATTTAATTCCGCTTGCAGAAATTATTACAAAGGCAGTTGGACAAAGAAATCCATTTACTCAGACTGTAACTAAACGATGGAATGAATTAGTTGATACATTTGGTTCTGAAATCAATGTTTTACTAGATGTTGATATACAAGAAATTGCAAAAGTAACCGCTCCTGCTATTACTGAAGCAATACAGGCTTTTAGAGAAAAGAAAGTTATTATAAGACCGGGTGGTGGTGGTCAGTATGGTATTATTGAATTACCACGTGATGATAAAGAAATTGTAACTATTACAATTGGGCCAAAAGATAAACAAACAAGTTTGATTGATTATTGAGGTGGATTTTTGGATTATAAAACTGCAGAATTTGAAATAAAAGAAATTATTTTGAAAGATAAAAATGTTTTTGAAAAGGTTGTTACTTATCTTTATGAAAATTTTGAAAAATATAGTTGGGTAGGAATCTATTTTGTAGAAGGAAAAAATTTAATTTTAGGTCCCTGGAAAGGACCAAACGCAACTGAACATACAAAAATTCCGATAGGTCAAGGCATTTGTGGATTAGCTGTTGTAAAAGGTAAAACTGAAGTTATTTCTGATGTTAATGCTGATTCTAGATATTTATCCTGTTTTGTTTCAACAAAATCTGAAATTGTTATTCCAATAAAAAAGAATGGAAAAATTATTGCAGAAATAGACATTGATTCTGATCAAAAACATGCTTTTAATCAAAAAGATATAGAATTATTAGAAAAAATTGCAGATATGCTAAATAAGCATATCTAACAATTTCAGTACTCAAGATCTTCATCACAGACTAAAAGTCTCAGAAAGGGTTCGTTCATCACTATATTAGTAAAATGAATTCTCCTTGTTTAACATTTCTATCATTATTTTTATTAAATGCGGATAGAACTGTAAAATAAACTATTAATATGATAAAAAACGAAAATTAAATCGGTGAGAAGCAGAAATGTCATATGATTTTACATTTGATTTGACAGCATTGTCTCAAGCTATGTTTAAAGAGATAGCAGAGTTATCAGAGAAAGAAAATTTTCATCAAAAAATTGGTGATCTTTCAAGAAATTTTGTAAAAAAATTTAGAGTAGAAAAAATTACTGGATTATCGCTATCAGATTCAATTACTCTTGTTGAAGATTTAATTAACATTCATATTAAAAATTCTGTTAATGAAAAATATTTTTTTAATTCTAAAAAAAGGGCTTTGTTCCTACCTCATTGCTGTAGAAAGTATATGGATTCAAGATGTAAAGCAGATTTTGACCCAGAAACATCATCATATATCTGTAATCATTGTTCTACGGATTGTTTAGTAAATCAAGCTACAAAACTTGCAAAAAAAGAAAATTATGATGTTTATATATTAGCAGGATCTTCATGTGTTAAAAAAATCCTTAAAAAAAATGAGTATGAAGGTATCATTGGTGTTGCATGTACAGAAGAACTTAGATTAGCTACTAAATTTTTTGATGGAAATAGTAATATATATGCTCAGGGTGTGCCCTTAATTAAAAATGGATGTTCAGAAACTCGTTTTAATTTTGAAAGCTTAAAAAGAATAATCATAGCAAGTAATAAAAATAACAAAAAATTAATTAAATTAAATATTCTAGCCCATTAGATTCCAAATAGATTTTTTCCAGATTTCTTCTAAATCTTTGACTTTTTGATTAATAATTGTATTACCATTTTCTTTTATTACAACACTTTTTGCTGTTGTTTTTCCAATTTTTATAAATGGAGTTTTGTTTTTCTTTAAAACTTCTTCAAATGTTTTTTCTTTTCCTTTTTTAACTTCAACAATCCATCTTGTATTAGATTCAGAAAAAAGTTTAAAATCAGATCTTAATTTTTTTCCAATATCGTTTATATCTATTTCGCATCCGATATTTCCACCAATTGACATTTCAGATAAGCAAACACCAAGTCCTCCTTCTGAAACATCGTGACAAGAAGTGATGAGTCCTTTATCAATTGCTAAAAGAATCCCTTTAATACAGTTTGATAAGATTTTTAAATCAGATTTTGGAACCAATCCACCTTCTATTTTCATAATATCATAATATTCAGATCCACCCATTTCTTTTTCAGTTTCTTTTCCAACTAAATAAATATCATTTTCCTCTTTTTTAAAGTCAGATGTTACACATTTTCTGATATCTGTAACTATTCCAACTCCCATAATTTCAGGTGTTGGTGGTACAGCAGTTTTTATTGACTCATTATAAAAGCTTACATTACCTGACATAAATGGAAGTTTGAGTGCTTTTGCGGCATCTCCAAGACCTCTGCATGCTTCATAAAATTCTCCCATTTTTTCAGGTTTTTCAGGGTTTCCAAAATTAAGACAATCAAGAAGTGAATCAGGTTTTGCTCCAACTGATACTAGATTTCTACAGTTTTCATCTATTGCTGAGCATGCTCCCCAATATGGATCTCTTTCCATAAATCTGGGATTTACATTTGCAGTTACTGCAAGGCCTCTAAATGAATCTTCGAGTGGTTTTAAAACAGTTGAATCTCCATGGCTTTCAAAGTTTAGTTTACCTTGTAGTGGTTTTATAACAGTATTTCCACGCACCTCATGATCATACTGTCGGATAACCCATTCTTTTGATGCAATATTTGATTGCGATAGAAGTTTTTTTAGAATATTATTTAGATTAGGCATGGTAAAATCTTTATCTTTGTTTTTATCTGTTTTTAAAACTGAAAATGGTCTCTGACAACTATCATACTCAGGGCCGCCTGTAAAAAAATCCATATCCATTTCAAGTATTTTTTTACCTTTGAAGAATACTCTAGTGATCTTTTTATCTATTACTTTACCAACGACAACAGCGGTTACATCCCATTGTTTACAGATATGAAGAACTTTATCGACATTTTTAGGAGCAACAAGAAACATCATTCTTTCTTGGCTTTCAGATACCCATATTTCCCATGGTAAAAGCCCTTCTTCTTTAAGTGGTACATCATCTAGATGGATTTCAGCTCCAAAACCAGCATCATAAGCTAGTTCTCCGCAAACACATGATAATCCTCCTCCACCAAAGTCTTTAAGACCTTCTAAAAGTCCTTTTCTGTTACATTCAAGTGTTACATGTATTACTGGTTCTTTTGTAATTGGATCTCCTACTTGTACTGCAGATCTACTACTTTCTTCGGAGTCATCGGTAAGTTCAGCACTAGCAAATGTTACACCATGAATTCCATCTCTGCCAGTTTTTCCTCCTACATAAACATATATATTTCCTGGTGCTTTTGCTCTACTATGGATTAGCTCTTCTTTTTTCATTACACCAATACAACCAACATTAACTAAACAATTACCTGTGTATCCTTTATGAAAATATACTTGACCTGAAAGCGTTGGAATTCCTATTCGATTTCCATAATCTCTAATTCCATCAACTACACCTTTGAATAAAAATCTTGGGTGTTTTGTACCTTTGGGTAAATCTTTTTGAGGCAGATCAAGTGGCCCAAAAAATAGCGGATCTACATATGCAATAGGTTGGGCGCCCATACATACAATATCTCTTACAATGCCACCTACACCAGTTGCAGCACCTCCATAAGGCTCAACTGCTGATGGATGGTTATGAGATTCAAGTGCAGCACAGTAATAATGATCTTTATCAAATTCGATGACACCTGCATCTTCACGAGCAATAATTTTATCTTCTTCTATTCCAAAAACATATTTTTTTAAAGGATATTTTGAAGATTTATAACAGCAATGTTCACTCCATGCTTGACCCAAAGCTTGTAATTCAACATCAGTTGGATTTCTATTTTTTTCTTTAAAATATTTTTTTATTTGTTTCATTTCAGATAAATCAAGTGCAATACCCATTTGTTTACTTATTTCAACTAGCTCTTTATCAGATGCTTTGCTAAGATTTATCTCATGTAAATCAAATTCTACGTTTCTTTTAATAAATAGTTT
>Ga0272442_10010572_pt1 | contig 11352 bp, 6 predicted proteins | sample SSMForm2O_FD_200262 | JGI IMG/M metagenome (GOLD analysis project Ga0272442, IMG submission 200262) | Marine sediment archaeal communities from Little Sippewissett salt marsh, Falmouth, MA, United States - SSM-Form-2O | ecosystem: Environmental > Aquatic > Marine > Wetlands > Sediment ...
AATCAGCAGAGGTTCATATCACTGTTGGGAAAATAAGATAAAGGTATTAAAAGAGATTCACAGGGTCTTAAACAAAGAAGGTATTGCCCTTATCGGCGGTGGATTCGGACGATATGTCACAGAGGAAGAATTAAACAGAATGAAATCTCTAAGAGACCGTTCTCTGAAAGAAAATGCAAAAGCTTATAATTCACCTGATATTTTGAAAGAGAATATTAAAAAAGCGAATATCGCCAATTTTCGTATAATTTATGACAAAGCTGGTCTTTGGGCCGAAATAAGAAAGTAGCCTTTAAGGTTTGCTGTCAGCAATTAATCTTAAAAGGATTCATAAATTATTTCTAATGAGTAAAAAGATTGCGAAAAATTTTATAATAGCCTCTCTCGTATTCTTTCTAATGGCATGTCTTGAAGGATGTATGTTTCCGACAAAGTCTTTGTTTAACATTTGGTACTCGGCAATAATGCATGTTCCTCCTGCCCAGCTTAAGGCTTTTATGTATGAATTTTTTCCCAGAATTCATTCGCATATTTCTCTTGTGGGATGGGTAAGTTCCGCTTTGATGGGAATGCTGTATTTTATTACGCCGCAAATTCAGGGACAGGAAAAATTCAACAAAACTCTTTGTTATGCCAACTTTTGGATGCATATCGTGGGTATTCTCGTCCTGTGTGCAGGCTGGCATATTGTCGGCTCTGTCGGCCTAAGTGCCGGTTATACCCATGGCACTTCTGAATTCACAAAAGCCGTCGCCTGCTATAAACCGGTTATATGGACGGGCAGCTTTGCACTTTTAGTCTCTGCAGCATTGTTTTTATACAATATCCTTTCCTGTCTCTGCTCCAAAAGTAAATAAGCCTGGGTCTTTTTATATAATATCGACAAACATCCTTTTCGAAGAGTTGTCGTTTTAAAAACTTTACAGCTTTATCACAAATTCATATAATTACAAATCAGGCGATCTGCGGAGTATTGCATCTGTCGCGGCCAATGAATTCGTGATTGCTAAATTGTGATTAGTGAACTGTATTTGGTGAGTTGTATCTGAGGTGCCGTTCTATGGTATCATCCGACTTACACCAATTAGAACAAATTCCCGGCCTTGCTAAAACTATTGCTCGGGACATGTCACCATATCGCCATCTATACTTTTCCTTATATCCATAATAATAAAGGTGCTCCGTATATTGACGGAGCTTTTCTTATCAATTGCCCTCTTGCGATGCTTACTGTCTTTTATCTTTTCCCCCAATAACTAACCACAAAGCTTCTTTGTGGTGCCTCGCCAGCACGCTTTGGTTTGCTATCTTGGCCGTAGCCGAATGCGGGAGAGTTGCCATTTAAGTTAAATTCCTTTACCAAACTTTTTTCTCTTTTTTGCTTGATTTATATAGTAGATGCTGTATAATTGTATCGGCTTTATATTTTAGTGGCTTTGCCAAGGCGAATGGTCACTAAGGAGAGTTTTCAATCCCCTAAGTTTCCATTTTGCGGAGCATCTTAGTAGCTGATTATGCTAACTTTTTTCAGGAGGTAGAGTAATGAGAAGTGCGGGAATACTATTTTTTCTAATAGCAAGTCTATGTCTAATCAATTCACCAAAAGCCCTCGCTGATTGTCCGTCGGCTGACCTTACCGGTGACTATTTTGTCAATTTTGAGGATTTCGCCGTTATCGGCGCTCAGTGGCTAAGCGTCTACGATTGGAATGACGTAAACACGTTGGCAAATCAGTGGCTTACCCGCGCTGCCTGTCCGTGTGCTGACCTTACCGGCGACTGTTTTGTCGATTTCGAGGATTTCGCCGTTCTTGCCGATTGGTGGCTGGCCGATTGCAATTCCTTCAACAACTTCTGCGATGAGGCGGATGTTGACTTATCCGGCCGGGTTGACCCGAACGACCTTGCAGTCTTAGCCGCCGACTGGCTGAAAAATTATGCCTTCATAACGACCTGGGATACGAGCCTCGCAGCCGGCACGACGGTTACATTGGCCCTGTCAGGTACTGTGGACGCTGTTATCGACTGGGGCGATGACACTGTTGAAACCGTAACTGCCCCGGGCCCTCATGTACACGACTACGGTTCCGATGGTACCTACACAGTCTCGGTTACCGGCAGCGTTACTGCATACAACAGCTATGACAACGGCGGCGCGTATTCCGAGCGGGCAAAGTTGATAAGCGTCGATAACTGGGGGACCTTGGGTTTTACCAGCATGTACTTTGCGTTCCATTTCTGCTCGAACCTCGTTTCGGTACCCTCCGATTCGGCCGGGATTGAAGCCGTCACCGACATGTACGCGATGTTCGCGCATGCGTCGTCGTTCAACCGGGACATCGGAGGCTGGGATACCTCCGGAGTCACCAACATGGGCGCTATGTTCGCGGGTGCATCGTTGTTCAACCAGGATATCGGAGGCTGGGATACCTCCAGCGTCACCGAAATGGGCGGGGTGTTCTGGGCTGCGTCGTCGTTCAACCAGGACATCGGAGGCTGGGATACTTCCAGCGTCAGCTACATGAACGCTATGTTCGTGGGTGCATCGTCGTTCAACCAGGACATCGGAGGCTGGGATACCTCCAGCGTCATCAATATGAGTGGGATGTTCAACAGAGCGTCGTCGTTCAATGATAACATCGGCGGCTGGAATACCTCTAATGTCACCGACATGAGTTCTATGTTCTACAATGCGTCGTCGTTCAACCGGGACATCAGTGGCTGGGATACCTCTAATGTCACCGACATGGGCATGATGTTCTACGGTGCGTCAGCGTTCAACCACGACAGCGGCGGCTGGGATACCTCCAGTGTCACCGACATGAGCTATATGTTCTACAATGCGTCGGCGTTCAACCAGGACATCGGCAGCTGGGATACCTCCAGTGTCACCGACATGAGCTATATGTTCTACGATGCGTCGGCGTTCAACCAGAACATCGGCGGCTGGGATATCTACAGCGTCACAGACATGAGCGGGATGTTTGGCTATGCGTCGGCGTTCAATCAGGACATAAGCGGCTGGGATACCTCTAATGTCACCGACATGAGGGGGATGTTCTACGGTGTGTCGGCGTTCAACGGAAACATCGGCGGCTGGAATACCTCTAATGTCACCGACATGAGCTCTATGTTCCGCCTGTCGTCGGTTAACCAGGACATCGGCGGCTGGGACACCTCCAGCGTTACCGACATGCACTATATGTTCCGCCAGTCGTCATTCAACCAAGACATCGGCGGCTGGGATACATCCAGCGTTACCAACATGAGCTATATGTTCTGCGATGCGTCGGCGTTCAACCAGGACATCAGCGGCTGGGACACCTCTAATGTCACCAACATGAGCTATATGTTCCGCCAGTCGTCATTCAACCAGGACATCGGTGGCTGGGATACCTCCAGTGTCACCTACATGAACCAGATGTTCTACAATGCGTCGGCGTTCAATCAGGATTTGTCCGGATGGTGCGTCACACTGATTCCTTCTCAGCCGACCGATTTCGACACCGGCACCGCCAATTGGACACTGCCTGATTCACGGCCAATCTGGGGTACCTGCCCTTCTCACTTCGTAACGACCTGGGATACGAGCCTCGGGACTGGAACGACGGTTACATTGGCGCTGGCCGGTACTGTGAATGCTGTTATCGACTGGGGCGATGACACTATTGAAACCGTAACTACCACGGGCCCTCATGTCCACGACTACGGTTCCGATGGGATTTACAACGTCTCGGTTACCGGCAGCGTAACGGCGTACAATAGCTTGAATAATGGCGGCGAGGATTCAGAGCGAGCAAAGCTGATAAGCGTCGACAACTGGGGGGCACTGGGTTTTACCAGCATGCACGTTGCGTTCTATAGATGCACGAACCTCGTTTCGGTACCCCCCGATTCGAACGGGATTGAAGCCGTCACCGACATGAGCGGTATGTTCTACAATGCGTTGGCGTTCAACGTTAACATCGGCGGCTGGGATACATCCAGCGTCGCCTTCATGGACTATATGTTCTTCAATGCGTCGGCGTTCAACCAGGACATCGGCGGCTGGGATACCTCTAATGTCACCTACATGAGCGGGATGTTCTGGTATTCGTCGGCGTTCAACCAGGACATCGGCGGCTGGAATACCTCTAATGTCACCGACATGAGCTTTATGTTCGACCATGCGTCGGCGTTCAACCAAAACATCGGCGGCTGGGATACCTCCAGCGTTACCGACATGAGATATATGTTCTACGATGCGTCGTCGTTCAACGCTAACATCGGCGGCTGGAATACCTCCGGCGTCACCGACATGAGCTTTATGTTCTACAATGCGTCGTCGTTCAACCAGGACCTGTCCGGATGCTGCGTCACACTGATTCCTTCTGAGCCGGATAAATTCGACGCCGGCGCCATCAGTTGGACACTGCCTGATTCACGGCCCATCTGGGGTACCTGCCCCTGATGAAAGCCGCCCCGCGGCTTCTCCTCGCAAGTCTTCCGTAAGTCCCGTAAGGTACGCCTTACGGCGGACTCCCAGGGATTTACCGACTGCCTCTGCCTTCTGTCCGCTCTACGCTCTTACTTCTCAACCTCGCCGCGGACTTTCCCGCCTGACATCCCAAACACCCGACACGCTCTCCAATCCTCCCCACCAGCGACCAAACCCCCACGCCTCGCAATAGGCGAGGCGAACTCCACCGGCCATGCCGCACACGCCAGCAATCACCGGCCACCCCAGCAATCCTTGCCCGCTACCATCGTCCACAACCATCCGCCCAGCCCAAAAACTTCCATCCGACTCAAATTATCCCTACCCCACCACAGCAATATCTGTCTAAACCACTATACTTATTTATCACACCATATAAAAAATCATGCTGCTGCTATACCGCGAATTACTTTCCTATCCATAATATCCTATATACGAAAAACCCTCAAAAACACAAAAGAACGTACCTCCGCCAACCAACCCACCCACTGCAATTACACGCAATACGAAACACGAAACAACTCCACACGCCTCCCCACTTGCGAAGCGAACTCCCCCGGCCGCAGCCCACAACAATCCAGCAACCCACGCCACGCAAACCACTCGACCACCCCAGCCAAAGCAACCAACGCCCACCAAGCCCACAAACATCCACACACCCAGGCCAACTACCTAACACCTACCAGCCAACCACTCACACGCCACCACAGCCGCCAACGATCCACCACCACGCTCACCATTCCTCGCCACCGGCGAGGACAGCCCTCACGCCTCGCCCAGCCGCAGCCAACCATAACCAGCGAGACAACCACCTCATCGGACCTTCCCCCAACCACATCACACCTTACTTCCGACTCCACATCATACCAACCCTCCAAAATCCCCAAACACTATCTACGAACGACGAACTAACGTAGTGACACCTTAAAAACAAGACACATTTAAGCTCCAGCGAGTCTGTCATACCCAGCCGCTGCTTCATTCGGTGTTCGGTAACCAAGTGACGAATGGATACGTTCTTCGTTGTAATAATCCACATAAGATTCAATTGCAGCTCTGGCCTCACAAAAAGTATCATAAACATTAGCCCAAACCTCTTCTTGCTTAACTGTACCAATCACCCTCACAACACCGCTCGATTCAGGATTAATCGTATCCGTCCCATCATCCCCTCATTATCTCGACCCCGGCTTAAATAAGACTAATGGTTGCTGTCCTTACATCGACTTTCTTCATATCTTACTAAACGATTCGAATTTAACCATAAGACACTGATTAAGGGGCAAAGAAAAAGGATTTTGGCTTGCTAAAAAAGGGTAACTAAAAAAACAGGGACGGCCAGAATCTCCAGCCGCCCCTGCTGTCTCTGATAGACTCAGCAATCGTTAAGAGTGGTATTCATCACCGCCCATATCTACGTCGTTACCGTCAACCCGCTCCTCAAAGTCAATGTCAACCTGCTCGTCATAATTGCCGTTCGGGTCACCCGCATCAATACAAGGCGAATTAACATCTATGTGGTAATCATTGTGTCCGTTTAATCCCCGTTGATATATCTGCTCAATTTCGAAAGTTGTCAAAGCCCTGTCGTAGATTGCTACATCATCAATGATTCCGTCGAAATAGCCATTAGCAGATAATTCACCATACCCGATATAGGCGGTATGTTCGACTCCAGTGTAACCAACTGATGTCTCGCTGTCTTTCAAATCTCCGTTAACATAAATTTTCAATGTTGTACCGTCATTTGTCCCGACAACATGGTACCATTGCCCTGTGTTAATTGAATCCGGTGAAAGCACTTCAACATAACTTCCATCATTCCATACCATTAATCCCGCGTTACTATCATGAATATAAAGGCAGTAACCATCATAGCTTGAACTATATTGAGTCAGGATGTGATTAAGCGTGCCCGTAGTCCCGAATTCTTCGCCGTTTATCCACGCCGCTATAGTTACGGAGTTGCCTTCCAAAGCGGATATCGATGGCAGGGATACATAATCCCCGTCACCGTCAAAGTCTAATGCGCCTTCTAATATCCCTTCTGTCCAGTTTGCATCAACCACATTACCGTCATTGTCTCCGGCCGAATCCTCTGCCGTTGTCCCGCTACCGTCATCCAGCTTCCAGTAGGAAATCAACCCGTCGTCCGTCATCCATCCTCTAAACATCGGGTCGTTGCCGTCCCCGCAGATATTGCCCGTCCCAGTCGCGTCGTTGCAGTCTTCTATACAACTGTAAGTTGCCGTACAGCCCTCAAGGTCATTCATATCGTTGCCCCAGATTATGCAGTTGTTGATATCAGGTATATTCGGTGCCGTGCAGGATACTGCCCTTATACCATAATCAGTGTTGTTCACAATCGTGTTATTGCTTATGGATACTGGTGCAGTTATTTCAGACAGCAGAATCCCTTCATCCGAGTCATATATCCAGTTGTTTCTGATTAATCCGCCAGAGTTATTGATATATATTCCATATCCTGACGAATTAGATATCTTGTTGTTTTCAATCGTAGCTGCACTGCCATTTTGACAGTATAGTGTGCCCTTGATAATACATTTTTTTATAATCGGACTGGTGCCACCGCAGACTAATGAACCATCAATAGTACAGCCGCTCAGGATTGAGCCAGAGCCACCAGCGCCCTCGACTAAAGAAATAGAAACATTGTCAAATACCGTTGCCTCTGTTACGTCCCAGTCGTTCGGGTCCGTGCTTCTGATTGTTATCGCCTTACCCGCAAAACTGACATAACCGTATGACCCGGGATATACTACAAGCACATTGCCATTACCAGCTTCTTCGACGGCTGTCCCAATATCAAAATATCGAGCGTCCTTGGTGGTATTGTGTATGCTGGGTGCTTCGTCTGCCCCCATGTCAACATAACCGCCCTTTAGCCGAGTCTGGTTATCGATATCCGTTTGCCCCGTGTAGTTGCCATTCGGGTTGCCGGCGTTAATACAAGGCGAACCTAAAGTCAGGTGAAAGTCATTGGAATCGGCATCGACAAAACACGGGTCATTGCCGTCCCCGCAGATATTGCCCACGCCATTAGCATCGTTGCAGTCCTCTATACAACTGTACGTTGCTGTGCATCCATCCAGGTCGTTAGAGTCGTTGTTCCAGAGTATACAATTTGTAACATTGGGTGCAGTCCCGGAAACAACTTTTATCCCAGTCGTGGTATTGTCCACAATGGTGTTATTATTGACATCTACTGCTGCCGTAGCATCTACAAATAATATCCCGTGAAGAGAGTCGTATATCCAGTTGTTTCTGATTAAGCCGGCCGAGTCGCTGATAAATATTCCCTTCGACGTTCCTCCCGTTATTTTGTTGTTTTCAATCGTAGCTGCACTGCCATTGCAACAGTTTATTTCTCCCTTGATAATACATTTTTTTATAATCGGACTGGTTCCATTGCAGGTTAACGTACTATCAACAGTACAGCCGCTCAGGACGGAGTTGGCGTCCTCACCGGATACAAACTGTAGCCCCGAAGATGTAATTACCGTTGCCTCCACAACGTCCCAGTCGTTCGGGTCGCTGCCGGTGATTGTTATCGCCTTGCCGCCAAAACTGAGAGAACCACTGTATGACCCGGGATAAATTACAATCGCATCGCCATTATCAGCATCGTTGATGGCAGGCTGAATATCGTAGTACCAGAGTTCCTGGTCAATGTTATATACCCTTAGAACTTCGTCGGCGCCCATGTCAACATAACTGCCCTTTAACCGAGTCTGGTTATCGATATCAGTTTGCCCCGTGTAGTTGCCATTCGGTTCGCCGGCGTTGATACAAGGCGAATACCAGCCGATATGATAATCGTTTAAGCCCCGCTGATACATTCGTTTAATTTCAGAAGGCGACAAAGCCCTGTCGTAGATTGCAACATCGTCAATGATACCGTCGAAACAACTGTCGTTTTTGTCATCGTACCCGATATAGGCGTCATAATCGACCCCGCTCAAACCAACTGATGGCACGCTATGTTTCAAATCTCCGTTTACATAAAGTTTCAGTGTTGTACCGTCATTTGTACCGACAATATGGTACCACTGACCCGTGTTAATTAAATCCGGTGAACCCGCTTGAAAGCATACGCCGTTCGACGCCACATACAGTAACGGCTGGCGTTGGTAAATATAAAGGTAGTAACCGTCGTCATTGGAATCATATTGAGTCAGGATGGGATTATATGTGTCCGAATTCGGAGCCCTGAAATCATCACCGTTTATCCAGGCCGCTATAGTTACTGAGTTGCCTTCCAGGGCGTCTATCGATGGCAGGGATACATAATCACCGGTGCCGTCAAAGTCTAAAGCGCCGTCTAACTTCCCTTCTGTCCATGTTGCATTAACGACAGTTCCGTCATTGCTGCCTGCCGAATCCTCTGCCGTCGCTCCGCTTTCGTCATCAAGCTTCCAGTAGGAAATCAACCCGTCATTAGTCATCCAGCCGGTAAACATCGGGTCATTGCCGTCCCCGCAGATATTACCCGTCCCGGTTGCATCGTTGCAGTCTTCTATACAACTGTACGTTGCGGTGCAGCCGGATAATTCATCATTGTTACCCCAGAGTATACAGTTGGTAATATTTGGCGCAGTGCCGGACTGAGCTATTATTCCGGCCGTATTATTTTCCGCGATGGTGTTATTAATAACATCCACCGCTGCTGTTGCATAAGTAAAGTAGATGCCGGCACGGGAACAGTCATATATCCAGTTATTTCTGATTAATCCTGCAGAGCTATAGATATATATTCCATATCCGGACGAATTCGATATCTTGTTGTTCTCAATCGTAGCGGCGCTGCCACCCTCGCATTTTATTCCACTCGTGATAATACATCTTCTTATAGACGGGCTGCTGCCGTCACATTTAATGCGCCCGTTAACTGTACACCCCAGCAGCACGGAGTTGGAATCTTCACCGGAAGAAAACTCGACACCCTCGGTTTTGTCATCACTGTAAATAATCGTTGCTGCCACAACATCCCAGTCGTTAGGGTCGCTGCTCGTGATTGTTATGGCCTTTCCACCAAAATCAATAGTTTCTTCGTATGTACCCTCATACACCTCAATTACATCTCCGTTACTGGCTTCATCTATCACGTCCTGAATCGAGTCGTAATAATCGCCTGTCGCAATGTGCTCCACCAGTCCTGGGGGGTCAAAAGTAAACTCCCACACGTACCCCTTGGATATTACAACGTCGTTCGAATCGACTTCATCAATACGCCAATAGTATGTATCTCCTCGCCGGTCCTCGAGGTCGTCCAGCTCAAATGTCGTGTCCGACTGATTGCCCTGAAACTCCGGTGAAGACTCGTTGGCGTCATTTACACCGCTGAAAGTATCTCCGAAATATACGTCGTGGGAATTAGCATCTACCGATGCGTCCCATCTTAATGGCAGCGCATCAACGCTCAAAATCGTGGAACCGTTGGGCGGCCAGGGGGCCTTGGCTTTGTCTATCGCCGTTTCGATAATCGTTTTGTCGTTAATATCAACGACCCGGTCGCCGTTCATATCACCATCAGACCATTCGGCGCCCGTGTCATTTGCGTGTGCCGTCCATATACCAAGGTCGTTATAGTCCACAATACCATCCAGGTTCACATCGCCCATAAAGAACAACTTGGCATTGCCCCCATTTTTATAGTACAGGTTAAAGGGCGGATTACCCGTATTCTCATCCAACTCGAACGTCGCACCGGCCTTCAACTCAAGCGTATTGGCATAAAACGCCTCGTATGACAGGATAATATTTATATCAACGTTCCACCTGTTATCAACAAGTTCGACGCAAATCCTCCCCGCTGAATCATTTACATCGTTGACATCATGGCCTACCACAAGTTTATCCAATAAGAAATTAGTTGTGTTGAAGTCATTGGGACCTACAACCCTGTTTTCAGCGCCGGCAACTTCTAACTGCGCCACAATATTCGGGTCGTATTCATTGTTGTCAACGAAATCACAGACAAGGGTGAGATTACCCAGGCCTGATAATTCATTCGCATCCGCATAGTCATCAATGTCAAATCTCCCGTCAATCTTATAACGGCCGTAATCATTCTCAAGTATTAGCTGAATCGTACTGTTCGGCTCTGCTTCCAGTTCACTGTACTGCTCTAACTGGAGATGTCGCAGGGTAATTTCTACATCAGCGTCGTTTACGTCCAGTTTGCCATCGGCTCTGGTGCCCAGAACTATACCTTTAGCCGAGACTGTACCGCCTGAGATGGTGTAGCTGCTGCTGTTGCAGTCTACTCTGCCCCCAATGTACATATATCGTTCTACTGCTAAATCACCGCCGTTTTGAGACAAGTCGCCGCCGTTATCAATACCAATAAACAGTTCATTCGCATCCGCCTGCCCGCTTGATATTACCGCTGTTGTCTCATTATCGATGCCTACTTTGTCTGAGGAACCTGGTAAACCGCTTGCGTCCCAGTTGCTCCCTGCAGCCCAACTGCCCTGGTCGCTTCCGACCCAGTAAAAATCAGCCAAATCTGCTAATGAGCGGACACCACCCATATCTTCAATTTGCTCATCAATCCAGTTAACATTCACGCTGATTCTATCAATAGTTATACAGCTGGTCATGACTTCCGCCAACTTCCATTCTATACCATCTTTGATAAAACAGCCTGCTCCAGAGTCGAAGTCTCCACCATGCATCTCATACTTCACATAATCGCCCACGCCGATAATAGAGAACATCATGCGTTGGAGGTAAGGGTTCCAATTCTCATACATTACATTCCTGCCCCAGTGCAGTGTGCCGGCGCCTACTACAGGGGTTAATGTCATGTTAACAAAATGATTAGGGCCTATTGCCTCTCGTTGCGGACCGTAG
>Ga0272442_10010573_pt1 | contig 11351 bp, 9 predicted proteins | sample SSMForm2O_FD_200262 | JGI IMG/M metagenome (GOLD analysis project Ga0272442, IMG submission 200262) | Marine sediment archaeal communities from Little Sippewissett salt marsh, Falmouth, MA, United States - SSM-Form-2O | ecosystem: Environmental > Aquatic > Marine > Wetlands > Sediment ...
CAACGACTTCTGCCGTACCAGCGCCGACTGCCCGGGCGTCTGCGCAATAGAGCTGGATCGGCCCTTGGCGGGTCAATGCCTGTCGGGGTATGAGCCGAATGTTCCAGCCTGCACTGACCAGGAGTTCGTGTCTATGATGATGTATCACGAGGGATATTGCATAATCTACCAGGCCTGCTGGACCGACGCCGACTGCCAGTCTCCGTATACCTGCACCTCGAGCGAGGTGCTCGGCGCGCCAACTGCCGTCGAGACGTGGCTTTGCGCCCGGCGGGCCGGTCCTTGACGGCCGCAGGCCAACGGGAGGAAAACCGATGCGAATCTTCACTCTTGTAGCAGTTGCCGCTCTTTGGTGCTCGGCCTGCGGCATCGAACCCTGCGGGAAACATGAGGGAGATGCCACAATCCGCGACTCGTCGGATGCCGACAAGTACGCTTGCCACACTCGTATTACCGGTGACTTGTCGGTAAACGCCAATGAAGGGCTCTCGGGCTTCGAAATGCCTCACCTGGTGGCCATAGACGGCGATTTGAGAATTATATACAATTATGTTCTGAAACGGTTCGATCTGGGCTCGCTGGTTTACGTCCGGGGTAACGTAGAAATCGAGGGCAACAGCCTCCTCCGCGATCTCAACGGCCTTCGAAGCCTGTCATACATTGGAGGCAGCCTGTACATCAGAAGCCTGCATGGCGAGCGCATCAACGGGGAACTCGCGGATATCAGCGGGCTGGGATCCGTCGAGAGCATTGCTGGCGACATCTGGATAGAAAGCAATCCCAAACTGCCGACTTGTGCCGCAGAAGCCTTAGTTGAACAGTTGATATACTTCCTCGGCACAACAACGATATCAGGAAATGACAACACTGCTGTCTGTGACTGAGGAGCCGTCTCCCGGCATCCCGGACCTCATTCGAGTCCTCATTTCATATACTTGACGCTATCCGCCGCCCGGTGGTAATCTGGTCAAGGGAAACTGACAAGGAGAGCCACTTCGCGCTCTTGGGGGGCGCTACAATGAAAAGCCGGGTTGTACGGGTCCTGGTTGTGGACGGGGACCCGAAGACGGGGAAAGTGCTTCAAAACGCCTTGAAGCAGGAAGGTTACCGGGCGGATTTGGCCGGGTCGTTGAAGGTGGGGATCCGGAAGGCCGAGGGTGGGCGGTTTCATGTCGTGGTTCTGGATTTGAAGCTGGCGGGGGCGGAGGGGCTGGGGGTGCTGCCGAAGTTCCAGGGCCGGCAGAAGGATCTGGCCATGGTGGTGCTCAACTCCGCGCCGACGGTCGAATCGGCGGTGGCTTCCATAAAGGGCGGGTTTTGCGACTACGTGGAGAAATCATCCGACACCAGCAAGCTGTGTGCGGTGATTGGAAACATCGTAAAGGAGAAGGGTCTCTTGAAAAAGCCAGAGGAAAAACTGCTGCTCACCGTGGGTTCCCGGCTGCGCGACGTCCGCCAGCAGAAGAAGCTCACCCTGCGCCAGGTCGCTCAGCGCACCGGGCTGTCCGTAAGCCTCCTCAGCCAGGTGGAACGCGCGGAATCCGCAGCCTCGGTGGCGTCGCTGCACAAGATCGCCGGCGCGCTGAACACGACGCTGCATTCTCTCTTCGAGGGATTTTAAAACCTGGACCTGGACCTAATTGGGGTTGCAGGTGTCCCCGTTCGGCTTGCAGTTGTTTACCGTCCCCCCGACATCCGTACAGGTGAACGGCCCCATGGGGTGCGACAGGCTCGCGCACTCGTTGCCGTTGGGGCAGGGCAGGCCGCAGTACTTCTCACCGGGGTTGGCGGCGCTCTCGATGCACTTGGAGTCGCCCCCGCAGTCGGCGTCGGTGAGGCACAGGGTGCACAGCGGCGAGGTGGCGTCCGGGGGCATGCAGGCGGGGCCGTACAGGCTGGCGGTCACTTCGGGTATCCCGTTGGTCCAGACGCAGTCCCGGCTGAAAGCCGTGCAGACGGAGTTGGAATCGCATATGGCCGCGCAGGTGGAGTCGATGCACACGTCGTTGTAGCAGCGGGTTCCTCCACCGCAGGCTTCTCCGACCTGCGCTCCGGTGGCATCCGACTGACTGCACCAGCTCTCCAGGAAGCCGAAGGGGGTCTCGTTGAAGAAGCAGGCCTCTCCCCCCGGGCAGTCGGAGTCATTGGAGCACGGATCCGCCGAACCGTCGTCATACGGCACGCAGGCGCCCCAGGTCTTGTTGTCGCCCAGGTTCACCAGGTCGCAGTAGAAGCCCGAAGGGCAGTCGATGGTTTCCATGCACACCGCCGAGCACCAGTAATCCTCTCCCATGCCCACGCAAAGGTCGTTGTAGCAGGGGGTGGTTATGGAGCCGCCGCATTCCGCGCCGACCGGCAGGCCGGGATCGTTGGGGGTCATGCAGATGGCCTCGAAGCCCTCCATGCCCGAGACGAACGAGCAGGCCTCGCCGTTGGGGCAGTCGGAGTCCGCCATGCACGGCTCGGCCGATCCGGCGAATTCAATGCAGATGGGCACCGTCAGGGTGTCGGTGACACCCAGGAGCCCGCCGCAGATGGTCCCGGTGGTGCAGTCCTCGTTGTTCCCGCAGGTCAGCGAGCAGAAGCTCTCCCCGGTGGTGTAGACCAGGCACAGGTCTCCCCAGCAGGGTGGGGAGCCCTCGTCGCCGCAATCTGGCGTACCCGCCGGCAGGCAGTCCTCGCCGTCCGGATCGCAGTTTTCGGTGACGCACAGGGTGACGACCTCGTCGCTGGAATTCACGTAGAAGTTGCAGATCTCCCCGTCGGGGCAGTCGGAGAAGCCGTCACAGGGCTGCATGGAACCGTCGAACCACATGCACATGCCCACATAGGCGACGTTGACACCCTCTTCGTCCATGCGGAACCCCAGGGTGCCGCAGCGCATACCCTCGGGGCAGTCCGCGTCGAACTCGCAGATTTCCGAGCAGTGGCTGTACAGGCAGTAAAAGCCGGCGCAGCGTTCGCTGGCGGGCAGGTTGTTGGGATCGGCTTCCTCATCGCACACGGCTCCGGTCTCCAGCTCGCCCAGGGTGGCGCACATGCCGATCAGATCGGTCATGTCGTCGTTGGGGAAGGGGACGCAGACCTCGGTCCCGGTGCAGTCTCCGCTGCGGGTGCAGCCCTCGTCCCGCTGGGGCTGGCAGTACTTCTGACCGCCGCCGATGGCCTCGCAGGCGAAGGTGACGGAGGGATCGTCGGGGTCTTCGCACTGGTTGCAGTCGTCGTGGGTGTTGCACTGCATGGAGCAGTAGGCGTTGGGATCGTCCAGGCCGGCGGCGGAGCTGGCCAGGCAGACGAAGTTGGCGCCGCAGGCGGTCTCCGACTGGCAGGTGCAGGAGGCTCCGCAGCCGCCCGAGCTGTCGCCGCAGTTGCAGCCGGTGCCCAGCTTGAAGCAGACGAAGTTCTCGCCGCCGATGTCCTCGCAGCACATGGCCTTGCCGTCGTTGGAGAAGTTGCGGCACTCGGCGTTGGTGGCGCAGTCGCGCTTGCTGCAGTAGCCTTCCTCGTCGCCGCTGTAGATCAGGCAGAAGTTGGTCTTGCAGTCGGTGCCGTTCCCGCAGATCTGGCCCGACTCCAGCGGTTCGCCGGTGCGGACGCAGCAGGTGCGGTCGTACTGATCCATCCGGTAGGCGTACTCGCAGTCGCAATAGGCATCCCCGTCCTCGTCGATCTTGCAGATGCCGAAGCCGCAGCAGTCGTCTTCTTCCTTGCACATAACCGCGGTGGGCCGCATGCAGATGTCCACCACCTCGCAGGGGTTGGTGCAGCACAGCGGGTTCTTTTCGTTGGGCTCGGTGTCGCCGGTGCATTCGCAGTAAGGTTGACCGTTGCCGTCCACCTTGCAGGTGCCGCTCCTGCAGCAGTCGATGCCCACGCAGGGGTCGCCGTCCTTCACGCAGCTCATCCCGTCGGTGGTAGCCACGTAGCCGGGGTCGCAGACGCAATGCGGTTGTCCGTTTTGCTCCACGCACGAGCCGTGAGCCGCACAGGTGACGTTTTCACAAGCCAGCACGCACTCCTTGCCGCTGGCCGAGGTCTTGTAGGGCGGCTCGCAGACGCAGAAGGGTACGCCGTTCATGTTCTTGCATTCGCCGCGCCCGGAGCAGGTGACCCCGTTGCAGGGGTTTGGCTCCTGCTCCTCGGTACAGGCTACGGTCAAGCTTGCCAAACAGGCCAGGACGGTAACTACGGATAGGAACTTCATCAGATTCCTCCGGTGATATTACAGAATTCCAGTGACCATACATTCTGCTCGTTGCTCTTATCTATGTCAATACCTGGTTTGAGCAGACGATTGACAACTCGGGACATGCGTGGCATTGGAAGATGCGGGAGGAGCCATGCGCTGGATAATCTGCTTCTGGTTGGTTTTTTCGGTTTTCGGCAATGCTGCAGGCGGGGAGGTGGATCCCCTGGATGACCCTGAAGTACTGGGGGAAATGCCCGAGCCGGACACCGCCATGTACAAGTACCTCAAGGCCCGCCGGCTGAAGTGCACCAGCGAGTGGTTCGAACTGGCCACTCCGGCGGAGTTGACCATGAACGGCCGGGCATACACCTATACCGGGCCGGCGCTTTCGGCCAAGCAACCCGACGGCGACGGGGTGGTGACCCTGGGCGTCCTGGGGGCGGTCAAGGATTACAGCGAGGACGCCCGCAAGGCCCTGGACACATTCTTGAAGAAATTCGAAAAGGAAAAGGTCGACGCCCTGGTGCTGGTGGGCGACATCGCCGCCACCGAATTCGAGATCACCCAGGTGCTGCTCCACTGCGCCAGGACCAAGCTTCCGGTGCTGGCGGTGATCGGCAACTCCGAGGGACGCGCGGCGTTCAACCGCGCCATTCTGGCCGCGCTGAAGGTGGCCCCCAACATCATCAATTTCAACATAGTCCGCCTGGTGGACCTGGGCGGCGCCGCGCTGATCAGCCTGCCCGGGTACCGGGACAAGCGCTTCGTGCACCAGACCAGCGGCTGCCTCTACAAGGACCGCGACCTGAAAGAGCTGGGCCGCATAGTGGAGAAAGCCCCGGCACCGGTGGTGCTGGTCAGCCACGGCCCACCCGCCGGGCGGGGAAAGAGCGCGCTGGACTACGCCGTGGAGGCTGGCAACGTCGGCGACGTGGGACTGGGCGGGCTCATCAAGAAGAAGGAGATCCCCTTCGGTTTATTCTCGCACATCCTCGAGGCCGGCGGCCAGGCGGTGGACGACCAGGACCGCACGGTCAAGCCGGGCAAGTGGGTCAAGCGGCTCTATATAAACTCGGGCTCGGCCAACCCGCTTAACTGGCAGCTCAACACCGGCAAGCTCAGCTGCGGAATGGCGGCGGTCTTCAGAATCAAGAAGGACCAGGCCAACTACACGCTCATCCGTCTGCCCTGTGGAAGGTAAATCCCCTCAAGTCAGCCAGCGCGTCGAGCTGCGCATCGACGGCGTGGGCGCCGGGGGCGAGGGCATCGGCCGCCTGGACGGCCGGGCGGTATTCGTCCCCCGCACGCTGCCAAAAGAGAGGGTGCTGGCGAAGATAGTGCACATAGGCTCGAAGAAGATCGCCGCCGAGCCTCTCGAGATCCTCGAGGCCTCCCCCGACCGCCGCGACCCGGTCTGCCCGGTCTTCGGCCGCTGCGGAGGCTGCCAGCTGATGCACGCCGGCTACTCCGCGCAGCTGGAGATCAAGAGCACGATTCTGAAAGACGCCCTGGCGAGCATCGCTGGAATCCGGGTGGACCGAATCCCGGTGTCCGCGGCGAAACAGCCGCTGTACTACCGCAACCGCGGCCAGTACCCGGTGGCCCGGCAAAAGGGGAGGGTGGTCACCGGCTTCTTCGCCCCGCGCACCCACGACGTGGTGGCGGTGTCTGGATGCCACATCCACGATCCCCGGGTGGACCGGGCGGTGGCCTGCGTTCGCTCCTGGGCCGGCCGCAGGAAGATCCCGGTATACGACGAGCGCCGCCACCGGGGCTTTCTGCGCCACGTGGTGGTGCGGGCCGGCGGGGAAGTCCTGGTGGTCCTGGTCGGCCGGCAGGACCGCGACCTGCCGCTGGGCGACCTGCTGCGCCGCCTGCGGCGGGAGATCCCCGATCTGGCCGGGTTGGTCCTGAACCTCAACCCGGCGCGCACCAACGTCATCCTCGGCGGACGCAACCGGGTGCTGTGGGGCCGGGATTACCTGGAAGAGATGTTCATGTCGCTGAAGCTGAAGCTCTCGGTGGGTTCATTCTTCCAGGTCAACACCGCCCAGGCCCAGGTTCTCTTCGGCAAGGTGCGTGAATTCCTCGGCCGCCCGCAGGGCCCGTTGGTCGACGCCTACTGCGGAGTCGGCGTCCTGGCCGCGCTGTTGGCCAAGGAGGGCCATGCGGCCGTGGGCATCGACTCGTCCGCCCCGGCAATCCAAGACGCGAAAACCATCGCCGCCCAGAACCGCATCCCCGGCGCCGAATTCCACAAAGGCCGCACCGAAAAACTCCTCCCCCGCCTGATCAAGAACGGACTGAATCCCCAGGCGGTGATTTTAGATCCCCCTCGCAAAGGCTGCACCCCCGAAGTAGTCGACGCCGTAGCCCAAAGCGGCGCCGGAAAGATCGCCTACATCTCCTGCCACCCCGGCACCCTCTCCCGCGACCTGAAACGCTTCATCGAACTCGGTTACCACCTCGACACAATCGAAGGCGTCGACATGTTCCCCCAGACATCCCACCTGGAAACCCTCGCTGGCCTGGTAAAAACGTAGACGTGGACGTAGCCGTAGCCGTAGTCGTAGCCGTAGCCGCCGCGGTTTTTGCGGCCCCTGGTTCGCAATGGGGTAGCCGGAATTCACTCACTCCCCCCTCAAGTAAACCCACACCCCCTTGGGATCATACTTCTGCGCACACCCCATCTCCACCCGGATCCTCCCCGCCTCCACCGCCGTCACCCTCCCGCACCTCCTCCCCAGAAGGTGCCCCTTGCGCACCACGTACACCTGCTCCGAATCGTCCACCAGCGCCGCCGCCGCCCGTCCCTCGGTGATCACCGTCCCCCCCAGCCTGAACCGCGACAGCGCCCTGGCGGTGGGATCCAACCGGTGCAGGCACCCGCCGGCAACGCAATCCGGCTGCGCATCCGGAAACAGGTTGATCAGCTTCCGGTCGGCTCCCCGCAGCACCGCCCGGGAAGTGCGGATCCGCCGCACCTCCCGCCCGTCCCCGAGCTTGTCCCCCCGGGCCACCCAGCGCAGCCGTCCCGAGTCGTTGACCAGCGCCAGGGATTTCTTCTGGTCCTTGACTACGGCGTACAGCCGGTCGGCGGTGGCCACCCCCGGTTTCTCAGTGCACTTTCCAGGATCCAGCCTTGTGTCCTTCGGCACCAGGTAGGTCTTGGAGCCTGATTTCTTCAAGCTCATTCCCCGCCCGGCCAACAGCAGCTCGAGCAGATTTTTTTCAGACACATCCCGCACCCGCATGGTGATTCGGGGATCGTCCCCGCAGGCGATCACCCCCGGCCGCCCGGCCAAAGCGTCGACCAGGAGCGAAAGCGGCGCACCGGCGGCGGAGAGATCCAGCCCGCCGGGCTCGCCTTTCCTTATCGCCGGCGCCGCGTCCGGCGGAAGGGCGGCCATGACCCTTCGGTCTCCGTTGGGGACCAGCCCCAGCGTCCAGAGCACGGTGGCGGCCAGGTTGCGGATGGGCATGTCCCGCACCAGTACGGTCAGGGTCAGTCCGGAGGCCGGGGGGATCACCCCCACCCGGGAAACCTCCGAAAGCAGGATGAACAGGTTTTGGGGAGTCACCTTCCGAAACTGCAGGGTGATCGGGCGCTCGGGCAGCATCTCGGCGCCGGGCGGCCTGCCGGAAAGTCCGCCGGCCGCCACCACCACCGCGCCCAGCCGCTTGTAAGCCAGACCCAGCCGGGAAAGCATTTGCGCCAGCAGGCCGGTTTTTTCCGGGGGGATCCGGCCGTTTTGCGGCCGGCTGGTTTCCAAAGCGGCGATGACCTGGGCCTCTTCCGCCTCGCAGGCCAAGAGCAGCGCGTCGGCCGGATCCAGGTCGCGCATGAAGAGCCCCCGGCCTTCCACCCTCTCCGCCGGGTGGACTTTCAGTCCCTTCCAGTCCAGGCGGATGGACTTCGAAACATCGGCGGCGCGCAGAGCCAGCTCCTTGATGAAGGCCTCCCGGGCCGCCTGGTCGCAGGCCAAAGCATCCATGCTGATGACGCCCTGGTCGAGTTTTACGGTTTTAATCTCGACCGCCTCTACATCCAGGATCGGCCACAAAAACTCGATGTATCCCGGGACCTTCGAACGCTGTGTTTCGAACCACTCCAGGTTCCCCAGAAGCTTCTTGAGATCTTTTTCGCCGGCTTCGGGATCCGGCCGGTCGCCCCGGACCCGCCAGGCGACCAGCCTTACTGAAAATCCTTCCCGGGTGGCCCGCAGGTGGTAGGGCGGGGTCAGGGCGATTCGCGAATCGCGGAGCTTGTCCAGCCAGGCCAGCACCATATCGGACTCGCCCTCCAGGATCACCGCGGTCTTTTCCAGAGCCACCCCGGCCAGGCTGTGCCCCGGCTCGGCCGTAAGCCTGGCCTTCAGGCTCCGTCCGCGCATCTCGAACCCGCCGGGGACCAAGTCGTCCGGCCTGGCCGCAAGCCTCCCGGTCAGGTCCTCCAGCCGCGCCAACAGCAGCTCGCGCTGGTGGGCGCTCAGATCGTCGGCTTCGGCCAGAAGCGGGAAAATCAGCACCATTGTAAACAGGAGCAAACGTGCCATCGTCACAAAGCCTGGTATCGAATCCTGTTCATGTCAAGTCATACCCATGCTATTCTTCACCACCGAGGAGGGAAACCATGCGAGCAGTCATTCCGGTATCGGTTCTCATGCTGGCCGCAGGCGCCTGGGCCGGCGAATTGAAGATCACTTCTGAGGCGTTCGACCACACCTATGGAATTCCCCGGAAGTACACCTGCCAGGGCAAGAACATCTCGCCGCCACTCAAATGGACCGGCGTGCCCAAGGGCACCAAGAGCCTGGTTTTGATCGTCGAGGACCCCGACGCCCCCGATCCCAGAAAGCCCAAGATGGTCTGGGATCACTGGCTGCTCTACAACCTGCCCCCGAAGACCAAGGGCCTCAAAGAAGCGGTGGAAAAACTGCCCAAGGGCACCCTGGAGGGCAAGAACAGCTGGAAGAAGACCGGCTACGGCGGCCCCTGCCCCCCCATCGGCCGCCACCGCTACTTCCACAAGCTCTTCGCCCTCGACATCGTCCTGGAGGACCTCAAGACCCCCACCAAGAAACAGCTCCTGGAAGCGATGAAGGGCCACATCCTCAAGAAGGCCGAGCTGATCGGAACCTATCAGAAAAGGCAATGACCCCCGGCCGGCAAAAAGACCTCTTCGCCAAAAGCGACCAGCGGGTCTACACCGTATCCGAGCTGGCCCGCGAAGTCCGCTCGCACCTGGAGGATTCTTTCGGGATGGTGCGGGTGGTCGGCGAGATCTCGTCTCTGAGCGTAGCCGCCTCGGGCCACGCCTACTTCTCGTTGAAGGACCCCGACGCCTCGCTCCCGGCGGTCATGTTCCGCGGCGCCATCACCCGGATCGGCGGCCAGGTCCCTGCCGAGGGCACCGAAGTCGAGTGTTTGGGACGAATGACCTTGTACGAGCCCCGCGGCCGCACCCAGCTGGTGGTCGAGTTCATGGTCCCCCGAGGCGCCGGCGCCCTGGGCCTGAAGTTCCTCCAGCTCAAGGAAAAGCTCGCCGCCGAGGGCCTCTTCGCCCCCGAACGCAAACGCCCCCTGCCGCTGCTCCCCGAGTCGATCGGCATAGTAACCAGCCCCACCGGCGCCGCGGTCCGCGATATATTAAAGGTCCTGTCCCGCCGCTTCCCCTCCATCCCGGTGTTGATCTGCCCGGTCCGGGTACAGGGCGAAGGCTCCGCCGAAGAGATCGCCCAAGCGATCGAAAGAATGGGCGACGGCAACCACTGCGACGTCCTGATCGCCGGCCGCGGCGGCGGCTCGCTCGAAGATCTCTGGGCCTTCAACGAAGAAGTTGTAGTCCGCGCAGTAGTGGCCTCGAAAGTCCCGGTAATCTCCGCAGTCGGCCACGAAGTCGACCTGGTTCTTTCCGACCTGGCCGCCGACGTCCGCGCCCCCACCCCCACCGCCGCCGCCGAAATGGTGGTCCCCGACCGCGGCGAGCTGCTGGATCACGTCGACGAACTGTCCAAGGACCTCTTTCGCATAATGAAACTCGAACTCTCCACCGCCCGCCACCGCCTCCTCGACACCGCCGGCCGCATCCGCGATCCCCGAAGGGTATTGGACGCCTACCGCCTCCGCCTCGACGACGCCCAGCGCACCGCCATCGCCCGCATAACTCTGGAGATCGAACGCCGCCGCACCCGCCTCCAGGGCCAGCTCGGCGCCCTGTCCTCGCTCAATCCCCTGGCGGTACTGGAACGCGGCTACAGCGTAGTCTCCCGCCCCGACGGCCGGACCGTCACCAAGAGCACCCAGGTATCATCGGGCGACCCCATCCACGTCCGCCTTCACCAGGGCCAACTGGAAGCGGTGGTTACCAAGAAGAAGTAAGATGTAGGGCGCGGTCAGCCCGCCCAGGATCTGGGCGGGCTGCGATATCCAATAATCCGCAATGGATATCCGCCGGGGTTTAAATCCCCGGCGGACTGCTAGGCGCATGAATCCGGGAATGGACTGACATTGACCGGCGGGGTTTAAACCCCGCCGGATCACATGTACAGCCCGGGCAGATCCTGCCCGGGCTGTCATCCGGGTTGACAGAAATTCCCTTGGCACCGGAGAATGAAAGATATGCCAGGGGAGGACCTTCCGTTGATGCTCAGGATCACACTGATAATGCTGGCTCTGACGGCTGCGGCGATTCTCCCGTCAGCCTGTTCCGATGACGAAGGGTCATGTGATGTGCCCTGCACTCTGGATGATGACTGCGGTGGTGATGAGTGTTGTGTTCTGGGTTGCTGCCGGAGCATGGATTGCGCCGATTTTGAGTGCGGGCCGGATCTGGTTTGCGGGAAGAGTTGCGGGATCTGCGGCGGCTATGTCGAGTGCCTGGAGCACAGGTGCGAAGGAGATCCGATCTGCAATCCCAAGTGTCCCGAGGGATCCGAATGCAGGGATCTCGACGGGGTCCTCGGGCCGGAGTGCGTCTGGCCGTCGGGAGAGCTGGCTTGCGTCGACGACCGGCATTGTCCACCGCAAGTGGAAGCCGGGTCGTGCGGGGCCGATAATACCTGCTCATACACCGTGTGCTCTTGTGCGACGGATTCCGATTGTTCCGAGGGTCATGTTTGCGTAATTTTCAAGCAAGACTGTGGGTCCTGCTGGGATGCGG